>TARA_R110002003_G_scaffold124_21_pt1 | contig 36060 bp, 15 predicted proteins | sample TARA_R110002003 | Tara Oceans TARA_R110002003 (sample SAMEA4396441) | marine metagenome | biome: Westerlies Biome; feature: [SRF] surface water layer (ENVO:00010504); material: water (ENVO:00002006), including particulate matter (ENVO:01000060) such as... | depth 5 m | reverse complement strand
ATCACGTACCGCTTCGCTACAAATCCCGGCTCCTTGAAGCGCAGCCTTCACCACCCACACGAGAGTTTCTTCTTCGGCTCATTCTTTGTTAGCATCGGACTCATCATCTATTGCATCCAACAATACGCTTCTCCTGCATCTGGGCCATGGCTAGTCAAGACGCTTGAGATTCTCTTCTGGACCTTCGCGGGGACTGTGACGTTCGTAGCTGTTTTCCAGTACCATGTCATCTTCGACCGCGAACAGCTCCCAGTCACTGAAGCTATGCCAGCGTGGATACTGCCAGTCTACCCATTCTTGATCCTAGGAGTTCTTGGAAGCACACTCCTGAAGAGCCAGCCCACAGATGCTGGGTTGCCAATCTTTATTGGTAGCATCGCCTTCTCTGGTCTCGGCTGGACTGTGGCATTTTTCATGCTATGTATATACGTCACGCGACTTGTCAACAGCGAGCTTCCAGAAGCATCTAAGCGCCCCGGCATGTACGTGGCAGTTGGGCCAGCAGCGTACACTTCCAACACGTTTGTCGCGCTTGGTATGCAGGCACCAAGACATATCCCTAAAGACTTCCTTGGTATCACATCGATAGCTGTTGGAGACATGTTTAAAGTGATTGGAGTGGCTACGGGCATCTTCATGTGGCTTATTGCCTTCTGGTTCAGTGCGCTGGCAACTGTCAGCGTGCTTGTATCCGCAAGGGAATCACACTTCACACTCAATTACTGGGCATATGTCTTCCCCAATGCTGGTCTGGTCATCGCGCTCGTTCAAATCGCAAATGTACTCAGTAGTGACGGCATGAAAGGTGTCTGCAGTGGTGCTACAGTCGTTCTAGTGGTGTTGTGGTTCTTCGTGGCAATCATGAACATCCGAGCGGTGGTGAAGGGACAAGTCTTGTGGCCGGGCATGGACGAGGACAAGGAAGACATTGAAGGGAATCAACATGAGTCGGATGAAGAGCAGAACGAGCTGGCAATCCAGGCCAATGGCTGCGGTGCTTGATGGACGTAGTGTAGTCACACAGATTCAACAGTTTCCAGAAATCGCATTGTGAAACGAAACGACTTCCACACTGTGCAGCCTTTTTTACATTTAAGTATCAAAAATCCACAATATAAAAATATCACCATACCAAGGCATGTCTAAACAACGGTCATCAAGTAGCGCCAAAGGTAAGTCGATGCAAGCCTCAGACATGGACCATCCTCATACTCCGCACGCCCCCTCAAAGTCCAAAGCCACGCGACATCGCGAACATAGTTCAAAATATCGATTTCCAGTACGCGGATGCTGTGTATGTCGCACATGGTCGCGACTCGGTGACTGGAACCCTATCCCACTAGAAACCGATGAGCTCTGCTTCGCTTGCCAACACACAGCTTGCTCCAAATGCAAAGATCGGTGGGCGTCGTCCGAGGAGAACATAATAGCGGCTGAAAGATTCAGACAAAATCATAGGGATGGCTGTGCAAGAGAACGCGAGCATAGCGAGATCACGCCATGGGTTGTTGATGTTATTAAGAAGCATAGTCAGCAGTGGAGGGATGATCATAAGCGCGGCGAGTGTGGACCTGAGCAGTTGCCAGATACGCCTGCTTGTTCAGGAATACTCGCCTCTCCTTCTAATACCTTGCTTTGTGGGAGTTTCAAATTAATTGACAGCTTTCATATTGCGTGTAGTGTGATGAAGAACACGATTGCAACACGGTATTCTTCACGTATTGTCCATAACATTCGTCATCACAACTGCTGTCACAACACTATACTGGCTACATAAAAAAGATTTTACTATCCAAATGACTTCTTCTCTCTCTTCGTCCACTTTCACATCTCTCGAAATGTCATACTACGGAGTTTACCCCAATGTAGCAATCGACTATATGATATGCAGTACCTGCAGTACATCAGCTTTTACATGGATGGCCGAGGCCTTTTCCTGCCCGAATTGTGGCGATAGCGAGTACGTCCACCCCATTTCCGACGACAAGCTTGCGGCTGACGATACAGGTGGGAGGACCGACTCACAAGCTACGCGAGCAACGCAGCAGAATGGCCCAACTTGGCCCGGCAGCAGGAAAAGAAAGAGATCGTGGACTGACGAGGACGAGGTCTCTCGAAGATGAGCAATACTATTGAACTACATATGAGAAACAGCGAAAGTAGATGAAATGTAAAGTCAATCCCCAACGCCAACCCACCCCACCAACTCCAAAGCAATATGGGTACCGGCGGCGCCTACCAGCAACGCCCGCCAAACCCGACACCTCCACCCATAACCAACGCCGACTAACAACAAGACATACAACCAACGAGATCTAACACAAATGAAAAGCGTCATCAACCCTTCACAACCTCCTTCCTACCAAATCCAATCTTCCTTGCCAACTTCCCCAGCCCACCCTTCTTCTCCACCTTGATCGTCTCCGTTCTCTTCTGCTTCCCCTTGTCTCCCCACGGACTCCTCTCGCTCTGCTCTTCTTTCTCGACTTGCTTCTTACGCTCGATAACTAGAAGACTGACTTGGTCGACAAACACGCTCTTGTCGAGCAGATCCTCGACACGGATCTTGAACCCTTCTTCGGCAAGTATGGATGCGACTTGTGCGAGGCCCATGATGTCGCCACCAAGTTGGAAGAAGTCGGATGCAAGCTCGACATTTGTACCCGTACCGTGCTCGTCGTGCAAGATTTGTTGCCATGCCGAGCGCAGCGTTGTAGCTAGAGTGTTGACTTCGTGTTTCGAAAGCCCGGTATCGGTCGGTAGCGCAACCGCGGCTTTCTGGTCGGACTTCTTGCGCACTTGTTCTGAGTTGATTGTTGTTGAGCTTTGAGATGATAGCTCTGATGGCGAGGGGAGAAGCGCATGTGGGTCTTCCGCGAAGCTAATGATGTTGGTGCAGAGCATCTCGAACACATGCTCTGCATAGTCAGCGGTGATGGTGCTGTTGGGTGCATATGTAAGTGCGATGTCGAGCTGGCTGCCACCCCGTGATGTGGAATTGACAGAAAAGTCGGCAAAGTCTTGCTGTGTGCCGGCAGCACCGAGAGAGAACTCAATTCCGCCCAGTTGCAGCGTCGGCTTCTCGGACGTGATGTTTTGATCGTGTTGAAGCACACTCGAAAAGTTGGTCCAGTCTGGCCATTCTGTGCAATGACGTGTGATCTCCCTGAAGCCGAGTGATTCATACGGCATATTCGCAATTTGTTGGTCCTGAATGTAGCTGAGAAGGTCGTGGACAGTCCACTCTGGTCGGTACACCACACGTACAGGTACTGTGTTCAAGCATGGGCCGACAATGTTTTCGATATTAGCGACGCTGCTGTTGCGACCCGAGATGACGTGTCCGAAAACGATGTCTGATTTACTCGCAATCCGGGCAAGAGTGGCGGCCCATGCGCCCTTGACAATAGTAGCTGTGGTGATATTCATGCGCGACAGGGTGCGCATTGTTAGCTTGCGCTCTAGCGTGATGGTGCGACCTGCAGAGCGTTGATAATTTGGTCCAAAGCGGTTGACGATCTCGGTCATCTTGGAGCCGCGCAAAGTCTCGCGCCAATGATCGTGAGCGCCAGTGACTGTCTTAGCGGACTCTCTCACGAAGTTGCCAAAGCTCGGCGCAGATGAAACAGGAAGGCCATTGTAGCCTGCCTGAAGTGCCTCGAGAATCTTGCCAATGCAGACGCCATCATATTGAGCGTGCGACAGTCGCATGAATATGCGGTAACGGCCGGATTGTTTCTGCTTGACGACCACAAATTGTGTGAAAGCTTCACCCAAACGAGGACCGTGCTCGCGGTCTCTCTGTCGAAGATCAGCCGTGAAGGTCTCAAGATCATCATCAGTCTGCTGATAGATGAAGTCCGGTTGTAGCTTCCTGAGTACGACCTGCAGGAAACGATCGCCGTATGGCACGAAGACTGTGCGCAGGATGTCGAAAGCTTGTGTGATGCGGAAGGCGGCTTGCTTAAGCTTGCGGAGATCGATTGGCCCATCTCCCTCCAGGAAGAAGTAGTTGAGCATCCACTTAGACTCCAACAGGCTGCCAGTGATGGCAAGACTTTGGAAATCGGTTACCGGGAGCACGTCGGCGATGCCACCCTTGAACACCTGGACCTTGCTGATGACGCTGTCGACATTGGGGTCTCCAAGTAGCGATACTGACTTATTGGCATTTGATTCAATGCCTTCTTGTATGGTCTGCGGAACCATGGATCTCGAGCTCATTCTGCGGAAGGCTTGCGGTCTGACCGGAGCTGGGCTAGTCGTGCGCCCCTGCCATTTCTTGAACGCATCCTTCCGCGCGTGCTCAGCATCTGCTGGTGGTGTTTTAGCGCTGGTACTATTTCCATCGCCCTTATACTCCGAGATCACGGATTGGAAATCGTCCCAAAGCGATGCGGCGCGGGCAGGCAAGCGGTTTGCAGGGTTTGACGGGCCTCCTTTGTCCTTGGCGATCGTCGATCCACCGCCGGCCCGAGACATGACTTCGTCGATCACCTCGCCTGCAACGCGAACGACCTGGAAGGGTTAGTACGAGTGATGATTCTGGATCCTGGCTACTTACCCTTGTCATATCCGCGAAAGTAGGGTTCTTGAACACATCAGCAACGGTCATGGAGAGACCCTCCTCCCTTGCTGCTCCCACAAGTCGCATGGCGATGATGCTATCGCCACCAAGATTCTTCGGTCCGTTAGCATCATGTACCGAAGTCATAAAGGGAAGACTACTCACGAAAAAGCTGTCATCCTGCTCGATAGTATCTTCCACCATGTCCAATAACTCGCTCCATAAGCCTAATAACTTCTTTTCGACAAACTCCGGTGACTTTGTTGATTCGGACGCCAACACGCCAGCTGCTGCCACCATGTCGGCAGCAGTCTGAATGCGACTCTCTGCATTACTTGTTACACTTCCCCTACGTCCTCGTGAATATATCGATCCAGTCTCGAGATTTGGGCGTTCGCGTTGAGAGACCGAAGTTCTTCTCGCAATCATGCCAGTCATTTGGTTCGTCATCTGGTCGATTGTAGAAGGTTCAGGTACGGTTTTGTTCTTGGCGACTATCTGCTCAACGATCTGCGGTACCATCTCCGCAACAATAGATCGGATAAGATGGCTCCAGTCCGGAGCTTCGACTGGTGTCGGCGTTGCCATACGAGGAGTATTGATTCTAGGGATCTGCAGCGAGGATGTGGACCTCGAAGTTTGTGGACGGGGCCTTGATCGTAATGATGTTGGCGAAAGTGACGTCGGAGATAGTGTTGCCGGTGACGGAGAGAAAGACCTGCTCGCTGGCGTTGGCAATTCCGTGACAGCGACGTCAAGTTCAGCGACTGTTTGCTTTGGGTTGGCAAGAATCTGATTGAGCATCTTCACCATAAGCGAAGATACATTTTTAGCTTCGCCGTCGGAAACTGTATCGGTCCAATACGCAAAGCGCACTGCTTCGTCTCCCCGAGTGGCATCAATGTTCAATGTGATGACGTACTCGCTCGCGTCATGGCCTTCAATCTGCTCGAACTCGATATTAGACACGCCGGGAGCGGCTCCTTGCATTGCGCCACTGTTCTGAATCGAGACTGCTGTGTTGAACAATGGCTTTCCATTGAGCCCCAGGTCGTGTTGAAACTGCGCTAAGGAGCAATGTTGGTGTGGTACCGACTCTATGAAGTCGTTCTGCACATTCTGGATCACTTCAAGAAGTGGGCCAGCTGAGGCAATTTGTGTGCGCAATACGAGCATATTAATGAACGCGCCCACAGCGTTCTCGATGTTGTCGACGGGTACGTTGCGCCCTGATGTAAGATAGCCGTAGCATATGTCCGAAGTTCCCGTGTAAGACCGGAGAATGAGTGCCCACACAGCGAGCAGAATGTTTGCGAGCGTGACATTGCTACTCTCAGCAAGAGCATGGAGCTCAGCGTAGCGTCGGTACTTCATGTCCAATGAGCCAAGACGCCGTTGTTTGCCAATCTGCTGGGGCATAGGTGGGAAGTAGCATGGCTTCACGCCTTGAAGTTGCTTCTTCCAGTACTCGATCGCGACCTTACCATCTAAGCTGCGAAGGTGCTTGATGTAATCGCTGTAAAGGGGCCCCTCATCTTCTGACAAGCGCCCCTCATAGGCTTCCTCAAGGTCGCGGCCAATGATAGCGAGAGATCCACCGTCAACGACGGCATGGTTGACAATGATCTTTACAATTACTCTACCCGAGGTAGTCTGGACAACGGCTGCTTGATGTGGAAGGTTCGGTTTCTGCTTGCCATTGAGATCGCGATACTGTATCGATGCAAGCTTGGCGTTCAAGTCGGTATCGGCGCATGTGTAGGTGACCAGACCAGTATTCGGATGCTTGATCACGATCTGGTCGAATACGCCTCCTTTGCAAACGCTGTCGACGATAACAGACCGAAGCGCTTGATGGCGATCAACGACTCTTTGCCAAGCCTGTGCCAGCTTGCTTGATTCGATTGGCCCGCTCTTTGACTTTACCTCAAATGCAGTGAAGGACCAGTAAGACTCTGGGTCTTTGATTTGACTCAGAAGCATGCCCTCTTGAATTGCTGAACATGGGTAGATATCTTCGACTTGGTCGTACGTTGCGATGCCGGTGGCTGGGAGTGTCTTCAGCACGCGGTCGAGACGTTCGTACGTGTCAAGTGGCAGGAGTGGGAAGTCGGCCATAGTGGGTTGTGGCGACTTGATATCGGCGAGCGTGGTGACCATCTCCTCCAAAGTGCGTTGACATTCCGCAATCCATCGCCGAATGCCCTTCTGATTCTTCATCCATCTGTTGTACATGAAGTTCATCTGGATTTGACCATCAATGACCGACGCTGAAACTTCAAATAGTGCTAATCGAGCTGTTTTGATTCCCACATCGGATGTCATTTCTTCGTCGTCTTCGGTGAACTGAATTGGTTGGAACAGCGAATCTCCCGAGTCGGCTTGTTGTGTCTTTCCTAGGTAGTTGAAGAGCACTTCCATCGGTGCGTGATTGCCAAATTTCTGTTCATCTTGCTCAGCAAGGAAGCGGTGCGCAAAGTAGGGGCGGCCATTGTCGGTGATGCGCCTTCGAAGATCCTTGACCTGCCTTACTGTGTGGACAACCTCATCCTCATCCTCGCCGATTGGCACCGTGATGGGATACATTGTTGTGAACCATCCTACAGTGCGCGAAAGATCGATGTTGCTTGATTCCCAAGGCTCCCGACCATGCGACTCGTTGAATATAGTTGGTGGTACTCGGTTGACGAACACTCGCGAAAACGAGTGAATTGTCGCAGCGATGAGAAGGTCAACGACATCGGTCCTCAATGCGCCGTTGTTGTCTAGGGCCAACGTTGAAATGCTCTCGTCAACGCTGAATTCGTCGCGCTCGACATCTCCGTAAACATTTGCTCGCTTGTCCATTCCCCAGAAGGCGGGATCTACTGGGTGTATAGTTAGATCTTGCATTCGCTGAACGTGCGATGAGACATGTTGGCGTGTATATGCAGCTTGCTTCTCGCACCATGTCTGGAATGGAAGTTCTTTTGCCAGACTGTAGTTCGGCCCAGCAGTAAGAATATCTTCCAGGTCACCCAGAATGATCTTCCAGCTCACCACATCGATCACAAGATGGTGAGCCGCGATGAAAAGAATCTGCTCGCCCGTTTGAACCTTGATGACATCGACCGCAAAGACAGGCCCGCGCTGGATGTCCAGACCTTTTTGAGTGGCAGAAATGACTGCTGCTGCATCAGGCACAGCTGGGACATCGTGTGTTTTGAAGTGGTAGCTGTTGATATTGTCGCCGAGAACGACTTGCTCCCATTCTCCGCTTTCGACCTTCGTGAATCGCGCGCGAAGCATGGAATGACACTTAACAATCGTGTCAAATGCTTTCTTGAGAACCTCCGCGCTGATACTACGCGACAGGCTTGTCGTGTACGACTGGTTGAAATGAGAGCCGTTCTCATTTCCTTTCGTCTTGAAATACAATTTCTGCACGGGAGAAAGTGCGAACGGCTTGTCCGTTTGCTCATTGCCATAGTCGACAGTGATCGATGGTTCGATGTTGCGAGCCAGGTGTGCCAGTGACTTTGCACGTAGTACTTGGTTGAGCGTCAGGTGGATGCCTTCAGCTCGACACTTCGCTAGCAGCTGCATTGCAGTGATCGAGTCACCACCTAGTGCTAAGAAAAGTCAGTATTAAAATCGTATAAGGGTGTGAAATAGCTCTTACATAGCCACGATCGATTGGCTTTGACATCGGTCACAGGCTTGTTGAGGACCTTGGCGCAAATCTGCTGGAGCGTTGCAGCAGTGTCAGTCATCGGCGCCGAGACAACTCCGCTGCTCTCCAGATCAAGGATTTGCTGGAATGAAGCGTCGTCCAAGGTCTCCAGCCACGCGCCAACTTGCTTACGATCAACCTTCGCCGAAGCTAGCAATGGTATGCGAGGTACTGCAGCCCATACTGTAGGTACCATGTAAGAAGGCACAAGGTCAGATAGTCTTTCTCTGACTCGATTGATCTGTGACGGGATTTCGGATCCTGTCAAAAGCGTGCGCCACTGCTGCTCGTCAATGTTCGACTTCGTCGCAGGCGTGGCGAAAGAGATGGTGGCGATCAGCTTGCCCTTGCCAGGACCAGATTTAGGCAACTGAACGACCGTATGACGGATACTGTTGTCGGTTTGCAAGTGATGCTCGATCTCTGCCAACTCTATACGCTGACCAGCAAGTTTGACTTGGTTGTCTTTACGTCCAATGTAGACGATGGACCCATCAGAAGCGTATTGCACAAGATCGCCTGTGCGATAGATGCGCGTCGAGCCGACCTTGGTGAATTCTTTTAGGAAGGCAGGGTTGTCCACAAATGACTCGCCAGTCTTTGCTGCGTCGTTGAGATATCCTCTGGCAAGGAAGGGGCCTTCAATGCACAGCTCGGCGATCGCACCAATGGGCGCAAGCTGTTGAGGGTTTGTCGGGTGAGTGAGCCAACTTCGCCCACTCTGCGTGGCAAAGCCGATGTTGGTTGCATCTCGCTGTACCGACACTTGATCATTTGTGACTGCGAACACGGTACCTTCAGTTGGGCCATAACCATTGCAAAGCTGGAGGCCGGATGCAAAACGCTTGATTACCTCTGTTGTCATGGCCTCGCCACCCGCTACCAAAGTTTTGAGAGTCGGCACCGCAGATGGGCCATCAATGAGGCAGGCGACCGAAGGAGTCAGAAATGCCCAATCTGCTCTCAGGGAAGTGACAGCTGCTGCAACATCTGTTGTGCGTTGTTGTTCTGAAGGTACGCAGATAGTCGCGCCGCATGTGAGTGGCGTGAGTATCTCGCCGATGGAAACGTCGAAGAGGAAAGAGCAGAACTGGAACACCCTCGAAGTTGGCTTCATGTGAAGTCCCAGGCAGATCGCGGCAGAGCTCGAAGCGATAGCACGGTGTTCCACGACAACGCCCTTGGGTACTCCAGTGCTTCCGGATGTGTAGATGACGTAGCATGTATTGTTGCTCTTCGCTCGTAAAGGTGTATCGCGTTGGGTCGCAGGCAGTGATAGCACCGAAGCCTCGCTGATGCCGATGACGTTCGGCACAACACCCGCGAATCGGCTTTCGTATTCTGGAGAGCACACAACGATCGTTGCCTTGCAATCGTTAATGATCTGCTGGCGTCGTGAAGCGGGATGAGTGGGAGACAGCGGCACGTAACCACCTCCGGATAAGAGTACGCCCATGATCGCGACGATTGCCCACTTTGACTTGTCTAAACAAGTCGGGACGAGCTTCTCAGGTTCAGCACCGAGCTTTACAAGTTCTTGCGCAAGTCGCGACGCCAAGTCAAGCAGCTCAGAATAGGTGAACTCGCCGTCATGTGCGGACACTGCTATCGCATTTGGTTGCTTTGCAACCTGCTTCAAGAACAACGAGGGTATCGTGTCGTCAACTGCAATCGGCTCTATGGCGTTCCAGGTGCGTAGTAGCTCCGTATCTTGCTCGCTGAAGATGCGCACATCTCCAACACGGCTGACGGTGCTCAGCTGCTTAAGGGCAGACTCGAACCCAAACAGCAGACGCTGAACCTCGAAAGCGGAGATGACGCCTTCGTGATAGTGGGCCAGGAATTCCACGCTCTTTTGGTCTATTGTGCATTCGATCACTAATGGGTAGGTGAAGAAGTTGCCTTGCGACCCGTTGTCATACACGGACCACATTGATTCGGAAACATCTTCGCCTGCCGTCTGCACAACAAGGAGATTTTGGAAATCGCATGCAGCCGATGCATCGTCGCTTAACTTCTTGATCTCAGAGAGACCAAAGTGCTGATGGGGAATGCGATCTGTGACGCTGGTGGATATCTCCTTCAGCCAGTCTGACACCGTCGCAGAAGGATTGATCCGGACCCTACTAGGTACTGTGGTCAAGGTAGGGCCACATACTTCAGTGATACCGGGCACGGATATATCCCGTCCAGTTAGCGTCTCACCGAAGACGACATCCTCGCTACCAGTGTACGTCGCAAGAAGCAGAGCCCAGGCTGCGCGAATCGCATTCGATGGCGTCACATCGCTGACCCGTTGCGGTACTAACTGCATCTGGTGTGACAGTGATTTTCCAACTGGCGACTCGTTGGAGGTAGAATGGGGTTGCTGCGGGAACTGATATGACGCAGCATCCGTGAGACTGTTCTTCCAGAATGCCTTCGACGCTTCGGCGTCAACATCGGTGAGGTACTTGATGAATCTGTTGTAGGAGGTTTGAGGCATATTCGATGTCTCGTCGTGGTAAAGCTGCTGCACACGCTGCAGCATCAAAGCAATGCTCCAGCCATCGTACAGCGCATGATGGATGGTCCAGACGAGGTACTGTCTAGATGCAGTGCGCACGATAGTATACGCAGTGAGCTCAGCTCCGATGCGCTCGGGTACTCGCTTCGCAACCTGCTCAACATCCTCGAGGGATGGACTTTCTTGCCACGAGACGGAAGCTTCCTTCAGAACTGCCTGCAAGAACTGTCCAGATTGCAGCTGCACGATACGTGTGCGAAGGACGTCAATCTCCTGGATTGCCTTCGACCATGCGGATTTTAGCCTATTGATATCCATGGCTGACGCGAATTCGAGGATATGCTGAGCGACATATGCGCCAGGCTGCTTAATTGACAGTGTGAAGAGCGCCTCTTGCAGCGGGCTTGCCGGGAGTAGATCCTGAATATTAGCTTTGGAGATTTCGCATTGCTTGGCAACCTCGTCAATGGCCTGCACTTGAGATACAGAGCCGGGAAGAAGCTCGAAAGGCTGCACCGCCTTCTCTGGCGCGATTGCCTGGTCAGCTGTCGTGCATTTGGCGGCCAAATCAGATAGTTTGGGTTGTGTGAAGACGTCAATTACAGAGAGGTTCATATGCTCCGACTGGGCAGCAGCGACAAGACGCATTGCCAGAACCGAGTTCCCGCCAAGACGGATGAAGCTGTCGTCGATACCCACAGCCGAAGCTGGCAGATTCAACACCGAGCAGACGATCTTGTGTAGCTTCTTCTCAGCTGCAGTAGTAGACTGCTTCTTGTTCATCATGCTTGTGAAGCGATGACGCCGTATCGCCTCCCTGGTAAGGTTTTGGACCATGGTGCGAAGGCGATTCCGATCAAGCTTGCCAGCGGACGTCCAAGGCATCTTCCTAATGGGTATGAAGATGGCCGGGATCATGTAAGAAGGTAAGGCACCACCTAGCCCATTCTCTGCCGACTTGCACATGTCGCGCAACTCATCGTTCATTGGGAGAAGAAGTTCATCATTCGCTGGTAGGTCGGCAGAAACGGGTTGAATGACCTCAGTCGACTCTTCTGGCTCATTGTGGACCAGAGCGAAGAATACCGCGAGGGCCTTCGCACGACCGGAGGGTGCTACCAGGTCCACGGCAGACTGAACGTGCTCCGGGAAGTTCTTGCCAACATGAAATTCGATCTCACCAAGTTCAATTCGTTGGCCATTGAGTTTGATCTGCGTGTCCTTTCGACCAATGTAGCTGACGGAGCCGTCCGAATTGTAGCGCACTAAGTCGCCGGACTTGTACATGCGCGAAGTGGCAAATGTGCTATGGTCCGAAGCGATCGTAGAGGCCCAAGCAGGGTTCTCGATGAAAGCCTTCGCCGTCTTGACTTCATCGTTGAGGTAACCCCTTGCAACGGTTGGACCTTCGATAACAAGTTCACCGACGCTGCCGACTGGCATGAGCTTGTCGTGGTTGCGTGGGTGCACGATCCATAGGCGAGCACCAGACCCAGTGCCAATCGTACCTGGCTCCGTCTCAAGGAGCTTGTGGTCTAAAGTAGATTTGTAACATGTAGCAGCAACGACTGCACACTCGGTGGGCCCGTAAGCGTTGATAAAGCAGGTGCTAGTACCCCACTTCTTGATGATGGGCCCTGGAAGCGCCTCTCCACCAGCCACAAGAGTTTTCAAGCAGGAAACACGGTCTGGCTCGATGGTACCCAGCACGGAGGGTGTCAGAAGTGACCACGTAGCTTTCAGTCTGCGAATTGCACCAGCAGGGTTATTCATACGTTCTTCGTCGCTCGGCACGCAGACGGTAGCACCCACGGTGAGCGCCGAGAGGATCTCAATACAGCTAGCGTCGAAGGTGTAGCTGGCGAACTGGAATGTGCGGGACGTCCCATTAATGTTCATACGTCGTGTGAACGCAGCTGCACTCGTACAGAATGCCTGGTGTGGAATGATGGTGCCTTTCGGTTTGCCAGTCGTGCCGGAAGTGAACAAGCAGTACGCCGCGTTATCAGGTGTCGCAATTGACTTCGGTTTCGCCGACGAAGGCATGCGCAGCTTTCTGAACGCCTGCGCATCGATAGTGACTGGAGTGGCGGCGACTTCGGTCGCACGAGTATGATGGAGACGAGAGCAGAGAACAACCTTTGCACCAACATCGCTAATAAGCTCTTGAAGTCGGGTTTGGGGATGTTTGGGGTCGAGAGGGACGTATGCGCCACCGGCCTTCATAATGGCGATCATACTCACGACAGCCCAAGAAGACTTTTCGAACAAGATAGGCACAAAGGTTTCTGTTGTGACGCCGATTGACTGGAGGTGTGCGGCAAGCTGATCGGTGATCTTGTCGAACTCCTGGTATGTGAAACTACCATCATGGCCCTCGACTGCCTTAGTGGCACGCGGACGAGTAAGTGCCTGTTCGTGAATGACTTCGTGGACGCAACGACGAATTGCTGGTGTCGGGGTGGCGTTCCACTCCATGACCTGGCGCAGACTGCTTGACGTGAAGACGTTCAAGTTGCCTACAGTAAGCTCCTTGACTTCACTCGATACGATTCCAAGCAAGATGTTCTCAAAAGTGTCGGCCATTCCACGAGCTTGAGTTGTGCAGACCTTGTCGGTCCAGTAGCCGAAGTCGACAGAAATCTCGTCATCGGCGACGTCGGCGTTGATAGTGATTGCGTACTCGCCTGGATCTTCCGCTTCCATGTTCTCATAGAGCAGTGCCGTCGTTTCTGGATCTCGCGAGAGGCTGCGTCGCTGGAACGTAAAGGCGGAGTTGAAAAGAGCAGGAAGCTGTAGCTCATTCTGTACCTCAGCGAGCGAGCAAGCTTGGTGAGCTAATGCGTTCACCGAATCCGTCTGGAGCGTCTCGAGAAGCTGTGCGATGGTTGTTTCATCCGAGAATGTAAGGCGAGCGATGAGCATGTTGACGAAGACGCCCACAGCCTCCTCGATGTTCTTCACGGGAACATCACGTCCTGACGATACGACACCAAACGAAACGTCATGAGCGCCGACATAGCAATGCAGTACGAGAGCCCAAGCGACCTGAAGAACGTTGGAGAGTGTGACACCATTCCGTTTGCAGAAATTTTGGATCGGCGCTGCATCCGAAATGATGACTTCAACAGAATCGTGAATGTGAGGGCCTGATTTGCCATCGTTGAGGTGGGGGAAGAAACAAGGCTCAATGCCAGAGAGGTACTTCTTCCAGTATGCAATGTCGGCATCCTGAGATGAGGACAGAATATGTGCGATGAAGTCGCGATAGAGAGGGCCAGCATCAGCCCGGGTCAGCTTCCTCTCATAGGCTCGGGAGAGGTCGCTTAGAATATTTGTGATTGAGGTTCCGTCGTTGATGGCATGGCTCAGCTCAAGCTTCACCCATACCTTGCCGGACCTAGTCTTGCAAATTGTCATACGATGAGGTGCCATGACCTCCCGACAGTCGATTCCAGGTTGCTCTCGTAGTGTTTTCGCGACATCAGTGTCATCGCAGTCAGTAACAAACTGAATCCTTCCGGGTTTGGTCTTGAAGACCACTTGGTTCTTGGATCCATCTCTGGCAAGGCTGTCGATGAAGATGGTACGAAGCGCAGGATGACGATGCACGACGACTTGCCACGCTTCCGCTACCCTGCGCGGATCTACTGTCTGACCCGAATCGGCGCACCGAACTTCAAGGATAGTGTGGTACATGTAAAGCTCAGGATGCTTCATTTGGGTCAGCAAAAGACCTTGTTGCATGGGTGACGCGGGATATATGTCTTCAATATCCGCGACTGTAGTGCCAACAGGCAGTGCTGCGGATAGACGCGACATGCCATTGTAGGTGAGGGGCAAAAGCTTGAAATCGCTCAAACTTGGCTCTGGGCGCACTTGCAGCAGCTGGTCCACTGCGTCGACAAGTGTTTGGCGGCACTCTCCGATCCATGCTCGGATTTCATTCTGGCGCTTCATGTGCTTATTGAAACCAAAAGACATCTTGATGGCGCCCTGAGAGATGGCAGCGGTGATGTCAAAAACTGCCAGACGAGGAACCTCGTCGCCGACCTCCTTAGTGTCGATGCCCTCGAGCGGTTGCAGCAGAGCGTCCTTGCGATCCAGGTGCTGAAGCCGTCCATGATAATTGAAGATAATTTCCGCCGGCCAATGACTGGCGAACCGAGTACGGCCAGCATCGGTCAGTTGGCGGTATGCGAAATATGGTCGCCCTTTGCCGGGCGTCCGGTCTCTCACATCTTTTACCCAGCGTATGGTGCTCACAAGATCAGTTGCATCATCTGAAGATAGTGGAAGATGAATGGGCGAGAGTGTCGAAAACCATCCGACCGTGCGGGTGAGATCCTGCTTCGCATCGAATGGCTCTCTGCCATGGCCCTCGTTGTGGATGGTGGCGGTAGGCCTATCTGGGAACGCTTTGCGGAAGGATTCGAGTAGGGCCGCGACCAGAATATCGAGAATTTCGGTCCCAAGCGCATCCTGAGCTCCAAGTAGAAGCATCGTGTCCCTGGTGCTCAAAGCAATATCTTGCTCAACCACATCAGCATTGACATTGCGCTGAGTCTCCATACCCCAGTATTCAAGACTGGCTGGTGTGATTGAACCGACGGGATATACTTTGCTTGCAGTCTCCTGCTTAGCTTGAGTCGCTTGTTGTTGCAACCAGGCATGGAAGGGTAAACTTTGTGGCGGCGGATTGATGCCGTTGAGCAGACCCTGGAAGTCCTCGAGAACAATGCCCCATGAGACAACGTCAACGACCAAGTGATGCGCTACCATAGCAATAGCTTGTGAGAACGTATCATCGAGGTCGAACACGTCGATTGCGAATACAGGGCCTGCAACAATGTCTAGCGTGGCCTGGCTGTCATCAATAATGGGTCTCAAGGTGTCGTCATTCGAAGTTGGTACGCGATGCTGCTGCAGCCTGAACGATGTCTTTGCGTTCTTTTCGACCTTCTGCTGCCAGGCGCCAACTTCGTTCTTGAAGAAGCGTGCTCGCAGCATTGGATGAATGCTGACCAGCGCCGTGAGAGCCGATCTGATCTCTTCGATCTCGAAGTTGCGGGATAGGCGGAAAAGCTCGGCCTGATTGAAGTGATGATGCGTTTCACCAACAGTATCGAAGAAGATGCGCTGTATGGGCGAAAGATCGAAAGGTAAATTGTACTCTTGAGTCGACGTAGTTATGGACGTTGTCTCGGCTGATGTGGCAATGGTGGCAGCAAGCGCGGTGATCGACTTTGCCCGAATGAGTTCCTGTACTGTGATAGCGAGTCCCTGAGAGCGGCATTGCGACGAGACCTGCATCGCGGCGATAGAGTCACCTCCCAGATGCAAGAATGACTGGTTGAGGCGGATGTCTTCAGGAGGTAAATTCAGAACCTTTGCGAAGATGTTTTGCAGTTTCTTTTCGGTGCTGTTTGCGTCTTCCTTAGGAGCTTCCAAACCCAGTGTGGAGACTTCGCGATAGACCTCGCTGCTCATTTGTTCTAGCCACTGCACAACACGTCGACGATCCATCTTCCCTCCTGGTGTTAACGGGAAGCGCGTGATAGCAACCCAGAGAGAGGGGATCATGTACGATGGCAACCGCTCACATAGATGATCGCGTATGGTGTTGATGTTCAGGGTGGCCATCTCCTGGGGAAGGAGCTGCAATACCTCGTTCGATACGCCAGATAGTGACGCATCCTTGATCGAGACGATACCCACCAATCGCTTGGCACATGGGCCAGTTGTAGGCACTGACGCGATGGCATTTTGCACAGCCGCATCCTCCATCAGATGGTGTTCCACCTCCGACAATTCGAGGCGCTGGCCACGGACCTTCGTCTGCGAGTCTTTCCTGCCCAGGTAGAGCATTGTGCCGTCCTCGTTGTATTTCACCAAGTCGCCCGTCTTGTAAAAGCGAGCAGACGGTACTACTTTTCCAAGGGCCCACGTCACATCTCGTACAAAAGCCTTCGCAGTCTTCTCAGGATCGTTGAGGTACCCAGCGCCCACGGCAGGCCCTTCAAGTAAGAGCTCACCTACCGCGCCGACTGGCGCAAGTACATGATGATTGTTCCTGGAAACAATCCACCCTCGCGACGTGACGGCTTTACCAAGGTTATTAGGCTTGGTATTTAGCGTCATCACATTGGACGTCGAGATCGCGCTGCACTCGGTAGGTCCATAACCATTCCCAAGCGTGACTCGATCAGCCCAAGTGAGCAAGTCCTGTTGCGACATCGCCTCGCCAACAAGTACTAACGTCCTGAGCTCCGGAACTTGGGAGGGCTGCATCATGCGTACGACCGAAGGTGTGAGGGTTGCCCAGTTGACGTTGAACTTGTTAATAACGCCAACAAGATCATTGGTGCGGGAGTCTTGATCAGGCACGCACACAGTTCCGCCGACCATCAATGTGCTGAAGATCTCGATCAGACATGCGTCGAAGATGTAAGAGGCGAACTGGAGTACTCGTGATGCATCCGATATGCCCCACGTTGGGGCAAAGGCGGCAGAGCTTGAAACCCAGCATGAGTGGTTGATCACCGCACCCTTGGGCTTGCCGGTCGAGCCTGATGTATAAAATGCATAAGCGACGGAGTCACTCTTGACTTGTGGCAACGTTCTTGTACATTCCCCATGTCGCTCAGTAGCAGCGCGGTCAATGGCAAGTGTGTTGCAACCCATTGACTGACAGAGTTGCTCAAACTTCGGTGCACAGAGGATCCATTCGGCATTGACGTCACCGACGAGCTCGCGCAGTCGCAAGATTGGTGCTTCGAAATCCAGCGGAACAAATGCTGCGCCGGCCTTGAGAACAGCGAGGATGGCGACAATGGTCCAGCCCGACTTGTCGAAACAGAGCGGGACAAATGACTGCGGCTTTACACCTAGCGAAACAAGACGAGATGCTAGGCGGGTGGCTCGTTCATCCAACTCGCGATACGATATGGCACCAGTATCCCATGCATCGATGGCGATGGCTGTAGGCCGTGCAACAGTAGGATCCTCTGCGATGACGCTGTGTATACATCGATGGATGGTGGGAACCGGCGTACTGTTCCAGCTGCTGATGGTTGCCATATCCGCCGGATTTAAGAGCACGATGTCACCCAAAGTTCGACCGAGATAATCAGGCGAGCTGAAGGCGTTGACAATGTAGTCGAATTGCTGCATCAGTCGCTCAATATACCAGGTTTCCGTGATATGGCTGTCGTAGAGTACTTCAACATTGACGCTATCCTTCTCGACCGTGCAATTGAACACAAGCGCGTAGCTGAAGAAATTCGTTCCTAGAGTGCCCGTGCTTTGCATGCTCCACAGGTCACTCTCAACGTCTTGAAGGTTGTCGCCAGCAACGATACCGAGGAAGCTCTGGAAATCGCAAGCTACCGCAGTTTCTGCGCTGAGCTTACGAATGTGCTGCAGTCCAGCAAATTGATATGGCAAGGTGGCCGAGGCTTGCCGCTGGGTCTCTTGGAGGTACTCCCGCACCTTCAAGTCCCGGTTGAGCTTCAAGCGCACAGGTGCTGTAGTGAGTGTGGGGCCGATGATGCTCTCGATGTCCGGAACAGGAGCCTCGCGTCCACTATTGGTCTCTCCCCAGAGCACATCGTCAGATCCAGAGTATGTGGCTAGAAGTAATCCCCAAGCTGCGCGAATGAGCGAAGGCATGGTGACTTCCATGTTTGCTTGTCGTATCATTTTGATTCGATGTAGCAGCTGGCTCGTCGCCTGGACCTTGTAGTCAGGACTCGGCAATTGGGGAAATTGCGGAGCGGTGATGTCCTCGAGATGCGAAAGCCAGAATTTGTCCGAGTCCTCTCTCTTCAGAGTTGAGAGATACTTGACGAAGCGTGAAAAGGGCACTGAGGGTGGCAAGTCAGGTCTGAGGTCACGGTAGCATGATTCTACCTGGTTGAATAGTGTCGACCAACTCCATCCATCGTAGACAGCGTGATGTGCAGTCCAGATGAAGAATGGCGATGTGGTGCCTTCTCCGACAATAGTATAGGTGATGAGAGGACCGCCGGGCGTAGCCGGTAGTTGTCGATGAGTTTCGCTGATGTCTTCGAGCTGGGCGAGACTCTGCCATTCCGGTTTTTCCTTGACTACAACTTGCAGAAACCCAAACTCGTCGTTGTGAATGATGCGGGTGCGTAATATGGCTTCGTTGGCGATGACTTTGTTCCATGCTGCTTTGAAGCGAGGCACGTCAACATTCGACGGGAGTCGGTATGTCGGCTGAGCGACGTACGAGCCAGGATCTCTTGTAGATAATGAGATCAAGCCCTCTTGCAAGCGACTGCAAGGATATATATCTTCGATTGCATCAGAGATGACAGAACACTCTGCGGCAGCGAAATCGATGATGTGCGACTTGTTCTCCGACGAGATGAGCTCAAAAGGAACAGCGGTAACATCAGCCTGAGTGGTGAGCTCCTCTGATGAGAGAACGGATGCCGTCGCAGCCATGTCGACAAGCTTCGGCTGCGCGAACACGTTCGCGACGTTCAACACGATGCCTTTCTTTCTGCTTGCAGTAACTAAACGCATAGCACTGATCGAATCGCCACCCAAGCGGAAGAACGAATCTTCGGCGCCGACTGTATCTGCGCTCAGCTTCAATACGTCGGCCCACAAGCTAGCGAGGGTGACCTCGACGTTGCCAGACGGCGGTCTCCCACTATTACCCGCAAGGCGGAAGGCGGCCATCCTCGACTCTGGAACATCTGCGGCAAGTTGTCGCAGGCTTTTGCGGTCCAGCTTTCCGGATGTGGTCATGGGCATGTTCGTCACCGGCATGAACATGGCCGGCACATAGTACGCTGGAAGCGCTTCACCAAGCGCCACTTCCACTTGTTTCGCAATTGCTCGCACCTCCTCAGTCATCTCAGCAATAGCAGGAGTCGCTGTAGAATTGGCATCTAGGCAAATGAAGCCAACGAGGGACTTGCTGTCAGCAAATTTGACTAATTCGACAGCAGATTTGGCGTCGCTCGGTAGGTTGAGCTTGAGATGATGCTCAATTTCTCCTAGCTCGATACGCTGTCCGTTGAGCTGTGGCAGGTTAATTCGTGCCACACATTAGTCGATGTGAAAAGACTTGCCTTGACTTGACTATCCTTCCTGCCCATGTAAATCATTTCGCCCTCTGAAGTGTATTGCACAAGATCACCGGTGCAATAAAACCTACGACCGGACGGACCAGTAGTACGAGCCCATTCGGGATCCGTGATGAAAGCCAATGCAGTCTTCTCCGGATCATTGAGATATCCTCGGCTCAAGATAGGGCCTTCGATGAGCAGCTCACCTTTGCAGCCGATTGGCATCAGTCGGTCTCGGTTATCCGGGTTGATGACCCACGAAACGCTACCAATAGCTTTGCCAATATTAGTGGCTTCGCCACCATTTGTGAAGTCTCTCCATGCAGAGTTTATGGACGCTTCGCTTGGCCCATATTGTCCAAAGACTCTTACGTGTTGACGCCAAGTCTCGATCAAAGCTTTGGTGAGCGGCTCAGCACCGAGGCCCATGCTCTTGATAGACGGAACATCCGTGGGCTTTAGCAAGGCAGCAACAGTTGGCGTAAGGTCCATGAAGTTGGCCTCGAGCTCAGCTATGGCACCAGGAAGATCATTCACGCGTTGATCTTCTGACGGCACGCAGACGCAGGCTCCACGTTGAAGCGACGTGAACATCTCCTCCAAAGAATTGTCAAACGTGTAGCTTGCAAACTGCAGCACTCGAGAACCAGGTTCGAAGCCCAGCTTCGAGCCATGGGCTTCCGCGCTGGTCACCATGGCTGAGTGTTCGAGAACAACGCCTTTCGGTCTGCCTGTGCTGCCGCTAGTGAAGATGACAAAGCAAGGGTTGTTGGGCTGAACACCGGTGCTTGGTGGGCCAGTTTGGCAAGGAAGTGATTCTAAGAAAGTATCATCGACTATGATGACATTTTCAACAAGACCGTTCAGTTTCTCGGCTCGGGCAGCCGTCGTTAAGACCACCTTGGCGGACGCGTCTTCCAAGCGTGTCTGAAGTGCCGGCGTTGGGTGCTTGGCGTCTAGCGGGACAGCTGCACCACCTGCTTTGAGCACTGATAGCATCGCAACGATTGCGAATGAACTCTTGTCGAAACATGTTGGGACGAAGACCTCAGGACCAACTCCAAGACTCACAAGGTGGTGCGCCAAGCGATCAGTGACAGCGGCGAGTTCCGCATAGGTGTAGTCTTTGTCGAATCCTCGAATGGCTGGCGCGGCAGGTTGCGATGCAACCCAGGAGGCGAACTTGTGGTGGACGCAATCATTCAGTGTTGGTGGCATAACATTCCAGGCCTGAATTTGCTGCCAATGCTTACCGCTAAGGAAGTCGAGGGTGACAATTGGGCGCTTGGCATTGTAAACAATGTTCTCCAGGGCTCGGACAAATGTGCTGGCGACATTCGACGCCTGTCCCGCGGAGAGATAATCAGTCCAGTAATCCAAATCCACCGCTGCAGTCGTATCACCAATTTCGATGTTGATACTGACCGGATACTCAGTCGGATCGTAGATAGGAGCAACTTCAGTCATCTCAACTCCGGTAGCCTCGACAGGTGTATCAGGAGGTAGACGCCGATAAGATAGCGCAGTATTGAACAGACTTGCACCCGACAGGTTCAGTATATGCTGAACATCGGCCAAGGCGATATGTCTATGCGGTAGCGCCTCCATGTAATCTCTTTGCACATCCTGGATAACCTCTAGCAGGCAACGGGAGCCTTCGGCGAGGTTCACGCGACATACGAGGGTGTTGATCATTGGCCCAACCATGTCTTGCACGCGATGGATATCCTCGGCGTCGCGAGCTGAAGTCAAGTAGCCAAATGTAACGTCATTACTTCCCACGTAGCAGCTTAGTGTGAGCGCCCAAGCTGTATGGAAGATATTTGAGAGCGTGATGCCGTTGCTGTTGCAGAAGTTCTGTAGGTCTAGCATATTGAAGTTGTCCATATCCATTCGGATAGACACCAGCTGCTTTTCTACTGCCTTTCCGTCGTCGAGCATTGGAAACGAGCAAACTTCGCTTCCGCTCAAGTACGCTCTCCAAAATTCCAGACTAGCTTCTTGAGGTTGGTCGACTAGCCAGGAAATGTAGTCGCTGTATGGCGCACCGTCCCCTCGAAGCTGGCCTTCGCAAGCTTGGCGAAGCTCGCTCGCCAGAAGACTCATGGAGTGACCGTCCATGATGGCATGACTGATGTCAAGACTGCAAAATGTGCGGCCATCGACGGTGGTACAAATGGTGAAGCGGTGGTTCGAACACTTGCCATTACTGTAGCTGACTGATCTCTGTTCTTTGATGACCCGGACGGCCTCGTCTTTATCTTTGCACTCGTAGTGCACTATGTTCGCATCGATATGCTTGAGGACAACTTGGCTATACAGGCCTTCTTGCATTCCGAAGTTCTCCAAGAACACAGTCCGTAGAGCAGGGTGACGATGAACGACTTGCCTCCAGGCGTCAGCGACGACTTGCCAGTCGAGCCTACGATCTTTCATCCGAAGCTCATGCAATGTAGCGGCAGCATAAAAGCCGGCATCTTTGTTCTGTGAGAGCAAAAGGCCTTCCTGCATGTTCGAGCATGGATAAACATCTTCAATCTCATGAGGTGTAATTCCAGAACTCTTCAAGCTGATTAACATTGCCTGGAAGCGGTCCTCGGTCAACGAGAGCAGAGGGAAATCGCTCAGCGTTGGCATGGGCTCGCGTTTCATCAGCCCACGAATCATGTTGGACAGTGTGTCGCGGCATTCTGATACCCATTGCTGAATGAGCTCTTGATGTCGCATGTGACGATTAAATGTAAACGCGAACTTTAGTCGACCTTTGAAAACTATTGCCGAAATCTCGAACAAGCCCCATCGGGGAGTGACATGTCCGAAGTCGGAAGTGCCGCCGGCTGCTCGATATTCTCCAGCCATCGTATCAAGTGGTTGAAGAAGGGCACCTGCCCTTTCTAGCTGTTGGTATTGGCCGAGGTAGTTGAACAAGATTTCCATTGGCCAATGAGTCCTATACTGCTCGCGGCCCGCCTCGGTGAGGCATCGCCGCGCAAAGTATGGTCGCCCGTTTCCCGGTATACGTCGCTTGAAGTCCTTAACCTTGCGAACAGTCTCTGTGGGGTTGTCGGATGGCGTTACCAGTATGGGGGATAGTGCGGTAAACCATCCCACAGTGCGAGATATGTCAAGCTCGGAGCTCCACGGTTCTCGTCCGTGACCCTCATTGAAGATGGCAGGAATTGGTCTGTCCACAAACACACGTGACCAAGACTGTATCAGCGCTGCCAGCAGAAGCTCAACTGGTTCCGTCCTGTAGGCAGTATGGCAATCAGTCAGGAATGCTGAGGTGATGTCCGAGTCCAGCTCGAACAACGCGTGACTAGCGTTGCCATAGGTATTTTCCTCTCGCTTGATTCCCCAATAATGGAAGTCCAGCGCTGGAACATCGACTGGCGGAAGTACCTTGTCGAATTCAAGCGTCTCAGCGTGCTCGATCTGCAGCTCCGCCCACTTCTGAAAAGGCAATGCTGGCGGAAGTAATTCTCCACCCCGTAAGATCTCTTCTAGCTCTTCCAAGAGTAATCGCCATGAAACTAGATCGATGACGATATGATGAGCCGTAAGAAATGCAAATTGATCATTGCCAAAATCAAAGAAGTCCGCAGCGAACAAGGGGCCCTGCTCATGATCTAGACACTGCTGTGAATCTTCGATCATAACATCGATTTCGCGTTTTGAAGAGACCTCTTTGGAGCGAAAGCGGTAAGAACCGCTTATGTCATCTGTACATCAAGGAATCCATTAGTATCGATTCGTTTAGCATTTTGCCGAATCTGACAAGAACACGCATTGGTATAATGCAAGGTTGGGACTATGCTCAGGGATATGACTTACTTGTCAGCCGTTGTTGCCAGCCCAAATCGTCCGTTTTGGAGAACCGGGCGCGAAGCATGGAGTGACGAGCGACCAGTTGTTGCACTGCGGCGCGGAATTCGTCTGCAGTTGTTCTCTGTTTCACTTGCAGGTAGAAGGACTGGTTGAAGTGGCCGCGTCCCTCGTTTGGCCGCTGGAAGTACAGCGACTGAATGGGTGTCAAGTCGAATGGTTCATCAAAGTACTCCACGGACTCGTACGACGTGTGCTCGATTTCCTTCACAGCCTCTGCCAGCTGAGAAACGGATCGACTCCGTAGCACTTCTTGCACGCCAAGACCAATGCCCTCTTTCCGGCACTGGCCTACGACCTGCATCGCAGAGATAGAATCTCCTCCAACAGCGAGGAAAGATTGATCGAGCGCAACATGAGGCAAATTCAAAACGTGCGCCCATATTGACTGCAGCTTGGCCTCCATGTGGCCAGTTGATGTGTTTTGCGCGGTCTAAATAACATGTCAGCTGCGCCTGGTGGTACTTTAGGGCAGATCGTCGCGCCGTGTCTTCCAGAACGGTACCTACGAGGCACAGAAAGGCAGGATGAATGGTGCAGAAAATATCCAAAGAAATTTGTGGATAGTCTTACTTCTTGTGGGGACTCAAACCCGACCGGATTCATAGTACTCGTCTCGAAGCTGCTGTCAGTAGACTAATGTTAGGGAGTACTCACCAGGCTGTGTTAATTGCTACGAATTGTGCAATTCACAGAATATAATTGAAGAATCACAAGTGACGAAGAGCTTCAATGACATTAAGCATTTGGGGCTGGCACGTTCATCCGGCCACTTTTACTATCGCCTTGGTTCCTGTTCCACAGACCTCGCCTCGCACAGGGCGACATTGACGCCGCCACCCCTAGTTCTCTAGCAGCAATGAAGTCATAGTCAGGCATCTCCTCTTCTCTAGGTCAGCCACGAGTGCGCAGACAGCGTCGTATTGCCATAGCCGGTGCCTGCAGACAAGCATCGACGTCCAGGGAGCTGAATCGCCATGATAAGACCAGCATGCTTCCGAAATGGGCGAACATGGCGGCCCCAGAACGGCACTGTCATCAACAGGTACCGGCATCAACGTCCTGGGACCATTGGCTGCGCTGCAGTGTCGACAGCCTAGCAGCTGCGGCCACGAGCCCCGCGCAGCTGGAGCCAGCATGATGTCTGCAATGAATGCGTTGCATCCACCGGCGGCTGTATAGTGGGTGTATATTGTGGCTTGCGGTGTCGAGCGAACACGAGATGTGGGGACTGCGGTGTCACAATGGCGATGGTGAGGAAGTGAATGCGAGGCAAGATGACGATCACGCCAAGCCACGTTATGTAAGCCATCAACGGGCAAGTTGGAGCGCCCAGGGGCTTGACTGCTTCAGCTGTCCACACCGAACGGATGATGTGCCTCCGGTGTCGCGCTATCCAAGATCCCATCGCCGCGATGCCTCCAACGTCCATCGTGCTCTTCATCCCTGCAGCCATCCTCGACTAACACCCCGCCGAATCCTCCGTGGCGCTCAGGGCATGGCAGTGGGCGTTTTCCGCTCGCTGATGTCTGACTGATCTGATCCACTGCGCAGAAGCGCGTCTCAGCTGGGACCTTTTTCGTCAGTCAAACAGGCCTTACTGGACGCCATCTACGACTTCATGATCGCTGGCACCGACGTCGCCGCCATGTGCTGTCCAAGGTGGCGGCCCCTAAATCCGTCGCGGCCGCCGTCCAGGATCCCGCCCGCCTGCCCGTCTCGTGGCATCGCGCTAGAAAATTGCGGTTCTACAGGATGTTCCAGCCAAATCCGATATCCACTTGGACCGGTATTCCTGCAATCGTGTCCTTGGGGCCACGGTGTGTGCGGATCCTTGCTTCCAAGGTCTTCGCTGCGTCCGTGCGTATGACACCTTCGACCGGTGGTTTACCCGGCTACTGCCGCTCGTGTTCCCAGTGCCCTGGTACCTCAACAACATCATCATTTGCTTACCGACTAGCCCAGCAGTCTCACATTTGTGGGCATCCTGCAACGCTCATGTCCTGGGTTCTGTTGCGCCAGGTGGCACCAACGGCATGTCTGCAGCTGCAGCGCGCCACAGCGATATCACTTCGGCCTGACCCTGACGAATCTGCGCATGGAGTTTTTCCAGCTATGATACCCCTGGTTCCTCTTATACGCTTTCGGTCCGTGGAGCTCGCATCCGTTCGATCTACGCGCCTTGTTTGCTCGAAAAGGCTCTACATTGTGGGGAACTCTAGCTTGTTTTAGCGTCCAAGCTTCGAGGCCAGGTATCAGGGTTCTATTATTACCCGTACGAGCTCTGTGCTAAGGACTCCCGAAGTTCTCAAATAAAGTGACTAGCAGATTCACGCAAATGGTCAGACCACCATAATTCCGTGGAATGAAATTGGAGGGCTGTGAACAAAGTAAAGAACCCAAGATCTGCACTGCAATAGAACATTCCAATTGCAGGGGCTGTCAGGGCTGGCTTGACTTTGGAAATAACAGTTTCCGCTCATGGTTGCCCGGAATCTCCCACCAAAGGTTGCCCCAATTTGGATCGACGTGGCACTGACAATGAAACTTTTTCACTGGGAATCCAACGACTGCTCTGAAGGATGCTCCTCATCTATCCAACCTTGGCTTCGGGGACCGATAGAACAGCCCGCCCAAATGCCGACATATTTCATCAAGGTGTTGGTTGGAAACCTGCTGCACCGTGGGCATTGGAGACTCCTGACGTGATGATGGTGCCGCGTGTCGAACAGATGCTGGGGCGCTCTCTCCGCACGAATCCTTGAACCCGCTGCTCACTTGACTTGGTTATTATTGTCTTTGACCGACAGCTCATGCTTGCGTCGGCCTTCTAACTCGGTTGGCTCAAGGCCTTAGACATTGCTTTGGTAGCTCCTCAAATGGGTGGTCTTATATGAAAGTGCTCTCCGCCTCGCCTCGGCGTAGACCCACCCGTCAGGCCTTTCCTAGAGATATCGTGCAAGCAAGGTGCCAGCAAATGTTCCGAGAAAGGTCTTAATCTGTCATGCAAAACTGACAACTGGCTCAGAGGGCGTAGTGTTCCCCAACCGGAAAAGACGCATGGCTCCACATTCACACAACTGTTGTGTCACTATGGAAGAATTGTAGAGCAGGTTTCTGGCAATCCTGATCCCCACAATGGCGTTCAACGGTACGAACTCCTTCATACGACCACGTTCTCTGTTCGCCTTCCATGCCATACCATTTGAGGAATGCTTGAGGTCGATCCTCGCCGATGAGCTGCTACCTCAATATGCGGACAACCGTCAAAAGACTCCGGCGCGTAACATGGATCTAGTTTCACTTCCCGAAGGCGCCGTTAGAAAAAACCTTTTGCAAGAACAACGCTTTTTGATCTTCTGCGCATTGTTTGCTGTAGCACGATCCCTGTCGCACCGTCGTGTGCCTGTCAGTGCATATTTGGAACGATCGTCGAAAGGCAACGCTGATCGACGGAGATGGGCAAGGCAGTGCCGGGCAAATAGCGTGCTCGCGCAATTAAGGTCGAGCATCATGCACTGAGCCGGTGCACGGCAACGCACGAATGCAGTCTGATGAGAGTGGCGCTGATCCTTGCTCCAAATACGGCTAAACCAAACACGAATTCGTATGTACATCCTTGCTTGTACTACATATTGACAGGAGCTGTAGCTTCACCGACACGATCGCCACAAAATCTCAGGGCCGGCGATGGACGCTTGCTTTGCAGTGTAGAGCTGCACTGGTAGATAATTTCCCCAACCCCGGATTTGCAGATTTTCTAGCGCCAAGGGCTACCAACGCAGCTAGCCACGGCATGCATCAAATTCTCGTGATGTCGTCAGGAAAGGGTAATTGCATGACACAGGTCAGCTCCATTCAGGACCACGTAATGCACCCTCCAGCTGGGTTAGGTAACTTTCGACATCGTCGCCAGGGTCCCTGACAGGCGTGGTGGCATTGCAGGGTCTATGACACTTGAGCTTTGCCCACCAAGAAAGTACTGCCCGAGCTCAACCGCAAGATGATCCCAAAGCTTGAGCGCCGCTGAGGTAGTAGAGTAGCTAGTAAGGTTCTGCCACCGGCTGACCTGATCCGCATGAGGCTGTTGATCCTCATTGCACCATGTTAGTACCAAATTATCAATCCACAATTCCCAGACGTTCCCACCTAATGTTCCGAGCAAAGCCCAGAGGAGCTGGCAACTGATCCAGAACTTTCGCAATGGCATCGAAGTCGAGTCAGGACTGTGCCTTGGTGGACGACACCTTCGGACCATGGGCTGGGCCATATTGTCGAGGTGAGCATTTCAACAAATGTGCCGTCGACGAAGTTACGTGCTGACTCTGGATTGCGTTTCAGGTGGCTTCGATTTTGTCTTGCTTTTCGAGGAGACGATCCTCTCAATACTGCCTTTGATACTTATTCTCAGCATCGCACCATTTCGAATCATCTACCTATGGAGAAAGCAGACCAAAGTTAGAATATCGAAATTGCTATACATAAAATTGGTATGTTACAAAGATCGCAACCATCTGTGTGATGCAAGCTTACAGACAATCAGCTAGCATGGGCGATTCTTGTGATATTCGATTTGGCGCACCTCGTTCTATGGCTTCGCCACAGAGGACCGCAGAATCGCGCCGCAACTCCATCCGCCATCCTGAGCTTTGTCGGTGCCCTAGTACTCATTGTTCTATCTTACTTCGAGCATTTGCGATCGATACGCCCCTCGTGGCTCATAAACGTTTACCTCCTCCTTACTGTCTGCTTCGATACGGCTCGATCGCGCAGCTACTCGCTCAGCCCGGACCTAGACACCATATCTACGGTCTTTACCTCCCGCGTCGGCGTAAAGTTGATACTGGCAATAATTGAGGCGCGGCCGAAACAACGACTATTGCTTGCGGAGTTTGCAAATTTCCCACCGGAGGCTACAAGTGGACCGTATAAGCGCGCATTATTCTGGTGGCTCAACGCGCTGTTTAAGAAGGGTTATTCGGAGTCGCTGTCGGTGGACGATTTGTTCCACTTGGACAAGCATCTGCAGTCCGACTATCTGCACCACTTGCTCGGGTCAGCATGGCACAGGCGTAAGTCGTCCCACTTTCGCAGATGTTGTGCGCAATGATTAACAGCGACCTCATCTAGTAACGCGCACGGGCCCTCATTCGCTCTTTGCAGTCACGTTGAAGAGGCTCAAGTGGCCTGTCTTGGCAGTGGTACCACCTAGGCTCTGTCTGATTGGGTTCAATTTCTGTCAACCCTTCCTGATCAATCGGGCCGTCACGTTTTCCCAGCAAGCTGTCACGACCGAAACGACCAATGTCGGCTATGGGCTGATCGGCGCCTACATTCTGGTTTTCGTTGGGATTGCAGTACGTCTCTGTCTTGCTTAGCCGAGAATGTCGATTTTTGTCATATCATTCGCTAACGGCTTTGAAGGTGTCGACGGGTCAATACCAGCACAAGACTTTCCGATTCATCACTATGATGCGAGGAGGTCTGATCTCGATGCTCTATGGCAAAGCGACTGAAGTCGCGCTTATCGATGTCGATACGGCCTCGTCATTGACACTGATGAGTGCGGATATCGAGCGCATTGTCACAGGAATGGAGACAGGCCATGAGGTCTGGAGTAACACGCTTGAAATTGGCTTGGCCATGTACCTACTTCAGCGAGAGCTCGGAGTGGCCTGCGCGATCCCTATAGGTGTCGCTATTGGTAAGTACAGTCCCCTCTGTGTCGATGTTTCGCTAGACTCATGTGTACCGCAGTCTCGTTCCTTGGGTCATTAGGAGCGACCAGTCTCGTGATGCAACGCCAAGCGCTCTGGCTCGAGGCTATCGAACGCCGCATCGCCGCCACGGCGGCGATGCTTGATTCAATGAAGGGCGTCAAGATGTGTGGGCTCACAGATGTCCTACGGGAAGACTTGCAACGACTTCGGATCGATGAGCTCGATATCTCGAAGAAGTTCAGAAAGCTGCTCATTTGGACCATGATGATTTGTCAGTGTTCATGTATATGATCTCGTTTCCAGGTCCAGCTAACAGTACTCAGCATATATCTCGCCCATTGTGTCGCCCATCCTTGCTTTCACGGTATTTTCGCTTGTCGCCGCTAAGAGCAATGGTGCGAGCACACTGGACACAGCCACAGTTTTCACATCCTTGTCACTTTTCACACTTCTGGCAGAACCCCTCAGCTCTCTCATCATGGCGCTTTCAGCACTCATGGGTGGCGTGGGATCGTTCAAAAGAATCCAGGAGTTCCTCTCCATGGAATCCAGGGCTGAGCGACGTAAGTTTCCCTCCATGCATGGCAGCATAGCATCAAGCGTCAGCATCGAATCGGATTCCGATAAGCACTCCGACATGTCGCAAAAGGATCGCTATTCTGTAGAGCTTTACGAAATGAACTCGTTGGGCTCGCAGGCGATCGTCATCGAGAACGGTCTCTTTGGGTGGGACAAAGACAAACCATCGGGTACTCTGCATGGCATTAACATGATCGTCCCGCGCGGGAAGATTACCATGGTCGTGGGACCTGTAGGGTGTGGTAAGTCAACCCTGCTGAAAGCCGTCCTCGGGGAGCTGCCGGTCATGGGTGGCACATTGCAGTTGTCATCCCTGCGGATCGCCCTGTGCGACCAGACCGCATGGCACGTGAACGGCACAGTGCAGCAGAGCATTATCGGCGAATCCGCTTTTGATCAGCGATTCTATTCATCGGTTGTTCGTAGCTGCGCGTTAGATGAAGATCTACGCCAATTACCCCAAGGAGATCAGACTGAGATTGGGAGCAAGGGTATTGCATTGAGCGGTGGCCAGAGCCAACGCATAGTGAGGCACCCCATCATTCACCCCGCCATCATCCCGCGTCTGCTGACACACTCTTCCACCAGGCGCTTGCGAGAGCGATATATGCCCAAAAAGACATCGTCATCCTCGATGACTGTCTCAGTGGTCTTGATGGTCAGACTGAGAATAAGATCTGGCACGGTCTCTTTGGCCGCGACGGCCTTCTCAAGCGATGTCGGACAACTGTTCTCATCGCTTCATCGTCATGTTCGTCATCCCTTCCCCGCTTCAAGTCTCCCCTACACCCTACTGACGCCTATTTCTCAACATAGCCAAACGTCTCCCTTACTGCGACCACATCGTCGCACTGGACAAGGAAGGCAGAATTGCCGAACAAGGTACTTTCGAAAAGCTCAATGGAACTGGCGGCTACGTGTCGAGTTTCGACCTCGCCCTGCCAGATTGGGACTTCACGTCAGAGAAGCACGAGTACGAGGCTCCGCCGAGATACACTGAGCGTCAAGTCGCCACAAAGGTCACAGAGGAGGAGCTTCAAGCCGAGGCAAACCGTCGCACTGGCGATGTAGCCATCTACCGCTACTATGTCGGTTCAGTGGGCTGGATACCCACACTTATTTTCATCGTTTCCATCACTATTTTCATCTTTGGCATCTCATTCCCGTGTAAGTCATGCAAAAGCAATTTCAAAGCCACCACTAACTCGCCGTCCCAGCAATTTGGGTCAAGCTTTGGGCGGAGTACAACGAAAAGCATCCTAATCAGCGTCTTGATTTCTATCTTGGCATTTACGCAGTCCTCGGCGCCTCAGCTTTCATCTTCCTAGGCATCAGCTGCTGGTGAGTACTTCCATGACAACGAAAATTTACCAACTGACACGTCGCACAGGCAGTTGATTATCACTATGGTGCCACGCTCAGGCGTAAGCTTCCATAAGAGGCTTCTGGATACAGTCCTAGGGTAAGGTTATGCGAGCTCATGAATTGAACGCCACTGACCCACACCAAAGCTCCCCGATGTCGTTCTTTTCCACAGTTGATACGGGTGTCACTTTGAACCGTTTCAGTCAAGATCTCATGCTTATCGATATGGAGCTGCCAGTCGCTGCGCTGAACACTTTCGCAAGTATGTGCTCTTTTGATAAGCAATTAGAGAAGATAAGGACTAATCGTTGGCTAGCATTCATGCTCTGCGTTGCCCAAATGGCACTCATTGCCGTCGCAGCACCATTCGCAGCCATCTCCTTCCCCGTCGTCGGTGTCAGTGTCTACTTCATCCAAAAGTTCTACCTCCGTACATCACGCCAGCTGCGTTTCCTGGACCTGGAAGCCAAATCTCCATTATACACCCAGTTCAATGAGATCTTAGAAGGTCTGGCGACCATCCGCGCCTTCGGGTGGCAGAGCTTCGTCGAAGAGAAGGCCAAAGATTTGCTTGATCGCAGTCAACGCCCATTTTACCTTCTTTTCGCTGTGCAGCGATGGCTAACGCTTGTCCTCGATTTTGTCGTCGCAGCTGTGGCGACCATACTCATCATACTTGTTGTCGCCTTGAGAGGCAAGCTAAGCGCTGGCTACGTCGGCGTCGCTCTCCTCAACGTCGTGCTCTTCTCCCAGAGCATCAAGCTCCTCATCACGTTCTGGACCCAGCTCGAGACACATATTGGTAGTGTAGCGAGGATCAAGAACTTCACTACCGATCCGGCTGCCGAAGATAAAGACACGGAAGACCACATTCCTCCAGCCAATTGGCCAAGCCGCGGCAAGATCGACTTCAACGACATCACAGCATATCACAAGTACGTTACACCATGATAGTTCGCCTACAGTACATACTAAGTCATTGTCCAGGGACGGCGAACCAGTTATCCAGGACTTCTCCCTCAGCATCAAGCCAGGCGAGAAAGTCGCGATAGTAGGCCGAACTGGCAGGTAAGATATACCATCCACCCTTTCAACCACGCTAACTCAACGCGCCCAATAGTGGGAAATCCTCTCTTGTTCTCTCCCTTTTCCGCATGATCGAGCTGTCACACGGCACCGTTACCATCGACGCCCTTCCTATTCATCGCATTCCACGGCAAACAATCCGCTCACGCCTTGTTGGCCTGCCGCAAGACGCATATCTGCTTCCCGGCACCGTGCGTCTCAACGCCGATCCACTTGGGCAAAGCACCGACAAAGCCATCATCCAGGCGCTCAAAGACGTCAATCTGTGGGACGAAGTCATCGTGGCCAAGGGCGATGCGGAGAAGTATACGCATCCACTTGATGTGCTGGTCGAGGAGCTCCACTTGAGCCACGGCCAACGCCAGCTTTTCTGTATTGGAAGAGCGTTGCTACGTCGGAAGAGAAGTAGTATACTCGTGATCGATGAAGCGACGAGCAAGTAAGTCCATTACCATTAATACCTGGCTCGCTTTCGATTTCGGCCATACTAACGATGAGACAGTCTCGACGCCCAGTCCGACTCCCAGGTCCAACGACTCCTGCGCCAGAAATTCCCATCCCACACCATCATCGCTGTCGCACATAAGCTCGAAACCATCCTCGACTTCGACAAAGTCGTCGTCATGAACCAGGGTAGTCTCGTCGAGTACGGTGAGCCATATAAGCTGTTGGAGCAGCAGGGTAGCTGGTTCAAGAGCTTGTATGAGGATGTGAGTCATAGTGGAGCAGGTGGAGAGGGTGAAATGGAGGTTGGCGAGGACAATATTATGGTGGTGAGACGGTAGTGGGGATGTATCCACCGCCCCTACTGGTAGAGTTCGTTTGATGAAAAGTCAGGTTGGTCTCGTACACGTATATAGTGGGAAGTAAATAGTGAATTCATAGGCGTTGAGGTTATATAGAACATACTATCACATGCACGTAAAGATGCAGCCTGGTGGCTACGTTGTGGTGTGTATTGTCACATCTGACTTCGGACGAGTCCGGAGTGAATACAAAAGGCACGTGACTCTCCATCTTCACCCCCCATTCATTCACACATCATAGTGGCCCATGTCTAATTTCAGAACAGATGTCATTCTCATCTAAGTACGTCTTAAAGTAACCCGTCTCTCCTCACCACCCCATCACCACTCATCCCACCCTCGCCAACTCCACGACCACCTCCCCACCACTGCCACCGAAGCCGGCGTAGAGGAACGCCTGCACCTCCCGCAGGAGGACCACAACATCACCAACCTTGGTGAAGACCCGGGTCATCTCACAGTCGATGTACTCGATCCGCACGCGCCGAAGCCGAAGGCAGCGGAAGAGCCCATTGAGCTCGTACTTCTCGACGACCTCCGGAACACTCATCGTCTTCCGCTCCTTGGCGCGCACGGGGTCGGTCGCCTCCAGCTCGATCATCTGGCGCTCGCCGAAGCGGCTCGTCGTGATGCCTGCCGTGTGAAGGCAGAAGCAGATGGCCGTGAGATTCGGCAAGGACGCGCACACCTGGAAGTACGGGTTGTGGCGGCGGTTGTGCGCGACGCCGCTGAACCAAAAGAAGTTGGGCATCGCGACCCTCGTGACGGCCTGGTGGACCGAGGGGATTTCGCCTCGCGCGGAAATATCCGATGCGTAGTGAAGGTCGGTCGTGCTGGTGAACACGAACGTCCTGGCGCTGAGGGCCGGGAGCACGATGTCGTACCACTCGCCGGGGTTGAGCGGGTTGAAGACGACGCCTTGTAGGAACAGAGGGCGGGAGGCATCGAAGTCCGGGTTCTCGCGCTCGGCGGCGATGTTGATGTTGCAAAGACCTTGATGAAGTGTTAGTGGGAGTGTTAGTGTTGATCCAGCTGGGTTGGCGCATTGTACCGGCGGCGAGAAGAGCTTGAAGACCGGCCATGGGAGCGACGTTAGCAGTGACACGAGTGGGATCTCCGGAGGTCTGTGGCGTAGAAGCGCTACGACCACGAGGATCTTGCGCAGACGATGAAGGGAAGGCGCTGCCGTAGCCCTGGGGTGCAGTTGGCGCCATGCCGCGGAAGTTGACAGGACCTCCGGCAGAAGCATCCATGGTGTTGGAGCGACGCGTGAGACCAGAACCTATGGGGCCATACTGAGTATGACCGTTGGACAAGTCGGGGACCGAGTTCTCTCGAAGAGTCTGACGGCGCTGATCGCAGTTGTCGTTAGCAAGGACATAACACGCGATAGGGAAGAGGTCAGAGTTTGGGTCACATACCTCTGCGGGTGCAGGCGAGGGCGAGGAGCCATGGAGCGGTACTTCGGACTTGTTGTCAGCGCTTTTGTCAGTCAGTCCGTGAGGAGGACACCGACCAGGGGCGCCTGGGAGTGAACCGCTGGAGTTGCCAGCGCGGTTGCCAGAGCGGTTACCAGCGCGGTTGCCAGAGCGGTTGCCAGAGCGGTTGCCAGCGCGGTTGCCAGCGCGGTTGCGGGGAGTCGGATTCATGATGGCGATTTGCGGACGGTCTGAAAGTGAGACTGGTGTATGGATTGAAGGAAGTGGAGATAGCTTTTGGTAGGTTCTGCGTAGACAACAAGCAGAATTGTGCACGAGAGATGCTAACGAAGAGATCTTTTGTGGAGTTGAGAGCGAGAGCGGTAGAGTGAGAAGGTTCAAGTCGCGTGCAGAGATTTTATGTTGTTGTTCTGGTTGCGCGTTGCTGTGGGAGCTCACGTGAGCCTGCCTTGTACGTCACGCGAGGAAGGAGCGTTTGCTCAACAATTTTCCCTGAGAAATTAGTCGCGGTGAAGAGGCGGAAATGGTGTAAACAACTCAACACTTCGGAGCGGTCAAGTTGCGGATCAGCTAAGAGCAAACGCGGGAGATTCTAACCGGAATTGGGTGGTGTAAACCAAAGGGGATGAGGTGTTGGACATCTTTCATTGCACTGAACGCTTGGATATGGTACAGCTAGAATGCTTGTCCTGTTGAGTTTGCGGACACAGTACCATGAAGATCACAGATCTATCCTGAGGTCACACTCATCACACAGAGCACCTGCACTGTTCTACTGTCCTCAAATACCGTGCGTGGTCACTTCTTATTTTCGTCATAGCTATAGAGTTATAACGTTATGTTGATCACGGCTTGCCTGGTACTCTAGTAAGACTGCTTATATCCAGCGATTGCTAACTACTGTTACCAATGACAGCCGTGTCTGTGACATAGATTGGCTCCTAGAGACTATGAACACGCAATGGGGAAAAACATACCTAGGACTGAGCAGGAGCATAACCTTTCATGTAGCTATGGAAAAGCGAGGACCACGCTAAGCCCACCATTAGACCTGTCAATCAACGACTATATTTTACTGGAAGAGCAAACTCCGCCTTTATCTAGGATGAGACCTGAGATATTGATGTATACTACGTGTCTGGTGAGTCAAACCATGAGCTGCGTAGTCTAGACCAGTCCAACTGCAAAGACCTTAATGTCTGTTACTGCAAACGATAGGAAAATGTAACAATCCGTGCTCAGTGTGGATTATATATAACCTTGAATAGGTGGTCAAGTCGATGCAGACCTC
>TARA_R110002003_G_scaffold1391_1_pt1 | contig 36395 bp, 28 predicted proteins | sample TARA_R110002003 | Tara Oceans TARA_R110002003 (sample SAMEA4396441) | marine metagenome | biome: Westerlies Biome; feature: [SRF] surface water layer (ENVO:00010504); material: water (ENVO:00002006), including particulate matter (ENVO:01000060) such as... | depth 5 m | reverse complement strand
CTGTTCTCGCAACTTCACCCACGCATATACTATGGCGTGAGTGAACTGCTGGGTGAAGGCAATCTTCGAGATCTCCATCTCCTTCTGGTAGAACAAGTCCTCCAGACTTCGCGACTCTCCACCCACTCCACCTGACATGTTACCGACGCCGCCGCCACCGCCTTGGCTGAGACCAGTCTGGTCAAAGAAGGTCTTGTAGTCGGCCACCCCTTCGACCGCGATACGTACGCCCTCGACATCGTCGGCCCTTGAAAGCATCAACGTGCCCTCTGGGTAGAGCCGGCCAAAGTTTGGGTATAGCTTCTTCCTGTCTGCCTTGGAGAGCTCGGTACCGAACGAGTTGAGTGTGATGTTGATGCTCCTGCGGTCTGCTTCAAACTCTAGTGTCTCAGACATGACTTCTGCCGTGGGTGTCCCGGCGACCTCTGGGGCAGTATTGACCCAGTTGTGGAAGTCCTCAAGGTAGTTCTTATACAGCGTATTGCGAATGATTTCGATATTCAGCTCGTCCAGGTCTTGGTGGCTGAGCGAGCCCTTGAAGTAAGGCGCCAGTGGCGTTTCAATCAGGACCGAGTTGTAAAGCTCCTCGATGTTGGTCGCGACGCAGAGAACTGGCATGGTCTCGAACCAGCCTAACGGATGACATCTCTCCAACAGCTCCCGTGTATCCCTTTCGTGCAGTGTCCCAGTGATGAGCAGCGCGACGTTGTCGATCATGTATCCGTAGGTGAGATACTCCATGAACTTGGAGAGTGAGCCGGTAGCGTTGGCCTGGAGATAGCGAAATTCGGCCACAAGCTTGTCGGTCGTCTTAGCGGCGAGGGCAGACGTCGAGGGATTGGGAGGCAGCGAAGAGAGGAAGTCGCCATAAGCTGGCGACAGCTGTAGCTTGACGTCTAGAGTGGATTTGTCAGTTGGTCTACCAGAGGTTGAAGGACGAGCCTATGTACCGTCGATGTTCTCGCACTGTGTCAAGTTGCTGTAGTTCTGGCTGGTGAGCAGCGCATTGCGATAGCCGCGCACGATGCCCTCGATGTAACTGGCGGGTATATCAGCCATGGATTTGGATCAGTTTGAAGACGTAACGCACCCGTATTTTACGTTGTAGTAGAGACCCTCCATGATGCTTGATGCGAACTGCTGTCAAGGTCGCGCAGGCGAGAGCTCCAGCTCGGTCGTCATGCCTGGCACCGGCAAAACTCCGGCTGTGGCGCGACTTGCCAATCACAGGGCGCCGCGCCACATGTCCAACATTGACAGCCGCACAAGCCGCACGCATGCGCCTGTCGCTGCGGCAGCAAACGCATCAATGCGGCATCCTAGAGAATTTCACTGCTCGGTCACGCGTATCTGGTGTCTGTCATCGTGCTCGATGGTTGCCATGGTACTGCGCCACACGTGGCTGGGGGTTGTTGATCCTGCCGGTCTCGCGAACGATTGGTCTGTGCTTCTTGATTCGAGCGCGCGCCAAGCCCGCGCGGAAACAACGACCTTGCGAGCTCGATCCTCCTTCCTTTCCTCTCCAACCCACACTGTTCACGACTGCCAGTCACCAGCACTAGTGCAGCTGTTCACTCGTACTTAGCAATCAACACCACCTGCGCCGGCAATCGAATTGCCCTTGCTTCGTAAGTCACCGACGCTCATCGCGCATCCCTTTCACTGATTGAATTCGCAGCAACATGGTAACCACGCGTCGCAAGGCAGCGGCGCTGAACGAGGCTCTGCCTCTTCAGCCGTCCACCACCACCCGCCGCACGCGCTCCAAGGCCGCCGCGTCGCCGCTCAAGACGCTCGACAATGTCGAGCCGGCGCCAAAGGCCACCAAGAACAAGCGCAAGCGCAATGCTGCGACACCAGAGCCTGTCGCCGACGAGAGTGACGACGAAGGCCTCTTCTTCAAGCAGAGTATGCCCCAGATCTCCTTAGCCCCCAGCCCGCGATTGAATGCTGTACTCATAGCACCCCAAGAAGTTGTACAGAGCTTTGTAGCGGACCCGAGAGACCCGGAAGCGGTGTACCGTGAGAACGCTCAGCTCGGCGCTGAGCATATCAAACTCCGCTACGAGATTCTCGACCTCCGCAGAGAGGCTTCCTATTGGCGAGAGCGATTTGACGCTACCCGCTCCGAACTCGATGCACTTCTTGCCGGTCAGGCGAAAGAGCATCGCGCTAATCACCCGCAACCTACTACAGACTACGATTCCTTCATGGGCGACAACATCGACCCAACTCTTGTCCACGCTGAGTTCATCACGGGCAGTGAGTCAGCATTTGCGCTCCTCCACCACATCGAGAGTGCCGCTCGCGAGCCGCGCACCGTCTACAGTGAAAATGAGGGACAGGAAGCTGGATCGGAGCCCGCGGCGCGTTCACCTCAAGCCGACGCACCAGCTGAAGAGCCCACCAACACCGTTACCCCATCTCTGTCACCACGGGCAATCAGCCAACCCACGGGCTTCTTCGGCCGATCCTTCTCCGCCATCAAGTCCAAGCTTGGCTTCCCGACCGCGACGCCTTCCGAGTCTGCGCCCACGCCCTCGAGCGCTCCCCCACCGAATACCATCACCGAGACGCTGTCTACCCCACCCACACCGGTCGGCGAGCGCAAGAAAGCCACACACAAGAGGAAGCGACAGAGTCCGATGATGAGGCTCCTGACCAAGGGCGTTGAATCCAGCGATATGAAGGATGCTCAAGAGTGGGCCAAGCACGTCATTCCAGCCTTGAAGAACGATGCCGACTTCGAGTCGAAGCGCACGCGTCTTGAGACACCAGTCCTCGCCAAGGATCTCAACAGCTTTCCATCAAGCAAGCCATGGGAGGCCGGTTTCGGTGATCCCCTCGGCGACCTGGACGATGATGAGATCGTTCCAGTCTGGGCCGTGTACCTGGACATCCTCGCAGAGGCAGACGAGCCGAGGAAGAAGAAGACCAAGACTAGTCACGACGACACCATGGATGTCGACGACGCCTTGTCTCTCAACGACATGGTCTCCGCCAGCAGCAGCCCGGTACCCTCATCCGACTTGCACAATACCCACGGCAACTCCGCCTCGGAACTTGACCTCCATCCCCGTCGCTCTGTCGAGCCATCCCCCATGTTCGGCTCCTCACCTGCTCACAAGCAAGGCAGCAACATTTTCCGCGAGCGTCAAGGACAGGAGGCCACAGCGCAGCTCCGTGCCGAGGATCGCAATACGCTTCATGAGGCGACCAAGAAGGCCGTTCCTAAACATAACCCGTCGCAGGGTTCCTATGGTCTCGACTACGACTCTGATGACGATACCACCATCAGCGAGACTACCGATGCCGACGTCGATGGCGCTGCTACTCCACTCTGGACTCAGCCTCCGCCGCCGGCTCCCGTTCCAGCTCACGCTCCTCTGCCCGGCGCTTCTGCTGCTGACTCTGCCGCCGTTCTCGCTTCACAGCAACCTGTTGATGAGGTCGAACGCCAGCGTCAGAAGCTGATGAAGCACACTCCCGCCAAGCCCAGCCGTCTCCGCGAGGCTTTCGTGCCCTCGCCCAGCCTCATATCTGATGCTGGTAACGAGTCGATCTTTATGACCTCCCCTGTTCCCGCCACAGACCTCTTCGACGACATGCCGGATGCAGAGGACTTGGGTCTTGATGATGACATTTTGGCTGAAGTCGAACGCTTGCGCAACACCGACGAGTGGAAGGCAGAGGCCGCCAAAGAGTGGCCCGACGCCATCGTCACCTACGAGTCCGAGGAGGAGGGACTTAGCCCCGACTAGACCCACGATTTATGACTGCATTGCGTTGCATTTCTCACCGGCGTCCCCAAAAGCATTGTACAACACGACAGCCGGCGATTTTTCTTTTCCTCTTTTCCTCTCTTCTGGCACTTCGGCCTGGAAGATCTACGATTGATTACGATTCACGATTTTGGCATTTGTTTATCAGCAGCTGCAGCTACTTACACCCCCTTGTTGCGGCTTGAGGTGATTCCCGTTGCGTCGCAGCCGCCCGCAAGGGCTGGCTCCCACGGGATGAGCTAACACAGCCAAGCAAGGGGCGAGAGTGGCAAGGCTTTGCTGTTGTGGCGTTTCACATGGTTTGAGCAGAGCTGAGAATGGCTCTGGAGGCCTTGTGCCAGGCGTTTCTCATGGTATGGAGCAGAGTCGGACTTGGCACCGTGGAGGCTTCGTCGCCTCAAAAGGTTCTTTCTGTCTGATACCCATTGCATTCGCTGCATAGCACGGCGACTCTTGTTGGCTTTGGCCCTTTCTTAATGGTTTGGTTCTTGTAGCATAATAACGATTTCACTCCACTGCCTTTTCTTTGCTACGTGTTGCGATGCTCCTATTGCTTCTTGCGAGCTCAAATGAAGGCACGGCGTTCACTCGGCTGGCTGAGCCGCTTGACTGACGCGCCTTCGTAGTGACCACAGAGGCTTCAGTTGCGCTAGTACATACAATGGAGTTTTCTTCATCTCATGCAGCCCATGCTCTTCCTCCTCCTCCCCCGACATACTCAGCAATCCTTTACGGTCCTACACTTTCCATCGTTGGCACCACTGTCATCATGATACCGCTCTTGTCAAAGAAGACCTTATCGATCGTCGTCTCCGTCCTCGTCCCATTGCCACCTTCTAGCGCAAATCAATGGTATGCCATATACCAATCGTCCGTCCCCATTACGTTCACAGTACTGCTATGTTCCGTTCCTAAGATGCCCTTGTCAACATACTTCTGCAACACCACACCACGATACGTCCACGGCCATTGTACAGCGCTCGCAGTCGCATACCCAACCCTAAAGTCCTCAAACCGCGTATTGTCGATGCTATGGGTCAGGTGGTACATCCCCTGGCGGTAGTTCGGAAACGGAACGTTCGCGGAAACCAATGAGACCGGTGATCGCGGTGGTGGTATTGGGTTTCAGAGCGGTTATATTGTCCGCAAGCTTAGAGCGTACAGGGGCGGAACTGCCGTTGCCGGGAATAAGTAGTAGCGTCCAGTTTGCGGGTCCCGGAAGCTACAGGAATCAATTGCCTGTTCTGTGGTGATACTCCCGTTGTTCAAATGAACGCCTCTGGTTCAGGCACAAAGGGACCGTCAGGCGAAGTCGCGATCGCAACACCAATAGTCTCCCTGTTGTGCGCTGGACTCTGACCAGAGAAGTTGAAGTAGCACTTGGCATCTAGTGATATGATGGCGGGTGCCCAGGCATTTCTGGTTGCCCGGGGCACGTCGCCGCTTGTGCCGTTGAGTGTGAGTATGAGTTTGTGGAACGGACCCAGGAGACCAGAGCGTGCGATTTCCAGACGAAGAAGGCCTGCCGCAAGTAAGGTCTGACTGCCTAGCTGGGGGAGCCGTCGGTGGTTGGATATATATAAAAATTTGTTGCCAAAAATGGCTATGATCGGGGCGGCGTAGAGGCCTGGAAGGACCGGGCTTGACTGCCTCTCGAGGCTGCCTTTCTCCTTTGATCCTGTGGAGATGGACGTCGTGGAGGAAGAAGTGAGAGTCGCGATTTCTTTGGCGGTGATCGGGACGATGGTGCCCCTGAGACAGAGGTACAAAGTCGGCGTATATCCTCAAAGCGGGTGTAGATACTTAGCAGTCCTTAGTCAAAATGCCCCTGGTTAGGCATTCCAGCTATAGCGTAAAGAAAAGGCTAGATATATACGTACTACGTGAGTTAACAACATATCTTACGGAGAATTATGTACGCGTCTTTATCTTAAAAGTCAAGATACCTAGAGCTAGGGTACTTCGCAAAAGTCTTGGGCTTTCTTACTTTGGCCGCCAACGAACACTTTGTCCTTGGGCTTAAGTACCATGGCGCGGGCTTGTGGGTAGCTTGTACGAGTTTGAGACCTTCCAGTCCGGATTCTCGATGTCAGCGGTTTCCAGTGGGATGTAGTCACGACCGGTATATTCGTCTACAAAGAGATGGAATTTCTCGCCGTGAATGTCATCTGGACTCTAGTTGAAGACGGTGGGACCATATGGCTACCTGGCTCCTAATGTCCAAGATTGTGCGAAATGAGCTTGAGCGCTCCTGAATGATGTTTGTGCATCTTGTTTCAGGACCGCCTTCATCTTTCGTGAAGCGGTAGGGGGACGCACCATGGTGGATGACCGTCGAATCGATGCGCGACATGCCTGCATCCTGCCATATCACAGGTACGGTTTGCTGAACATCACAAAGTTGCGGGTCGTTGTGTACAACATTCGGTGATACGTCGTGCCCGTTCGAAATCACTCAATTCCCTCACACCTGGTTGTAGAGTCGACGTGATCGTGATAGTGCCTTGATATCCTGCTAGCTGCTTCATTGTCATGTACAGATTGTCTGATCACGTATTTACTTTCGACCTCTTCAATGGCGCAGGCTTGTTCGCTGCTTCCACTGCATACTTCTCTCTTCTCTCATTCTCTGCCATCACCCATCTGCCCACATGATCGGGGACTTCTTTCACTCGATTATACGGCCCTTCAATTGGGCTTCCGAGCCTCTCATACACAGGCACAACACCCGTCCAAACGCTGTCTAGCACATCCTCTCTTTTCATATCTTTTCTTTCATCCTCGGGACATCCTTCCCGTACCTTCCCACTTGCACTGCAGATGCTCATCTTGAGTATTCTGGTGGATTGCATTTCCGATTTATCAGGCGGGACACGCGTGTTGTCGTAGCGATCTGGGACAACAGAGTTGGTGATGAGCTTCATTGCCCAGAGCTTCTCATCGACATCTTCAACCACGGTACCGTAACCCTGCAAAACAGCAGAGCGATAATTGTAGTTATGACTATTGGGCGTGAGGGTCAAGACAAAGCCATCGACTCTCGTTGCAGCAACGCATAGCGGAAGCCCTTGCTTATCGGAATATGCCAAATTCATGAGGCGGGAGGAGACGTAGCCGTGGAGGTAGCATTTCCAGTCCAAGTCGCCGTTGGCATTGTCACCGGGATACAGGCCCATTTGACCGATCATGGGAAGAATAATAGGCGTTGGAGTGCTGGGATCCGGCACGAACGAGACGTGCAGTACAGGTGTGGTATTGACGATGTTGTGAATTGTTTCAACATCATAAGTGGCGGCGACAATGGTCAGCTCATGTACAATGAAGGGTTATTGCAACCGACCTTGGTGTTTGATGCAGTCTTCGGGTAGGTTGTGCTCTCAGCCATGTTTACGGCTATGCTTTGATGATTGGACGTGCCTGCACCCTTCATTAAGTCTTTCGTGAATCCTACCGCTCCTAATTCTTATCAGTCGGGCCTGCATTGCCGAGCTTGATGTCGAGATAGGCGTGCGGAAGGGCGGTGCGAATCTGTAGTTCCTTGCCTATTGAGGGAGGTACAGCCGATAAGCGAAAATGTGCATTCTGTACTGTAGATGCATACGAACAAGTACGATTTCGTGGCTACGTATACCAGCACCATACTGAATACGAAGTCCTGTGCATGTACCATCTAATGAAGGTCGAATAGTAGTTGGTCAAATTGGTGTGTCAGAAAGAAAGAAAGGAGTCTCGTTTGGAATGCCCACTCTTGATTACTTCGTAGCTCGAAAGCCAAACCATCAACGAGTGCAATCACAACTCCACCACAAGCTGCTCAATGATGAATCAGCTTCCCGTCATGTCATACCTGCTCTCACCTTGTATTGACGTTGGAAGAACCCGAAAAGCAGCAAGTAGCCGCAGAGAAGCCCTTTCACTGCCTCAGTATCCGTTCGTATGCGCGTGTTTTTCATGCCCAGATGCTTATCGTTGAAAAATCACCACCCCATCCTCGGCCTCCGCACCCGCAAAGGTTCGCCGGTAAACTCCGATATGCTGTCGGATTGACCAGTCACTCTACCAGAATTACACGCGCAGACAATTATTTGGAGATGTTGTTTGACTTCGTGCTAGTGGGTGTTGGCCAATCAGGTCAGCCCAAGTCTATCATCGAGTGACGGTAGAACACAAATTGCTGCGAATGGATTGTGCTTGGATTTGTCAAGGCAACGCGGTGATGTGGAGGCCAAGACCAAGATGAGAGAAGTACGGTCAAACACGGCGATGCGACAAAGTCACACGATGCGCGGTCACAATTACTGGCCCCAGAGGTAAGGCTTTGTTTGCAATCATGACAGTCCAAGCAGGGACTCTCCTACTCCACCCGTGTATGCCCTCGGTCCATCTACGATCCGGGCCGGATAAACGATGTGCCCGTCAAAAGCTTTTGGAGGATGAGACCCACGTGAAGTTGTCGTTACGCATTAACCCTGGCGTTGGATGTGGCATGACCTTGAGACACGCCTCATAAGCGAGCTCTGTGGTATTTCCGGTGAACTTTGCAGGGCGTATACGCCCTGCTCTGTTGATTCTGGCGTCGTTCAGTATTCCGAGACAAGTTACGGCCTGGGATAAACACTCGAGCAGCAGTCTAACGAGCATCCAGGCCGCGTGGACAGATTTCGCGAGTGCATCCTTTCCAAACGTCCGGACATGCACTACTGAAGAACGATGTTGGTGTACGGCTTGCGATGAGAGTGTAATATTTCGGATCATACGTTCGTGCATCTAGGCTCGCCTTGAGTCTATATCGACCAGGGCCAGCAGGCGGTGATGGGATATGAAAATAGTTGCTATAGTCAAGTGTTGCAGTGAGTTCCGATGCTGTGGTGGAATCAGGTATGCCACATCTTGATAACCAACTCGATGCGGGGTGTCTGATACTGCTTCGTGGCTGTGTTCCGCAGAATTAGAGCAATAGATTAAAGTCAACCTTCTGGTTCATTTCGCAAGCTCAGAGTCGAGCACAGTAGTAGTCTCAATCTTTGGTGGGTTTGTGTCAATCTGTATGGTGACCTGATCAAAGCATGAGCACGCCATATTTCGAAACTCCAGGCTCCGCCGAGGGCGCGAGTCTGATACCACGCTTGGTAAAGATAGGGAAAACATACAGGGCCATCATTGACAAGAGCAACATCCATCATGGCTGCGAACAAGCCATCTTTGACCTTTCGCGGCTCGTATAGCTCACCCACCTTGTTGTAGAATAAATCGTAGAGCGTCTTGGCTTTCTCGCCGCTCGCCGACTGGTGAAAGTCTGGCTTGTTACCCTTCTTGTGTTATCAGTTAGTGGGCAGAGAGCATTTGAGAGTAGTGTAAGAGCTGCGAACCTTGACCGAAGCGTGTAGGGTGAATTGAGATACTGTTGCTCGTCAGCTCACAATCTTGACTTGGATCTCAGAGATGCTCATAGTCGCATCGTCCGGTGCGTCGATGAAGCTACATCAGTGACACGTACCGCAGAGGACCTCACCCCCAATGTCTCGAACGCTGGACTTCCACTTCGACGCATCAGCAGGAGAAGGCTATGCCCGAAACAGCGACGTACGCGAGCGGGAGGGTCTCTGGAATCATCGTCCCATAGCTTCGTCTTTAGAATCTTGTTCGCCATTGACTCGATGTCCTTCTCGGTGTCATCCTTGGAGACAGCGGCGAGCACCAGCAGGCCCTTGCCTATGGATGAAACCAACTGGCCATCGACCGTGACCGAGGCTGACTTGACTCTCTGCAGGACAGCTAGGCTTGTTGAGTCCGGGACGTTGGGTCGCACTTGTGTATGCTGGCGGACGTACTTCGCATATTGGATGTTGGCGGGGTAGCTGCCGTAGAGACTCCAAACCCCGCGAGCGCAGACGTCCTCGATGCGCGGATGTGATCAGGGAGACAATCAGGGCAGTGCAGCGGAAGGTGCCATTGGGGTGGCTTCGGTGACGGTGAAAGGGACGGTAGGACGACGAGCGCGTCGAGATTGGACGCGTCGTGGGCTATTAGCACCGGATGTGGACGATGTGGATGTGGATGGATCGGCCGCTAGTTTAGCGCGCCAAGTTTCAGCGCATCGCGCCTGCTGCAGCGGTGCGCCATGTCCACCTCCGTGTTGGCCAGTTCGGAGCGACGTACAAACAAACCGCCGCCGATTGCTGCCCCCCACACGACCGCGTGCCCGCCGACCGTTGGGCCGTCTCTCTCACCTGCGCGACTCGAGGCCCGCACCACACAACACCACAGCCCGCCGCACGAGGCTGCACACACGCCATGGCCGCCCGCAAGCTGCAGCAGGAGATCGACAAATGCTTCAAGAAGGTCGCCGAGGGCGTTGCGACCTTCGAGAGCATATACGAGAAGATCATGCAGACGTCCAACCCGTCGCAGAAGGAGAAGCTGGAGGACCAGCTGAAGAAGGAGATCAAGAAGCTGCAGCGCTCGCGCGACCAGATCAAGACATGGGCCGCCATGGGCGAGATCAAGGACAAGAAGCCGCTGCTGGACCACAGGAAGCTCATTGAGACAGTAGGCCGACCGCTATGTCCTCTCGTGGTGCCCTATTGACCGTGCACAGCAAATGGAGCGCTTCAAGGCCGTGGAGAAGGAGATGAAGACCAAGGCATATTCGAAAGAAGGCCTGCAATTAGCGACCAAGGTCGACCCCAAAGACAAGGAGAGGCTGGAGATGGTCGAGTTCCTGCAGCACATGAACGAGGAGCTGGAACGCCAGATAGAGACCATCGAGGCTGAAATCGAGTCCATGGCCGTCACCACCAAGAAGAGCAAGAAAGCGGCCGACACCAAGGCGGAGCGGATAGCCGAGCTGGAAGACATCACAGAGCGGCACAAATGGCACCAGAACAAGCTGGACCTGCTACAACGAGCGCTCGAGAACAGCAGCATAGAGACGGAGCAGGTCAAGGAGATCGAGGACGGCATCAAATACTATGTCGAGGAGAACCAAAGTCCCGACTTCATGGAGGACGACACAATATACGACGAGCTCAATCTGCAGGAAGAGGAGGCCATCTACGGCATGGGCGGAGAGATGGACCGCGTCTCGTCACAAGATACACAGTCGATACAAGACGAGACACCAGACCTAGAAGGGAAACCATCGGTACCAAAGGCCAAGGCAGTAGAACCATCACAGACCGGTGCACGGCGTCCGTCAACACAATTAAAGTCCCCGCTGCCGGCCTTGGCAACATTACATACGCCGTTGCCTGGTGTCTCAAGCTCGACGACAACATCCATGAAGCCCGCCCCACTACCAACGCGAACACCAGGGGAACCACTCAAGTATGCCTCGGCGGCTGCAGCGGCGGCCGCAAGCGACAAGAATGGAGTGGGCATTGCCCCTCTGCCACCTCCACCGGGAGCGTCCGCAGCACAGTCAGGCCTAGCTCCAGCGGGCGCACGGGCAAGTGCAACCACATCGCCAGCAACCACACCTCCCAAATTGGCACAGCCGGCAGCGGAGGCTGCCCAACAGGCACAGACCTCTAGGTCTCCTGCTGCGACGCCAAGCATACCCGCAACCCCCGCTATGGAAAAGGAGAGCTTATCGCGTGCGGCTTCGGCTGAAGATGCTAATAAGGCAAGCAGGAGAACGCCGGCTCCAGACAGAGTCGAGGAAGAAGAATCGCAGGCAGCGACACCGCCATTGACAAATGGAGAATCGCACGCCGAGGACGAAGAGGAAGAATCAGTATATCACTTGCCCTCAAGTTTGCAGGATCTGCTCGACTCATTCGAAGCCACGAAGAACGATATCAGTGCTTCCGCATCGAAACCGCCAGACGAACGCATGCTCATGTCCTCCATGGCGACCATGCCGGACTCCGCTGACACAGAAGCGCCGCGTCACTACCGCCCACAAAACCCTTACCCGTTTACGCCTGCCCATTATCCCCAGGAGCCACTCCCGATTTTTGATGACCCTCGCCTTTACTCCCGGATAGAGACCGATGCGCTCTTCTATGCTTTCTACTACCGTCAGGGCACTTACCAACAATATCTAGCGGCGAAAGCGTTAAAATCTCAAAGCTGGAGGTTTCACAAGCAGTACCAAACATGGTTTCAGCGACACGAAGAGCCAAAGGCAATCACTGAGGACTATGAGCAAGGGACATACAGGTTCTTCGACTACGAGAGCACATGGTAAGCACTCAAAACATGTCACTCTTTCTTTGCCTAACGTGAACAGGATGAACCGGAGGAAGGCCGACTTCCGATTTGCTTACAAATTCCTCGAGGATGAGCTGTAAGCTCTATAGCAAGTGTCGACCACTGACATTAGCCCATTGGTGGCGATGGTCTTACTTTGTATCAAGTATTAGGTAGTCCTGGAATGGTCCCTTTTTAGGGACTTTGTGCGCCTCGGAACCAAAGCGCTCTTCAAGACGATTTCGCTTCACATTGTGCTGAGCTTCAGAGAAATCTAAATGTTTGATAGCATGCGCTGAGTAAGTTACGGTGAGACCCGCGGGATCTAATATGAGGCTCATTAAGCCCAGGCCTTCTCTCTACTCTTGCTGTTGGTCAATCCTAGAGGTGCAGCAGGTAGAGCGCCGGGCGTATTCTGACATGATGTGGCTGAAGCCTCCGAATTTCGCATCATGGGCCAGGCTGCAGTTGGCACCAACATCGACCCTTACCGCGTTACACGAAGCAGGGCTGATGTGCCTCTAGGCCTCTTCGAAATGGCCACTTTAGCGAGAATCCTTTCCGCAACGTCAAGCATCATTACGCCCGACAGTAACTCACATGGGTGTCATATTACGCCCGACAGTAACTCATACTGGACTAACCGAGAGCCTCAGCGGTTACAGAGTCAATCATATGCTAAGATGCAGGTTCGCTGCTGTTGTGCTCGGAGAGTGTGCTAATAGAAGGGTAGGTCGAATGAGGTACCATGTGCGCAGGCGCGGGCGTTTGATGACGATAACCAAGTTCCGGTGGGACGCGTATGGCAAGCAACGACCAAACCCGACCACCTTTTGCGCGATCCAGATTCGGTACGCAGCTCGTTGCCAAGCGTGTTTATAGGGTTAGGCGTGCTGCGTTCACCGCCACACCCAACGGGCCAACGGCCCCCTAGCTCTTCCCGAAAGCCGCTTGGTGCAGAAGATCTCGCTCGAATGCTCTACTCCAAGGCACTACTACCTGGACGGAATTAGGCCCATGACGTTGCCAGAATGTGATGTGATGCAACTAACGTGCTGATATTTCTTAGCATGCACCCACGGTCGCGGAATGCCCACGAGTTCCACCCACAGTCAACAGGCGACTGCTAGATCTGGTTGGCTACAAGGACCTGGAAGCAATCTCTTTACCTTACAGATGACGGGACGTATCATGGCTTTCTGCCTTGTAGAAACGCCCTAGACCGCACAAGTACACGCCACAGCGTGCATATGGCTGTTCGGATGTGCATTGCATAAGACGGGAGGAGTGTGATATGCATGGAACGACAGATCTATCAACGCCGCGCCACAGATCCTTCCCGAACTAGCATCTCGTTGTCACCGCCTTGAACTGATCTCGTCTCGGTTCAATCTGAGCGGTGGCAATGACCGTGCCGCTGAGACTTGGACTTCCACGTTTGCCCAGAGTACAACCGTCAGCCCTATACCGATAAATCTGTGGGGTACCAGCTCATCGGGATCCCTAACATAGCCCCGATCCCTCGGACTGCTCAGCTTTTAGTCTTCTTCAACTCTGCCCCGGCCTGCGGCACGGCCAAACGAGCCTCACACCTCGATCTCTGTGAAAGCATCATTATTTCCGGCCTTGCGAAGTCTGCGTCTTAGTGCGATACCGCCCGTAGCTGAAGATGATGCTGGTAACTCACGATACGTTTGGTTCTCTCGGGCGTAGCGATGCCTGCTCTACACCAAAGTTCCTGTAAGTCAAGAGCAGATCAGCTTTAAGACTTGGGGTGGCAGTGATAGAGTGGGCGAAGAGCGAAGATGAGGCCTCCATATAAGGAGAAACAGTGCCTCATGGACCTACATCAACAACAAGGCTCCTGTCACTGACTACTCCAGCTCTCTCCAAGAGATTGAACCATCTCGAAAGCCTTCAATCGCCTCACGGAAATCTTCTAGGCACAACAAGTTTCGCGTCGTTCCGCCCTTAGCGTCCGCCTATCGCCCGCTTTCCGGCTCAGGCACTACCCGCAATTCAAAGAGTCTACGCCCAAAGCAAGAACCCGTTTCGCCCATTATGTCTGGTTACAATGCAAGTTTGTGATATCAAAGACTGTGTATACAAGTGCTCACACCTGGTCCAGTATTCCTCTTCTGGCCAAGGCGACTACAGCCACACCACAGCCGCCTATCAGACGACCATACCGCAATATACACAGGCACAGGTCAATCAGTACTACGTTCAATATCAATGTTATCCACCGCAACCGTATCAGATCATCCCAGATTACTACGTGCAACCGGTTCAAGCTACCCATGCTGGCTTTCAACAAGCCAACCCTGGGGCAGTACATGATGCCCAATGGTCAGGACATGGTGAACCCCTCGATGTGCCCATGACGGCATCTGAAGCTCCTTCCAGGTAAGTAACGCTTAGCGATCGATGAATTCTCTGTTTTAACCTCACACAGAAGTAACAGCCGTACAAAGTCTGTCCCCTGACCGTTCCCCATATTCTTCCCTCTAAGCCCCTCCCATATACCCCGACCTCATCTCCCCACACTAACAAGCCCATCAGGACCTGGACTTGCGATATCCCCTCTTGTACCTCCTCGGCAAACTTTACGCGCCTCGCCGACCTGCAACGCCATCAATCTACCGTTCATGGTGTCGGAAGTCCTGAATTCCCTTGCACAGTCCCGCGCTGCAACCGCGTCGGCGACAAGGGCTTCACGCGCCGTGATCATCTCGTCGAGCATCTCAGAAACTTTCACCACATCGATATTCCGAAGCGACGACCAGGTGAGCGCTCAGCGTTCCCATTTGGCTGGCCCGAGGGCTTTCAGAGCCAGTAAGTAGGCGTGAAGTGTACTGGATGAGGAAGAGGAGGGCTGATGGGTTTGTAGAAGCGTGACCAGTGGAATTGAAAGGAAAAGCAGCAGGGCAGGTGCAAAGGGTAGGGTGGGGAAAGTTGTACGTCGGGGGAGGAGGGGTGCCCGTATGGGTGCTACTTTGAGACGAGAACATGGCACTGAGCACGAAGATAAACACGAAACTTCAACACTTGATCCTTCTTCTATCGTACTGGATAGTCTCGGAATGCACTCCGCAGCCGCGACGTCGCCAGCCTTTGATCTCGGAGACTTTCCTCAGGAGCCTCGGAGAGATATGCAGGGTGAAGCATATCCGGACACACTTAAAGGGAAAATACGAGACTTGGTGGCTTGACTGACGTTCGCTTGTTTTTGAGTTACAACACTTTCCCCCCGTTATTGCTAGATGCGTTTTCGTCTGGTTGGCATAGCATAGCGAAGCGGTGGGGGCTGCAACATGGTGTTTCGGCGCGCTTTGTTCGGTTATACGAGCATACGAATGGCATTTGTTTATTATGCTCGTCCCATCTTATCTTTGTTCGTCTCAATGTAATCGCACGACTTTGCAAGGCTCACCCACTGGAACCAATCACGGAAGCAGCCAACTTCTTAGTACATCACAGTCCCGTCGGTCCGTATAGCAAGGTCTAAGAGCATAACGAACGTCTAGTCCTCGAATCTTGGAAATGCGGTGAATGTTATCCAATCGCGAACTGTGGACTTCTGTACGTGACTCGGCTGGCTTGAATCCTTCTATACGAACCCACCAACTATAATCACACCGGGCAGCCTTGCGGATCCCCCATTCAGATAACTCATGATCCTAAGCTAGTCATTACACACTTATGGTGGCCCTCTTACAGTCCATCTTTCGTCCGATCTGGCCACCGGAAGTACGTCACGCGGCGTGGCGGCACAGCTACTCAGTGGCCTAATGTGCAGCCAAGACCCCGAGCCTCAATGTGAGTATTGCAGACGCATATAGATAGCATCGGAAAATATGAGATGCGAACCCGATATGAGGCTAGACTGGAGTCGAGTCTGCCTCGCTGCGGTGACAGGTGTCAGCGGGACAGTATATTTGGGAGCGGGTGACGTCTGAGCTTTGAGATTTGGTGGCTGGGGCGCGCAATGGTCTGGAATGGGTCTAGGTGACGAATGAGGACAGGTGATTTTAAGCTGACGGCTGGAGATTTTTGCTAATCGACAAGGGTGGCAGCCTCGACCTGAGGGTTTGGCGAGGTCTCGTCTGAGGCAATAATCATAATTGCAAAGGACGAAGCTGCACCATTGGATGCCATGTTCTACTTTCACGAGCACCATATTTCAGCAGCCTTCCATGGTGGTACACTGTGTCAAGTAAAGTGGTTGTGCTGGCAATGACGTGGTGCTCGGCTAGCACACCCGTGCGGGACAAGTCGTGTTGGTTGTCCATGGGGCACATGTGTTAAAGTCGTCCATTCCATTCACCCATCTTCACTCACACACCTTTGTCCGCTATCTCCTACGCGCTCGACAACCCGGCTGCCCTCGGCTCTGACTCACTCATGTCTTTCAAACCTCACATATATTTTTCGCCAAGCACATTCACAGAACTCCCGCTACAATAACTGCATTCTTAGCACCCTTCCCCGCATCTCACAGCGCATACTCTTTTGGCTGCCCAACAGAGGCGACGATACTCGCTCAGCCACCAGGAGAGCCATCCAAAGCCCAAATAGGACTTGCCGCCTCTCACCATGCGCGACCTCCGCCGACAGGCTCTCGAGAGCCACAAAACAGTCTCGCGCAAGGCCCGCTCGCGCGTCGCCTCGGGCGCATCGTCCAAGGCAAACTCGGCAGTGAACTCTCCTGCGCCATCGCGTGGGACCAGCCGCACGCGCAGTCGGCAAGTTTCGGACGAGGACGACGAGTATCTCAGCGACGGCACAGCGTGGAGGTGAGTTTGATTTCCTTAGCTGGGGTCGTATGATGTCATGCAATCTACGCGAAAGGGGGCGCTAACGCACTTCCCGCAGCACGAACTCGATCGACGAGATTCTCAACGGCGACGACGTGGCCATATCCGAGGAGGCATGGAAAGCCGAGCTTCACACACGCGTCGAGCAGATCAGCAATCTCAAGCGCAGCAGTACCGAGGGGCGCGCCGAAAGCCTGAATGCCTACGCACATATACTCATGGCGCGATTCGCCCGAGATCAGATCGAGAGCCATGTCGGCGAATTGCTACCGTCGATGATTAGGAGCATCCGGCAGGAAACCACTGAACGCGAAGCAGTCTCAGCCTTGAAAGGTGTGTCCTGCATGAACTCGTCTCTTTTTCGCGGCTCATAGTCTGTAGCTCTCGCCGTCACTGTCGTCACCCTCGATTCCGACTCCATCTATGACGATGTCGCCGACCAGCTCAAGCGCTCAATACAGTCGTCCGAATCCATCGAGATCAAAGTAAACGCGATACATACCCTCGGCATCGCTGCATTCTTTGGCGGTGCGGGCGATGATGAGATACTCGACATCATGTCAATGTTCGTAGAGATCATCGAGTCGGACGGCGCATCCGTCGAGGCGCAGGATGAAGGCAATGTAGTCATTGCAGCCCTTGAACAATGGGGCCTGCTCGCGACGGAAATTGAGGACTTGGAGGAGGAGACGGAAACTGCTATTGAGGCCTTTGTTGAGCAACTCGAGAGCGCAGATGCCGGTGTCCAGATTGCCGCAGGCGAAAACATTGCTCTACTCTACGAGAAGTCGTACACGATTCAGGAAGAGGATGAAGATGTGTCGGATACTGAAGATCCCGACGACCCCGAAGCAGTCAAGAACGGCGAGAAGATGATCAAGCGCTATCAAGTGTACCGGAGACAAGACCAGCTCCTCCACACGCTCGAAGAGCTTGCAAATGTCTCGACACGACGCATCTCGAAGAAGGACCGCAAGACGTTGCACTCGTCGTTCGCAGATATCCGCAACTCGGTCGAGAAGCCCACACGAGGGCCGAGCTACTCGACAGCAATTGACCAAGAAAGCGGGCGAGCGTACGGGGGAGGGCGCATGAAAGTTCGGATTAATAAGAATCTGGAAGTCAGGATTGACAAGTGGTGGAAGTTGCAAAGGTTGAATGCCTTGCGAAGGACGCTGCAGGGTGGCTTCATCTATCATTATGATCAGAATGATGTGGTGAGTACTGCATTGCCATTCTCCATGGCCAAAAAAAGGTAGAACAGCATGAGCCATGGCGATAGACGAACCTCTGTGAAGCATACACCAGGGATATCATGAGCAACATAGAGTTCAATGATTCACAAGCGAGAACCTCGAGGCCTGCTTGACCACAGTCCTAGATGTCTCTTGCGCGATTGCGGAGCGCTCGGGGGTGACGCCGACGCTTAGCCGCCATCACTCATGCCCGCGTTGCCCCTCACCACGTTCCAGATGCCATGTTTACGCTTGTGTTTTGTGCTTCGCCGACAACGTGCGCAAGACGCATGATTGTCCAATCAATGAATGCATAGCTACATGCCATTGCTGGTCCATAGCACAAGCGACTATTGGCCGGTTGCAGCAGGTGCAGGTGGGCTTGGCGTGGCTGGACGCTGGAGGCTGTAGCTGTAGCTGTAGCTTCGTAGAAAGTTCTGGCAGCTTATGGTGCCCTGGCGCTTTTCTCTCAGCCTCACTCCACTTTAAAGATTCCATCGTTTGCGCATAGGACACCCACATCTCCTGCAACGCTCGTTAGCTATACCACTCTAGCATCAAAGACTCTCGACTAGCCCTGGGCGCCTCAATTGAGCAAGCATGGCCGACACCAGTAAGCTATTCTGAAGCTCTCGAAGCTTGCTACTTGGCTTCGAGGTGCTCGCACGCAGACCTGTTTGGTGCTAATAGTTGTCAGAGCGCTCCCGCTGCTTCTTCGACATCGCAATCGGCGGTGTCAAGGCCGGCCGCATCGCATTCGAACTCGTACGCTCTCCACCTAAACTGTATACATGCCCCCACATCTAATGCCGAAATAGTACAACGACATTGTCCCCAGGACGGCTGAAAACTTCCGCGCCCTATGTACTGGCGAGAAAGGCACGGGTACAAATGGCAAGCCGCTGCACTACAAGGGATCAGGCTTTCACCGTGTAATCAAGGGATTCATGATCCAGGGCGGGTAGGAGACTTGCAACATGAGAGGGTCTGGAGTGCACGTGCTGACAAGCGCAGTGACTTTACCATGGGCAATGGAACGGGTGGGGAGAGCATTTACGGCGAGAAGTTCGAAGATGAGAACTTTGAGAGGTTGCATGAGAAGCCATTCTTGCTAAGCATGGCGAATGCTGGTCCAGGTACATTCTCACGCTAGAAATGCTCTTTTCAAGGGTAGTGACTAACAGCAAACACAGGCACCAACGGCTCTCAGTTCTTCGTCACAACCGTGCCCACACCGCATCTAGACAAGAAGCACGTCGTTTTCGGTGAAGTAATCAACGGCAAGAGCATCGTCCGACAGATTGAGAACCTCAAGACACAGAGCGGAGACAAGCCGTGGCATGATGCGACCATCATCGGTGAGTCACAGGCCGACCACTCACACAAGGGATGCTAATCTACGTCAGACTGCGGCGAGCTCTCGGGCGACGACTACGACAAGGCAACCGACAAGGTGGCAGATGTGACCGGTGACCCATTTGAAGACTTCCCCGAAGACCAGAAGCCCGGCGATGAGGAGTGGAAAGGCGAAGAGATCCTCAGAATCGCGACTGAGCTGAAAGACATGGGCAACGCCGCCTTCAAGAAGCAAGATCTCAACCTCGGCATCAAAAAATACCAAAAGTCACTGCGCTATCTCCACGAATACCCCGCGCCACTTGAGACCGACCCAGCAGATCTCTTCCCAAAGCTGAACGCCCTCAAGATTTCCGTCTATCTGAATTGCGCACTTCTCCAAAATAAGACCAATCAATTCGCAGACGCGCTAGAGAGCTCAACAAAAGCCTTAGAGATCAATGGCATCAGCGACAAGGACAAGGCAAAGGCGTACTTTAGGCGAGGGCAAGCGAAACTCGGGAGGAAGAACGAAGACGATGGAATCAAGGATCTGTACGAGGCCATCAAGTTTGCGCCAGGCGATGCAGCGATTGTCAAGGAGCTAGACGCAGCGAAGAAGAAGGTTGCCGCAAGGAAGGAGAAGGAGAAGAAGGTGTACAAGAACGCTTTCAACTTTGATTGAAGCTAACATTACGGCTGGGCAGTTTCGACCATTGCTGCACCACCCACAAACAGCCGGTGCAAGCACCCCGGGACCGCCTACTAGTCCAGATGGGCGAGAAAGCATGCATGTTTAGAAATCAAACACAAGACAATTGCACGAAGACTTGGGGGATGACACTTTTTTATCGATTGAAGGTGATCTCGAACGTCGGCGATCGATCTACTGGTGTGTTGACCTATCAATCGGCGAGCAGCTAACGACATCCAGCTCAACCTGTTCATCAGCAGTGTCGACCAATGCCACACATCACTGGCGCCATTGAGCCCTTCTTCTGTCCGCCCGTAGAGCACCATCGTCCCCGACCACCTTAATGCCCCACCATTCCCCTTAACTTTTCCATGCCCACCAACCCAAACATCTCCACACATCTCCCATATCTTCGCTACTCTCGCGGCACCCGCTGATGCAACAATGCATTCAAACCATCCTTATGCCACTCCTGCTTTGCCAGGTATTACAGAACATCGCCGTGGGACTCGGTGGAGACGAAGCATCTGCACTACTTTTGAACCGGGGCAAAACGCCAGCGGATTGACGCACACCACGAAAGTGCTGGTTGTCATGATCAGGTAATGGTATGTATCTGATATAATGGTCGAATCACGCTGTGAATTGGCACTCGTTGTGTTGTCGGTGATCACACTAAAGCATACGGTCGACAGACTAGAGTGTCTTCCAAAGCTAAGTTGAAGGCACCATTGAGCGAACACGTGCTACCCGAATCGGGAGTCTCCACGACAATTAATACTACATAAGAGTCAAAGACCATCAACAAAATGAAGAAATGTACCCATGTACACATATTATGCTGTCCACTAATCTACATTGCCTACTTGAACTGGTCCTCCGTTACTCCCTTGCCCATCGCCGCCGTCGAGCTTACACCTCCACTAACCATCTTGAGCATATTGTCGACGTAGTTGGCTCCACTCCATTTCTGATGCGTAAGTACATCGACCTTGTTGTCTGCCTCGGGTTCTTGGATAATCTCGCCGTACGCACGCATGCCCTGCTTAGCATATGCCTTGGAGAAGGTGTCGGCCATGAGCGCGCTTTGATGCAGGCCTGCTAGCGTGATGAATTGCCAGCAATAGCCGAGCTTAGCAAGGCGCTGGATGTAAGTTTCTTGCTCGTCGCGCGGCATGGCGGCCTTCCAGTTGAACGACGGCGAGAGGTTGTATGCGAGTCTGGGATCATGTTAGTGCTTGTCGATGGTAGGTTGGACGGGTGATTGCATACTTTTGCTCTGGCCAGACGGCATGAACGCCATCGGCGAACTCCTTGGCTTGCGCAAAATCGGGTAGCTTCGACTCCATCCATATCATGTCGCAGTATGGCGCGTACGCAACCGCGCGATTGATGGCGCATTGGCATCCGCCCTGGTACCTGTAGTAACCCTCGCGGGTCCTCGCGGCATCCCAGTTGAAATAGACATCGACTCCTGTCAAGCCCTGCGCAATAGCACGCGCTTCGGAGTTGCTCTTGCCCTTGCTCTTCTCCAAGAACTGGTTAATGAGTTCTTGCTTGTTAACGTGCACACCGGCGTTGATTGTGTCAATGACAGCCTCATGGTAGAGTTTCATGTTGGCCTCCTTCGTCCATGCGTCCTCGATCGCTTGAAGCTCAGCCCCGCTCTTGCCGGCTTGCTCTGCGGCATACATAAGCTCGCCCAGTGGCTGAAGAGCAGGGTTGGTGCACCCCAAAATATAGTGATGGTCGCGAGGATCAATCGTAGATGTGATCAGAGTTGCAGCTTCTGAGTCGGTACGTGCGACAGCGAGAAGATCCGTACCTGGTCAAATTAGCATCGGTGAGCTCGTATTCCATCGCAGGCATGTTGCATACCCATAATGTCTGCCTGAGCACGAATGGCTACCAATCGGTTGATATGCTCGCTGATGGGTACCAGCACCTTTCCAGCCATGTGGCCGCACTTCTTTGTCCCGGGAGCTTGATCCTCAATGTGAATACCGGCGGCACCCTTCTCGATGAACAACTTCGTGAGCTTCATGATAGCTGTGAGGCCGCCGTGTCCAGTGTCTGCGTCGGCAACGATCGGTCGCAGAAAATCGGTATTGGCGACTTTTGCGCGGTCGGCCTTTGGTGTGGTGATTCTCTCTTCGCGCTGCTTTCGGTCGTGGAAGAGTTGTGCCATGAAAAGGTGGCCGACCTTATTTGGCACGGTGGTCTGAACGATCAGTCTTGCATTTTGGCTGAGCAACCGGTGATACTTACGTATGGATAATCTGCCAGGTCTGGGCCCGGCTCATCGGTCGATGAAGCTGTTGATGAGGCTTGCCATCCAGAAACGTACACGGTATCCAGGTACTTAGCCATTTGGGTGACCATGACAGGGTCAAGACAACCATATGTGAAGCTGGCATCCTTATTCTAGAGGGCATCAGTATATCATTTGATGCGCGAGAGGATATCTCCTACCTTGAAGCGGTCTTCCACAATATCCCAGAGCTTCTTCGATTGGCTGTTGCTAGGATATTGAATCTTCAAGTTACCTCTCTTCGCAACTATTTCTTCCGCGGTGAACGGCCTCCTTGTGAATCGCCATCTTGAATCTGTCCACCACTTCTTGACCTCGGCTACCTCTTGCTGGTACTGCGCGTCTTCGGCATCTGCGTTCGACATTGTGGAGTATATACAAGTATAATCGTTGGATAGAGCTCGATGTCTGGGCCACGTCTGGTTCAATTCGTCTGGAATGTGCAGAGACAAAGAGAAGATGGAAGAGGGGAAGGTTTTGTTTGATTCAGCTATGATCAGGCAATGATGACACTTCGCAAGCCTCGGAACCAAGCTCTGAGTTCACGCGATCAACTCCCGGGGAGCCAAGTCTCTTAAGTATCAGCTTGGGCGAATGCTTGCACCCATGCCCCAAGATAGCGTAGTCAACTGGCGCATTCCAGTGCCATTCAGAGCCCGGGAAGGCCCGGCTGAGTGCACCATTGGACCGACCGCTGCACCCGAGGAAGTTGGGGACGTGATTCAGCGGCCAGACTAGCGCTCGAACGTTGTGAAAATGTCCTCGGTCCAAAGGGAGAGCCTTTTCAGCAAGGATGACTGGTGTCGATCCGGTGGAGAGGGGACCAGCGGAGCAATGACGTTTGCCAATTGCTTGGGCTGAACATCACTCACGACCCGCATTATCTGCAACTCTGCTCATAGCTCAACGTTGCATATAAAGAAAGAAGCTTTATTTCATGGCTCATGATCGCGTGCCTCTTCACATGCTAGCTTGCATTCGCCCTTGCCCTTTGCTTCTGTTGTGCAGCATGTGAAGACGCGTGAGCGGAGCTGAGGCGCACGTTCCCCAGATTTTCGTAAATGACGCTAGACTCAAACCGTAGTGTACCTCGGCTACAAACGTCCAGAGCGGTATCGACCAGCTTCGTCATCGCGGTTCGACTTTCGATGCATCCAAGATCAACAAAAGGTTGGATTGCACTGTACGACACGTGAACTAAGTTTATGCCTACTCAGATTAGTGGCTGATTTATAAACCTAGTTGTATCCCTTGGACAACCCGTACAAGTGGCAACCAAAAATCGACACAGCTGCGCCAGCGAGCCGCCACCAGTCTCCGTGTAGCTCACTGACTCCTATAGAGCACGCAGCCCAAGTCCCATCCCTGTTCATCTTCGTTGTACATCCGGCAATACCCTGCTCAGTCCGGTTCCGCAGGGCTGCAAGTTGGAAAGCTGCCAGACCACACAACAGCGACCTAATGAGAGCGTCTAGCAATCCAATTGTCTCCGCAAATCCCAGGCCAAAGCGCTGCGCCATGAATAGCTTGGTGACAGTCTTTCTGTACTTTGCTGCACATTCAGCGTCGAAAATACTCAGCACGTACTGGTCTAGCTCGGAAAATGGCAAACAACGCACGTCCTTGACGGTGTACTCGACCTTATTCGGAGTCGATATAGGATAGGCGGGATTTGCTGGCGCACATCTGAGTTTCCTTAGGATATCCCATCGCAGCTTGTCTAAGTACATTCTATTCGCAGCGAACAGTGGATCGACCCTCGGTGAGCGTGCCTTATTAAAAAGCATTGGAAGGAGCTCAGGTCGCGAGACCCACAATGTCCGGTTCTTCTCATCTGTAAAGATGCATTCGCGGTCGAAAGCTTCGGAGATATGCGCGTAGTGGACGAAGCGCGAATAGAATGCTGGACTTAGGATGTGGAGCTCAAGCTCTTTAACCCTTCCACTGCGACCTAACCGTTGTAGAGTCTCAATCTTTTGCACTGGCTCATCGGGAATCGCAGAGTTAAATGTAATGCAGAATGGCGTAGAGGATTGGTGTATAGCAGCGATCAGATAGTCCCTGAAGACGTGATATAGCTCACTGCCCAGGTTAAAATTTGGTTGCTGCAAGATCCGATTGACTTACATTTCAGTTGAGGTGGGTATGCGACCGATGCTGCTGTGCAATACCTCGGGTCGAAACCAGACTTGGAGCTTTCGATTGAAGAAGAGTTTGAAAGCTTCTTTGACTATACGCGGGAAAGTTACAAAGCCGACCCACCACCACGACAGAATGATTCGCATCGCATCAAGTGAGCTTAGGTGATCCATCTCAATTGCTGGAGCTGTGGACTTGAGCCGCGCAACAAGCTTTGCATGATCCTTCGAGGAGATGAGAGTAATCGTGTTGTCAATAGCTGGACTGTCGTACGTGACGCTCGGGAACGGGTTCAGTGCTTTTAACACATATGACCCTTTCCTTGAGTTGAAAGGCGAAACATGGAAATCCTTTACCCAGCGATCGGTGAACCGTGACTTTGAATCTGGTGGCATTTCAGGCCCGGATGCCTCGAAATCGACCGTGGAGGTCGCGCTGAGAACATTGGAGCCATCAAGCAGGTACATACGTCTTTCTCCGAACGTGTTGTTGACTTCCAGGATCATTTTCTGGAGCTGGTGATCCGCATCATAGATGTACCAGAACGAGACTGGATTGAACGCATAGCCGAAGAAGCGTGGCGCGGTAACAAGATATGCATACAACCATCCAGAGCTATCTACTTGCTGCGAAAGTCAGCTAAAAATGCAGTTTGACTGGATGGAAGAGACCCTTACGTGCTCAGTCAAATACTGCTTTAGTTTGCCGTAGAAACCAAGCTTGCCATGTCCACGACCGAGGTAGTCCTTAGCATGAATGCGCAACCACCAGCTACCCAGCTGGGAATCAGAACTACCCCCGAGTTCCTGGCCATCAGCCGTGAGACCAGTTGGAATAATTGGAAAGCCAACTTGGAGGTACGAGTACTCAAACGCGTGCCGTTGTGGAAACAAACGCGCATGCTTGGTCTGGCATGGAAAGATTCTTGGCTTAGGGTACTGCAAACTCCATTCCGTGAGACTCTCGTGTGATTGCTTCGGCTCCTCCTTAGTGTTGTATGCATACAATCGCCAGAGTTGCGCAAGCAAAGCGAGTGGAATCGCGAAGCGTGAGACCAGCAACCACAACCCCGCCACAAAATCATGATCCATCTCTTGCAAGGTCCCCTTGAAAACATATCTCAGTTCATCTCTTACCAACCATGCCGTCGTGATGCCAAATATTGCACACTCTATGGCCAGTTCATTATCACCAAAGCGCCATCTCACAAGAACGCCTGCGGGCCAAGGCGCCAGCAGTGGTGCCGCTGGCAATCCATCAACAATGAAGAAAGGGAACACAGCGAGCAAACAAGACACCAACGGAACGAACCGGCCAACTTGGCCGCGTGCTGCAGTCCACATGAGAAAAAGAAGTGGTCGCGGAACGGTGGGAAGCGAAGAAGTCTGATGATGGAAGTGCCATGTGGAAAACTTGCGCTAACCCGATTCATGAAGTCGTTATGCAGAGACTAACCACGAACGCCTAAAGATCGATATTAAAGCTTCCTAAATTCGTAGTATCAAAAGTAGACACTCACGGACCACCCAAGGGAGTGTGCCACTCTTTGAGCTCATCGATGTCAAGAGTCATAGCATATTGGCGACATGAGAGCATGTCCCTTCGGCGACCATATGTTTCTCACCTCGGAGTAAAACACATTAAGTCCGAGCCGATGACGTCGAGCGATTGCTCGAGGGTCGCCCATACTGTATTGAATGGGCTGTTTCCGCTTCAGAGTGACGGCATATCTTGTATAGCATCAGAGTCGTTTACTTGCAAGATCTGAGGATAGTCAGGCGATTATAGTAGTGCAAGGGCATTAGGTGCGTTTTACTAAATTCCGAAGGGAGCGCAAGGTTATTGCGCGGCCTCCCAACACCGAGACTCATAGAGATGCTTGATACCTTCTTGGACACCTTCGCATGGGACCAGCATCAACGGGACCAAGGCCGTCACCAAGCATTCGTCTCAACACCATTGTATCCGCTACTGCCAACCAATCTCGTCCGCGGTGCGAGAGCTGTAACACTGTTAGCCTTGTTCACATGTGGTCAAACCACGATAACCTCTCACCTGCCCACAAGACTAAGAAGACAATAAGCACTCACGATTATTGCTGCTTCCCAAGATCGCTATGAGGGCCGGAAACTGCCGTCCCAGCACATCCTTCATCCCACTGCTCTGTACCCACTCCATCCCAACTTTGCTATACGTTTTCGCGTCCCAGCTCCCTGCAATGAACCCATCACTCTTCAATCTCCTACTAGCCATAAGAAGAAAGGCTCGAAACGCGGTATCACTGAATCCAAAGCCATTAGGTAAAGGTTCATACAAACATCCAATCAGTAGCTCTACCGCCTCGATATCGTCGTTGTAGAGCACAGACAGCTTCGAAGCGAGATCGGCATTACCTACTCCTCCGTCAGAGAGAATGGCACTGCGTGATGGTCCACGGTACTTTCTGGAATGCCGGATATGGTTTCGCTGTTACTGACGCGACCGACGAGCTTATACAGCCGTTCCCCGAGTATACCCCACCAATTCGCATTCATGCTGATCTTCAAGGCCGGATGCGCGAGAATCGCAGGCGTCCATTCAACAGTATGAATCTTGGCCATCAATGCGCAATTGATGAGCCGTGAGGTGTCGAACAGCTTCTTGCAGGACCACTTAGGATATGCCCGTACCAGCGCATCGCAGATACTGTTGTGTTCGAGAACGAAGACGGTGTGCAGAACTTCGAGTTTCAACCACCAGTTCGTGTTGAAACCTGTTTGGAGAATGCCATTTTCGTTGTGGGGAAGGAAAGTAGCATATTTATGCTCGTCGACGGTGAGTTTGCCGTTTTCTGCGGTGCGAAGCTCACTCGTGTGAGCTTCGGAAGACCCATAGATTTGCTTCCGTCCCACCAGTGAGTGTTCTGATTCTTGTAACCTGGGATTGTTTTGTCTGTTTCATCAAAAGATTCATCGGCTTGTGTCTACTCGATGCTCATCGAGCAGACCTGAGGAGGTGAAAGGAGTTTCAAGGACATGAGACCTGTGAAACCGTGTGAGACGGGGCTACCGCTTCAGGAGAATGCTTCAAAGCTGGACCAGCAAGAGCGATTTTTGCTGGCCGGGCAAGCACACCTTATACAACCTTAAAAACCTCCGCACTTTGGGCTACGAACAGCGATTGAGGAACCTAGCCACATCTAGTTGGTTTTCTAGGCTTCAAACCTTTATCTTCGTCTCTTTGTCTACATTTCAGCCTGCTGCCTTCGTGCCCTGTGGGAAACTCGTCAGCCTTCTTCAGCACTCCGCCTTTGCCCAGAACGCGACACCAGCTCCGATATGCTCAGTCCAACAACATCAGCAAATTTGGTGGGCTTCTACCACAGGGGCCGGCTAGCATCATCCACGTCAAGCCCACACCAGGTCCGGCAAAAGTTGAGTCCCATGCTATCAGCAGTATCTTCAGCTCCTTTCGCCATCGCAAAGCCTGTCTACTGTCAGCGACGTTGTAACCTGCATACACAAACTACAAAACGCTCTAAACATAATCAAGCTCTGATATAACTAAAAGTTTCGTGGTGAGCTACATAAGCAACGTTGAGCTCAATATCAGACACGAATAGTGGCCGCGAGTGGTGTTCTTGCCTATGGGTCTCCGGGGTTGGCGCCTGTAGGCAGCCCAAGCTGCCACCCCATGCCAGGAAGATAAGCGCCGGGGTCGATGTGAGTGGCCTAAGACCATGTATATCGATAAGCCGTGCTTCGTGTCCGCTATCGGTGTGCGTCGTTCGCCGACATGTGGTCTTTTGGGCCACATTTTCGCAATGTGGGTGACGCGGATATCGTGAAGTCTGTCCACACTGTGAGCTCGAAGACCATCCCAATGGTTTCCGAAATCAGTACTGCCGACTGAGCTGGCCAGTCGAATAAGTGCTAGGATGGTGGCTGCAACGAAACAGGACTATCGAATCTCAGCTGTTTCGCAATGCGTGAGCGGAATGTGCCAGTGAATTTGGTTGCGAGTACGTGGAGGACGAGCAGTTCGGAAAGATGCGGACTCGTTCGTGAATCTCTTCTTCAATTGTAGGATTCAAATTGACTAATGTAGTCTCGCTGGGGTGCGACTTTGGCTCGTAAATCGGAGCTGTACTTTCCAGACCGTCCATGTCATCCTGCCCAGCACATATGAACTCAGTCTCTGCAGCAGGCAAGACCGTCGTTGCATTTGGCCCATCTCCTTAGAATCTGGGTGACGTGAAAAGGTATCTGAACAATGGTTGGAGAGAGGGCATGGATGCTCAAATTACCGCAGTGTTGAGCTCGACTGGGAGCTTTGGCACAAAGGTCAGCTGCGGCTGTATAATCTTTGTCGCAATACTGCTGAGTTGGAGAGATTGCAGGGTGACGAGGGGACGGGCGAAAGGGTACGTACCAGTCAGAAGGTGAATGCTGGACCAGGCGTGCCAGTTCAGTGCCCTGCGCTGTTCGCACGGAGCCGGGATATTTTGAAACAGAGATGGCACAAGATTGCGAAGGAGCCAATAGGTCCTGCGCCATGTTATGTTTCTGGTGTAGGATTGATTGGGAGTGTTGATCCGAGAAAAGGAGTGATAAACGTCGCTGGCACGATGGCTGTGCCTGAACGATAGGGATCGGCGGCGCGTACGTCACTGCACACTTGGAAGGCAGGCACGACCAACGATCTTCTCGCTTTGCACCAACTCCTCTCATGACCACCATAAACAATACTTACGACAAAGACGTGCGATTCAGCCATTGCACCGAGTCTGGCGACGGTCTCCAATCCGCGTACAAAGCTCAGGTCAACACGCGCATAGTACCGACATGATAGGTCGCTAGGGTGCATCCCACTTCGAAACTTGGAACCGCAGCACCCTTCGAACAACCTCACTTGAGCCCCGCCGACAATTTGGAACACCTTCGTGCCCTTGGCAAAGCCCCTCACAGTGGCAGTCGGCGGTCGCTAGTTTGTCTTCCTGATTAGACCCTGACCCGCAAGCAAGTGCGGAGCGACCTTGCGCAGCCATGAGTGCACCAGACAGCACTGCGTCGACACCACAGCAACCAGGCACGAGCACGTCCAGCACGCCCCTCATACGCGAAAGCAAGCCCGCCGAGGATGACAGCCTGCTAGCCAAGGGGAAGCGCAAGCTCCTTGGCCTGGGCAAGAAGAAGGACGGCACCGAGGACGAAGTAGCACCCGAGGAGGCAGGCGCAGCGACAGCAACAGCAGGAGCAACCCAGCGCACCATGTCGCCCACGTCCGCACCAACACTGCTGCCCTCTCCGCCTCTCACTGATCACCGAGCATCGCCCCGCGGCAGTCCGCGAATGCGCCCGGTGGGCATGGGCGCTTCACCCAACCGCCGAAGCATGCATCGTTCCGCCTCGCCCGGGCTGCACTCGCCAGCATCCTCTGCGATATTCGAGCGCAACGTGCAGGAGCCCGAAGACTCGGCTGCCATCCCGGCCCACATCAAGACGGAAGACCACATACCGCCAGCATTGGATGCATCCTCGCTGGCCATCACAGACGACCACCTCAACCCTGACGATGTTGAGATTGTCATGCACTCGGCACATCAGCCAGCCTCCAGTGCCGTCGCTGGAGGCATGGCAGACTCGGTGTACTCGTCTTCGCTCGCACACGACGACTCGATGGCCTCTAGCCATGCCGATGTGAACGAGCCCACGTCGAACTATGGATCACTGGATATGACCGACCCACGTCGATTGAGCTTCATTTCCTTTGCAGACGTCGTGCAGGCTGAACACGTTGAGCAGGACCGGGAAATGCTGGCCTCCAGCGAGACACTGCAGTTTCAAAGCCTGTCATCTACCGCAGCCAATCGATCTCCATCGCCAGTAAGATCGCCAGCCTCGTCGCACGGTATGAGCGCGTCTCCACCAACAAGCGGTGCTGCGTCTCCAAGATTTGCGGACAATGGACGCACACGCTCGCCCGGCAGCCCTATGTCTCCCACCCACGGCACGAGCAGCCCATCAGTGGGCGGCGGCGAGCTGCCGCTTCAAATTGAGACGATGCGGCAGGCTCTGCGGAAGACGCACTCTGGTGATCTGAGCGGCCACAGGTCTCAGCCGTTGAGCGCTGTCAGCTTGGAGGACAGCGCCGCCGACCGTCCTCCGTTCAAATGAGAGCTCATTCGGAAGCAGCGGAGCATACGAGCGTTGGTTTTAGCACGCAATGGCGGCGGTGAGCGGTGATGCAAGAGAGAAATTGGTCCCTGTCGGTTTCTGTTGGTACATGCGAATCTAGGTAGGTCACGGAGCTTATTGGTCGATTGTGATATCCATTTGGGAATTATCTTCAAGGGTGATTGGAGTCTCTTGTTCGATTCACGCGGCATTGAACAGAGATGACCTAATCTCTGCCTATCTGTATCTAGCTATGCAGCTGAGATGCGAGCCCGGTCAAATGCAGAACGGAAATTTCTGTTCGCTTGTTGATGACGATCTCCGGCAGCTGCGATGCAGCGTGTCCCTTGCAGTGAATGTTGAGAGTTTGCCACCACCGCGCACTCGGCAGACTTCGCTTGCATGTTGGCGGCATGATGGGTGGGAGGGGGTAGGCTCGTCAGCTCGCGGGCTCGCGCGCTCACTGCACCTAAGATAGATGAGCAATCAGGCGAGCACGGCGCATGGCGACCCAAGCGCGTGCATCAGCGGCATCCTTCAGCGCGCTGTCTGATCGGAGGCACTCTGATTTTTGGTGTAGCAATAGTTCATGCACTGTTATTGAAGGGAATTCCAAGGGCACCATTTCCGCAATCGCTCTTCCGCGCTTGCCCTGCCAAGACTTGCAGGGTCCCGCGGGCAACTGCGACCTCCACGAAGCTGGTGTCCGCCGCAATCTTGCCTGCGTCTCCAGGTATGCCATGCGCCGCGCAGACTGGAGTACTGTCGCAGCGTCCAACACTGTTCTTCTCTTGGTCCATCGCTAGCAGCGGGCCGGCTCGTCTCCGTAGCCAGTGACAGCGGCCGTTGCGGAGTCTACCCGAGCTAACAGACCGGCGCAGTTCCAAGTGTCAAGCTGCGGGCGCGCATTGCTGACCTCGCTCACACTCTCCAGGCAAGAGCGACCGCCGTTGTTACCCTGCCGCGAGCCCATCACTCCTTCCATGATACGGCGGCGCCACTGAGGCGGCGATAGGCACCCTGCGGCCATCTCCATGGACCAACACCGGCGACAGCGGAGGGAGACGAGCGCTGCAGACGCGACCCAGGCCGTGTATGGAGACGAGCGAAAGCGGGGCACCATCAGGGCCGTCACGCCTGAGGACCGTCCAGACGACACGCCGACGTATACGTCCTCGCCGCCGCAGTCCCCGCGCTCGCAGAACAGTCAGTCCTCGCGCACCGGCAACCCCAGGAACTTTGTTGCGCGCGCAAACTCGACCGACACCGACTATGCTTTCAGGAACGGGCGCGACCAGGGCAGCGTTCGGCCGCGCGGGCGCACGCTCGAGGAGAAGAGCACGCGGGACAGGTCGCCGCCAAATGCGTTTGTGACGGGCCGCCATCGCATTGGCTCTGTGACGAGCACCTCGTCCAACTTCCAGAGCCTCGAGGAGTCGGTCGTGACTTCCATCGGCCACCCGTCGACCATATCGCCGCCCTCGCAGGTCCCGCCGCGCACCACAAGCACCAACTCGCGTGGCCGCCTGCTGAAGCAGCCCCCACGCACCGCATCGCCCGTGACATCACCAGCCAATGCGCCGCCCGACTCGTGGATATCGCCAGTGCCAGCGTCAGATGCCCGGAAGCTCAAGGCTCTCATGCGCGCCACATGTGGCAAGATGCAGGGTCTCCTCGCCTTCAGACGTGGAGAGTCGAATCCTTGGGCGCTCTCATACTGCTACATCAACGACGAGGCCGGCAGCCTCGTCTACGAGCCCAAGAACGACACGTCCTACTCTCGCACCCTGATCCCCGATCTGCGCGGATGCCGCGTCAAGAGCGCATACGATGGCGAGGCATACACGGCCTACATTCACGTCACAGTACACAACTCCAAGTTGGAGGTGCATCTCCGCCCGCCTACGCAGGACGAGTTCGACTCGTGGTTTGCTGCGCTCCTGTGCTGGTCGCCTATGCGTCCAAAGGGCATACAGAACAGGATGGCAAAGCCTCAGGCGCCCGTCATGATCGAGCGACGACTGGCCGACAGCAGGCGCCATTCGGAGGTTTCACTGCTCAAAGAAAGCCCCAAGAAGGAGGCCCCTATCATCAAGGTGGGCAAGATGATATACTGGGACACAAGCGTGACGTACAGCAACACGGGAACGCCCAAGACAGCCGGGTCGGGATCTCGGCCCCAAGCATATCGACTACAGAGCCACGGCTCCCGACGGTGGAGGAGAGTGTCCTGCACGCTCCGTGAGAACGGAGAGCTCAAATTGTATTCAGACACAGACGTTACCTTGGTCTCCACAGTTCAGCTCTCGCAGCTATCCCGTTGCGCTGTCCAGCGACTGGACCCCTCGGTTCTGGACAACGAATTTTGCATCGCCATATACCCGCAGTACACCGCTTCGTCTTCTGCATTGTCATTATTACGGCCTATCTTTTTGTCCCTGGAGTCACGAGTCTTGTACGAGGTCTGGATAGTTCTGCTGCGTGCCTTCACTGTACCGCAACTGTATGGGCCAAAGGTAGACACCCTAAACGAGGAGGGCACCTTATCGCCATCTTTCGGGACGCAAGATATGTTTCGGATGGAAAAGTCGCTTTTCGTGCGGGTCATCGAGGCGAGGCTGGTACCACCCGTGAGCCCCAAGGTTGCCGAGACTGGCGGAACACCCATCAGACCTTCTTCGTCTGCCACGACCAATCCTGGAGGATATCTATTAGAAGTGCTTCTCGATGGTGAAACACGTGCCCGGACCACAGTGAAGAATGAGGGCAATAATCCCTTCTGGAGGGAAGAGTTCGAATTCCTTGATCTCCCTGCACTCCACACTGCGTCATTGTTACTGAAGAAGCGACCACCAAGCTACGCACGCACCGAAAAGAACGCCTTTGATACTGCTGTCGGCGCTGATCCATATGCAGCAGAAGGAGGCTATGCGGGTATTAGCTTTGACCAAATGACGGGGAAAACGGACATTTACTTGGATGACTTGGGTCCCAATCAAGAACTGGAGAAGTGGTGGCCTCTAGTTAACATGTACGGGAACAGTGTCGGTGAAGTGCTTGTTAGGGTCAGCAGTGAGGAATGCGCAATACTCATGGCTCGCGACTACTATCCGTTGTCGGAGCTGCTCCATCGCTTCTCAAATAGTCTCACTCTGCAAGCCGCGCAGATGATTCCAAACGAGCTCAAGAAACTGTCTGAGTACCTTCTGAACATTTTCCAGGTTTCAGGTGCAGCCGGAGAATGGCTGTGTGCTCTAGTTGAGGAAGAGATCGACGGGACCCTAAAAGAGTCGCCTGCTAGCCGGCTGCGATTCAGCAAAAGACTTGGATCAAGTGACTCGAACGAATCTTCGCTAGGCACTTTTGGCTCTGCGAGCGATCGAGAGTTGTTCGTCAGAGATATGGGCAACAACGCGAAGCTAGAAGCGAACCTCCTCTTCCGCGGCAACACTCTCCTGACCAAGTCGCTGGACCTTCACATGAAACGGCTAGGCAAAGAATATCTAGAGGAGACTCTAAGCGAAAAGCTGAAGGAGATCAACGAGAAGGACCCCGAATGTGAAGTCGATCCGAATAAGGTCACGTCCCAGCACGAGCTCGACCGCAACTGGAGGCGACTTATCAATTGCACAGAAGAGGTGTGGCGAGCGATCTACAACTCAGTATCGCGATGTCCGCAAGAACTACGGCTCATCTTTAGGCATATCCGAGCCTGTGCCGAAGATCGATATGGTGACTTCTTGAGAACTGTCAAGTACAGCAGTGTCTCTGGATTTCTGTTCTTGCGCTTCTTTGTACCAGCTGTGCTCAATCCCAAACTCTTCGGCCTGCTCAAAGGCTAGTATTGCTCTTTGCACCACATTGAAGTCTGCTAATTCTGTTGGGCAGATCATCCCAAGATGAAGGCGCGACGGACGTTCACGTTGATTGCGAAGTCATTGCAAGGTCTTGCCAATATGTCTTCCTTCGGCACGAAGGAAGCATGGATGGAGCCGATGAATGCATTTCTTACTTCGCATCGCCAGGAGTTCAAAAAGTATCTTGACGACATATGCTCGATCTCGACCACCTCTTCTCCCGCGCCACCAATACCGCCGTCGTATAGCACGCCAATCGCAATTCTCCACCGCCTCCCTCCAACCTTCAAAGAAGGCTTTCCGTCGCTCCCATATTTAATAGATCATTCGCGCAATTTTGCGATGCTGGTCAACCTCTGGCTCGATAACACTACAAAGAGTGCGCACGACATTCAGGCTGGGGATGGAGATCTCTTGCGGTTTCACAACATCTGCGTATCTCTTAGTGAGCGTACGAAGGATTGTCTCAACCGCGCGGAGCCCGCCGAACGCCCATCATCATCCCTCAGCGTTAAGTGGGAAGAGCTTGTCGAACAATTACAAGGCGCGAGCATTGAAACGGGCCGAGGAGCTGCGACGAGGAACCGCAGCGCGATACGGGAGGAAGAACCTGAAGCCCTACCCACGTCACCGACAAATGGAGATGATGTTTCATCTTCTGCAAGCACACCAATCACTATGAAACCACCACTAAAGTCGAGGCATCAGCATAACTCGAGTATCTCAGCCTCTGCAAGCTCACTCAAGAGTGACGGCTCGGCTACAGTCTCATACACAAACCCTTTCACCTCTAACCTCTCTAAGGGTTGGTCAGGGCGATATGCACCATCTCCACATGAGTCTGCCTCACAGTCTGCCTCGGCCTCTGCCAGTGCATCCGCTTCGGCCTCCGCCGGCGAGGAGACGCCACCAGGGTCTAGCGACGGGCTCCACATGGCTCCTGCACCCTCTTACCCGCAAACGCTCTCGCATCCCTCCGCGTCGCAAGGCTCGTTCAACTACTCAAATCCTAATGTACACATCAACATGTCCACTTCAGCAAACAGGTCCTCGAATACGCTTGGACGACCGCCTCGTAGTGCAGGTGGCCTTAGCATCGAGGGCTCTGATGATGGTAGCGTAGTTGAAGAGGAATACACTACCGCGCTTCCCGCCTGGTCCTCGAAAGAGAAGGAAGGAAAGGACAAGGACCGCCGGGAACGCGGCTTGCGCGGCGTACTACCGTTTCCACGAAAACGAAAGGACAAGGAGAAGGGCAAAGACCGAGATCGTAGTACCGACCGTAACAGCGGCAAGGACAGAAGTGGGTCCGCGCTCGGTGAGTACGCGCATGTGGGCAGTCTTAGGGGCAAAGGTACACACAGAGAGAGGCATGGTAGAGAAGAACGCGAAGAGGAGTTATGACTACATGGTTGGTTTACCGGGAACATACCACAGCTCGACAGATCACTACCAGGTTTGAACAAACAGGAGATCAAAAGACGCAAAAGCGCAGGAGAGTTGTTAACGAAAGAAGTACTATAATAGAACAGAGATAAATTTAACGTGCACGAGTACTTTAAAGCTAAATATCTTATACGTGTAGTAGAAAATATATATTATATTTAGAAATTAAGATTATAGATATTATAAAAGATTTCTAAGTTACTATAGCTACTTAAGTAACTATAGTACTTCTAAGTACTATAAGTAGCTCTAAGTATACTTAATTAGACTTAACTTCTAATATTTATATATACTTTAAAAATTACTTAAGAATTATATATAAAAGAGCTTATTATAAGTTATACTAGAGTAGAAATAAAAAGTATAGAGCTAATTTCTAATAAGTAAAATACTATATATTAAGCTCTTCTATTATAGAGTAGAGTAGTCTA
>TARA_R110002003_G_scaffold243_3_pt1 | contig 36412 bp, 33 predicted proteins | sample TARA_R110002003 | Tara Oceans TARA_R110002003 (sample SAMEA4396441) | marine metagenome | biome: Westerlies Biome; feature: [SRF] surface water layer (ENVO:00010504); material: water (ENVO:00002006), including particulate matter (ENVO:01000060) such as... | depth 5 m | reverse complement strand
TTCTCTCCAGTACAGACACTGATGGACGACCTATCTGATGGGATGCGTCATTGGATTCGCCGCGCCATTGTACACTGGTGCTTGTTGGTAGTAGTAAACCTGGCTCGGGTTGGCGTTGTGCTCGTATTGCTTGGGCACCGGGGCGCCTGCATACGCATCTGCACCCATGATCGGATCGACGACTGCGGGTGTGCTCCAGGCTGCGTGTTTCGCAATGCAGAGGATGAAGATGAAGCTGAGTGCTTGGCCAAGGTCGATAAGGTAAGTTAGAGCGGCAGATGTTTCCCACTCCCATAAATTCTCCTGAAGGCTTGAAGCCTCCCAGACGAGAAGGATGATGACCCAAAAGACCATGGCGATGGTCAGGGCAACAACCCATCCAATGAGATCCTGTACTGTCGTTAGTAATGTCTTGTAATAGCGAAACATCGAGACTTACTCCCGCAGGGCTACGGCTTTTGCGTAGTGACATGATGGTCATGAGCGCTAGAGCGCCTGACGCCAGGACGCTGAGCATGTAAAGAGTGAAGTACGCGACTCGAAACCTCGCCGTCTCCTGGAGGAGAGGACGAGCGTAGCCGTCACTACCAGCTTCGGTCTGCGTCCAGTTGTTGTAGCTTTGCAGGCCAATAAGAGTGCAGGTGAGGACAGCCATGACTCCGACGATGGCGAGAAATATGACCTTGAAGATAGTAGCCATATGTCCAAGCTGCGCACGAAGCATCGAATTTAGTGTGTAGACGACAACAAAGAGTAACAACCCTACGGAAAGTCAGTGATTGGAACTTGCAGTCTTAGAGGGAGCGTCGCTTACAGTAACCGGAGTAGAAGAAAACGGTGGTAGCGATGTTCCAGTTGTAGTAGTCATAGTAGTAGATCGTTCCACATTGTTGCAATATCGAAACAATGACTGATAGAATGTATCCGCTTGTAGCAGTCAGCGTAGGGCTTGGATGAAGTCTTGATAATCAAAATACTCACATCAAGAAAAAAAGCAATGCAAGGATGTACGGAACGCCAAGCAACTTCTTCCCTCCGCCAGACTTCTTGCGGAATGAGCAAAGCGTGATGGTAATACCGAAGAATACCACGAGGAAGAGGACGTCGGAGGCAAACAGGACCTGCGTAACTGTGTCTGAGAAAGCGCCAGGACAACTCGAAATGCTGCTCCCGCTGCTGGAGCCACTGCTACCACCGCGTCGAGGTGCCATATCGATTGTTGTAAGGTTGGACGTGTCTGTGTGAAGGAGTCGGGCTTCTTGTGGACGTTGTCGTGAACTGCTTCTGGAGAGGGGTGTCCCGGGAAACACAGCCTTATGATGCACTGGTCTCGAGTACAACGAGTGCGAAGCCAAGACGATGAAGAGCGCAGCCCTGGATGGTTTTATGTCATGTGCAAGTAGTGTATTGAATGCTATATTTGCGCACAGCCCTGCTGGGTCCTGCACCTTCTCGTGTCGCCAATTTGTCCGTCGAATCACATCAAGGTCGCGATGAGTCTGAGATTTCGCCAAGTGCCCCATGGCGCTTTTGGGTCGCCTTAAATGGCCAGCGGTTCAGACAAGGGTGGAAGCGAGGCTGCGGAAGCAGGCCTTAAGCACCAAGTAGCCGCAGCCACAATTGCCTGGCCGCAGCTCGTTGGTGCTTGAAGGCCATATGCTCGGGATCACCCTGTAGAATTCCAGGAAGCCACTGCATTAAGGCTCGAATGCGAAAAGTGCGATGCGACCGGTGAGCGGGAACAATGGCTGACGCAAGGCCTGTCCGAATCAGGAGAGGCAGTGCTTCAAATAGCGAGAGCATACCAAGCACCTGATGATCAACACCGAGTGGAGATTCGAGGGTTGTCCGTGTAGCCAGATATGCAGGTCACGTTAATTCTTTGCACAAACCACGTAAGTGTTGTGGCTAGGTGTGGTGGGTGGCTGAAGGATGAAGAGTGGGGCAGGGTCGGCCCACGGCACCCGGTCGTTCCTGCTTCTTCGTGCATGCACATGGCATTACATCATTGTCGCGAGTCGACTTCTTCCGATTTGCGACCAAAGCACCGAATGCCACGGACCGTACCATTCACGATCCGGCTTCTTCGGATACTGAGTGTCGCGTGAGCTGACACTTCCTGGTCATCGTCTCACATCAGTACGGAAGAGCGGACGAGGCGGAGAGGTCCATATATCAAGGTGCTGATACTGCGGCTTCGAAGAAAGCTGGACACACGTCACACCGCGAGCAAACATCGCGTAACCCCTGGTCGCTCCAATTAACGGCAGCCTTGCCACAAAAGATCCACTCGACTCCACCATGGGCCGCAAGGAAATGAAGGTCCAGCCGGACGTCTCAAAGCCAGATCTGACCTCGATAACTGATGGTCGCTCAGCCATGTCGCAAGCATTTCAGGGTCTCTCGAAGAGGCCGGCACTTGGAGCTCGAGATACATGGACTCCCGATCCTTCATCAGATGTGTCAGATGTCGACGATAGAAGTTGCCTGAAACCTGTATCGAGGGAAAGCACTACCGACGTACGGAGCACCGGTACCACAGCGATACCTTCGGAAGGAAGTAGTACGGGAGACCTGGACGGTGCAGAAGAACCTTCGGGGAAGGATGACCAGCGCCGCAGTAGCATACAGGTTATTGTAGAAGAGACAGGGAAAAAGAGCAGATATACAGTCACGACCGACGATCCAGACTTCAGAAAATTCCTCCGAGCTGGTATGCAGCAAGAAGCCGATAAACGCACCGGAAAATCGAAGGGTCGCCCGCGAGATCTTGTGTTCACGCGACAATTCACAACATTCGACCGCCAGAATCCAAACTCACAGTCCCCATTCCATGGATTCTTCACATTGTGTAAGTTCTGGTACGCGATGGCAACTATTTGAAGCACGCGCTAATTGACTGATGCGATATGTAGTCTGGATATCTATGGCCCTGCTGCTCATGCGCATTGCCGCTGGCAACTACAAAGCTTCGGGCTCTGTGTTTGGCAAGGCTGAGATCCTTCATCTCATGATCGACAGGGATCTGTTCGTCATGCTCACAACTGATGTGGCAATGTGTGCTGCGACCTCCTTTGGGTTCCTTCTGCACAAGGCCATTGCAAAGGACTATCTGTCCTGGAACGGCTCAGGCTGGATCATACAGTCTGTTTGGCAGACCTTCTTTACTATAACTGTTATCTGGGTTACGTTCTGGCGCGATTGGCCTTGGACGCACACCGTCTTCATTGTGCTCCATGTCTTTGTGTTACTCATGAAGCAGCATGCCTACTCCTTCTACAACGGCTACTGTACGCTTGACTTCAATTTACAAATCAATGTAGGCTAACATCAGACAGTGTCTCGCGTTTACAAGCGTCGTAATATTCTGCAGCAGAAGCTTCGTCAGCTCGAGGATCTTCCTGCACAACACAAGTCTGGGGATACAGCTCCGAGCGCTGAGACTGCAGCCACAAGTGGGCTTGACAACCCCTCATCTCACGAACTGACGAAGCGACGCAACTTTGGTCCGAAGTATTCCACCAATCTCTCCAACGAGATATCGGACATCGCGTCAATCGGCGATGCGATCGAGGCTCAGAGGCCACTTGACGCAGAGCAGATTCAGGCTTTCCGCAGGGTCCTGAACACCGAGATCACCATCTTGGACGAAGAACTACGGGGCAAGTGCACGACGACAGACAATGTGTATCCCAACAACCTCACACTATACAACTTCGCTGAGTGGGCGTGTCTGCCCACGCTCGTCTACGACCTCGAATATCCTCGCCAACAGCGCGTCAACTGGTGGTATGTAGCCGAGAAGTCGGCTGCAACACTTGGCGTGATCTGGGTCATGATTATCATATCTCAAGCCTATATTTACCCTGTTGTTGTGGAGACCGTGCGCCAGAAAGAAGCTGGCATGTCACTCGACCAACGCTGGAAAGAGTTCCCATGGGTCGTCAGCGATATGCTATTCCCCATGCTCCTTGAACAGTTACTGTCTTGGTATGTTATCTGGGAATGTCTCCTCAACGTCCTCGCCGAAGTCACACGCTTCGCTGATCGTGGATTCTACGGCGACTGGTGGAATAGCGTGTCCTTTGACCAGTATGCGCGCGACTGGAATCGACCAGTGCACAACTTCTTGCTTCGGCATGTATACCATTCGTCGATATCCTTCTTCCATCTGTCCAAGATGCAGGCGACGTTCTTCACCTTTTTGTTGAGCGCAATCGTACACGAGGTACTCATGTTCTGTTTGTTCAAAAAAGTCCGGGGATACCTGTTCACGTTCCAGCTTACGCAATTGCCGCTCGCGGCGTTCATGAAGACGAAGATAATGCGTGGACAGGATACTTTGGGGAACATTATATTTTGGTTCGGTTTGTTTATAGGGCCGAGCGTGATTACAAGCTTGTATCTTATTGTGTAGATTACTTGGAGAGACAAGGCATAGCGAGCATGATCGCATAGCGCCGATTATATTGAGCAAAAAGACGTTCCGCTGGTCCCATAGCTGCTGCCATGATGCTTCCGACGATGCATCGAAAACATACAATCTCCCTCACCACGGGTCCATGAAGGTAGCATCTCATGCAAGGAATGATTGCAAAGGCTACCAAAAAAGGTCTTGCCAGGACTCGAACCTGGGTTGCCGGAACAATCTAAACGATCAGAATCCGGAGTGATAACCGCTACACTACAAAACCATCCTACCAAGCTCTCATTGGCTGCGTGTTGAAATTCTTTGTCGCGTACTGCGTATATATACGTGTTCAAACATTTTGATATTGTGTGTGTTATATGGGTGGGTGGTGGGGTCGGGTTGGCCAACGCAAAAGATTTGCAGTCTAAAATCGCAGCGAGATCCACTTCAACAAACTCAACCGCGCATGCAACCAACACCTTACAACTTCGCCCTCGCCTCGTCCCTGACCACCATTCCAAATTTGCCCGCCTTTTCCTTGTCGCGTAGAATTCGTCTTAGGATCTTCCCGCTGGGGCTTTTGGGAATTTCGTTAATGAACTCGACTTCTTTGATCCACTTGTATCTGACTTTCTTCTCCTTGACATATGCAATGATGTCTTTTCCCACTGCGGTGCTTTCTTCAACGCCAGGCTTCAGATTGATGTAAGCCTTGGGAAGCTCGCCGCTATAATCGTCCTTGATGCTCATCACTGCGACGTCTTCCACATGCGGATGCCCTAGTAGCAAGTCTTCGAGCTCAGCCGGCGCGACACCGATGCCTTTGACTTTGATGAGTTCCTTGATACGATCGGTGATGTGGATCATGCCTTCTTCGTCGATGCAGCCGCGGTCCCCGGTATGCAGAAATCCGTCTTCGTCGAAAGTTTCCTTTGTCGCCTTTTCGTTGTTGAGATAGCCCATTACGATCTGAGGTCCACGGGCCAGAACTTCACCGTCTTCACCAACATCGCCTTCTGTGCCGTCGTCTTTGATGATCTTGACTTCTGTAGATGCGACGATGGCGCCGCCGGTGTGTGCGTACTTGTAGGAGAACTTCTCTGGCGGATGCGCGGTGATGCAGCTACATGACTCTGTCATGCCGTAGCCTTGCTTGAAGCCAGTGTTGGGGAATTTCTTCTGGAGCTGCTGAATGATCTCTTCCGAGAGAGGAGCAGCACCAGAGGAAAACCGAGTGACGTGGCGGAGGTCGTACTTGTCAACAATCGGATCGCGGACAAGCCTGATCAGAATTGGGGGCACGAGAAGCAGTTCGCCGAGTTTGTACTCGCAGATGGTGTCCAGCATCTTCTCCATCGTGAATTGTGGCAGCATAACAACCTCAGCATTGAGAAGAACCGCCAAGTGCTGCTGGTGAACGAGGCCCGTAATGTGAAATAATGGAAGCACAGCCATGATCTTCTTCTGTGTTTCTGGTGTAATTTGCTGGATTTGCAGACATTGCGCGATTACATTCTGGTGCGAGATCATGACAGCCTTGGGGAGACCAGTTGTTCCAGAAGAAAAGGACAAGAATCCACAAACATCCTTGTTCTTCTGGCCCTTCGCAAGCTTGAAGGCGGGTGCTTGGCCAGACTCGCCAAATGATTCTCCGATGCGAATTAGGTCCTGGACGGTAGTGTATCCTGGCAATTCACCTTCTAGAAGAAACACATTGGATTGTGGCAAGCCCGCAGCTTTCGCACTCGCGGCTGCAATCTCCATACTTCCAGGTGTGGTCATGAGGAATCTCGCATCTGCGGTTTTGAGAGCAAAAGTCATCTCCTCAACGTTGTAAGCAGGACTCGCGCCGCTGATCTTCGCTCCAACGCGCAGACCTGCAAACATGGCTACTGGATACCAGACTGTATTCTGGCTGAAGAGAGATACGGTTTCCCCAGCCTTGAGGCCATATTTCTTGACAAGTGCGGTGGAAATATAGGTGGAGTACTTCTTGACGTCTGCCCAATTCACCCGCTCTTTCGTGAGAGCATTCTGGAAGCCAGCGAGTTCATTTGGTGGGTACTTGTTGATTGGCGAAAATGAAGAGTCAAAGAGCCAATCCCAGTCGGTGAGATCCGTGGGTACTTTCAAGCGTCAGCTTCCGAAGCAAATGGCTTCAGTATTGTTGCAGAGGCTTACAGTCAATGGGAGGCTGTCTCGACTTGAAAATGACCATAGTGTCGATTCGGTAAGTCTAGCTATCGACGTCACTCATGCGAGGGTCTCCTGAATGTATGTTGGCAGAGTCGAAGGCTGAGATGGGTGCTTTTGGAGGGAGCGCAAGGATGGTGATTGCAGCCAGTTGGTAGGTGGAACCAAATGGTTGAGAGTATGCAATCGCTGGAGGGCAATCGCGATGGCCATCATTCAACCTCGGCGCACGCATCGGTTCGCGGTACTCGAGTCGATCGTGGAGCGGGGATAAGGTACACGGGGACGGGCGGGGTTGATAGCGCGATTCCGTAGACCAGCCATGCACTCCAAGGCAGGAACAACCGATTGAGCCGCATGCACGTCCCAATCTTATTTTAATCTCCAAATCCGCATCAGATCATCAGAGTCATGAGCACCAGGGAGGTATGTTCATCCCGTGGAAGGGGTTTCATGATCAAATGAGATTCAAATTGACAACCATCAGGCCGAACTCAACGTCACCTTAATCGCCACGGGTACTATTGGACTCTCTTTCGCTGCATTTCATCTTGCCAACCCTAATCGATGTAATCTCACCATCTTCGACACCCGGCCAGATGTATCGGCCTACGTGCAAGAGCATTTGCCAAAGTTCTTCGCCGACCAGCAAGGGCCTGTTAATATCTCGTCGATCAAGATCGCAGAAAGCCTACAAGAAGCCGTCACCAACGCGCACATAGTCCAGGAATCCGGACCAGAAAATCTAGAGATTAAGAAAGTGTTGTGGAAGGATGTCGAGCAACATGCGCCGAAAGACGCCTTACTGTGGAGTAGCACAAGCGGTATCCCCGCTTCACAACAAGCCCAAGACATGCAAGACAAGACAAGACTCATTGTCGTCCATCCATACAATCCTCCGCATATCATGCCTCTCCTAGAGCTAGTTCCCTCGCCACAGACCTCGGAGTCAGTCATCACCCGCACCCAAGACTTCTGGCGAGAAAGAGGCCGAGTACCAATCCACATCAAGAAAGAAACGACCGGTTTCGTGGCCAATCGTCTTGCATTTGCCCTTCTTCGAGAATCTATTCATCTCGTCAATGAAGGCGTGGTTTCGGTATCCGAGCTCGATAGCATCGTGGAGTCGAGTATGGGGCCCCGATGGGCAGTTGCGGGACCCTTTAAAAGTTATCATGCTGGTGGAGGCGCGGCGGGATTGGAGGGATTTTTCAAGAATATTGGAGGGACGGTGCAGGCCTGTTGGGATGATGCTGGCAAGGTGAATGTAGGTGGTGGTTGGGAAGAAGAGGTATTCCGGCAAGCACACGACACCTACGGAACTGTCAATGTTGCGGAGCGGGATAGGATCACAAGAAGGGTACTGGAAGTGCTGAGAGAGGAGAAGGAGAAGAGCAATAGATGAGGACTGTGGTGGTTAAAGAGTGCCAATCAATTAGAGGGTCCAGTGAAGAGCAGGATGGTGCAAGATTGATGTTCTCTACAGTCGAAGTCGTAGTTCGGATTTCTTACAGGACAATCGACTTGTTCGAGACCCTTACTATGTATTTATAAAGATAGGAAGTGGAAGTTCGACGAGTCTGAGCCTCCAAACATGCTTCACGCTAAACTCGTGCATGACTCGCGTGTCAGTAATTTTGTGAGACCCCGCCGCAACGACACGCGCATGCACCGAAAGACCAATTCAACCATGGACGACCCTGCCTTTGAGGTTGAGACAGATCTCCAGACGCAAAGTATCCTACTCGCCGCAGCAAATCACGACGTGCAGTCACTCCGTAACCTCCTTCGCAATTCCCCCGCGAACGTCCAAGATTCCGAGACGGGTTTTACGCCCCTCCACGCTGCCATCGCCGCCTGTGAGCCTGAGCACGACGGGGATACAGCCCATAGCAATGGTGCTACCAATGGCAAAATTGATGGAGCGACGCAGCAACAAGAGCAGAGCACTGAGGCTGCAGTCAAAACCATGAAGCTGTTGTTCGAGAACGGCGCGATTTGGAACGATCTAGACACAAATGGCGAGACACCAGGGTGTATAGCGCATAGATTGGGTTTAAAGGAGTTGTACGAGCTATGCGTCGATGCTGGAGTGCGCGCCGAGCTCCTGCTCAGCCGATTAGACGAGTACCAGCCGCTTGGGGATGCTGCATCAGATGAAGAAGACGAAGGCCAGGACGAAGATGCTGAAGAGCTTCAAGAAAACATCGAAGTTTTGGATCTGACTGAAGGCGATGCCCAGGGCGACGAGTCTACCGAAAATCCCAATTACCTTGCGTCAAACCTTACCTTTGAGCGAGACCGTATACTCGATGGCTCTGCGAACGGCGTCATGATGGAGTGGGAGACAACTTTGATGCGTCGATCCGCCGAGCTTATACTGCCAGGGCCTGGCTTACGTGTGCTTAATGTTGGTCATGGCATGGGCATCATCGATGGCATTTTCCAGGGAAAGCAGCCTGCGTCGCACCACGTCATCGAAGCGCATCCGGACGTGCTGAAGCGCATGAAGGAGCAGGGCTGGTACGAGAAGCCAGGCGTTGTGGTTCACGAAGGCCGATGGCAGGATGTTGTACCAGCTCTCATCGAAAAGGGCGAGATGTTCGACGCGATATACTTCGACACTTTCGCTGAAGAGTACAAAGCCCTCCGCGAATTCTTCACTGAGTTTGTCATCGGCTTGTTAGATCCTGCCGGCGGTCTGAACTCAGAGGGAGGGAAATTCGGGTTCTTCTGCGGTATGGGCGCTGATCGCCAGGTCGCATACGATGTTTACAACAAGATCGTTGAGATGGACCTTTTTGAGGCAGGTTTTGACACTGAATGGGAGACTATCCCCGTGCCGGATCTTGAAGAGCAGGGTGAATGGGAAGGAGTGAGAAGGAAATACTGGGCTCTCAAGAATTACAAATTGCCGACCTGCAGCTTCATTGGCTAAACTTGGACGACCGACATGCGAATAGTACGACAGCTGTATCCCTTAACATCATTTGCCGTTCACCCCATTCAGACCATCCATAAGGCCATGCTCTTGCAGCAGTTTATTATATCGCTCCTGCCTTGGCTCGACCAGTTGTTTCGCTGCCTCTGCTCCTGCGACCGGTACTCTCTTGAGACCTTTGTTCTTGAAGCCTTTCGGTACCATTCTTGGATCTAGTAGACCGACTTGGGAGAGAACTGAAGCTTGGTCCCAGTACATGTGCTCAGATATCAGCTTGCCTCCTCTTACCGTTACGACGCTGACCATGGGAATCTCGACGAACTTGTTCGTGGCTTGCACGCCCGGTAGAATCCAATCAACTTCATCAGAGTGTGTAAAGGATACCACCATCTCGTCCACGACACGATCGACACCCATCGTTCTCGATACCAACCGGATCTTGAAGTCCTCCACCAAACTTGGCACAAAGAACTCTCGATAGAACTCTTCGAGCTTCTTCCGCCCAAGCCCACCTTCCAACGTCGGTAAAATAGTGACATGCGGACTGTTTTGTGTCATGCTTGTCACGATACTCATACTCGCTCTCTCAGGGTCATCGTCCTCATACTTCGCGTTCCAAAAGTTTCGGATGGTCGGCTCCAGATCCACGTTCTTACCAAAGCCTTTTCTTACACAGGCCAGTGCTCTGCTCCATGCAAGGTTTGCCTCTACCTCCGAGTACGACGTTGACGACGGGTCAGCAAAGCCTGTCGCGCATTGCTTGTACTGATACAGCTTCCAATCACACATCTCTGGGCGTGGACTCGGCTGGCTTAAGCTAGCGACATGTACTTGCAGCTGATGGGAAGCCGGATACATGGTCTTTGGGGTGGGTAAAAGCGGCGGATAGAAGGCGATGATGGCACAGCACTTTGCTAAGGGCTTCGTTGCTGTCTTCAAGACGACACTCGCCGCATCTGAGTATGCTATAATCGCATAGTGCTCGCCGAGGTTCATGTCTTCGCTAAGGCGCTTCAACGTCCGAACGTAAGCCGGTCCATTCGCAGGATCGTAGGGGAGGTAGCGCGCATCGAAGCCCTCTTCTTTCCAATTGAGAAGCGTCCGTTCTGAAGGCTCCAAGGTACTTGTGATCCAGATGCGCGGTGTTTGGGTATTGAAATGAAGGAAGCGGGAGCTGCTCTCGCCAAAGGACGTGATGGACATGGTGAGGGCGGACTCGGTCTTGCGTGTACCCGGGAGCTCAATCCGGTGGAGAGGATGCGGTGTGGTAGCCTGTAGTCGACGTCGGGGCTCGCACGCGTTGCGCGGGAGCTGCTTTGCCTTTTAAGCCAACCATTGCTCTTCGTCCCGGTCACAATCCCAGCTCTTTGTCCAAGTTTGAGAGGGAAGCTTGAGCACGGACGCATCGTGAAATGCGCGATGACGCAACGCTCACATGGCTGTGGCAGGGGGGAACATCACATGGCACCGCGTCCAAAGTCGCTGCAACGTCTCTTAGCGCGACACCAGGTCAACATCGGACTTCGCAACAACGTCGATTATGGAGCCTGGAAGCCGTACTATCAATATGTGGAGTCTCGAGCAACAGCGGCAGTTGGAGCCGGTCACGGGCCGACTCGGCCTGCTCATTCGAGATGACGCCATCTTGAAGATTTCAAGCTGTCCGCAGGGCGCAGCTCACTGGAAGCTTCAAGACAGCCAGAAACAGCTACACAGTTTGTTTGTCCCTCTGCAATGGCCTCTATTCTTCCACGCGCAGCTTCGCGAGCTCTCCGGTCGACAACCCGCCCAGCGCTGAGCTTCCCGCGTCCCAATGCTACCCCGCTGCTCCGTCGCGGTCTCGCGCTACCCGCTGAGCAGCCGCGACTGAGGTTGGGCTCGATCGGTATGCGGCTTGGGTTCGATTGCCACGACCTGAACGCTAATTGAGTACGCAGCGCCGAATTTTCACGCAAAAACCACCCATGGCGACCTGGACTTCCACAAGTTCCTTGATGGCCGGTGGACTGTGCTGTTTTCCCATCCCGCTGATTTTACTCCGGTTTGCACGACAGAGCTCGGTGCGTTTGCGAAGTTGAAACATGAGTTCGATGCCCGTGGGGTCCAGATGATTGGATTGGTATGGTTACATTAATGCCCACCCCTTCTCGATCTGACCGGGTAACAGAGCGCGAATGACCTCACCTCGCACGATCAGTGGATCGCGGACATCAACGAGATATCGAACACAAAAGTCTCCTTCCCCATCATTGCCGATGCCGATCGCCATGTCGCCTTCCTCTATGATATGATCTCGCAAGATGACCTTGATAACCTCTCCAAGACCGGCGGCATCGCCTTCACTATTCGCTCTGTGTTCATCATCGACCCGGCCAAGAAGATCCGTCTGACGATGCTATACCCTGCAAGCACGGGAAGGAACACAAGTGAGGTATTGAGGGTAATCGATAGCTTGCAATTGGGCGACAAGAAGGGTATTGCGACCCCGATTAACTGGAATGCTGGCGAGGATGTTATTGTGCCACCGAGTGTGAGTACGGAGGATGCGAAGAAGAAGTTTGGAGAAGGCAATGTTAGGGAGGTTAAGAAGTATTTGAGGTATACGAATGTTGGAAAATAGGTGGTGTGAAAGGATGTAGATGTGAAGACATACAGTATAGACTATAGCAAGATCTTGGCTCAACCTGGGGCCTTCATACATGCGCACTACTCACGCCACGAGAGCCGTACAGCTAGAATGGACTCTGACTACAAAGCCCTGGCCGTGAGTCTTCTTCAACACCCTAGCATTGCCAGCGCCGTTGACGAAAAATAGCATACATCATAAGACAGTAGTGTAATATCAGATGATGAGCGCAACATCAAAAGACGTTGCTTGGTGCTGGGGCCCGCCACTCCCCACACCGTGCCCCGTCAAGAGCGCCCACTCCAAGCACAACGCGACTGCAATCAGCACGTACTATTCGTCAACGCCAAGCCGAAACAAGGCGAGACAGTCCATGAAATTGACATACGGTGTTGCGAGAGGAGCACCGCCACGATGTGTGCCCCAGAGACTCCAGTGCACGGCTTTCAAGAACCACCCGGTGGCTCTGTCCGGCGGGCATTAGAGCCTGTTCCCGGCCGATGTGCACACTCGCGAAGAATGTGTCACCTTGTTGTGAAGGCGAACCGAGCTGACCGAAGTCGTGGACGGATCCGACTGGAAGTGGTTAGTGAGTGCTGAAAGAGGGGGAGGCAATGGATAGGCAGGCGTACTTGTCCCACTCACCCAACCCGGCTCCGAAGAACTAGGTCTGACAAACTCATTGACGACAGTCTCCGAGTGAGGTGGACGATACCAACTACTAGCAGTCAGTCATACGTTCAAGAGACGGAAGGCATCCAAGATATACTTGTCCCACATGCTATGCAGCCCCGCCACTCTGCACAGCAAGCCCCGGTGAAGAAGGCTTCCCACGGCCGTAGCCGCCGGCATGTTGAATGCCACCGAGGCGTCTCAGCCCCATATCAGAGCATGTTTGAAGTCTGCGCATGACCCAGCAAGCTGGGCGTGGGCGACCTGACCACCTTCTGGAAGCCCTACCACTCTTCCAGGGTGCAATCGGTTAAGAGACGGCTTTTGAACCACTGTCGATGCGCTTTGCTAAGTTATTTGCGGTAGCTCAGCGGCGACTTGACTGCCAGGTCCAGATGGCCCCAGTGCTGTTGTGTGTCGAATGGTGGTGGAGGGTAACCGCGGAGGTAGGAGGTTGTGGGGAAAGATATTGAGACAAGATACGCCCAAACGAAGAGGTATGCAACAAGAGCGGAGGGAGGAGGAAAACAAAAAGGTGTAATCCCTCTAGAGACTCAGGGGATAGACAAGGTGTGGGATAGAGAACAAGATGGCAATGTGGTGGGCATTACTGGGTATTATGGACGAGCGAGCGGTTGTGCGAGCTGTTTAAATTTTACTTGTGTGCGGAACAACCTTCGGACCGATCGGCAATACGATGGGCCGACGGCGATGAGAGGGAGGTTTGATGGTTGGAGAGGTGAAGATGAGGTTGCTGTGCCTCCATCGTCGTTTGCACAGCTCGAACGGAGGATCTGTTACACAGGCGACCAACAAACATCATAACAGACCCACGTGGAAGACAGCGCAAGGAACAAATGGCCTACGTCCAGGGGAGAAAACTCGATTCCTTAGCTTACTATACAGCACTTGGTAAGATGAACTGATCCACACTGCTACCAGAGTTGGAGGTACTATGCATGCGAAGCAACTCAACCGCACTTGGAGACATACACCTAGAGTATTCGTGAGCATGAAAACACCTAATACGCAACTCCACTACTGGATTTTGCGAAAAGGACTTGCACAATCGTGCAAACATGGACGGGAGTGACACGCATGCACGTGATGCTCGAGAAGATGCAGGATGGATCGCAACTACTCAAGTCGAACCCCAGATTTTCACATGCTTCCCATTCAGCACCATGACCAACTAACAACCCCGGGACCACAACCAACCCTACAAGTAGAACGCCGCAGTGAAGCCGTCGAACGGTTAACCGAGTACAGTTACAAGCATCGCAGGTACCCGTGGCGTTAGTATGCAGTGTCTGTGTCAGCGCCGTTGGACCGGGTGATCTTGACCACTATCCATGCCACACATCTCCGCATACACGCGTTGCCGTACCGCCAGTGTTCAGTGTTCGTCGAACCGCTTCTCTGCCTGCATCATAATGCATGCTGATGATGTGGATCCCAAGCATAGGCGAGGAAGCCCGGCCTCGGTGTTGGAGGGGCGTTTGCCGAGGCTCGGGCGTGCGTAGGCCAAGCTCATCCGGAGGACTGGAGCTCCAAACAACATTCGCTATCTTCCACACAGTGCCAAAATTGCCGTCATATCCCCCTTATCTGGGTCGCTGAAGCTCACGCAACACTACTACGCGCTTTTCAGGGCCCACTCCCAAGCAATCACCGCACAATTGCGCTTCTCAGATCCACGACATCCCACCGTGTAGCGAAGCCACGAAAATGACGAACACCAAAGAAGCAATAGTGGAGAAGCTTCCTTCAAAGGAGGACCTGAAGGAGGATGTTGTGGTAGCGACCAAGTCTTCGCTGCAGTCGCTGCGAGCACTGGTTGCTGGCGGTGTAGGCGGTGTGTGCGCAGTCGTCGTGGGCCATCCTTTCGACCTGGTCAAAGTCCGATTACAGACATCGGAGAAGGGAGTGTACAGCGGAGCTATGGACGTTGTAAGAAAGACGGTTGCAAAAGAGGGACTTGCAAGAGGATTGTATGCTGGTGTATCTGCGCCGCTTGTCGGCGTCACGCCCATGTGTGAGTACACCAACTTTCAGATTTCAAGTTGAGGGTCTATGCAACTGAGATGCTGATGCTTCGCAGTCGCTGTATCATTCTGGGGTTACGACCTCGGCAAGCAGCTCGTGTCCAGCGTCTCGACAGTTCAGAACAACCAATACAGCGTCGCCCAAGTCTCAGCAGCCGGCTTCTTCAGCGCTATTCCCATGACGATCATCACGGCACCCTTCGAGCGCGTAAAAGTGCTCCTCCAAATACAGGGCCAAAAGCAGCTTGCACCTGGGGAGAAGCCCAAGTACTCCGGCGGTGTAGACGTTGTTCGGCAGCTCTACAAGGAGGGTGGAATTCGCTCCGTGTTCCGTGGATCAGCTATGACATTGGCGCGTGACGGCCCAGGCTCAGCGCTATACTTCGCGACATACGAGACAGTCAAGAGAAACCTGACGCCCAAAGACCCTGTTACTGGGAAGCCAGGGTCTTTGAGCATGCCTGCGGTCATGGCAGCTGGTGGTGCAGCCGGTATTGCCATGTGGATCCCAGTGTTCCCCGTGGACACAATCAAGTCACGGTTGCAGAGTGCCGAAGGACGACCGACAATCAGCGGCACCATCAAAGGTATCCACGCAAGCGGTGGCTTCAAAGCTTTCTTCCCTGGCATTGGACCCGCCATGGCCCGAGCAGTACCTGCTAACGCGGCAACTTTTGCCGGTGTCGAACTTGCACAGAAGGCCATGTCGAAGATGTTCGACCGAGATGGCGAGTAGAGCTCAGCCAACGATCACCACTTTATAAAGCTTTTCTTTCATTGTAACGCCCTTTCACATTGGTTCCCATGGATTCTCTCGCATCGCAAAAGGCGTCTGTTCCGACGGTTCATGCTCGTCTTCGTGCATAGAGGGACTATAGATGGTTGTATGATCCCAATTGTATTCATCTTATTCCAAGCAAGTCCTCACCTATTTCATAAATGCTCCGTGCAGCTGACTGCAGACTACCTGGCTGTTGGACCAGCCGTACTGTGTTATGCAAGGGAGGCACAGAAAAATGCGGCCAGAAGCCCATCAGCCCTGGCGCTCGCATACTTGCATTCCTACCACATGCGACCAGAGCCATGCGATCGGGTCCCAAAATTGCCGAAAGCAGGTCTGCAATTTCTTCTACGTTCCTTCTTTGTTGTGGCTCATCTCCCGCCAATAGCCACTAAGCTCGCCACCACCTTCGTGTTCTACACCTTGTTGACGTCTTTGTTCAGAAACCGTGATCTCCAATTCCCCTGCATTTGTTTCAGCAGCCGACTGTTGAGCGCCGATCGGAGTTGAGGGCGAGCGGAATATCCTGAGCTGCGCCTGCCTCAGGACTTGTACCGCAACCCAATTCGGGCTACTATTGAGAGGGATACGAATATGGAGACTACACAGACACAGACGGCAGCCCGACTTCCGTCAACGAAACTATCTCCTCTCAAACAGCATCCTATTCCCTCTGGTCTTGTGCCTTCTTCTCCCACAGCGACGCAAACCATCTTCCTCAATCACCCATCAGCAAGACTGTCATCAAGTCCTGCATCCTCGCCTCGTATTATTGAGCCATCGCCAATGCGAAGAGGATCCGTACACCCTGCCATGAGCGACACCATGGAGAAGGGTGTCACGCCTGGTGCCGATTTCTTTGATGATAAGTCCTCCGAGTCTGAATGGGAGGACTCTGAGGGAGACCTGACCCAAACGTTTCCTGAGGTTGACCGACAAGGTTTGCGGGGCTTGGTACATGGAATAGCCAACGACAATGACGGCACATGGAGGGGCCGAAGCAGGGAAAGAAGCAATGTGACAGCCCTGCCACCTTTCAAACAACCACCAGCTGAACACCCCGGGCTTGGGATTGCAACTGATAGCAAGTCTATTTCAAGTCCAATCGACGCGAATGGTACGAAACGAGCACGACAGATGTCATTGAAGCGGTTGAGCAAGGAGAATATACGGGTTGTTCATAACCGCTCGAACGCAGGTACACCAAGAGACTCGTTGAGAAGTAGTGCATCCTTATCAGAGAATGGTACATCCTTCCCCGAGCTACCTGGTTGCTTCACCGAGAAGATGGCATCACCCGGCGGACTACCGCGCAATAGCAGCTTCCAGGGCCGCCATAGGAGGAACACATCGGACAGCGTAATCGCAGGATCGATCATCGATGCGCATGTTATGACCATGAGGGCACTCGAGTCGCTGAATCAGTCGCCATCTGGTATCCTGAAGGAGCCGAGTAGCCACACGTTTCCGAAACTGTCGTCCTTCTCCAACGATCGACACATCAAGCTTTCGCCACTACAGATCAATGCCGCCGAGCGTGACGCAGAAAGGCCAGCTCATTTACCCGACCACTTTATCAAAACTCCGTATCCCTTCTCAGCCAAGAAGGAATTCCCGAAGCCAAAGTCGAGGCCACGGCAACATAGCGGCCTGGAGAGACCATATAGCGTAGATGGATTCAAGCGGCTAGATAGCGGCTACAGTGATGGCGAGGACTTGGAAAAGAAGGAGTATGATGACAGGAAGGGGAAGCATGTGCTCGGCCTAAAGGCCAGTGAAGGCGAGTACGATCTGAGAAGTCGACTCGAGAGAAACGTAGACGCTCAAGGTGTCATCAGAAGCCGCGCTGGCTCTGGAACGGAAGGTGGCGAGAGTGCCGTGTGGCTGAGCTTGGAACGACAATCATGGCGCAAGGATCATCACTCTCAGCAGGCGCAGAAGCTCGTCAAGGTCACTGTGCCGGCCAACCTGACCACGAGTAGCCCAGACCCTGAACGTAAAATCAAAGGCTGCTTAGCGACGGTAGATTTCGACGACAAGTTCTTCGCTGAGCGACTCCGAGCGGGATATCGAACGCTCTCGGGAAATTGGTTTCAGCGGACATTTAGCGCAAGGAAACTCAAAGAGATACGGCTTGGTCGAGTCAGCACTTGGAGTGGCACGTCACTTCCGACACCAGGCAGTCATTGCACGCCTGGTCTATTGGCAGCCGGTGCCGGCATGGACGGCGATGCCGACACAAGAAGTCCTTTCACCGAAGAGAGTCTTAAGAAGGTGTACGACCAGCCTGCAACTGGCAAAGCAAGATACACATGGGTCCACTGGGCTAGAAGAGTCGCGGCCTCTAATGCTCCACGACGAGCTACTCGCTTGTCAACTCTCTCGTCTCGTCACCGAGCAAGAAGTCTTGACGCATTCCGAGAGCATCATGATGTCGCCGCCGTTCAAGCACACAAGTCTTCGTCTTGCGACGCCATACCGGACACTACCACAACTATCCAATTCGTACACTCCATCTCAAAAGTCCGCGTCATCGCCGCACTCACCCTCATGCTATCCGCATGCGTGGTCGCAACATTGCTCTGGATATTCCTAGGCCCTACAGGCAGTGGGCTGAGACTAAGCGATAGCCGCCAACGTAGTGATAGAGTGGGAAGTGGTATGGGCATTGGTGTGCTGGTGCTCTTGCTTGAGACTGTCGGCTTCGGCGCGTGGGTGTGGTGTTCCTAGCCGTGCGTGGCGAAAAGCATGCTCTTGTAGATACCTGCTGTTGGGACCTTAATGTATAGCATACAGTATCATGGATTCCGTACTCACGTTGGGATTGCCCATCTTATCTCAACTGCTCCCGGACACCGTGCCAACTCCACTTCCCAAATCACTTTCCCAGGCACGACAGATGAGCCGAAACCTGGTTGAGGATCAGACGCCTGAAGCCTCGAAGCAAGAGGAAGATGCGGAGTTTTGAGCAGGAGGTAGAGGCTTTACAGTGAATAATATGGTAGTGTGAAGGGGTAGAGGATACTGCCTGCCAACGGGAACCTTGAAGAACACCAGCCCATGCTACGGCTCTGCCTCCACGGTCTAATGCATGTGATTGGAACTCTTCGTCACAAGCCGCGTAAAAGGTCCATTTATTCATCCTAGATACGCCTAGGACGATTTCTGGCTGGTTTCCTTCAATGGCATCAAGGACAATCGCCATCGAGATCGAGAACGAGAACGATACGAAAGAATAGAATGCAGGGTAAACTGAATCGATGCTTCACCGACACCCTCACTATAGCTTCCCAGTTCGAATGAGACGATGAAAAGCCAAATGTATCATAGCTTCAAAGGCAGTGAAGGTGAAGATGTAAGGAGAGGGGTTATTGATGGGAAGTGGAGAGCCGCCCGTTTCCTCTTTCGTCCTAGCTTGACCACCACCTGAGCAAACAAACGGAGGCTCCCACACCACAAACACGTACTGACTCTCCACGCTGTCCAGTTCCCATGCGCCATTTCGCAAGATGTGCAATTGAGGATTGCGATGGGCCAGTCATCATCGCAGCCTGTTCCTGATCCACGTAGGCCCAATCCCATCGGACCTACCCCAGTGTGCCCAGCTACTCCAGCTTCGGTCGCAGAACACCGACCCCACCTCGAATATAGTGAGTAACGTGTCGAAACGCAGCCTCACTGGTCATCTGAATCCCGCCGCATTGCGGACCAGCACGAGCTTTCTCTGACACATTGCATTCTCAGGTCCGCTCATGGACGCCAAACTAGCGGAGCGCCAACTCATCGACGAGGACGCGCGCGCCGAGCCCGCCATGGGCAACAACGGCGGCAGCAGCAAGTCGACGGTAAATCTGGTCTTAGGCGGAAAGAAGTCAGATCCCGCGCAAAAGCAGGTGCACCCAGCAACAAAAGACTCGCCAATGCGGCCCGCACCAAGCAGCGCACTCTTCCCTGTCCGCTCCTTTGCTCTCAACGAGCTTCAGGCATACATAGACAGCCCCGACTCATCACAGAACCTGCCAGTTGGCCCACTCAATATGACCGCGCCAGGTCGCCCTGCCTCGTCAAGCCACGACAACGAGGTGCCAGACTCGCAAATCGAGCCACCAACACCCACACCCACACCCAACAATGCCCTCATGTCTCCGCCCATGACGTCCAGCATTGCCATACCAGCCAGCGAGCCTGGGAAGAAGACGCGGAAAAAGGGCAAGAAGAGGCTGCGAGCTGAAGTCGATCCCAGTAATATTTTGCCTGAGCCGGTCATCGTGGACGACAACGCCAATACTATGCACGGGGCCTCCGAGACGATTGCACCTTCGCCGTTGCGCTCCACTCGACGGCGCAGGCAGACCTACGTCAATCCAGAACCCGAGCTAGTAGAGACTGCTCCCGAGACGACCACTGGTGCGCTGTCGCAGGTGGACGAGCTAGTCATAAGCCCACAGGAGACCACGATAACCACAAAGAGCTCGAGAAAGAAGAAGGGCTTGCTTCGGAGGTCGGCGGTACTGGATCCTATCGAGGACGACGACATCCGAGATGGTCGTTCCCTGCGAGTGGATCAGAAGGTACAGCTGCTCAAGAGCACAATACTCCGCCTCGGCGATGAAGAGACTATTAACGGACAATCACAGCGAGTGGAGAATATGGTCAAGCAACTCAAGAAAGCGAAGCCCCGCTCAGACACATCTTCAGCCAACGCAAGCATCACGGGATCACCTAGCTTGTCAGCCGTCATGGATTCGAACTCTGAGGTTGGCGTGGATGATACACCTTTAGCCCTTGAAGATGCGCGTTCTGCCGTAGAAGATACGTCCCCGGAGGTCCAAGATACGTTCCCGGAGGTCCAAGATACGTTCCCGGAGGTCCAAGATACGTTCCCAGAGGTCCAGGATACGTCCCCGGAGGTCCAAGATACGTCCTCGCAGGTCCACGATACGTCCCCGGAGGTCGAGAATGCGTCTCCCGAGGTTGAAGATGGGCCCATGGACATCGCTCCTACACAGCAAGCGATGGAGGAGGCGTTGCATGTTGACCTAAGCACGCCTCCATTAGTAGAGGAGCCGTTAATGACGGAGCACACGCTTCCCACACAGGAAAAGCCTGCAAATGGAAGCTCGGTCCAGGATCCCACCACATCTACGAGATCGTCAGGTCGTGGCAACAAGAAGCGAAAGGCCCAGCTCGAGGTGTATGACTGGCCAGCACCAGTGCGCAATCTCGACAAATCCCCGCCTTCCATGCCACAGGAAACGTCTTCGAGTGAGGATGAGATACCCCATGTCTCTTCAATCACCACGAAGACTCCAACTCGGGGAAGAACATCCAAGACACTCCGCAAGAGGAGAGCGGATGCGACGTCACACACAACCAGGCCTTACTATCGATACACCCGCAAGAGCAACGTGGACAACTCGCTCACAGCAGCCGACCGAGCCCTTCTTACTGTTCGGCAGCTCCATCACCCACCTGATACAAGAGATGGAGGTGCTTTTACGGACGATGAACAAGAGCTGATTAGAAGAGCAATACACGATTACCAGCAAAGAAACAATATCGAAACGCTCGAGCTCATCGATATCATTCAGTGGACCGACGACAGCACCGATCGAACGATGAAGCGACCGCTGAGTGAGTGGACTGAACAAGAACTTCAAGCCAGGCAAGAAAGTAACGATTTCTGGAAGGAGATGAAACAAATTGGTCTGACGCGCAGTTTCACCCGATTTAAAACCCACATTCGGTCTAGATATCATGCTTTCAAGATGGGTGAGTGGACGGAAGAGGAGGACGAGCAACTGCAGAGTCTCATGGAGCTACACCACAAGAAATGGAAGCTTATCTCGCAGATCGTGGGCAATCGCTCTCTGATCGACATCTATAACCGCTGGAGGGATTATCTTCAGTACGGTGATAACCGCAACACCAGTAGATGGACGGAGGAAGAGGAGGAATTGTTGATACAAGCCGTTGCAACGGTTAAAAAGAGGGTCGAGGACCACCGAGCCGCGACGGGGCAGCCACTACTCCAAGGCTACACGACTGCGGACATCAATTGGCCGCAAGTAGCAATCGAGATGGGTAACGTTCGCAGTCGCCTCCAATGCTCCGTCAAATGGACCCGCATGATGAAGCCGGCAGAGGAGATATCTACTGTGACGGACCAGAACAATGAGCTTCAGAAGTCAGTCAAGCGGCAGCGCAAGGCAAGGAGGTCTATGGCTCCTGGTTTTCATTTCGTGGAGCATGATGCGAAGTCCGGTAAGCTGGTCAAGAAGGGTCGTCGAGCGAGCTTGTCGAATGATGTGGAGAACAACGGCCCCAAGGATAATTCGCAGGAAGAAATTACCGAGCTTGGGAGCGCGAACGCTTCGGAACAAAATGCTGAGAAACCTGCGCTTCGTATTGTCGAGCATATGATGCAAGCTGGTAAGGTCATCTCAAAACGTCGTCGAGGTACGCAGTCATACACAGCACCACCTCCAAGGCCTCGGAGTGATGGCCAGCAGGAAGTCCCCACTACGCCAGCGCCCAAGCAGCCACGATCTGTTCGCCAGGCACACACACCAGGCTTGAGTCAGATGCGGACGGGTGACAAATTCGACCTGGTTATGGCGATAGCACCCGCAATTGGCGCTCTAGACAACGAGGAAGATGTTGATTGGCACGAGGTCGCAGCCAAAATGAAGCATTCGTGGTCGATAAGGACTCTCCAAGCAGCTGTGAAAGAGCTACTTAACCTTGTAACGGATCAAGGAAGGTTCTTTGACGCCGTCGACCACCTTTTGGACTATTTTACAACACACCACACCAACGAGGAACTAAAGGATTACTATAATCCGTACGAAGACATGGACTCTGACGATGGTACACCTCTGCTGGGCGAGGAAGAGGATCGATCCGAAGCGAATCTGCCCAACACAAAGAGGAAGCGTATGATGAGCATCTCGCGTAGATCATCGAAATCCCGCACTTCTTCAGCGAAGAGGAGGAAAATCAAGTCCGTGCCCTCCACGCCGAAAGCGTTCAAGTCGAATGAGCTCGTCACTACGAGCGACGACGAGTAGGAGTGCTTGAACTTATAGGGGCATCATGGAGCTTGGAATCAGATGGCTCTATGGTTGAGTTTTACGGCGTTGGCATTTTTGACAACATGATACCCTTGATTTCGGAACAAGCCAGCAATCACAAATTTCTCAGACGCAACACGATACTAGCGAATAGCCTATAGCATAATTGTACACGAACGATACGAACAGTACCGCAACCACCCCAAGGTTGCGCGGCTACGTTGATATGTAGCAATACAAAGAATACTTCAATATGCTCGGTTAGCACGCAAGTATGCTTATGAACCACAGATGCGTCGAGGGAATTGTTCGAGTAGAGAAAAAAAGATGGTTGCGAACACGAAGTCGCGTGCACAGAAGTATGAAACCATTTTGCCACGCAGCACACAGCCACGCTCAACCCTTCAACAGGCGGAAGCTGGAGCAGTCTCCTGTGCAACGGGAACTATCAATAGCGCAAAAATAGGAGCTCAGGGTCACAACACCACCAAACTAATGTGCGCGCTATTGAAGTCTCCGGACCGTAAGCGTATACGGAGCATCGAGTGCATGGAGGTGGGTGTGCTCTCCCTTGGAAACGGCCGAGGTGGTGCGAGCGGGTCCAGCACCTGATTTTATCAGCAAGAGACAGCAGCGAGCCAAGCAACAATAGGACGAACAGGGAGATTGGGTTCCCCGCAGGTGCGTCCGCGGAATGGCATTTATCCAAAATCCAGGTCCAGGCACGATTGCCGTTGTTGGTGGTTTGACTGGCTTCCAAGCCTTGTTCTCCAGGCATGGAAGGGCCCACTCTTCGCGTCTTTGCTTGGCACATGTCACGTTTAATTTGCATGGCATTCCCTCGTGCGCAGCCAATGCAACCCTTGTCCAACCGTTGTGCCCAACCGCGATGCTACCGATCATTACCCAATGCAGTTCTCTCATGACGTTGGCGGTTGCCAACCTGCCAGTTACGGGACTCGCGATGCGCGGGAGGCTAGCAAGCCGACGAGGAGGCGTTGGGATGCGCTGGACTGGCTGGCGGGCATATGTGCTCCACGTATGCGCCAGGTTCACCTCTGCCTTGGAAGCGTTCTCGTCCCTCGATCGATGAGGCACTGTCACTGCTGTGGAGCACAACGGCTCACTTTTTTGATTGCGTACCTGGATCAGTTACCGAGTCTTTGACAGGCTGCAAACCAGCATCTCCCGACCTTGCCACTCATCCCCGACATATATCACCAGCTGTTAACGAGCGCTCGGTAAAGCAGCTTATCGGTTCTTCAACCGGTTTACGCTTCAGACGTCATCTCTACCACCGCGCCTTCTTCGTCCTCGCACCTTCTGCATTTACGATTCACGATTGCACGACTTGCACGCGACCATCTACCGCCGCCGTCCTTGTGTGATGGACTACAGCATGGAGCAAGTACGACCACAAGCTGCCGAAGGCCGACGACGGTCGATCTTCACCGAGGTTGGATTGGTCGACGAGGACACCATGAGAGAGGAGAGGAGTCCGGCACCGATCGCAACGACGTCCAAACATCTCAGGCCAGCTCGGACGGTACGGTTTCGAAGTCGGAACAGCATCTTTGGTGAACACCCGAACGACGATGAGAGCGATTGGGAGTCAGTGGTAGACGAAGACGAATCACAGCCCTCAATGGCGGCACCTGCCGTCGTACAGTCGCCTTCCATGGTGCCATTGAGATTATATCGCCTCGGTGTATTTGCTTTCGTCCTGGCGATAATGCTGCCAATCCTTTCCATGAACCCCATCTCCCGACTCGGGGTGCGAGGTGGCACAATACCGCGAAGCACGATTGAGGCACAGCCAGAACAATCAATGGTGGTGAAGCGGGAAGATACCTCTACAGATGCATGCAAGCGATGGGCCGGACAGAGTACTATCGTCAACGGCACACTGTACATGTATGGTTTTCGGAAGAACAGTTCGCCCAAGGAAGACCAGAACACCTGGAGTAAGACCCTTACGACCATGTGGAGGACGGACTGTATTGACGTGAACAGATAACGACTTCCTCGCTCTTGATCTGACAAAGTCATGGCAAATCGCCTCGCCATCACTGACAGGTCTCCCGATCCCATCTGGACCACCCGCAGTCTCGCTCGGCACTCTTTGGGGCTCACCCTCCTCTCTCTGGCTCTACGGTGGTCAGTTCTCGGACAAGCCAAGAGTCCAGCCAGGTTCGAATTCAGTCTGGGAGTACAACATCGGGAGCAAACAGTGGTTCGAGCACAAGAGCCCAAAGACTTCAGGCGGCGATAATGGCGAGGGCGATGGCCAAGACGTTCAGAGAGCTGCTGAGGGAGCGGCTTTCAGTGTCGCTTCCCTTGGCAGAGCATGGTACTTTGGCGGCCATCTCGACGACCTCACGACAGAGGGCTGGAGCAACCAAATTCCTCGTGTGTACTTGAAGAGTCTACTAGAATTCACGTTTCCGGGATACACGAACAATGCGGTCCAAAGCTTGAAGACCGACAAGAAGGCTGGAAGCGATGGCGCATTCCGCAACATCACCCAAGGTGGTCTGCAGAACCAGGCATCTTTCCCTTCGCGCGCAGATGGTGTGCTCACATACGTTCCTGGTTTCGGCGACGAAGGCATCCTCCTTGGCCTGAGTGGGGGCGACAATGACACTTTCGTAGGTCTCCAACCTATATTTTGCGATGGGCATACGCTGACTCCAAATAGACCCAGATGAATGTCATCGACGTTTACGACATCGCTAAATCAAACTGGTATAAGCAGAGCACATCCGGAAAGATTCCTCCCTATCGTGTCAATCCGTGTGCTACGGTTGCCGCCGCTGCAGAGTAAGTTTCACAGTCGTATTTTTCACCAATCGTAGTCACTAACTCACAATAGCGGCTCATCCTACAACGTCTACATGTACGGCGGACAAAACCTCGTACCAGCTGGCAATCAGACACAGAAAGACGACATGTGGATTCTCTCCGTACCCTCCTTCACATGGATCGAAGTCGACCAGACCAAAGCCGGTCAAGTTCCGTACGCCCGTGCCGGTCATTCCTGCCACGTCTGGGACGGCCAGATGATCTCCATCGGCGGCTACATCGACCCTAACCTCTCGTGCGAGTCCCCTGGAATTTACGTCTTCAACATGACCAGTCTCCAATGGAAAGACCAATTCACAGCACTAACAGGCGACAAAGCCAAACAAGCCTACAACGGCCAACAAAACAGCGTCGGTAACCCCCTCGCCCAGCAAGCCAACCAGCGCGGTTTTGGTGCCTCTGCAGGCCTCGAAGGTTCCTACGGCTACGCCGTCCCCCAACCCGTCCAACAAGTCATCGGCGGTGCGGAAACAGGCGGCGCAACCCTCACCGCACCCATTCAAACACCCTCCGCCGGCCCCTTGGCCACCGGAAAACCACAAACCTACACCATCACCGGTCCCAACGGCGCCACCATCACAGAAGTCGCCACTGGCCCTAGCTCTGGTGGTGGAAGTTCGGGTCCTAACATCGGCGCCATCGTCGCAGGCGTCATTGCCGGCGTGTTGGCGGTCGTAGCAGGCTACTTCGCCTTCTGTGCCTGGATCTACCGCAAACAAGTTCAAATCTGGAAGAACCATGCCGCAATGGTGCAAACGCGCGCAAACAATGAGAAACAAGGCACCATCACGTCCTCGTCGGGCGGCAAAATTAGCAGTGAACGACCGCCTGCGACGCTGGGAAGTAGCCACGGTGCTGCGGCTGGGAGCTTTGATATCGCGAGGGGACCAAGCGCGGAGAATACGGGGTATGCCGGCCCGGCGGGGGATTGGGGTCGCAGGAGTAGCGAGGGGAGTGTGCATGATGATCTTTTGAGTGGGCAGGAGCCGAGCTTCTGGGGCACGAGGGGTGTGTTGTTAAATCCGAGGAGGAGTCTAAGGGTGATTAATCGGGATTGATGAGGGATGATGGGCGTCGGAAATTTTCTATGGATCTTTGTATGAAGCGCTTTTCTGATTCGCAACATAGCAATGCATTGCGTGGCAAGACGCATGATATGAGTCTCAGATATACATGACGTGGAACTGAGGAGCAGACTAATTGTAATGAACGAATACTTCGAAGTCATGGTCAAGGAACGAACGTTGGTGAGATGATGGTTGTTGGAAGTGAGATTCCTATGGGAGCCCGACGCATGTCCTGATGACGTTCGGTCGGCTGCTCACTACTTTTATCTTCATGTCTGGCATCAATCACATCTCCAGATCAATCTACCATATCCAGCCCCTCTCTCATTGTTACTCCCCAATCCCCGGGTTATGATTCTCCGCTTCACCAGGGCTCAGCGCGACACTCCACGCTCTTCATGCGAGCATAATCGCCCGTGTTACCAATACTAACCGTCCCGTTCCTTGAGTCAACCATCCTGTACTTGTTCTCCGGCCCATCCCTCAGGCAGCCAAACTTCTCGTACCACTTGCACACGGCGCCCTCGTACTGGATGATCGACCCCGGAGCGGAGTATTCCGTGTAGATTGGCTGACACTGGTCCATAGCATTGTTGATGTCACCGCAAGCGACGTAGTTCAACCAGTCGCAGATAGTCGCATCCCCCGGGCTGGTGTTGGCTGCAGCTCGGCCTTCAAGTCCAAGGTACGGTGAACGCATGCATGTGATGGAAGAAATCCAGTAGTCCACATCGTTGATGAGAACAAAGTCGTTTTTCGAGTCGATGTAGTGCGGCGGACCGTGTGTGGGCTGGCAGTCGTTCACGGGGTACATAGCGCAGCGCCAACCCTGCTCGAGATAAAGGGACTCGATGGCATCCACATTGAAAGGGTTGTTGGCACAGGCCTCGCCAGTGTAGCCAAAGCATTTGCCGCCCAGGTTGACGTCGTGGCAGACGAAAAGATAGTACTCGCTCGTTGCATCTGGGCCAGACACGGGTTCCCAGCCGTCGCGAGTTTGGAGTGAAGTGCTGGCGGGTCCGGCATCAACATCTACGCCAAGTAATGGAGACCTCATGCATGTCATAGAAGAGATCCAATATGTCACATCGTCAACTCTGATGGCGTCGTTCTTCGAGTCGACATATTGCGGCGGGCCGTTTGTGGGCTGGCAGTCGTTGGCTGGGTAGAAAGCGCAACGCCAATCTTTCTCAAGAGTGAAGGACTCGATGGCATCGACGCCGAAGGGGTTGTTGGCACAGGCTGGCGCGTCAGTGTAAGCAACACATTTGCCGCCCATGTTAACATCGTGGCAGACTACCAAAGGTCCGTCAGAGGTCGGGTTTGAGCTAGAGACAGGTTTCCAGTCGTCGCGAGTCTCGAGTGAAGTGCTCACACTGTGAACCGTTGTCCCGGCTTCGAGTGTGCTCGGCGATCGGGCAACCTCACAGTACACTGAAGCAATACGTCCGCCATCGCTCCATCCCAAATTTGGAGAATAGTCTTGGGAACCAGCGATGGAAGTCAAGACCAGCGAGCTAGTACAATCCGTGGACGAGTAGTATTTGCAAATGGATCCTTTCCACTGCAAGATAGACGCGAGATTGTTGGCGATGCCAGCGGGGAACTCTTTGCACTTCAGTGCTGGCTGTACATACTGGCAGTCGTTTTCTGGGTTGCAGCCGCGTACGTTGCCAGGTGTAAGATCGCGAGCTTGAAGTTGCAAAGCAGCAGGACCGAGTTCCACAGATGCAGTGGCGCCGCGAGCTTGACGAGCGCCCCATTGGCCTTTGCACTTGACATAGCCAATCATGTTGCCGACCCATCCCTCGAGCTCTACGTATTTAGGACCGGTGTGGGAGTTGACACCGAGTATTGGTTCGGGGGCATTGCAGTTGCTACCGTAGTACTTGCAGATCGAGCCTGCGTCCTGATAGATTTTGCGAACCATGTGGTTGACTTCACCGGGGACGAAGACGCAATTGTCATTGGCAGAAAGTGTGACACAGCGCTCATCGGTATAGCAGAGTGTGGTCTCGCCGGGGCCGCCAGCGGGAGACAGTTTGGTGTCCTTGCTACGCCTGTCAGGAGCAGGGCCAGCTTTGATGACGCCTCCAATGGCTTCAACAGATGGATCAGCCTCGACAGGTGTCATGGCCAAACGCTCTCCGCAGTAGACGGCAGTGAGCATCGCCGCGTATCCTTCGCTACCACCGACATCAACAATGTCCCAGAGCTCGGTGCCAAGCGCATTGGCTGTAATGAGCACTCTGCCGCTGCAGTCGTCCGTGTCCATGAAGTAGCACACCTGGTCGACCACGCCATAAGCGTGAAGGTTCTTGTAGACGGGCGCCTGGAACTTGTAGCAGCGATGCTCGGCATCGATCTCGTAGCCCGGGCCCTGGAAGGACTCTTGGGTGTAGACCACGAGGCGTTTTGGAGGTGCTGCGGGGGCAGCGATGTCGCCGTCACGACGGGCGTCCATGGGAGTTGGGGAAGTGACGACCATGCCAGCCAGGCTGGCGAGGCCGACGAGAAGATGAGGAAGGAGCATGGTTGCTAGCAGTGTCAGCGAGTGCTCTGTCCCTCAGCAGCGGCGTTGTGGGAGGGCGAGGCACGTACCGTCTCTCGGTCAAGTTGTATCGTGCCGGCAGCAAGTGTCAATTGGCGAGCGGAGTGTGTGCGCTCAACACAGGTGCAATTACTTGCTGGATCGGGAGGCGGCTAGATTGTTGGAAGAGACTTGGAGAGTGGAGGAGCGAGGGAGAGTGGAGGAGCGATGGAGAGCAGAAGGCAGGAGCAATCAAACTTATGCGGGACCGCCACTGGGGATATGACACAGCGTTGGTAGGCCGAGCGTTGGTAGGCAGCCAATGGCGATGAGAGCAGGTGAGAGACAAACGGAGCGTGCAGACTCGTCTGGCTAGCAACTTCACATATAATCGAAGCGGTGTGCAACAGGAATTCGCCGACGACGTGCGGCTCGCCAGGTATACAATAGTACGCATTGTTGGAGAACCTTCACCTTCCACAGTAGAACCGTGCTCTTACATAACCTTAAAGCAGTCGGCTATGGCTCGAGGTCGCGGTTGAGATAGTACTGTCGATACCCGAAGCCACCCATGGTCACCCCGTGGCCCAGCGCTTCTATCTCCGTCCACACACTTGGGTACCGCTCCTTGATCCAAGCCTCGACCTGGTCTTGTCGCTCAGAATTGACCGTCATGTTGAACCAGTTACCGAGACTTATCACGTTAGTATAGGTACAATTACAAACCATGGATGGGGGAACCAGCTTACATTTCGACGTCAGGAGTGAAACCAAACTCATCCTCAACCGTCTCAATCAGTGCCTGCGCCTCTTCATGCTGGTGGTTTCTCGCAAGGGCACACATATAAGCCGTCCAGATGGGTTTGTCAATCTCCACGTCCTGCTCCCTGAGTCGTTTCCAGATGGACCTTGCGTGCTGGTGACCGAAAAGCATTCCTTCGCATGATCTAAAGGCAATGGCAAGACTGTTATACGACGGACCTTCCTTGGACTCGCAAATCTCCCTCCAGAACTGTAGTGCCTTCTTGTTTTCCCTGACTGCAGCATATGCCAGCATTAGCGCATTGCGAAGACGGGTATCGAAGTCAACATTCAAATCCAGCTTGAGTTGATTGTGTGCCAATTCCAGAGACTCGGCGTCTTCGCACTGGGCGAAGCCTGTAAATGCTGCAACATAGACATCCCGGTTAGCCGCATGCTGCGGGCTGACATGATTGCGCATGTGGAAGAATACGTGGCAGGCCATGTCTGAGCGCTTCCGCGAAAAGAATTCTTTCATGACCTTGACACGGTCATCTCGGGGAGTCTCTTGAAATACATTGCGCATGATTTGGTATGTATCCCAAGCATCTGCCGTGCTAGTCTCGCCGTGCAGTATGAGGGCCAAAAGGCCCCTTTGGATGATGCGCCGCTGCTCAGGGGTGAACTGATGAGCATGAACTTGCAATAAATCCATGCCATCGTGAATCTCGCCGCGTTGAAGATGGAGAACACAAAGGGCCGCGACAGTTTCCGGGGCAAAGAAGGCCTTGCGTTCATGCAAGTCATCCACCATCACCATCAATTCATCAAAGTGGTGCTGCTTGGCTTCGCATAGAGCCTGAATCAGTTGGTTGATGACTGCCACACTCTGCTCTGCGCCAGAGAAGTCGCCCTGCAGATTGAAGTAGGCAGCTCGAGCCCCGTCGATATCTTTGACAGACAACCGATACTGGATCTGCATCGTGTATGTTCTCTCGTTAGGCGAAATGCCGCGCTTCTCGCCCAATGCAATGTAGCGCTCGGCCATGTAGGGGTCCTGCTTTAACATGGCAAAGTCCACCAGTGCGTTGATAGTTTCAACGTCGGGACGAATGATAGCGATCGAAGGGTCTTTCTGCCGCGCCTCGTCGTTACGTCGGATCATGACGCTCATCATGCGGTCGACCTCATCTACGCCTTTACCGATTGCGGCAGACCAGAGAAAAACCGCATCCCAGGATGGCTTGTCCAGCATGTCATTCTTTAGCAATGTGACGACCACCTCTTGACCAAAAGATAGCTCACCAGACAGGGCGCATGCTTTCAATAAGGCCGCAGACGCGAGTCCGAACGGCTGAGCACGCTCCTTACCGAAAGTGGAGACAACTGGGTACGCATACCAGAATCTAGCTTCATCCAACTCTTTCCGCTCCGCAAAGAAGGCGACTATGTCGTATTGCATCCGTGTAGTGACAGGAACGGATGTGCTTTGCATGAGAGCTGTGGTTTTTCGCATCTCCTCTATGTCTCCTTCTCGAACAATGCCACGGAGCATTGTGCCCCATGCTTTTCGTGTGATTTTGAGCTGCTCCGGAGACAGCTCTGGTCCGAATCGGAACTTGTCCGCAACCATGTCTCTCGCTTCCGTTGCAGGCCCAAATATGGATAGCAGCCGCACCAGTTTAAAGTCCTCCGTGTGCGACAGGTCCCGCCTTTGGCCTTCAGACATGGCTTCGTCTGCTGGACCGAGCTCAATCAGCTTGGCGCGTTGCTCAAGAAGCGCTCGTCCAAATCGCACATGCTCCGCCCCGCCTTTCTTCGGTCGATGATCTCTGTGCAGCAACTTTCGAAATATGTCGTCCAGCTCCTTGGTGCTCAGCCAAGGCTGTCCATCCTCGCGAGGATTCTCCAGCAGGTACTTCAGAGCGGCATTTGCTCGTGAGATATAAAACTCGTCGAATGCTCCCTTCCGTTGCGCAAAGAAGGCCTTGAAGGCGTCGGCAGTGGTCTCGGGTCGTGGCGGCCGCACACCTGTATGTTGGGCATGTATCAGCTCCGACATTGTTTCTAGGCCGGCCGGGACTTCCGGAGGCTTCAACTTCCGCCTTTGCTTGAACAAGTCGAAAAACGTCCGTCGCTGTATCCGTGGCAGCGCGCGAGGGCCATTATGAAGAGTGAGGTGTGGTCGAACGGCTCGGTAGCGACATCCACGATATAGCAGGGGCTCGTTGGCGAGGATGCTGCGGAAGACGACGCGGGTCAGATGTGACGGCATCCTGGGCGGTTGTCGAGCACTTGTGTTGTGCGAATCCCAGATTTGATGTGCGTGCGGAATGCAATTGTTCCGCGACGGAGGAGAGCCTAATCGACGACAGCTGAGTCCATGTGAAGAAATGGGAACAGGCCGAAGTATGTACACGAAGAGAAGCGGAGGAAAGCGCGTGGAGATGGCGGCGGCGAAATGTGAGGGGAGCTCTCTTGCCTTCGCAATGATTTCACCGCACGTGCCCAAAGCTCTACGGTACCGGTAACTCAGCGGAATTTCCCCGAGGCCGCAGCTCGAAAAGTTCCCCACGACGCGACAGCAGCACGACACCCGCCACCATGTCACTGATACGGGTACCATTCAGGACACCAGTCGCCGCGTCGAGAAGATGCCTGCGATGCTTCTCTTCCGGCCCGCAGAAGCAGGGTACGCCGTCAATGCCCCCGCAACGCGCCCGACTCCTCCGCTAAAGCTGCTCCAGATGACGCCCTCCTCTCCATTCTAAGCGGCAGCAGTGCCGCTCGAAGTCCCCCCTCCAGCCCACGGGCTGGCGGTTCTCTCGCGACGCGCCTCGCCCGAGAAGCGGGCCTCGACCGCCCAACACAGACGCGCGAGATGCTCGAGTCGGAACGGAGAAGCCAGTTCCAGCGCCAGATATTCCGCAAATGGCAGCCGGGAGACGTCTATTCGCCGCAGGATCTGTCAGGCACAGAGCAGAAGAAGTGGAAGACGGGACGGAAGAAGCCGCAAAGCGATGCATTCGATGTGCTCGGAATCAACCCTGTTCTAGAATACAAGGTGAGTCGAGCACTCTCCGGCGTATGACCTTGCGCTGACCCGCCGCAGAACTTCACAATGATGTCGGAATACATGACCGAGACGGGACGAGTAAAGCACTCCAAGGACACAGGCCTGCGGCCGAAGAACCAGAGGAAGATCGCCAAAGCCATACGGAGAGCGATAGGGCTTGGACTCATGCCTAGTGTGCACAGGCATCCGTTGGTGCTGAAGAAGAGCTCACCGACAAGGTTTCTGTAGGGCTGGGGCGTGTGGTGTACGAATACAAGTACGGCCTGGACATACCATTGGTATTTGAACAGAGCACATGGCGTCGAATGAACGAGTATGAACACCTGTTCTGAAATGGAAAGCTTGCAAGCACCCCATACTGAATATTCTATACTTGACGCAACCTCCCCAAAGACACATCACCATACATACTCCAACATCCTCCCACCACCCAATACCCATCATCGCCTTTAGCTATACGGCATCGCGCATACCACTACCCACATCCTCGCCTCCAACGCGCATTGCATATTACTCCAGCCCGCCCCGCACCACGAACCTACTGAATCCAGTAGCTCTCCCTCCAGCCCATCGAAGACTGCACACCAGCATTGTCCTAAACTGTCCATTGTTGCCTCAATCAGCAGATTGCACACCACATGGTGCGCCCCGCGCATTTCCTCAAGCATCCCGAGCATTGCCCTAATCGGGACGAGACCAAATACCTGCTTTGGGCTTTAGCGACCCGCAGTGCTGGGATACCACGCGATGGCGCTGAAATGGGGAAATATTGCGGGTCAGCAAGTGGAGTGCATGAAAGCGACAATGGCATTACTTGGAGAGGGAAGTGATGTCAGATTGGAAATAGGAACGTAGTCGTCTGAGTGAGAGTGCTGAGGTGATAGTCGAAAGGATTGGGATGGCGCGTTACTCCAAATGCAGGGCTGGCTTATGCGCGGAGTTTCACCAATTAGACGCTGCCTATACGAATGTAGGCTGGTGGGCTTGACTCTAGTGTTGGTGGCCCATCGTGTGAGTTTGTCGATCTCCCGATCCGTTCCACGGCACTGTCAACATGTGTATGCCGTCCGTATCGGCGGAAACGAAGGGCGAATTTGCGCAGAGTGCGAAAGATCATTGCCAAGTTTGATCAGCAGTCTTTCGCCTCAACTTGAGAAGAGTTCTGCTTGTGGTAATAATCAATGCCTCGCGTTGAATGGGTATAAGGCTATCTACACAAAACGCCGGCTTTCAAAGATCTTGTACAAGAATTGTCCCACATGACAGGATTCAGAAGGAACCATTCGCGAGAAAGAAGAGCCACAGCGCATATTACATACAAGCTACTCGTCGTCGTGCCGAAATGTATCCGAAAAGCTAATCAAAGACGTAAAGCTACTCGGTGTATCTTCCAACTTCAGGATCTTCCGTTTAGAAGCGTCAGTAAGCCAGGACGCCGGCACGAGGACCATGTCACCAGCTTTGTTTCTAACCAGTCTGGTGTTTTCCTTCTTGGCAAGCGGTGCCGGCATTTTGATCAAAGATTTGAGTGTCGTGATGCCATCGACGCGCTTGTGACGAAGCTCGAGGATATCAACGTCGATCGTACGCTGAGCAATGACATGGTAGACGTGGACCTTCTTTTCCTGGCCATACCTTCGGCTGCGCGCAATTGCCTGCGCCATAGCGGAATCGTATTCGTATTGGGTCTTGGCGAGTAGTGGCGAAACGAAGATGATATGATTAGCATTCACGAGATTTCTGTAAGTCGTCAGTAGATAGACATAGTGAATGGCATCAGACACCTACACGCCCGCAGCAGACTCGCTCCCAAGGTTCAGGATCAGGATCTTGCTCTGCGTTTCAGGATCGTTGTCGGTCTTGAAGTCCTCAATTACTTTTGCGGTTGTTGCAGACTTGCAGCCTCGAGGAGAATGATAGGTGATCTGGGATTGGTCGAAAACATTTTCAAGGATCGCCACTGTCTCGTCATTGGGCGCAAAAACAAGACCTTGATCACCTTTTGGGAATGTGGAAATCAAATGGGTGATCGCTTCCATCTTTTGGCCGTAAGAGTGCTCGGAAACGTTCTCCGCAGTCGCGCCAAGTTCCGTCACCTTGATCAAATTGATTTCCTGAACGCTAACGTTACATTCGGGATGAACGCATGCATCGGCATTCGCTCGGCTCAAAAGACAGTTCTCGCAAGCGGTGTGTCCACAGTGCGAGACTAAGTGAAGCTGAGAACAGCTTACTGCCCCTGTGCATTGCGGCGAACTGCATTTCATTGTCCTTGCAAGTGTGTCATCAGATGATGGCTGGAGAAGCTCTTGAATGGCGGCAATGAATCGTTCTGAGCGGGTACGCAGTGCAAGCTCGCGGGCGGTCTCGCGAACGTCTGATAGAAGCTTTTTTGCTATTTTGTTTCGCTTGTCCACTGATAACTTTTTCTGTTGCAACTGAGGGAACGCAGATTGTATCGGGTGCTGTTCTGCTTCAACCAGCATCTTCCGCGCTGTCTCGCTTGCATGCTTGTCCCCAAGCCAGTTAAACTTCTTGATATCTTCTTTGAAACGTGTGTAGAGCTCAGAGATCTCATCAGTCTTGCTCAAGCCTTCGAAGCCAGCCATGAGGTCTGACAAATCCAATTTGACGCTACTGCGCTGCTCTGATCTCTTTCTTCTCAGTCGATCTAGACCTGACTGCCCGCGCGCGCTTTCGAAGAAGAGGGCAGATTTGAGGAGAGCGTCTTCAGCTGTCGCAGAATTATTCAAGCTTGAGTTCAAGCGATCAATTTTGTCTGAGCTGAGTTTGTTGTTCAGCTTCTTGATCTGCATCTTCTGTGAGATAAGATGCTGCGATAGTTCCAAGTACACGGCGTGATGGCCAATATCCAGTTCGACCGGCAATATGTTCTCTGTGCAGATGATATGACCAAGACACGCCTCGTTTTGTCTCACGAACAAGTCAAGAAACTCTTGAGCTCGCTCGTGTCGAGCCCTATGCCACTGTCTCGACATGGTCTCTGTCTGGTTGAGGAAGTCCTCGACTAGAGTTTGCTCGGCTCTGTGCCCTTTGTCGGCCCGTGTCGTTGCTGTGCCATCGCCGGGATGAAATCGACCTAGTGTTACACCAAGATATGACGCAATTTGGTTTACATCAGAGAAACTGCCGAGCGCTGGCGTCCCGGACAGCACCCAGCGCTTGTGCGCTAGCAGCTGCTTGGCGCTGACTGATGCGATGATATTGCTCATCTGCTTGTCGTCGTTGAGGTAATGATATTCGTCAATGACTACCCTGTTAAATTGAAAGAGGTGTAGCAAAGGGACTGGTTCAGCCCTTACGTCAGGACTAGACTTATGGGTCTTCGCTTGAACCTTGCCTTTAAGTTTGACTTTTGACGAACCTGATGTTC
>TARA_R110002003_G_scaffold116_5_pt1 | contig 36441 bp, 27 predicted proteins | sample TARA_R110002003 | Tara Oceans TARA_R110002003 (sample SAMEA4396441) | marine metagenome | biome: Westerlies Biome; feature: [SRF] surface water layer (ENVO:00010504); material: water (ENVO:00002006), including particulate matter (ENVO:01000060) such as... | depth 5 m | reverse complement strand
ATGTGCTCGCTTTCAACATCTTCGTCGACCGCATTGCCAATTACGTGGCACCCTACTTCACGAAGCTGGATGGCAAAGTCGATGCACTTGTCTTTGCAGGAGGCATAGGGGAGAGAGGAGATAAGCTTAGGAAAGCGGTGGTGAATAGCGTGAAATGCCTGGGTTTTGACCTTGACGATGCGAAAAATGCAGAGCAGGTGAAAGATGAGGTAACGAACATCAGTGCGGTTGGCGCGACCTATCAAACACTAGTTGTGCAGACAGATGAACAGCTAGAAATGGCAAGGGGCGTCTTGGTGGACAAAGATCGATTCGTGGGGAAGAAATGAGCGCCTTAGGCGCTAGCACTTCATTTTTGATATCTCATTTTCATTGCAGGAAATTGTCCGCATCTCATCAAGCATTGTAGCCTGGCTAGAGAAGACTAGACGACCATCAATGACAGTCTTCATGTGTCGATCTACTTGATAAAAGGTTACGGTTTGGTAGTGACGCGCCTAAGTCGTATAAATGTATTCGCTTATCCAGTTCTTCTAGCTTGTGCATAGCTACGTATCCACTACCAGGTGAAGGATTTGACGCGTTGCGAAGGCATGCAAATTGTCAGCAGGCGAAGATGGAGGCCGAAGCAAAGGGACTTAGTAACACACCGTCGTCCTCATCGAATGAAAGAAGAGTCCTCTTGCCTAAGCAACCCACCGCCTGCTCGATGGCTCACTACGCCCTCCGACCCAGCTACCGAAGCTTGCGTTTCTGGCAAGTGTCAAGTCGTGACCCCAGATTCCAAACTGCTCGTGAATGTTAAAAGTACTGGTATTGCTGCTTGGCGTGTCAGGCGCCACGCTCGAGCACGCATAGGCTAAGACAGCAAAGTCCTCATTCTGAATATTAAAGTCCCCGTCTGCGCTGCTCCACTGAGTGCATCCCTGACAGCGTGCAGTAATGGACCAGCCGTCAGCATCGGCAGACGTGTGCAGAGCTGTGTAGGTAGCCCCCTCAAACGGAAGAGGAACAGCATAGTAGCCGCTTGAAATCGTGAGTATGGCCCGGGATAACATGTTAATAGACTTACAAAGCCATCCTGCTGCTGACGAGTGCCTTCGCTCCATCAGAGGCACCTGTTGCCCATGTTACTGAGAGAGGATTGTTGGTCATATGTCCTCCCCACGCCAGGCCGCACCATGCGAATGTGCTTGGGGAAGCGATCTGGAAAATGGCATCCGATGAAGATGAGTTCACTGGAAGCGCAATACGATGGGAGACGCCATTCGACTGTGTAATGGACGAAAAGGTGATGCCTGTGGCGGGGTCGAAGTACTTTGAGGCTCCATCCTGCGCGTACGCTTTGTGCGGTCAGCCACTTCCGGCAACTCGACATGTTGGGAGATGCGATTTACTGATGCCGACGAACGCTGCACTTGCCGTGAAGGCCTTTTTGAAACGCATCTGAGATGCAGTGGGGCGAGGTTGCTAATGTTCGAAGCAAAGTAGATGGTACTTCACTTGGGCCGGTCAGGTCGTGGAGGGTATTTTAACTTCCATTCTCGCCATCGTCTGTCCGCACTAGACTTGTCAAATCCCGCTGGCTATGATGCGCGGACATGAGTAACATAGAATAGAGTGAATACCAAGACATTTATACACAATGCAGGGACTATGCATACGACTTGTGGCATAAGGCGAATCGGCTAAAGTATGATTGGACAGTCCAAATCTGGGGTAGATGAATGTTAAAACTGCATTTGACCCGATAGGCAAGAGAAGCCTCAGATCGCAATGACAATCTCGTAGTCGGATGCGGACGTGGGCGTAGATTGAGGAGGATGTGGAAGGTGCGAAGGCTGATGATAATCACGCCAGACCACTTTGCGCAAGCTGTCTCGAGCAGCCGCGCATAACTCCGTTGCACCCCGCACCACGATCGCGGGAGCGGTAACGATCCTTTGTCGCATTATGCATGGTTGGAAGAAAGAGGTGTGGAGAAGGATGGCAGCGAGCTGCTCTGAGGGTCGACTGGTGGACTGTGAGGCGCGCTTAGCCAGCGGCGCCCTCTTAACTAGGAAAGCTATCCGTCTGGTGCTAGTTGACCCGACAGTGGCATCAGCAACACCAAGACTCGCGACCTGTCAGTCTGCGCAACGCATGCTCCGACAATGAAGCTACCGCCTATCGCCATCGCGTGTCTGTCCGCACTCGCCATCGACTCGTGCTCCAACGTCATCGCGCAATGGCTGAAGGCATGGAACGAGTCCAGGCCGTTCGTCTTCGACCGCGTCCTCTTCTTCCAGTTCGCCTTCATGGTCGTGCTCACCGCCCCCATCAACTTCCACTGGCAGTGCTGGCTGGAACGCACCTTCCCGGGCTGGAAGACAGTCAAGTGGGACCGGCATGCCGCAGCTGGTGACGAGGAGAAAGGGCTCACGCTAAAAGACGACGGCGACGACAAGAAGTCGGTCAAGGAGGATGTCAGGGTCAGAGACTGGTGGAACATCTTCAGGAAGTGGTTCACAGACTGCATCACCATGGGCGCCCTGCTCAATCAGTCCATGTTCCTGATCCTCATGGGCATCATGAAGCACAAGACGGCTGCCCTGATTGTGCAGGACTTTCGAAACGTCAGTTGAGCGACCACTCCTTCATCAGATTGCGATGGCTGACTAGCCGGGCAGGAGTTGTTCGGGTTAATTTTTGACTCGTACAAGGTCTGGCCCATTGCCAACTTCTTTTCGACGACATACTTTCCCGTCGAGAAGCGCATGATTTTCCTCAGCTTCTGCGGGCTGCTATGGAACATCTACCTCTCGCTGGTAGCGGCTCGATTATAGACAATTCAATCGCACATATGCAATCCTTCCGACACCGACGTTCCATCTCTGGGACCTGGCCATGGCCGCTCGCTCCGTGCTAGGAGATGACGGGCTGCACATCAGGTTGCGTGTGGGCCCACTTTCCATGCCTCCATGATGGCGCCCCAGTACTTTGCCTCATCCTCTCGTACATGTCCACAATGCGCGCTGTTCTCAAATTGCACTTTCGAGACACTCCATCCTTTCGACTCTGCAATGTTTGCATGCTCATCCGCCTCTTCGAACCCAACCATCTGATCTGCACGGCTGTACAGATACACCCTCGGTACAGCACTGTCGAAGACCGCTGCATCGTTCAGTTCGCGACAGAGTATCATCATCTTGTTCTCCCTCCCTACAGCTGTCCAGGCGGCGAATGTACACGCAAGCAATAGATGAACAAGAGCGCCGCCAAACCATGTCCAAAACCAGGTCCTTGGCAGAGATGCCGCAATTGCGGCGTGACTCTTCATCCACGGTCCTTTCGTAGGTGCAGAGTCGAGTACTTGAATCCGCATGGGCATCATCGTTCCGTAACGAGCTTTCCAGGCCTTCGCAAATTCGTTCACCTGATTGCCGCCGCCATTGGAGAAGCTGTGGACAAGGACCTCACCCCCGCTCTCGACGTGCCTGTTCACCAGGTCCATGGCCGGCTGCAGCAGTGGCCCATACTCCTTTGTGCGCCGAAACATGTCTCGTGTGAAGCATCGGATGAGCAACAGGCGCGAAGAAGGAAACATATACTGGTACGAGAAGGTGTATTTGGCAATATGTTTTGCGGCAGCGGCATTCCATGTGAAGATCAGGATCAATGGTGTTTGGCTTGCATCTTTCGAGTGATATGAAGGCGAGGTCCAGATATACGTCTCGTGTCCGATCTTCTGAAAGTCGGACAGTGGTTGTGATTTCCCATCTGGTGGTGTTGATGCCATTGATGTTTTCACAGGCACCTTCCTTCCGTAGAACGGCGTAGCTTCGAAATGTTTCCCTCCCGATAGATGACTCTACCGTAGCTACACACAATTTGTCGTATGGAGGATGTTCACGCAAAAGCTCCTAACCAAACTATGTACTTCTGTTAGTTGGCTACTTGGCGGGAAGGATCAACCTCGGCTCTCATCTTATTGGCTCAAGCTGCATCGTGCCCTGTGCCGTACGAGCTACTGCACTCGCACCACACCCGCCCATTGCACGCTCTGTATGTGGTAAACATGCCACCTTCCTTGCCGGCGCTCAGCCACCTCACGATGTCCAAAGCCGCCATATATATCGAGGAGAGCGTCAGCCCTACATACTTTTACTTGTGCGGGACCTCGACTGCTTGTATGAATACAAATCGAGATAGGCACTCTCGCACTAAGTCCGACTAAATTTAGCTGCCATTTACAACATGGAAGGCTGTCTAGCCTAGGTGTTTTGAGCCATGCACGGATTGCCTAATTTAGTAGAGGCCCGCAGCTCTCTGACTCAAACATGCACTCTAATTAACTACTCGCGAGTAAAGTCTGCGGCTAGAGAACAAAACAGTGACAAAAAACGGCAAAAAGAAAGCAACGTAAGCCCGATGCGGGGGTCGAACTGAGCGATGTTAGTTGTGATACAACCAGTGTATTAAGAACTTGACTTACCCCGCAACCTTGAGATTGCAGTCGTATCAATCGTCTTGTTGGGACGTGAAACTAAGAGTCTCACGCTCTACCGATTGACTGAGGCGGTGTTAGCTAGGTATGACAATCTTGGAAGGTGGGAATGAACGTACGCTAACCAGGCTGATGTGCTGTTGATGCACAAATTCAGAATAATGATCTATATATTGACCTGTAAAAAAGAAACGATCAAATCACTACATCGTTGAATTAGTGGTATGAGTCCGGCGTAGGTAGTTCCTCCGCATTTCTCAAACCAGCCGCAAATTCTACCCTGTGCGGCTCGGGACTTAGCTAATGTCGAGCCGAAAGAGCGCCAAGCCTAATTCGGAATGCTGCAGACTGACGTTTAGTGCACCCGAAGCATGTCTTCACAAGAATCATTTTCGTTTGACGAGCAAACCCAACAGTTAAGGGAGCCAGCTAGGATCTATTGGAAATCGTCGAGTCTCTAATGTTGCACAACTATTTGCGCTGGATCCGATGTATGGCATGTCGCGCTACCTCGTACCCACAGGCCAAAATTGATGTAGAGAGGGACCACACATGGACACGAAAAAGAAGCACAGCCTGGAGCATGCGCCTTTCTCGCTCATATGATTGTGCACTATGCAGTCTATGCTAGAGTCGACTTTCGCTCCAGAATCACCATGATCCAAGTTTCATGGTATTTTGGGGTTGAGCTCCGCCTCGGTGCGACGGTGTTCCATTCAGCACGCCCCGAAGTGTGGCCGCAGGGACTAAGCCACCTTCCGCGGTAGTATATGCAATGCACTCCGACCTCAGCTGTACACTAGTGGAGCCGCAATGCTCGACTTGGAGCACATGTGCTTTTGCCATGGGCAGTCAGTCTTGGATTGGACAGCGCACATCGGGTATGGAGCATAGCGTCTGAAGGATTGATGAGCAGTAAAGACGAAGCCGTTTGAGGATACATGGTGAGTGCTAGGTAGCTAGAGGAACGGAGTTGAGGCGTGGTGCTAACATCGAGGTGCCTCAGCCATCAGCATCGCCCAGGAAAGGTGGCGCTGCGCAAACAGCGGAATGACTTTCGTCGCAAGACCTTGGTCGCTCGCTTGCCACCACTTTTACGCTGTTTGAACCATTGGAACAAACGCAGCGCCTTTGACCAGTTTTGCGTCTCTATACTTTTTGCAGATACCAGTGCCAGCGTTGTCTCGCTGCAGGGAGTCCCAGGGTCAGCGCACTGCCACAAGGATTCGCGTCCGTGCCTCCACATCTCACAACCTCGCAGCTCAGCCAAACTTTGCGAAAAGCCCCAGTTCTGACGGCCCAGGAGTTATTGACACTTGCATTCTCACCTTGCAATAACGCCGTGGACAGCAGTGGAGAGTTGGCAGGAAGCCCGCGAGCAGACGCACCCCCGCAAGACATCCGCACCCGCCCGCCGCGCACACGGGCACCAGTGGAGAGAAGGCGGCACCGCTGCGACGTTTGCACGACCGCTCGCGGAGAGCAGCAGCACGACTGCGTGGACTGCGTAGAGACAGCGCCTCCACCCCAGCGTGGCCGCTATGGCCGGGAGGCCCCAGGGTGGACCGCCGTCTCACAGCGACAACCTGATCGACTTCGATGACCACGACGCCCAGCCGACATACCACTCGGGCGCGCGCGCCCCCGTCCGCGACGATGAGCTGCTCAGCCGCTACGACATAGACAGCTCCGACACGGCGCCGCAAGGCCGGCCGTCGGTGTCCTACGACGACTTCGTGGGCGGAGGCAGGCCCGCCGCCGCCGGCCTGCCGGGAGGGCCAGGCACACGCGCATATTCACAGACGTCCGACCTGAACAACTACCAGCGCTACTCGGACGCAGAGATCCCCGCCGACGATGACCATTCCACGCAGGGCTACTACGCCGCCGGGGGCGCATACGAGCAGAGCTCGCCCGGCATACAGCGTGGAGCGTCTAAGAAGGCACACAACAGAAACAGCATACTGGGCCTTGGGGGCGGCCTTACCGGGCGGGTCAAGAACATGTTTGGGCGGGGCCCCGACTACTCGGAAATGGACCTCCCCTTGACCGAACACGCTGCGCAACCGAGCCAGGCTGGAGCAAGCGCATACCATGACGGCGAGTCAGCCAAGAAGAAGCGGACCTCAGGCACCTTCAAATTTGGCTTTGGGCGCGGAGCGCCAGACCCATCAACCCTCGGCCCCCGCATCATCCACCTCAACAACCCTCCCGCCAATTCGCAGAACAAATACGTCGACAACCACATCTCCACTTCCAAGTACAACATCATCACCTTCCTGCCAAAGTTTCTCTACGAGCAGTTCTCCAAATATGCCAACCTGTTTTTCTTGTTTACTGCAATCCTGCAGCAGATACCCGGCATTTCGCCCACATCGCGATATACCACCATTGTTCCACTCTGCATCGTCTTACTGGTGTCCGCCATCAAGGAGTATATTGAGGACTACAGGCGGAAGCAGTCCGACGCACAGCTGAACAACTCGAAAGCGCAGGTTCTGAAAGGCTCGGCATTTACCGAGGCGAAATGGATCAGCGTTGCTGTTGGAGACATTGTTCGGGTCGAGTCCGAGTCGCCTTTTCCGGCCGACTTGGTTCTCTTGGCCTCGTCTGAGCCAGAAGGCTTATGCTATATTGAGACGGCGAATTTAGACGGGGAAACAAACTTGAAAATCAAGCAGGCCATCCCAGAGACTGCCGACTTTGTCAGCCCTGCTGAGCTGGCCAGACTGGGTGGAAAGATCAGATCAGAGCAGCCCAACAGCAGTCTTTACACCTATGAAGCCACATTGACCATTGCAGCTGGCGGGGGAGAGAAGGAGCTACCCCTAGCGCCAGATCAGCTGCTCCTGCGCGGTGCCACCCTCCGAAATACGCCTTGGATTCACGGGGTTGTGGTATTTACTGGACACGAAACAAAACTTATGAGAAACGCCACCGCTACGCCAATCAAGACGACAGCAGTAGAAAGAATGGTGAACAAGCAGATTCTTATGCTTGTCATCATCCTAGTCTGTCTCAGCATTATCAGCTCAATCGGCGACGTAATTATACGATCAACACGCAGCGGCAGCCTTGATTATCTCCAGCTCGAGACCTTCAATGGCGCCAAACAGTTCTTCTCTGACCTGCTTACGTACTGGGTTCTCTACTCTAACCTAGTACCAATATCGCTTTTCGTTACCATTGAAATTGTCAAGTACTATACTGGTACTCTGATTGATTCGGACCTGGACATCTACTACGAACCCACGGACACGCCCGCGAATTGTCGAACATCGTCTTTGGTGGAGGAGCTTGGACAGATTGAATACATTTTCTCAGACAAGACGGGTACTCTGACATGCAACATGATGGAATTCAGGCAGTCTTCCATTGCTGGCATTCAGTATGCAGATGAGGTCCCCGAGGATAGAAGAGCCACAGTTGAAGACGGCATGGAGGTCGGCATCCATGACTTCAAACAGCTTGCGCAGAATCGCCAGAGTCACAAGTCCCGAGACATCATCAACCACTTCCTCACACTGCTATCGACTTGTCATACTGTCATACCCGAGAGAGGAGGTGAGAAGGATGCTATCAAATATCAAGCAGCTTCTCCAGATGAAGGAGCTCTCGTCGAGGGTGCCGTAACGTTGGGCTACAAGTTCACTGCGAGGAAGCCTCGGGCAGTCATTATTGAAGCAGATGGTCGACAGCAGGAGTTCGAGCTCCTGGCTGTCTGCGAGTTTAACTCGACCCGGAAACGAATGTCGACTATCTTCCGCACACCCGAGGGCAAGATAGTTTGCTACTGCAAGGGCGCAGATACCGTTATCCTGGAGCGACTTGCAAAAGACAACAACCCGCATGTTGAGACAACGTTATCACATCTAGAAGAGTACGCCGCCGACGGACTCCGTACTCTCTGCTTGGCTATGCGCGAAATTCCCGAAAATGAATTCCACGAGTGGTGGCAGATCTTCAATACCGCCCAGACCACTGTAAGCGGCAACCGTGCCGAGGAATTGGACAAAGCTGCCGAGCTCATCGAACATGATCTCACACTTCTCGGAGCGACTGCTATTGAAGATAAACTCCAGGAAGGCGTACCAGATACCATTGCCACTCTGCAGTCCGCTGGCATCAAGATTTGGGTCTTGACTGGCGATCGGCAGGAGACAGCCATCAACATTGGCATGAGTTGCAAGTTGATCAGCGAAGACATGTCGCTTCTCATGATCAATGAGGAATCGAAAGAGGCAACTCGGGATAATATCCGCAAAAAGTTCCAAGCCATCACGATGCAGTCACAGGGTGGCCAGCACGAGATGGACGTTCTCGCTCTCGTGATTGATGGCAAGTCCCTCACTTATGCGCTCGAACGCGATCTGGAGAAAGAGTTCTTGGACCTCGCAGTCAAGTGCAAAGCTGTTATTTGCTGCCGTGTATCGCCTTTGCAAAAGGCATTGGTGGTTAAGCTTGTCAAGCGCCATCTCAAGTCTATCCTGTTGGCAATTGGCGACGGCGCAAATGACGTCTCCATGATCCAAGCAGCGCATGTTGGCGTGGGCATATCTGGTGTAGAAGGTCTCCAGGCTGCTCGGTCTGCTGATATTTCCATTGGCCAATTCCGCTATCTTCGAAAATTGCTCCTTGTTCACGGTGCATGGAGCTACCAGCGCGTGAGCAAGGTCATCTTGTACTCCTTCTACAAGAACATTGCCATGTTCATGACGCAATTCTGGTACTCGTTTCAAAACGCCTTCAGTGGACAGATCATTTACGAGTCGTGGACGCTGACCTTCTACAATGTCTTCTTCACCGCAGCGCCGCCATTCGTGATTGGAATCTTCGATCAATTCGTCAGCGCGCGGCTTCTGGACAGGTACCCACAGCTCTATCGACTGAGCCAGTCGGGCGTTTTCTTCCGCATGCACAGTTTCTGGAGCTGGGTCGCAAACGGCTTCTACCACTCGTTGATCCTCTACTTTGGTAGCCAGGCCATCATTCTCTGGGACTGGCCGCAATGGGATGGCCGCAACGCTGGGCATTGGGTATGGGGCACCGGTGCGTACACTGCCAACCTCGCCACCGTTCTGCTGAAGGCGTCTCTCATCACCAACATCTGGACCAAGTACACGTTCCTTGCCATTCCAGGTAGTTTCCTACTCTGGTTCATCCTGATGCCCATCTATGCTGTTGTCGCGCCCAAGGTCAACATCTCAAACGAGTACATTGGAGTCATTGAACGCCTTTTCCCCGACCCCCGCTTCTGGGCCATGGTCATTGTTCTGCCGCCACTGTGTCTGATCCGCGATTTCGCCTGGAAGTATGCCAAGAGAATGTATTTCCCGCAAGCGTACCATCACGTGCAGGAGATCCAGAAGTACAACATTCAGGACTATAGACCAAGGTATGCTTGCTCAGCACACTTACAGAGACTGTGTGCCTTGCTGATATTGCCCGCAGGATGGAGCAGTTCCAGAAAGCCATCCGAAAAGTCCGACAGGTCCAGCGTATGCGTAAGCAGCGTGGATATGCATTTAGCCAAACAGACGAGAGTCAGGCCAGAGTGCTGCAAGCATACGACACGACTGTGGCTCGTGGCCGGTACGGAGAGTTGGAAAGTAGTCGCAGGTAGGGGACACGAGACCCAGGGGGGAGGAAGCTGGGTAGTGTGCGATGGTTGGTTACTAAAAGGCGTCACGGCGCAAAGCGAATCAGAGATGGAAATCTCCACATCAAAGCTTCAAAAACGGCCGCTGATGCGCGCGCCAATTTGCTACTTGATGCTATTACCATTTACCACCCTTGCCCTTCTTCTTTCCTTTGCCCTGGTCTTTTGCCGTTTTCTTCTCTTGCACTGGTGTTGAGCCCTTTTCTTCGGCCACAACACCGCCCTGTGTCAGCCCCTCCATCTTCTTCTTCCCTTTCCGTCCCCTGGGCCGGTAGTAGCTTCGATCCCTCATGGGCAGCCATCTTTCCGGATCCATCTTTTTGCCATCTACATACTCCTTTGGCATCCGGGCTTTGCGTAATCGCTTCGCCCGGGAATGTAGAGGTTTTGTGGGAGCGATGCTGCGTTTTCGCGCTTCGGCGGCAAGGTCGGTAGTGGTCAATTTACCGATCGGCACGCCAGCGTTCTCAAGCGCTGCAGCGTCCACGTCTGAAATCAGTCGCGCAGCCTCAGGTAAGTAGGACAATAGATCATCGGGTATGGCAGATGGATCCGTAATGCTGTATGCAGCCACCAAGCCTGCGATTGCTGCTCTGTCCTCATTGTCTTGATCATAAAGGCTCTTGAATATCTCTCCAGCAACCTTCACATTCTCGGGATTGTGGGTATCGAGAAGAGCTGTGCCGGCAGCTACCATGAGCGCTTTGGACGGCGCTTCTGTTTTCGATTTGTGTGGTTTTCGCCAATACTCCGCTGCTTTTGCGAGCTCAGATTTTGCCGCGCCTGGCCGGCCTTGTTGCGCGTAGAGAGAGACAATAGCGGCGATGAGGCCTGGGGCGAAGCGCACATCGAGATCGGAGGCTGAGCCACGCTCTTCCAGTCTCCTGAAAAAGGTTTCGAGAAGATGGGTAGCGGCGGCGTAGTTGTTGGTGATGACATAAAGATGGGTGATGGTGAGTATCAAGCCTACGTCGTTTGGTCTCTTCTCTAGAAGTGGTACAATTTCTTTTAGCGCGGCCTTCTCGGTCTCAGCGTTACGCGCGTGAGCAGCGGCGTTGAGTACGGCAGCCATGTTGACAGCAGGAGATAGCGACGGCGACGGCGATGCAGAAATGACCTTCTCAGTTGATGATGCGACGCCGGCGACCTTTTGGGAGAGCAGCGAGATTACATACTCGTCCTGTCGGAGAATGTTGGACTGGAAGGAGAAGTGCTGATCTGTCATTGGCGGCCTAGGGGACGAATGGAAGAGGCGGTGGGATAGGTAAGGATTTGAGTGCTCTTTGGACGCGGCGATGCTGTTTACTTGAGCAATGTAGCGAGTCGAGAGCTCCTTGATGCTGTGCTTATTAGCCGGTGCAAGTGATAGTGCCAGTTTCGAGATAATCATACTCTGCGAACGGGATCGTTGTGGCCAGGTTCTCGGCGTCTTCAATCCTGCCCAGCTGCGTGAGAACGTAGACTTGCTGCACGGTGATGGGCAGCAATTCGGCCTGCTTCTCTGCCTCGCTGAGATCCGACAGGGCATTGCAGAGATGCTGGGCTCGCTTCAGACAGACTTCACCCTGGGCCAGCTCGCCGCGGGCGATGCTTGCACACGCTGCATTGAAGGCCGTCTCGAAGACGTCGAGGTCTTCGCGGGTGGGCTTCTTCTTCTGCGCCAGCTCGCCCTGGCCGGTCCATTCGAGCTGTGCGTCGACGGCGCCCGAGTTGATGCGGATGTCGTATTCTTCGTCCTCGACTGGCTGGTTTGCCAGCTCCTTGTACACCTTTGCCGCGTGTGCGAAATTCTCTGTGCGGTAGGCCTGCCTGTGTCAGTCCCTGGCGGTCACGAGAGCAGCCTGGGGCACGTACGGCTTGTGCGAGCATGTGCTTCATGCCGCGACCAGCACTGGGCCCCGCTGCCTCGGCGATCGCGACAGCTCTCGCTGCGTTGCCCGTCTTGTAGAGCGCGTATGCATGTTCGAACGGCGCTTTCTCTTGCAGTGCCGCTGTATGCTCAAACACCTCCAAGGCGTCATCGTAGCGATCCAGATGCAGCAGGGCGATGGCTTTCGCCTGCTGTGCGTCCACGTCGGCTTTTGACTTTTTGATGGCGGCATTCGCAGCTTTGAGCACTTGGTCGTGGTCGTTGAGGGAAGCTTGCGCGAGCAACGAGGACAGCGACTTCGCGGAGGCGGCCATGATTCACGTTTCAGTGTACTCCGACGTCCATCAGCGAGCTCTGGAGGCCGTCAATGGCGGTTGCGGAGGTCACAGTGCAGGCGCGCGGGGAATGATGGAAGTGGGATGCTTGCATGTCGGAGGCTCGCCTAAACTTCCCTAGTTACCAGGTACCGTATAGCATTGTCGCCCATGGCACCCTCTACCAATCACTGGGTCACTCATGGGGAGGGAAAAGCCATAGTGTGCACAGGCATGTATCAAGATAAACGTTGCCTGTATTCCATTTACACGTAGCGAGTACATAAACCGCAGTTGGCCGCAGCAGGGATCGGAGAGCCGCAAAGTGCCCAAGCCTGGTATAAAACGCCACAAACAACCAGTCCCAACGCCAGCGCTATGCGAAAATCAAATGGCATCCTCGAACTCGTCCTCCTCGCTTTCGTCTCCGCCATCTCCGTTGGACGCTGCTGGCGTCGCGGCACTAGACGGAGTGGGAGCGGACGATTCGAGCTTGACGCGCTTCGCATCCGGGACAGCGCTCGGGGTGCCCACGGCAACATCTTCAAACTCATCGTCGTCGTCATCGTCATCATCGTCGTCCTCCTCTTGCTCCTTCCTGCGGCGCTCAGCCTCAATCTGGGCGAAGACGGCGTCAAGATTCTGGCTGGCGCTCTTAGCCTCGGACGCTTCCGTCTTGATGCCAGAAGCGTTGGTGCCATTGGAATCTTGCTTCACAGTCGTAGTCGTGCCGTTGGCGTTCTTGATGACGGTCGACTCTGTGTGCCAAGTAGGCAGCTGGTTCTGCATCGAGATCTTCTCCTGGCGCGCTTTGTCCGCGGCGCGCTGCTTCTCGTTCTGTTCTGCACTCGAGCCGATCTGAATACTAATCTTCTCCGGGCCCGTGTCCAGACCTTTGACAGCAGTGGGCCGAGAGACGGCAGTCTCAACAACCTCGTGTCTGGTACCAGGATCGATGGTCTTGTCGCGCGGCAACTCAAGCCTGCCAGCAACCACATCTTTGCCTTCCTGCGCTGGTATTATCATGGTATCAATCTCGGCCATGAGGTTGAGCAGCGGACTGAACAGCTTATTGAACTTGGCTGGAGTGTCGTCGGCCATGTCGTCGGCTTGGCCGCCTGCGTCTATCTCATCGAGGGGATGACCGCACCGCAGACAGAGGAAGCCGCTCGACTCGGCGGTTGGCTCGGGATCGATGCTGTTGAGCACGTCCATGGTTGTGTACTGCGACTTGCAGCGGGTGCATTTCAGCTCGGCCTTCTCCGCGGTGGGCTTCGCGTTCTTCTTGACGGCCTCGTCGATCTTGTGGATCTTGTACTTGCAGGCGTCGATGGCGCGGCGGTAGTCGATGTAGTAGTACTCGCGGCTGGACTGTTTGGTGGCACCTTCGCGCATAACTTGCTGCGTATACCTGGGGCGGTTAGTGCTGCACGCGCACATCAGCCACGGCACCTACACAGCACACATGCCTGCCTCCTTGAGCTTTCCCACAATCTTACCCACGTGCTTCGAGTTCTTGCCGGCGTCGAGGACGAGGACGAGATCGGATATGGGCAGCGCCCCGTGGTAGCAGAGCGCGTCCAGCACGACCACGTGCTCCGTCTCGTAGAACATGCGGACGACTGTCCGGACGAGCTGCTTGCCGAGCTCTATGGGGTCCTTCATTGTGACAGGGACGTGAAGCTCGCGCTCGGGGAAGATGCGGTGGGCTCGACCGGCGGAGGCGAGGCAGCTGTGGCTTTGTCTCTTGCGCCGGCAGACGTCGCAGGTTGTGTGGTGCGGCCAGGGCGTAATTAACGTGCTACCTAGCAATAAACGCACCTCCCTCTATTTGTGTTGCGCAGTCTGCCCGCGAGAGAGTTGACGTGACAGCAGGCGGGTGGTGGAGACAAGGGAAGCTGGGGCGGTTCTGCGGGCGGGAAGCGGCAAGCCGTAATAAAGTTCGCCTGTGACGCTATTCGAGAAAATCCGCAGAAGCGTACCCCCACACTTCACCTGGTACCTGCAGCTGCAGCCGCTTGCGCCATCTCTCTTCCACCTCCCCTCCCATGTTGGCTTGCCGCTCACCATGGAGCAAGCTGCCGAGACACCTTCCGCTGCGCCAATGGCTGGTCACGAGGGCTCGCCAAATGGCGACAGGAAGCGCAAGTGGGACGACGGCGGCGCGCGCAGAGGTGGTAGAGGCGGCAGAGGCGGTCGACCCCTTCAGCACGGCAGCCGTCCGAACAAGAAGAGAAATATGGGGCGTAAGGAACACAAGTAAGCTTCCCACGAGCGCGCACCCGCCCAGCACTAACTAAGCAGCACCTCCCAACTAGACAGGCGCGGCCGCAACCAGGCACAGCAGACGCGGAACAAGGAGCAGGAGGAGAAGGGCGAAAACGACAAGCCAGCGCTGCCGTCCGCCTTCCCCGCCGATGAGGTCGAGGCTGAGGAGCGCCGGCCGAAGCGCAAGGTCGCCGTCATGATCGGCTACTCGGGCACCGGCTACAAGGGCATGCAGATTGACAACAAGCAAAAGACAATCGAGGGCGACCTGTTCAACGCCTTTGTCGCGGCGGGCGCCATATCAAAAGCGAACGCCGACGACCCCAAGAAGTCCTCTTTGGTCCGTTGCGCCCGCACCGACAAGGGCGTCCATGCTGCTGGCAACGTCATCTCGCTCAAGTTGATCATTGAGGAGGAGGACATCGTGGACAAGATCAACAGCCATCTCTCGGAACAGATCCGAGTGTGGGGCATCCAGCGGACCATTGGCTCGTTCAGCTGCTATCAGGCCTGCGACTCGCGATGGTACGAATACCTGATCCCAACTCACGCCTTCCTCCCACCGCACCCATCCAGTTTCCTCGGCAAGAAGCTGGACGAGTATGCAGAAAAGCAGGGCGACGTCCAGGGGTATCGCAAGAGGCAGGCTGAGGTGGCTGACTTTTGGGCCGCCGTTGAGGAGAAGCATATCAAGCCCATCTTGGAAAGCCTAGACGATTCGATACGTCCACTCGTCGAGGAGGCCCTGTATACTATTGAAGCTACGGATGCGCCCGCTGGCGATCCTCTGATTGATGCTTCCATCGACAGTGACAGCAAGGGGACGTCACTACCACAGGAAGAAGCAGCAGAGACGGCAAAGCCTACGGACGAAGTCAAGGAAACAATCGACGCCATCAAAAAGCAAGATCCGAGCTTGAACTTCGATACGCAAACGGACGGCTCGGTGCCTCTACCATCCACGATCGTCAGCCAGCCTGCCTTGGAAGAAGCTGTCAAGGCCCTCAAAGCCGCCTATCTGTCCGCGAAGAAGGCGTACCGCATCTCGCCTGAACGGCAGGCACGTGTTCAGGCGGCCTTGGATAACTATCTAGGAACCCGCAAATACCACAACTACACCGTTCAAAAGAAATTCAGTGACAAGTCTGCACAGAGATACATCAAAAGCTTCAAAGTGGCGCCGAAACCGATCATCATCAACCAGACTGAGTGGCTGAGCTTGAAAGTGCATGGGCAAAGCTTCATGATGCATCAAATCCGAAAGATGGTGGGCATGGCTGCTCTGATAGTTCGGTGTGGCACGAACCCGAAGACCATGGAGGAGAGCTTCGGGAACGTGATTGTGCGCATACCCAAGGCGCCCGGTCTTGGACTGCTTCTCGAGCGGCCAGTCTTCGACTCATACAACGAAAAGCAAGCGAAGCAACACGGGCGGGAGACAATCGACTTCAACAAGTTCAACGAGAAGATTGAGGAGTTCAAAGAGCGGGAGATTTACCAGCGCATCTTTCGGGAGGAAGCGCAGGGCAACCAGTAAGTCGACGCAATCTCACTCCTTCTTCCGTACTGACCATAGCCAGGTTCAATGCCTTCTTCACGCATCTCGACAACTACAAAGATCCTCAATTTCTGTACCTGACGTCGGGCGGCATTGAAGCCACCAAGAAGGGCCTCGGCAAGAAGTCGATGCAGCCCAGGTTCGACGAAGACTCTGAAGATGAGAATGCGAGTGGCGGGGAGGGTTGATTCACGCATCCTGCATGGGCGTTGTGGTCTCACGGTGTTCGCATCCCCGCGGCTTGGTGGTGGTTAGATAGATGCCTTGATACCCCTCGAAAGCAGACAATCACATTCATTCATAAATATTCCATTTCTCAAAGAATATAGCCCGAGGGGGAAAAATTCATGTGCTCCAGGCGACGTTTGCGGTTGCCATGTGCTGAGTAGATTGTTGGGCGGTTTGTTGAGGCTCTCAGATTCGACTGGCCCATGCTGAGAGTGCTGCGGATCCCCGAAAGCTGGCGCGGAGCTGTTTTTTGCTGCACCAACCACTTTGACACGCCGTCCTCCACCACACCTCTCTCTCCTCTCCCCGCCATCACCATGCTGTCACGGACAATTAGGAGGAGCATTGCGTCGCCCTTCCGGCGCAGTGTCGCCGCTCCCATCGCGACCCGGCCGACTTTTAGGTTCGTGACTACGGACGCAGCGTCGTCGCATACCGACCCGGAGAACGTGCCACAGGTGAGAGGAGCTCCCAGGCGCCAATTGGCGACGCGCAACCGCGGCAGCGATAACTGACGGTCTGCAGGAGGATGACAAGCCCTTTGAGATCCGCCTGTCCGACGAGGCCTTCGAGACTTACGAGCTGGACCCGCCGCCATACACGCTCAATGTCACCAAGAAGGAGCTGAAGCAGATGTACTACGACATGGTCGCCGTGCGGTATGGTTATCAGTGCCTACGCGAGCATGCGAGCAGTCCGCGCTGACACGTACCTGCAGACGCATGGAGATGGCCGCCGACAGGCTCTACAAGGAGAAGAAGATCCGCGGCTTCTGCCACTTGTCCACGGGCCAGGAGGCTGTCGCCGTCGGAATCGAGCATGCCATCGAGCGTTCGGACCATCTCATCACCGCCTACCGCTGCCACGGCTTCGCCCTGATGCGCGGAGGAAGCGTCAAGTCCATCATTGGTGAGCTGCTTGGCAGGAGAGAGGGTATCGCCTACGGCAAGGGTGGATCCATGCACATGTTCGCTCCCGGCTTCTATGGTGGAAACGGTATCGTCGGCGCTCAGGTACCCGTTGGCGCTGGTATCGCATTCGCCTGCCAGTATCAGAACAAGAACAACGTCACCCTGGCGCTCTACGGAGATGGTGCTTCGAATCAGGGCCAGGTGTTTGAAGCATACAACATGGCCAAGCTCTGGAACCTGCCCATCATCTTTGGTTGCGAGAGTGCGTAGATCCCACGAAGCTGCCAAGATGCCTTCTAATGTTTACAGACAACAAGTACGGCATGGGTACCGCTGCCAACCGCTCGTCTGCCATCACCGACTACTACAAGCGTGGCCAATACATTCCTGGCCTGAAGATCAACGGCATGGACGTCCTCGCCGTCAAGGCCGCCGTCAAGTACGGCAAGGAATACGCAGCTGCTGGCAAGGGTCCTTTGGTCTACGAATACGTCACCTACCGATACGGGGGTCACTCCATGTCTGACCCGGGAACAACTTACCGAGTAAGCTGCTCTTCATTTTCGTTTGTGCGTAATCAACAATTTACTAATCACTATTTGTTAGACTCGCGAGGAAATCCAGCGCATGCGCAGCACCAACGATCCCATCGCCGGCCTCAAGCAGAAGCTCCTCGACTGGGGTGTTACCTCGGAGGAGGAGCTCAAGTCAATTGACAAGCAGGCACGTTCCGACGTCGACGCTGAGGTCGCCGAGGCCGAGCAAATGGCGCCTCCGGAGGCCACGGGCAAGGTGCTATATGAGGACATTTACGTCCGCGGCAGTGAACCCGAGTTTTTGAGGGGAAGGATTCCGGAAGAGAACTTCTACTATAACGAGCATGACATGGGTGAGCAGAAGAAGCCAGTAGCTCGGACTGCATGAGTAAGGATTGCTGGAGGCGGTAGGGGAGCAGGGCGCTGGAACAAGAGTGTAATACTAGACATTTGCGCATCTATTGCATGAGGGAGTATCTTCTTGTATTCGACTATTGAATCTTCATCGTGTTGATCGTTAACCCGCTATCGTACACTTTGCTTATAACGCCCTCGCTGATCGCATCAATCAGACAGTTCTATACAATTGCGTTGCAGCATCGAGAAGCTTCTGCTGCCCAGCAAAAAAGTCCTTCGAAGCCGTACACCTCTCACTTGTGCACTTGGGACACCTCAGCGTCATCTGCTTGCTGACCGCCCGCCCACTAGCAAGATGCGCCTTTGCAATATCGGCAAGCGCCTTAATGAAGACGGGATGGTCGTTGAGGCTGTCGACGCGCTTGACACCCTCATGGCCCTCGGCGTCTTCGCCGATGACCTCCTTGTCGAGTTCGTACAGCGTCTCGATGTGATCGGAGGTAAAGGCAATGGGGATGAGAAGCATGTCTGTCTGGCCCTTCTTCATGTACTCTTTGACGGTGTCTGAGGTCTGCGCGCCGAGCCAGGGCTGCGGACCGACTTGCGATTGCCAGACCAGACGGTACTTGAGGTTGTGGCCCAGGCGTTGCATGACTGCATGGACGGTTGCCGCAACTTCAGCTGGATACGGATCGCCGCGGTTGACAACCGTCATGGGAAGGGAGTGGGCAGAGAAAAGAAGCACCACGTTTTCTCTTCGCTCTGGCGGGTATTCCAGCAGCTTCTTCTCGATAAGTTGAGCAAAGGCCTCAACAAGACCTGGGTGGGCCGGCCAGCGGTCGATAACGCTCCATGTGATGGCGCCTTCGGGATCGACTTCGCCGTCGGTAGCTCGTTTGCCCTCGAGCCGCTGGCGCCACTTCCACAGTTCGTTGAGCGAGGAACCGGTGGTCGAACACGAGTATTGCGGATATTGTGTGAACGCTACAGCGCGCCCGCCTTTGCCGCCTCCGAACCCATCAGCAATGAGCTGCTTATAGGTATCCTCGGTCAACGGGTTGGCATATCGAAAGGCGACGTATGGCTTATGCGGTGCGGTTTCAGGCGAGGTTTTGTCGAGGATCTTGCACATTTCCGCAGCTTGGTACTCGGACCATTTACGAATGGGTGAACCGCCCCCTATTTCTGCGTACTGTTTCTGGATCTTTGGCGTCCGTCTTCGTGCAATGTAGGGGCCAATGTAGTTTTGTAGCGGACCGAGCGGAATGAGGTCTTTGTCGGCCTGCAGCTGTCAGCTTCATGTAGTGGAGCGAGCAGTTCTGCTTACGAAGAGCATGGACAGGAAGCCGTGGACTTCATCTGTTGTAGAAGGGCCACCCATGTTCATAAACACCATGGCTGTTGGTCCTTTTGATCCGGCGGCATTCTGGGTGACTGGGGCGACAGACGCATTGCCTCGCCGCCATTGAGAAGCGTAAGCCGAAAGAACATGTGTAGACGGTGCCGTCGATGTGGCACGCTTCGCAGCGCGCGTCAATGGTGCGCGCAAAGCCATGACCAATTTCCACAGCAAGCAGAGGCAAGTAGATCGTGGGTTGTAGGTGGCACAGAAGACTGATGAATTAATTCGGAGTAGCAACAGAAGTGAGATTCGACCAATGACGACTACGCTGTTGATGCATGACGATCGGGCTTGGTGATCGCAGGGGTCCGGCATTTTAGATAGCCGTGCCAAGACCGGTGCGCGGCAGGTACGGCACGTGTCACCGCGTTGGAGCAGGCGCGGTGTTGCCTGATGGGATCCTCGACGCGACGGTCCCCAACACCAAGACCTCCACGCGTTTTGGTCTTTCATTCCCTACCGCTTCACTCGGTCACTACTCTCACGCAGTGTCGTCTCGGCACATCATTCAGAAGGGCAGGTTATAGGGTGCAAGTCGTGTTCAACGAGTGCGCAACTGTACTGCCACGGGTACTCACCAACATGGCTGATGTGCAAGACAATCGGCCGGGCGAGGAAGAGGAGGAAGAGGAGGAGATTGACGATTCTGTAAGTAGCGAAGCGTTGCAGCTCTGGGCCCTCGGACTCACACGTTCCGCAGGCCTACAAGACAATGAAGGATGCCGTCCTCTTCGCAATTGACGTCAGTCCGACCATGCTTGAGCGGCCACCAAAGTCAGAGGACAAGAAGGCGGACCGCGACTCGCCGACCTCTGCAGCGCTCAAATGCGCCTATCAGCTCATGCAACAGCGAATCATTTCAAATCCCAATGACATGATGGGCATTTTGCTGTTTGGCACGGAGAAGACCGACCTAAAGGATGGCGACTCCACGTTCCAGCATTGCTACCTGCTAGCAGATCTCGACGTTCCGTCAGCGCAAGACGTAAAGCGCCTGAGGGATCTGGTGGAGAATGAGGAGGAGGCCGAACAGATATTGAAGCCCGCAAAGGACGGCGCGAGCATCGCCACTGTCCTTTTCTGCGCCAATCAGATCTTTACAACCAAGGCGCCCAACTTCTCCTCGAGACGTCTGTTTCTTGTCACCGACAACGACTATCCTGTAAGGGTCAAGGCCGATAAAGACACGGCAGTCACGCGAGCGCGCGACTTGTATGACTTGGGCTGCACCATTGACCTCTTTCCTATATCGCAACCTGACCACAGCTTCGACCGGGCACGCTTTTATGATGATCTTGTCTATCCCACATCGCCATCTGACCCCGATGCGCCTGTCGCTGTCCCGTCGACAACCAAGATCGCCAAGAGTGGCGAGGGCATGACATTGTTGAAGCAGCTGCTATCATCTATCAACTCGAAAGCCACCCCACGTCGGGCGCTGTTCACGTTGCCGCTTGAGCTTGGTCCGGACCTACGGATAGGCGTGAAAGGATACATCCTGATTAAACGTCAAGAACATGGCAAGTCCTGCTATGTGTGGGTCGGCGGAGACAAGCCACAGATTGTCAGCTCGTCCACATCGCATATGGCCGATGACACAGCGCGGGTGGTCGAGAAGACGGAGTTGCGGAAAGCTTACAAATTTGGAGGCGACGCCATTACCTTCACACCCGACGAAATAATCAAAATTAGGCAAGCGTTTGGTGATCCAATCATCCGCATCATCGGCTTCAAGCCCATCTCTTGCCTACCTATATGGGCAAACACCAACAAAGCCACATTCATATATCCCTCGGAAGCTGACTTCATTGGCTCCACGCGCGTCTTCTCCGCTCTACAACAGAAGCTCCTCGGGTCTAAGAAAATGGGACTAGTGTGGTTCATCGCGAGACGCAACTCATCACCTACACTCTGCGCCCTGATTCCGGCAGAAGAGAAGATAAACGAAGACGGTGAACAGTCCATGCCTCCTGGCATGTGGCTCATTCCTCTTCCTTTTGCAGATGACCTCCGCAAATTTCCCGAACCAGCAACGGACGTGCTGAAGACGACAGATGAGCTGACGGACAAAATGCGCGTGATTATCGAGCAATTGCAGCTACCCAAAGGCTTGTATGATCCAGCCAAGTACCCGAATCCAGACCTGCAATGGTTTTACCGCATATTGCAGGCCATGGCCCTCGATGAAGAGCTTCCTGATCAGCCAGATGATAAGACGGTCCCACGTTTCAAGCAGATTGATAAACGCTGTGGCGAGTACATTGTGGAGTATGGAAAGGAGTTTGAGGTGGCGTACACGCAAGTCACAAAATCCACCTTTCCCCATAGAGGAAAGACAACGGGCAAACGTGCCTCGGTCGACCCTGATGAGAAGCCCGCGCCCAAACGCGTGAAGAAGGAACCCAGGGTCAAAGAAGAGATTGGCGACGAAGGATTCACCGACCAGCAAATGGCCGAAATCAACCATAAGGGGCAGATCAGTAAACAGACGGTTGCCGTGCTGAAAGAGTTTCTCTCCCATCGAGGCCGGCCAACAGGTGGCAAGAAGGCGGTGCTTGTCGAGGCGGTGCAGGAGTACCTCGACGCCAAGGGGCTTTAGCTGTCAGTAGGTTTGCATATGATATCCAAGGCTTCGAGTATTTGATTGGGAAGCCAAAGCACGATGAAAACGAATTAACGACGCCTCCATGGCTCCCTTTACGTTTGTGCCTTGGCGTCATATCCAGGTCGCTTTTGTAATCGTTACTCAGTACGTCGATCACACTGACCGATACAACATGCATTCTGAGCTTTGGCCTTGGTGAGCCTGCCAATTTCGTCTCTTTCGCTCGAAAACGCTGTTTACGCACGCTACCAAAAACCGAACCTGAAGAGAGTGGTTTCCGCTCTTATACATTTCACTGGTGGAGACAGGAGACTCCTGCAGACTGCATTGGGCCCTTTCGACTCTTGGATCCGTGGTTCAGGGATCCCAAATTCTTCATAGCTGTATTTCAATCATAGGGCCTGCAGAGCAGAACTTGTTCGGCACCGAAGTCTCACCATGGGGTGTTCCGAGACTTGAGTGTTGGAAGCAATGGCCTTGAGGTTGGAGGAGTGGTTTTTGAAGTGCGCTATTGCTGTTGATGAACTGGTGTTTTAGGCTCGAGCGAAGCTCTTGTCAACGATGAGCTGTTTGCTCTGGACGGCAGTCATGAACACTACGGGCTACCATTCCAGCTCACAAGTTCCCAATAACAATTCTCTGAATAGGAAGAGAATAGTCTGACATGCTGGTAAATTCAGATTGACCTGCTCTGCATCGGTCGCCGTCACAGTGTGACGCCCCTTCATTTCAAGTTCTGTTGTATGGCGTAACATGCCCACAAGAGATGATCTGGCTCTGACACTGTGCTCGGTGCGGTGAAGACATCATTCCTCACTCGCGGTTGCAAGGTGAGTATTCTCGGTTAAAGGATCGAAGATGTGATTTGTGTCTATGTACGTATGATAACTGGCTTGTTGTTGGAATAACGTTATGATTCGCGAAAGGTGTAATAAGGAACGAAAAGTATGGTAACGTATGCTGGCAACTTGGCATCCTGCTCTTCCTCCCTCCCCCCGCATTGCAATTTGTCCTACCTTCTTTTCTTCTGTCGGCCCATTCCTGCTCGCGGCACGACAAGTGCAACCACCACAGACTTGCCATGGAACATTCCGTCCCCAGCGGAGCCATGCACAAGCCGGCTTCGGAGCGCAATCGCCTCGTCGTATGTGCTTGCGAGCGCAACCTCGACGTCTCCTCGCCACCCAAGCATGTCCAGATACTTGAGAAGGAGCTGAAAGGGATGTTACCAAGGATACGGACTCGCCCGCTACGCCATAAAGCAGACCAAGAAAACACACAGGACGTAACAGGCCGCCACCGTCATACCTTGATAGACGTATTATTAATAACCGAAAAAGTATGCGAGTCGCCGTCGTAGGAAATCCAGCGATTGCACTGCGCACCATGATTAGCACAATTACTTGTGGCCCTTGTTAAGGCCGCTTACCGTTGCAAGCTTATGGCCTAATCGCAGGACTCGCTCCATGCGACTCTTCACTGTACTAGCCAACTCCAAATACCGCTCCTCTTCATCATGCTCCCTCTCGAACCACTTCTTTGGGAAATAGTCGTGTGCCCAGATCAAGCCTCTGACCAGATAATCCTCGGGTAGTGGTAACTCGTCGCTTCTCTCGCCATCGTTGGGAAAGACCGGGGTGGCAAACAACGCATTGATGTTCTGAGGTTGGGTGACGTTCTGAGCTTGGCTTTGGGTTTGGATTTGGCTTTCGGTTTTAAGTAACGTATTGAGAAAAGCAACGAGTTCGGTCCAAGGAGTGTCGGCTAGGAGATGAGAAACGTATGAGCACGCGGCAAAAGTAGTCAAGAAGGAAAGCATGATGTGGACGTGAGGAAGCACGTTCTTGTCGCCTATGCGCCGTAGAACGAGCGCAAACGTATCGTTGGTAAGGAGTTTGGCATGAGTGAAGTGAGGTTGTGAAGAAAGCGTATTGACCTTGGAGAGAAGTTCGTGTTCGGCAATGACAGGTGGAGTGGGGTCCTGTTGGTCAGCTGGTGAGGCAGTGCGCAGTTGCTCCTCGGGAGGAGGGCTGTTCTTAGCTTTGTCGTAGAGCTGGGTGAGGAAGACCTGGCGAAGCGCGTTATCGTCTACTCCATAATCGAACCAGCCTGAGACGTTAGTGACGGCGATGTAGACACCCTGCTCTTTCCACTTTGCCGTAACTCGCCCAACGTGGTTGTCAAGATTGTTGGTGAACTCGAGCTTTGCTTGTTTGAAGTCGTCCAAGGGAAGCCGCTCGAAGAGAAGCGCATGCGCCTTGATGTAGTTTGTGTCGATGGGGAGGGCGTGTGAATAAGTAGCCACGGCACGACCGAGAATCGGATCAAGTAGGGTAAGGACGCTCTCACGTGCGCTAGGGAATGGCTTAACGCACGTCAAGGACCTAGAGTAGTAGTACAGCTGCTGAAGGGCATTGGGGCGCGCAAGAATCGCTAGATGGTGATACAGACGGCCAACGGTGGGGTTCTTGTCTGCAGCCTTGGTATCTGCACGTGGAGATTCAAAGTTAGTCTTGATACATGCCAGGGCGTTTTAAAGGCACCACTTACACCACGAACGAGCTACTCCTGCCCAGGTCTCACGGTCCCGAATATCTTCATCTTCAATGGCCATTCGATACCGTCCAAGGTCACCAAGGCACTCGATCCAAGTGTCCTCGAAAGCTGGCACCGTCTCGTACAGCAGAGCCATCATCTGATATGCTAAGTAGATAAATGCTAGCATATAGTCAATGCTGTCTGGGAGGCGACGTCGAAGCAACTCTAGAAAAGAATGTATACCGTGCTTCCACATGCGTGCAGGCATCGAATACTTAGCAGCTAGTCTACGGAGTGCGGGACTTGCAGAAGGATGCTGACTTGCGAGGAAGAAGTCATGATGTTCATGTAGCAAAGTCCGATGAAGAGCTATTAAGGCCTGCCAATGGTCCGAGGCAAGTTTATGGTTGGGATCAGGATTGTCTTGAGCGGCAGCTGCTTGAGCACGGTCAACATGTATGCATTTTGTTTCGACCATGGTCAAGCCAGCATAGATGCTCTTCACTTCGGAAGCAAGCTGCTCCTGCGATATGGGGCGACTATCCGGCTGGAGAAGCAAATTAGGATATCGGGGGTCATATCTCTGCAGCTCAATCAAGCCTGGTTGACGATGAGAGTATTGTGTCTTGGGAGCTGACCGATGAGGCAAGGGTCGCGAGGGCGACTGTGGCTGTGAAGTCTGGAATGGACCGCTTTTGGTAGCTTCACGCGACCAATCACTGGTGGCTGACCGCTGTGGGGAAGAAGTAGTCGTGGGCACAGCCTTGTTGGGTTCGAACAGTCGAGCGGTGTCGGGCCTCGGGATATTCCGGACATACTCCGAATCAGTAACTTCCACGTAGGACGGCGCCTTCCCTCTGCGTCCGTGGCCCTCGGACTCGGCAGGGCGTTTCTTGCCTGAAGTGGGCGAGTGGCGTCCTTTTTCAGGTTCAAGTGAGAGGCCTGTAATGTCTGGAGTTGAGCCACCACTTGCTACGTCCATGGAATCAGGTTTCCTGTTGTTGTGTCAGATGGCCATGGCCCGAGATGGTGGTATAAGTGGACATGTCCGTCGTCCCCTACCTGAGCTTCAAAACCTCTTCTTTCAAGTACTCACGCGCTTGCTTGGGCTTCAATCCCTCAATCTGCCGCGCGTGCTCAGTCCGTGCATGGTCGTACAGCTGGTCGATATTCAGGAATATGCGGCCATGGTGACCAGGATAAGGACACGGTATGGCGCCGCTCAGTGGCGGTTCGCTTTTCCTCTGTGTGCGCAGAGCATTCACGAACTTGGACTGCACGACGTCTCCTGGGGGGTTCAGATCCGTCATGGCCGAGCCAAGTCGGGGGTGAGTACTTGTTCTTTGCTCGTTCAAGTGTCGGTGCTGCAGTCTGGCCGGCCTTTGCGGCGGAAGTTCTGGAATCTAATTGGACCGATGCTGATTGGCTGGGTGGGGTTTGACATCTGGCAAAAAACGCCTCGCACGTGATGATTTGGGCTGACTCGGCCAGAATCTGCTTACGACTCTATTGGCTGGAGTTTGGTACTGCCACAGAGCATGGAATCGGCCGATTTGCGTGGATGTGGATTGCGCTTCCAACAGTTTTGCGTCGTCGTGGAAGATGGAGTGTCCGAACTGAATGGCACTCGCAGTGGCCGACAAAGATGTGGTCGCTGGCACGCGGGATCTTGTACGAGAAGCAAGGTAGCAAATAAGAACGCAGGAAAATGCCGACCACGCACCCTCGCTGTTGCTTATCATCGCATCAGGTTTGAGGCTCTGCGACGCTTCGGGCGGGGTGGGCACACTGTTTGCCTGCTTCTAGGGGTGCAAGAAGGCAAGCGCAGGGGGGTATGCAGCGCGAGGCCGCCACTTGCGCACGCTCCCACGAACAGCGCCCTGGTCCACAAAAGCAGGCAACTGAGCCCGTTGGGCAAAAGTCCTCCAAAGTCGGTGGGCGCACTGGCTACTTATGCACTTTTGTGTCATCTCTTGAGCCTCGCCTTTTCCGCCCTTCATGCAAGAGGACGCCTTCGTGTTTTGAAGTTTTCGTCGGGTCAGATGACGCCAGCATGACTTCGTCGGCGTTTGTCCGTCTCCCTGGTGGTGCTTATGCTTCCGTCCACTTGACCAAGCCCGCGGTTTTGGATACGCTGCCTTCCCCCTTTTACGAGTCCATTTCCGTTCTTTGGTTCCTATCGTTTTTCTGCCATCTCGCTCTAATCATTCGGCCCCAGGGGCAGTCTTGCTGACCTCGAGAGCAAGACATTGCGGAAGTCAGCGAGGCGCGAATGACAATTGGCTTGTCACGCTCAGCTACTTCGCCGTCCTTACCCCTTGGCCCGATTCTGTTCCGGAATGGTCATGGAGAATTGAGACCGTTGCCATGTCTTGCTCGTCCCGGCATGTGGTGAAACCAGCGTGCTCGCAGGCTGTCTCCGTCGCTGTCAGCGCCTTGCAGACTCGCAGGACCATCGAGCACTGCGTCACACCCTTTGCGACGGACCACGAGGTCCTGCTGTGGCAGCGCATGACATGATACTAGTGCAATCACTGCAGTCGGCTGCAGACGGTGTACCGGTAGCCGCTTCGAAAAGCGGTCCGTACATGCACATCGCCGTTGTCCTACATGACTGTGCACCTGGGCTGAAAAGCTGGGCTCCCGACTTGTCTCACGACAGTCACGACCGACATCTCTATTTGTACGTACACGATCATGTAGGATTGTCACAACTGGCGCTTTCGGAGGCTGCAAATGGACGGGTACCTTCATTAATCGATCATGGCGCTTCTCAGGCTTCAATGGAGACTCATCATACTCCGTATTTCCGTGCTTGCGAGCTCGAAGCTAGAGGATAAAGACTACCTGAGGTAGCGTACTGTTGCTTGGCCAGAAAGTATCGACACTGCCGCAGATCGTACATGTGCGGAGCTGGTACCAAAGAAGGAAGCATATCAGCCTTAGTCCTTACACCACATCATACGAGACGGCCACAGACCTACCCCACAATAGGTACATTACAAAAAAATGTCCTTTGGAAGCATAGGCATCGCACTTTGGTCCGTAGGCTCTACGGGACGATATCCGCCTTAGGCTGCACGTTCATATCCACTGTTTAATCTGAGCGGGTGCATAGCACGTGGATCCTTGCTACACTTGCGCCCTGATATCACTTTCTCATTATTAGTATCTGGGCACAATTACTTACACGCAAGCCTGCAAACGCCTCTGATGGGCCAACATACACGTCGTCCCTCGCGTCTGTTCTCTCAGCCTTACCTGGGGTCCAAACCAGATGCGGCCCATACACGTGGCTGTCGGCATCGATGGGAGTGTGTTGTTTTCATTGTGACTGGACCGGTGAAGTACAATACCTGCAAGTGGTTTCTGCCCTAGTCATGGTGCGGCCATCCCAAGTGCCCTTTCACTTCCTGGCTCGGGACTGTATGGGACCACTGAATTCCGCATCTATTGGGAATCTTCCGCGATCGGGCGACTTCCTCGCTTGCCAGGTAACATCTAGTCTTTGCTAAAAGTAGGCTGAATTGGCGCCAAACACGCGCATCTCTTATGGCGACGGTAGAAGGTAGACGAACACGTTGCGTGTGCCACGGTATTCGAGATGCTCACAATACCATATGGTACCATCCTGGGGGGACATGTTGGATTCCTGGTCTCGACTCGTGAATGTGACTACGCAACCTGATCTGAAGCCGGAGTTTGGTGGTTCCCAAAGACTTGGTCAAGCAGACTAAACACCGTCAAGGTCTCGACGGATTCGAACAAGCGCTCTGCAGCTTGTCGTGAGCGACAAATGAAAGGAGGAGAATTTTGTTGCTATCTCGAGCCGAAACGAAGGGCAAAGGTCGCCGCAAGGCTGGGGCAGCGTTGTGTGTGGAGGACTATGCTTACAGATTAGCGAAATAAGGCATGGCTCAAAATGGCACTCACACGGCAAGTGAGTAGCCCATTTCCTGGCTGCCATCAACCTTCGAGACTCGTATGAATATCACAACACATTGCGTGAGTCGTTGGAGGCAATATCCGGGTGTGGGATTCCTAGACATTGCTTGTAGGCTCCATATTAGCACCGCTTGCTGCCAGTCCAAAGCACAATCCCCCAGTGTACGATCGCCAAAGACAGATCGCCTTGTTGCCTAGAGCATTAGTTCAAGCCTTATGGAAGCATCATACATTCACGAACAGGAGACCAAAAAAACAGCATGACACTGGGAATTGTGTGCGTACCCCAGGCCGTTTTGTGGACGCGATAACCAGCCAAGTCTTTTCATAGTGCGTTTGGCTGATCAGGTAGCTGCCGGAATCATAGACAGTGGGCCTGATGACCTACACACCTCGACGACTGTGGTGTGGCGAGCCATGCAGTCATTGGTCAATCTATTATATCCATGCGGCGTTATCCGCTGCAATGAGCCGTGTTACCCCCTACCTGTAGAACATGTGTTATCGCATTTTATGTTTCGAACTCGGTCCCATCTCCTAGCCACATCTTCTGCACGCAGTGTGCGGACCAAACAGGACTCTCGAGGTCGAAACATGCACACCGAACGTGCCCGGCATGTGGCGCATCGTTGCACAATCCCGACAATGTAGCCATTGCTGGCTTGAATCCCGTAGAAGATTACAAGACTAGTGTGCTCAGAGAGTTGTGTCCTGCGATCATTATGGAGTTTGTCAGTTGCGGTCTTGCGGTCCATGGCTATCGAACCTCGCAAGAGATCCTTTACCAAGAACACCTGGCGAAAGGATTGACCGAGAACTACGTGCATCACAAGGTGCACTTTATCTACGCTGACCTGGCACTTGCTTGTCGCACAAGGCAAACACATGGCGGACGACCTGACGTGGAGACTGAAAACAAATCGATCGCTTGGCCCTCACTACTTTGCTTCAGCGACGCCATGCTGGCCTGGAAAAAGTACGGCCAGCAGCGCGTGATTGTCGCTTCAGTGACGCTGACGAGCATTGCGGGCGAACGAATTGTGGGCTCTGAGACGCGAGTCACTGCGTCTGTGGAGATGAGAGGCTACCAGGACTTTGGCTGGCCGTCGAAGTGGTCAGGTCTTGCAGGTGCGGGGCCGACTACTGAAGCTCGAACGGTAGGACAGCTCGTTGGCTCTTCGTCGTTATTCTGGGTATATCATTGGAGCCTGTGTGCTTTTGATTTGGACGCCCGTATCGTGCGTGCCCAGTGCGAGCTCAGGTTGCCACTACCTCACCTGCTATGGCTCGAAAGATTCAGACACGAGTTTCCATGGAACGGATATACTGTGGTAGAAGTGTTTTGCGCAGGATCCATGGTCCGCCTGGCGCTCTTGTTTGTGCATACTCATCAATGATTCCAGACCGGGACCAGGCGTGGTGAATTGATGGCTGCGTTGTGATGTGAGCCAAGGGCAAATTTCGACAGGCTGGACCCGGAGTTGTCTTCAACGAGGAGGCATGTACGAGGCGACACCTCCTAAGGCCATGGATGTAGCGAATGGGTATCTGGTCGGGACTAGAACAACATTGCCTAGAAAAGGCGCGCAGGACTGCTAAGCAAAGTTTGTCCTTCATGCAAGGCACGGCGCGTGGTGTGACGAGGCAACAAGGCTGAGGTCGGGTCATTCGGCAAGGTACGGTATGTATGAGCTTACGGCAAGGTACGGCACAGGGTGGTGGTTGCCTTGTGTGATAAGCACAGACCGTGCTATTGTCCCACTAGCCGAATTGGTCACCGGGGCTGGCACTCACAGCATTCACGGGTGACAGAGCCGTCGGAGCACAGCGAGCGCACGTAAACAGGTTGACAAGTTACATGTTCTCAGATCAAGGTATTGAAGGCAATCAATTCAGCCATCCGAACCTCTTCAAGGACGAACCAGCAATCTTAGGGACCATGCATCATGCACCTTCGTAGAGGGTAATCACCCGAGCGCGAGCTGCAGTCTAATGACATCGAATCGTATGTTGGTAAGCTAGACCAAGCGATCAATGTCGAGTCCCGAGACGGAATATTCGCATTCGGGCCACTCTGCGCCAAGGTGAAGGACGACAGGCGTCACTGGGGGACGTCATGATTGCGCCGCAGATGTTCGGCACGGCCCGTCATCAATTGTAAGAGGCAGAAATGAAACACTGAGTCCACTATACTGCTCATGGATATCATCATGGCATCCTCTAGTGGTATGGACGAACCTTGGGGGACTGCTCCCACGAGGATTGTTATGCACTGTCAGCTAGCCGCCTCGATACTTACACTACTCTCGGCCACTCCGAATAGCATCGGTCAGTGTTCACCGGTCCACGGTCCACGGTCCACGGTCCACAAAAGTAATCAGGGCAATATTGAGTGTCGCCCCTTCTATTGCTTCTGCCTCGCCACAGCAAGAGACTGAGGTAGATGATTCCACGAAGAGAGGTAAGTGCTGTCAATCTTGAATGGCGGTGTGATCATGTCACCCATGCAGGTTGTCAAGTCATCACGAGATATCAGCGCACCCAGTCTGTGCTCGCGACGGAATAATCAATTTTCCCACGACCGATGCTTTTGAACTTTTCAGATGAATGTCCTTTCACTGACGATGAGTAGGGTACTTTCTTCTCACCCCACCGAACTTGGGACACTTATCCATAGACTTAGCTTCACACATTTTGATGCGTTCGCTCCAGTGTGCTGTTATGTTCCACTGCCCTTTGTCGAGGTTTACTTGCTGCATTATACTCTCGTCGACTTTTCGTCATGCCCTTCAGTTGGATTTCTTTTCTTGAGGTCGACCATGTTCTACACTCGTTGAAGTGGAGCTGTGAAGGACGCTACGGGAAGACGTCTTCCATATACGCCTAAGAAAATCTTCTAGCACGCGGCGTTTTGCTTATCTGTCCTAATATTCAAGCTTCATCCTGTCTCATCCTTCTTCGCTTTACATAAGGTTGTGATCTATCGGTCACTGCTGGTGGTTCAAATCTGTATGCACGCGTGCTACTGATACCTTCATTCGATGAACTCAACCATACCGCTAGCTTTGCCATACAGAGTACACGGAGTTCGCCGAAAACATCATCGACCAAGGCGTCCCTAGGATGGGGTCACGCAAAGTGACAACAGTGGAACTCCATACGCTCTCGTGATTGGATTGCATCTTGGTGACTAGAAAACTCCGGAACGTCCACATATCTGCAGAGATGATAATGGAAAGATCGACCATGCGAAAGGCAAGTCTTGCTAAAGCTAAGCAAAGCCACTGCTAAGGTTGGTACTACGCAATAAGTGAGGCAACAAGGCTACTCCTGCCATCGGTTTTGTCGATAACTAGCCAGACTGCAGAGATGCGCACGATGCGAAATGCGACTTCCCATGACCACACAGCCCAGCAGACTTCGGGCCGCTCACATTACTTTGCTGCCAATAAACACCTGCAGTGTCGCAGATCTCGCTTCACTTTCAACGTGCCCCAGCCACCAGAAAAGGAGTGATTCACGTACCCACACACATAAACTTTCCATCTACCGAGTAGGCTACTGATCATGCAGATGTAACCGAGGCTGAAGCCCGATCTTTGCTTCCATTGCAGGTGGACTCCTTGGTTACTATCTGAGGGCCACGTGCAGGGGTATCATCTCCAACATGACAGGCACCTGCACAAAACACGTGGTATTGAAGGTAAGCATGATTAGAATGCAGCTCGCAAGACAAGATCAAGAGAGCCTATCGAACGCAATAGGCGAATTCCTACTCAAAGAATAGTCTGGCAATTCCATCGATACCCACCTGAGTTGCAAGCAGCACACGTTACCGACTTGCCATGTTTGCCTTGAAGCCCGGGCGACGCGTCACGATCCCCCGTACCAACATACTCTCATACCAGATACACACCACGCCCACTTGGCAACGTCCATGCATATTCCCCGCCTCCGCCTCGCTCCAGCAAACTACCCAGGTAGACCCCAACTGCGATTATCTGAGCAAGGAGTCCCTTTGAGGGCGTTACCGGGCCGCGAGATATCTGGTGACGGAACAAGGACCCAGAACGAGAAACAGAGGGACAGAGAGACAGGATTGTAGAGCGCTGCGTGTTCATCAGACGGGGCTGTGGACATGCGTGTCCTTGTAGAGCGACGAGGCTGAAACCTGGACGATAGGTGCTGCGGCGTGAATGAGGAACAGCGTGGCTTCATTGGACTGGAATACAGGACTTCGACGTAGTGAAAACGTAGTGACAACGTAAATGCGATGGCAGCCGGTATGTTGGCGGATTGGATACCGATCCATCCAAGAATGGAAAGCGCTGTTGTGAAGATACTCAAGGCAAACTCGACGGCCCGATCATCTCGTCAGAAGAAAAGCCCAACTCGTAGCATATCTAGAATCATTATCGCCAGCTCAGATTGGTGTCTGGGCTCTCGCAGTATTCCTTACCATGCGCTGGAAGAAGCACTAATAGCGGAGCACATACTGACGAACGCGCGAAACAAGGCTACGTGGATGACCAGGCCCTGTGCAGTAAGATGCATGTATCCCAAACTTGGAAACCACGCTCAAGATTCCTACTTGTGTGCCTGATAGGGTAGGTGGTTCATGTCACGTGATGGCAGAGAGTATAGTTGTATAATGTGTAGGTTGAGAGACGACTCATGCGAGACGATGCCACGAATCCAAGGCCATACTGTTGAGCAACAAGGGGCGCAGAAATGCTCACGTGTATTCGCAACCCTATAGCCAAGAATATATACAAAAGTGCTCTTCAAAAGACCGCGCCATACGCCATGAGCCATACGCCATCGCTGTGGCTGTTGCTGTGTTGTAAAAATGCCTACAGGGGACGCAAGTTCGCATGCGCAGATCTAAGGTAATGTGATGGTACAAGTGTGGTCCAAGGGGAGGGAGAAGACATGCTAAGTCAACTGCTCCTCTTGCGAGAGCTGTCCCGTTGCTCGCTTGTCGTCGTCGTCAATATATACTGTTTTTCTGTTAGCACTCATACAGTAAATAGAGAGGGTCAAGTCTTACCATGCGGTCGAACAAACCAACTACATACAAAGGCCACGCCAAAGGTCGCGCATAGACACACAAAAACTGTCTGTCGGAAACTACCGACTGTAGCACTGTAGATGCCATTAAAGATAGTGGGACCGACGACGCGCGCAAAAGCATGAAGAAGTCCGGTGGCTCCCAGAAGCTGCCCAACCTTGTCTTGAGGGACGTGCTTGGTGAGGGCAGCGCCGAGTGTTGGACTGCCAATACCGCCGACAGCAGCCAAAGCACCGGATAAAGCGAAAAGCTCGCCTTCGCGGGCTAGAGCGTAGCCCAAATAGCCCATCATGTCAAAGAATATGGCGGCGCGGATGACACTGAGATCGAAAAGGTCTGAACCGGACTTTCGCATGCGGGCATGCGCATTCTTGCCACGAACAAGACGGGTCAAGACAGGGAGGAGCACCAAGAGGGCAATGACACGGGATGTGTTGACAATGGTAACGAAACGCCCCGTCTCAAGCTCATGCCAACCAAATTGACGGCGTGTGTAAACGAGCACAACGCCCATGGCGCCCATGGCCACGCCAAACATGATGGTGTCAGTGGCTGCGAGGAGAAGCAAATTCCAGCGCACGGCGGATGAAGTGCCCGGACCAGTGGGCCACAGAATCTCAAGCGGGCGGAAGAGGTTGATGTGGCGGAGCTGGTTGATCCAGTCCGACGATGGTCCCATCCTTTCCTCATCCTCTCTATGCCTCTGACGTGCGGCTTCCTGGCGAGATTTGCTTAGGGATTCTGGGATCAGGAAGACGAGGAAAGCGATGAAGATGCAATGGGCCGCCAATGCAAGGTAAAAGATGAGCAGCACAGCCTCGGTGTGGCCTACGTACTTTTGACGGGCTTCAATAATGTAGCCTGACAAGGCAGGCCCAATGGCAATACCGGCGAACAGGCAGGCGTGGAAGTAGGAAAAGGCCACACCGCGCTTCTGTGGTGAGGTGCAATCGGAGGCGTAGGAGTGCGCAACAGCCATACCAACAATGAAAGAGCCAGAGAGGCCTTCTATACAGTAGCCTACCAGGATCCAGTTGACATGGACGGTATGGGGATATTTTGCGGCCAGGATGGTGAGCACTTCACCAAAGAGGGCGCCGACTGTGTTGAATATCATAAACTTCTTGCGCCCGTAGCGGTCCGAAAGGGCGCCGAGCTTGGGGCTGGTGATGGCGGAGAGGATGCCAGAGCACAAGCTGCCGTATAGGAGAAAGAGCGAGGAGCGCGACGAGACGGCGTCGTTCTGGCAGCGGTCGGGCTGCTGGCCCGGGTCTACGGGGCTGGATATGGGATCGGGGTTCTCGGTGGCGTAGTACTCGGTGCAGACCAGATCCATGATGAGATTGACCTTGGGCACGATGACGCCACCGAAGGCTATGGTGAAGAGGAGGAACGGCGGGAGCAGCCAGTAGATCTGTCCATGTCAGCACCGATACCGATGGACATGATACAGCGACATCGCGCTGCACCTACCGAAGGGCGCTTCCACCAGGGAAGCCCGCGAAAGTCGGCCTGGCCGTCCCACTCGAGCGCGCCGTCGCTGTCGCTGTCGCTGTCGCGTCGGCCATGGCGCCCTCGATTCCCACTGCCGTAGTCGTGCGCCGTGGGGCTCAGCAGCGGCACGTCTTCGTTGTCGCTGTCGATGTCCTCTGAGCTCGCCGCTGACTTGCTCGACGACGCTGGCGCAGAGACGGGCGCTTTGGGCTGCGATCTCGAGGCATTGTTGCGCGACCGGAGCGCCTGGTCCAGGTCGGCGTCGTCTGCATACGCTGCGTCGGTGTTGGAAGCCATGGCGCGGCGGCTGCGCTCTGCGACGCTGGTGCTCTTCGAAACTGGTGGGGACCCGAGGGGCTCAAGGGGGATGGCCTTCAGGACCGCGTGCGCATCTCCGTCTGTTCTGCGCGAGGCAGTGACATTAGCAGCCATGACATGACGACGCCGTGGTCAATTGCGCACGCCCGTCATGCTCTCGGCGTCGGGGCGTGGGCATGTTCGGCTTACCAACAATGCAAGCAACGCCTCGCAGCCAGCCACGGACGATTGTTGTCCGGTACGGGAAGTCGCAGAGGGAATGACGGGACGGGGAGGAGAGTGCGGGAATCGAGGTGATCAGGGCGTGCTCCTTGTCAGCGACATGTATCTGGTCCGTAGACTACCCCACCCGACACTTGACACGTTGACAGGCGCGTTCCGTTCTGGCGCCGTCGTCGAGATGATCTTGCCGCTGCCATGATGACGTTGAGATCCCCGTATCTATCGGTTATCGGCCGAATCATTGCCCCGACACACTAGTCCCCAAGCCACTACCGCCCACTCTGCCACCTCCGCCCACGACACCTGCCTTCATACCTGTGGCCAGACTTTGCTCGCATCTCGGAAGTTACTGGTGCATGTTGATCGTGCCATTGTTTTGATCGGCGGAAGCATACCAAGTCGTTTCGACTGCTCCTCACCTCACCACCTTTCCGTCGTAGAACCCCTAAACACGCCTGAATGATACACTTATCGCGAGATTGGCCATACATTGGCGCTCGATGGTTTTTCGATTGGACCTAAGCGGCGTGTCCAGCTTCATCATGCTGGCGGGCAGTGCGATGGAGGTTACAGAATTTGATGGGTGGATGGCGATGGAGAAACCTGAAGTCAAGGTACGGCTTGTAAAGGCCGTGACTTGAATGTTCATGGTGTAAGTT
>TARA_R110002003_G_scaffold125_4_pt1 | contig 36459 bp, 47 predicted proteins | sample TARA_R110002003 | Tara Oceans TARA_R110002003 (sample SAMEA4396441) | marine metagenome | biome: Westerlies Biome; feature: [SRF] surface water layer (ENVO:00010504); material: water (ENVO:00002006), including particulate matter (ENVO:01000060) such as... | depth 5 m | reverse complement strand
AAAGAGAGGCATGTCCTCTGAGAGGTCATGTCCATCGCAGAGGAGAGGTCTTTCTTTCTTACTAAGTCTCTTCTTGTTTGCTGGACACTTGAGTTTGGGAAGAAGCTTAGCGGGCACTGAATCAAGTAACTCCTCGTCGATGCCTTCGCCAACGTAGAGTAGCTTGTATTGATGGGAATGCGCGATACGAAGACCGACTGAGTCTTCAATTAGATATCCGGCGGTGACGGCGTCTTCGATATCACTCCGTGACATATAAGGGAACCAGGGCTTGTCTTCTTTATAGCGCGCATTCTGGGGGAAAGTCCATCTTGGGAAAAGCGCAATGAAGCGGGCATCTGATTCGTTCTCGTCCGCGTTCCAAGGATAACGAGGTGTGCGGAATTTCAGCAAGGAAGACCGGCGAGTAGCTGCTCGTCTGTCCCATAATCCCATTTCAGAACTCGCGGCTGGCTCTTGCTCTACAGGTGTGGCTGAAGTGGGCGCACTATCCCTTGTTAGCAGAGACTTTGGCTCGGCACGGAGCTCTTGCGCAGATGGTGGTCGACCAGATTCTTGGTCACCCTTTTCCGCCGTATTAGCCAATGCATCTTCCCTGCACTTGAAGAGCTCATATTTTGTACTGTGTGTCCAGTGGAAGCCTTTATCATCTTCGTGCAGGTATCCAGCAGTAACCATTAACTCAAAGGACCGTTGGGTGTGATATTTCAGAGCTTCTGGTGTACTCTTGTAGTAACGCACTCCTGGGGGGCACCGCCAGTATTGTGGCAAGAAGTCCTTGCTCGCCGTGAGCTTGGGAAGCGTCCAGGTTCGCACAAGGCCATTGGGAGCTGTACGAGCATTCGTGTGAGGCTCTGCAATGATTCCAGGCAGACCTAAAATTAGACCGTTGGAGTCTGACCCTGAGAACTGCTTCCTCGAAGTTTCCGAAACCTCTTGGTTTTCGGTCTGTATCAGTGCGTCGGAACTCGCCACCTTCGACTTTGGCTGTCTTGCAGCATGCGCCTTGGTATGGAAAGTTCGACTTCGACCAATCCTCAGCGGCTCTGCTTGCGGAATGCCTGTTCGCTCCACGTGTGGGGGAGCACGAGAATTAAGGGATTCACTGGACGATCGCGGCCGTCTGGCTTGGCTGGCGACCTGAGGATCAATGACAGTGCTTTGCAGCTCGGAGGTGGTGTGGCAGACCAGTGACTCGATAAATGAACTTTGTGTAGGGCAGGATCCCATGCCATGCTCGTGTGGGTTTTCGGTGACTACACTCATGTCGCTCAAGAGTTACAAACAGATAGACTAGCAAGTAAAAAGCAAAGAAATGGCGCAATAGATAAGGAGAAGGAAGAAGAGTGGTGCGCATGATGTAGGCGGCTCTTATCATGCGCATATAGGTGACAGACGCACGTGCAAGTGTACCACGATGAGCGTATGGATGCCAGCATTTTTGAATATTCAATTTCGTGGCCCTTCAAGTATGGCAAAAAAACATCGCGGCAAGGCGTGGATACTCTAGAGATGTCGCTTTTGGATAGCATCCTCTGTGTGAACGCAAAAGGTAGTTGCCCGCGGTTGCCCATGACCATGGTCTGTCGTGTGAGCATGAGAGTACAAGATGGAGTCCTCAGCTGGTCGCGCCGACGCCATATCATTCACACCACATGTCACGTCTCCCGCAGCCAGTTGCCGGATTATGTCGTAAGGAAGCGTGAGGCACCGACAAAATGACGACACGGCGTGAGACATGTGACTCCTGGTGAGAGCCTGTGAACTCGTGGACATGTTATGTGAGCATCGCAATGTGCCTCCTCAACGTAGACATGGTAATACACCAAGATCGACCTTCGCGACCTTTAGCCTTCGTGTGAATAAGCTGGACCGTTTCATTTCGCGCTCCCCGTGAGAAAGCCAGGCATGCGCGCTCTTGCGGTTTGTGCTGATGGTCAATGGTAGCGCGCGAAGCCAACGCCAGGTTTCCAGAGAAGGCATTGAGAAGGAAGGCGGCTGAGTGCGTATATCATTGAAGAGGCCACTGCGGCGGAGGTAGATGTCCTCGCGCGAGCGTGTCTGTACCGAGGCGGTGGTTTCTAGTGACCCTGACTGGTAAGTGAGCACGTGCCTGACAAGTGACATCTGACCTCTTGCTAGCATAGAACATGGCAGGAACGCACTCGCGCCGGTTCGCAGCTCGATAGGATGTGCGACGATTCGGGTGCAGTGAGGATAAGGTCGAAGCAGGGCGCCGCGGCACTGTGCTGCCAAGGCGTCAAGCGATGTGATCCCTGTGGGCTTTGCAGTGGCGCGCAGGCGTCGGGAGAGCGCAAGCCACGACTGCGCGTGCGACTGCCCCGTATTGGCTGACCGGACGGCTGCCTCGTCGACTCTGCGCTCTCGCTGCCGGCTGTCTCACCTATACGCTCCTTCACCTGCAGCAGCCCGCGCCCGACGCACACACGCTTCATTGCATGCCCTCGCCCGCGCCGCCCGCCATGTTCCTCAACGCGAACAAGCCAAAGATCAGGACGCGGACGGTAACTGTGCCCGTCAAGAGAGCGCCCTCGACCGCAGACTCGGCCCCGCGGACCTCGTCGACGGCGCAGGCCCGGCCAGCGCAGCTGAACAAGAGCCGCAGCTTCTCGGGGCCGCCCGCGAACCGCTACCAGGTGACGTCGGCGCAAACCAAGGCGCGGGAGCCCGCACGCACGTCGCTGACCGTGTCGCATGCGCAAAAACGCAAGGTCTCGCCGAGCACCCCGCTGTGGGCAAGCAGCGACGATGAGAGCGAGGAGGAGGACGACCGGCTGGGAAAGCGGCAGAAGACACGGCCATCGAGCAGCAGCACCGAACCGGCCCATCTGAACCGCACGCTCGAGCCGGACCTGCGCAGGCGCATCCGGATACCGCAGCCGGACACACATGGAACCACAAATGGGACGTCCGACAAGAAGCAGGAGAATGGCGAGCCCGTGGAGACCGAGGCCGTTGGGCGGCGGGGCAGCCTGATACACGGCCTGGCAATGTCACAGGGCGATGAGGCGAAGAACTACAAGGCCGCGTTCCCAGGCCACGGAAGCTTGATAGTCGAGTTGCAGTACCCCAGTCCCTCGTCGCCGGAGAAGTTCGAGGCTGTCGAGCCGCTCGACACCCAGGAAGGCTACAACCCGCCCGGCGATATCTGGAACTGCATAGAGGAGATTATACAGCACTACCTGCCGCCGGATCTCGCCACCGAGCTTTCGTCCGACACCGAAGGCACTGTTCGCCTGCTCAAGCGCGCCGTGCACAAGAACTGCCCGGAAGACTTCCAGGCCGAACTGGCCAAGTTCAACACCCTGATCAGAGACAAGCTCGCGGATGGCACTATACCAAGCATAATAGACTCCATGCACGCCGTTCCTCTCAGCCTCGTCAAATGCATCACCGCCCAATCCTACAATCGCGTCGTATCGCCCCACGCCCACCGCCTGCGCAAAGTCAAAGGCAAGGAAACCACCTACGGCGAGCTCCTCACTCCTTTCGTCCACAAGATCTTCGCACAAACAGGCCTCAACTCGTCTCACGTTTTTGTCGACCTCGGCTCCGGTGTCGGCAACGTCGTCCTGCAAGCCGCGCTCCAAACCGGGGCCGAAAGCTGGGGAATTGAAAAGATGCCGCTCGCCGCCTCACTGGGCTCCAAACAGGCTTCTGAGCTCCGAGCCCGCGCGCGCCTGTGGAACATTGACCTCGGCGCCATCCACCTCCTCGCTGGCGACTTTCTCGAAACGCCCGAAATCGACGCCGTCCTGCGCCGCGCAGACGTGGTCCTCGTCAACAACAAAGTCTTCGGCGAGAAGCTGAATAATGACTTGTTGCAGAAGTTTCTAGACCTCAAAGACGGGTGTAAGGTCGTGAGTCTGGAGAGTTTTGGTGGCGGCGCGAAACAAGGAGTCAGGCATGAACAGGCTATTGCGGGCTTGTTTGATGAGGAGCGCTATGAGAGCGGGACGGCAAGCGTGAGCTGGGCGGGCGAGAGTGTCGAGTATTTTATTGCAACCAAGGCACGGTGATGAAACATTTGCCGTGGACGTCAGGGAGACGAGAGGTGAAGATCGAGATTGTGGAGTAGGTCGACTCGTTGCGTGTTTCCAATCGCTGGACGATAATGTCATTCTAGCGGAGTGAGTGCAGGAGATCAAGACACTTCATCTCTTGGACTTAATGGTGGAGCTTGCGTTGCTTGGGCATCCTTTGAGGCGTACCGCATGGTGGCATTGCTAGGGTTGTGAGAGTGGGCATCTTGGTCGCATACGCAGGAGTCGTCACTGGGCGGTTGCAGCATTAGACTGTGTGCTTCAAGACTGGGTCGGGGTCGCCATTCTGATTCTGTATCAATACCCTCTTCTCTTCACATACATTCTGTAGCTGTCTCAATACATATATACATATATATGTTTTGTACTGTCCAGTGTTCATTGTCCCGCGCTTTCAGCAACTTCAAGTATACTTTATGTAGAGTCCATCCACCCGCAACCACGTCCTTCATCGTACCGTGAACTTTGTTCACACATGCACAAGCGCTGATGATCTCTAGAATCTACAAATGGATTTTGGCCACACTAATATCCGCGGCTGGAGTAGCTGTATGAACAAAGTCAGTTCATTCCCTGAGGCTGTGCAGACGTCGTCACATTGCGCGCGAGGTTCAATCGCCCATGTGACGGCGTTAGCCCTGATGTTGGTCAGGCACGTGTGCCTTGGACATAGAGTCATCACTAATCGACGTACAGTACCACCTCTTCTCGCATGCTCCCCATCCCACCCTATCCACCATCCCGCTGCAGCAGAAGAACGCGCATCACGACATCCTCAAACTCGCCCCGAAATTGCAATTTCTCTAACCACCGCTCAGGAATCTTCTCTACCCCGTCTCTGGCACCAAGCAGACCCCCAGCAATAGCCCCGTTCGTATCGCTATCTCCTCCTATCCGGACCACGTCGACCAGCACATCTTCCAATGACCGCAGGTCCAGCAGTGCAGCAACCGCGAGCTTCAGGCTGTTGAGCACGTAGCCAGACGCGCTGACGGGCATGTCATGACCGCGGGGCCCGTCGGCAGCGATTTTGGCTAGAGGGAGCGTCTCGCCCTGCTTGATCGCATCGGCAACCGGTGCGCAGTGCAAGTCATGTGCGACCCTCTTGCCGATTTGCACGGCCTCCCGCGGCGTCGTGTCGTTGACAAGTGCAGCGACAATCTCGTTGTAGGCTGCACAGGCGACTGTGCATCTCGGGTCGTTGTGGGTGAAGGCGCTGATGGCTAGTGACTCGTTCTGTCGCCTGTCCACGGGTGCAAACAGGCCCGTGGGGATGCAGCGCATCAGACTCCCGTTGCCCGCACTGCCGATGCCTGCGCCAGACCTTGCCGGGTCCTTGAGCCGCTTGTACTGCTGTAAGCCGATCCTGGTGGCGTTACCAATATCAATCGGACGCGTGCCTTTCTTGCGACCTGGCCAGTCGCCCTCGTTCCATTGGAGGGAATACTCGGCTGCTGCTTTGGCGATGTTGAATTCTTCTACTGACTGTGTGCTTCCGGGCTGTTTGGTTTCCTCGTAGTCTCGGTAGGCTAGGAGGACTGCGCGGGTGAGATCCGTGTCATCTGTTGCGTGGCCGATGGGCCAGTTGAGGGTGCCGCCGCCGACGATGTCGCGCAAGCCAGTGGGATATTGCCTTATGATTTGTGACCAGGGTTTAAATTCAAAAGTGGCACCGAGAGAGTCGCCGCAGTGGACGCCCAAGAGGGCTCCAAGCGTTCTTGAGACGCGTAGATCGTTTGATGGAGACATGGATAGTCTTGATTCTAGAGTACACGGCACTGAACTTTGGGAGTATGAGAGATTGTAAGATGTGTTCACAGTAGTGAGAGGATGCTGCTTCGACAAAGCTGATGGAGTACCTCTATACAGTTCAGTGCGCGTACAAGCTACCTTGCTCATACTGTATTCAGGTGCACCGCCACGACAGCTGGAGACTGTAAGTTGCTGCCTACAACTAGTGCCTGTTAGTCAACGTAGCTTATGTCTAGAGGAATAATACTATGTTATGCACTTGAATGTGTTTATTCTCAATCTTATTCTCCTAATCTCTCCTGCCTACCTCTCTATCAAATTAGGTACGATCCGCAATCCTCCCAATCTAGCATATACTCGAAGCAAAAGGACAGAAACAAGCTCAAAAGCTCCATATACGTCCCTCAAATTCCCATCCCATACCTTTCCATCTTGTTCCATATGCAACCGAAAACAATTTTTGTAAAATTCCCAACAAACAATGCCGCTGTGCTGTGCCAATGATGTACATGATAACTCTATCATATCGTAAAGGAACGTGGGTATCTTGTTGAAAAAGGAGCGTAAATATGCATGCCGTATATGCAAGAAAGTCAAGAGTCGTGTTCGCGTTAGTATTCCCACCTCGATGGATCCCCCTCTTCCTCGTCCTCGACCCCCGGTCATTGGTTCACCGAATGCTCACTACGTTCACATTACACGAACAGCGCCAACGCCGCCCCACCCATCATTACAAAATCCCTAGCACGATTCGCATTCGCCGCACCAGTCTGCAACCCAGGCCGTCCACCCGACTGCGTCGGATTGCTTGCCGGCGTTTGCGCGGGGTCCACAAACGTGTAACTCGTGATGGTGCTGGGCTTGCCGTCGGCGCCCGTGGTGGTGATCAATTTGACCGAGCTGATCTTTCCGCCACCGGGCGTGTACGTGGTCACAAACGTGCTGCCCCGTGCGTCCGTCTCGGTGCGGACTTCACCGGCTGTTGGTGCAAACTGCGCGGCGGAGGTGACGACGGTGCTGCGGCCTTGGGCGTCAGTGGTGGTGCGGATGACGGCGGGACGGTTCTCGGTCGAGGTCACGGTTTGGCCTTGGGAGTTTGTGCGGACGATGGTCACGGCGACAGAGGCGGTGACTTGGCTGAGCACGGAGGTGGTTTGGACAACGGTTTGGCCGCGCGCGTCGGTTGTAGTTTGTGGAACATTGACGATGACGGCACGGTCGGTGTTGGTCGTCGAGGCGGGCGGGTTGTTGCTGGGAGGAGCGTCGCTGCTTTGCTGGGGAGGGGGCGCGTTGCTGCTCTGCGGCGGTGTGTCCGAGGTCTGCGGGTTCGGCGGCGGTGCCACAGATGTGCCGTTGGTGGGTGTTTGGCGCTTCTTCAGGTCCTGGACGGCGGCGATGACAAGCTTGGTTGCGAGGGCCGGGTTCTTGTCGTGCACTTGCTCGACGCCGCGGTGGTGCGACTCGAAGACGCCAGACTTGAAGTCCTTGAGCCCGCTGAGTGCTGCTTGGAGCGACTCCTCGGGCAATGCGTTGAGCAGGTCCCGGAATGCTTCCTGCGCGCTGGAGTAGATGGGCTTGGACTGGTCGACCTGCTGAGTCGGCGACGCGGGCTCCTCGGCAAACACAGATCCGAAGAGAGGGAGGGCCAGAAGGGCCATTCTGCTGAACGAGCGCATCGTGGGGTAGCCGTGTCGTCAGAAGCGCCAATTGGAAAGCGACCGTGAGGTTCTGAGCAACGGAAGAAGCAACTGGAACGAATCGTGTTAGTACATGGTTTTGCTGGCGACCAAGATCATGATGGAAGTTCTGCAAGGCAAGGACATGTGCCCGAGTCGGGCAGCTGGGCCATATAAGACACCAAGTTGCCGCGGCTGGCCGTGGGCGGGCTGGGATGTTGAGCGTGGTCGCTGCTTACACGAGAATTCTGGGTCGGCTCCGGGTGGCTGGGTGCAGCTGTCAAACGCCACGGCCAATATTGAAAGCCTGGGCCAGTTCGCAATTCCCGGCGAAATACCAATCGAGCGCGAGAGCGAGTGTGTCTCGAGGAACGCAGTCGGATGCAGCGAGCGTGAGCAGCTTTTGTTGTGCTGGAGGAAGCGCAGCGGGAGTCGTGTTGAGGCAGAGGCAGACGTTAAGGCAGTTGGCGTCAGGCTTATGCTACAAGTGCCATGCATGGACTACACCTACACACAACACGCGCAGGAGACCCGCACCCTCGCCTCCAGCGCGCAACTCTGCCCATCCTGACGCAGCCTAGTCGCCTCGTTGCGCTGACGATCATTCGTGCTCATGCCACGCACCTTCCGCCGCACCACTTGCACCTTCCCGACGAGGAAGCCTCCCCATATGGCATCCTGAACATCTCCAAGTAATGCCCCCAGACAAAGCCGCTTCCCCTGCAGTTACTCGACGCATCAAGTCCCCGACACTCGACAACTACCGAAGCAACGAATGCGCAACACCGGTTTCTCAGCCTGAGGTAACGTGAAACCTGGCACGCACAGCTCGTATGCGGAGCCTTTCGCTCGCCTGCATCCCTGTTGCAGGACGTCATGTGTGGAGCAGGCGAGCGGGCCCGGATGCTGAAACACCCAAGCGAGCGAGCGAATGTGCGTGGCAGCCACTCGTGCGTTTTCCTCTTTGATGCCGTCTCGGTATTCAACACACCTGCCCCGTCGTCGACAGCCCACAGCACAACCTGAGCTGATCATTCCATCCCATCCCATGCCATCCTATCCCGTCTTCTCCCAGACGCCAACTCTTCGTCACCCCTCTTCTCGCATCCCCTCCCATCCGATCCTTTCAACTCCGCTCCCACCCCGCCCAATCACTTTTCCATCTCCAACCCAATCACCTTCTCTCATTCCACGTAAAAATAGCACATGCATGGAACTCAGAGGCCCTGCAGCACATCCGTCGGCGAGCCAATCCCAGCGCCGCGGAGAACTGCACGTCGTGAGCCAGACCCACGAGCCAAGTCTGCAATCGCCACACGCCACCGCACAACAATGGCTCCTGTGCGGCAGGCCGGCAACACCAGTGTTGGCGACTCCACTGTTCGTCATGGTGGTAGGCGTGTCGTGGTGTAATTGTTCATAGATGGTGATTACCTCTCTTTGACCGAGGTACACCTCTACAACCCGCTGAAACGTTGCAGAGGAGCAGCTAACAGCATCCTACCCATCGTGTCATTCTCCAGTAGTCTGCGCTGACAATTCCAATCTTCCCGTCTCTAGCGTGGACCATGTCACGATGCCATCAAGTGCCGTCATGATTGGACTCGGCTTTGCTGACCTCGTATGCACGTGTGCTCGATTGTCATTCGCACTTCAAACCATGTCCGTGTCCATGAAGGAACTAAAGACACATCACTTCAGCCACGCCACAACAAAAGAATTAACGAGAATTACTATTACTACTGCCATCAATTCCTACATCGACCCTGTGGAAAAATCTCAAAAGAGCTCGCTCGTTGCTCGTCGCTCATCGCATATGCAAAAAGAAAACGCCCGCTCCAACACATTCACTTCAAGTTCTGTAGGGAATCTCGCTGGTCCAGGACTACCAAAGTGCACCTATATATCTCAATGAACACTACGCCGCTCAATCGCTGAACTTGCGATACATCACTCGTTCGGTCGAAAGCGCATGTCTTATGGACCCGGTGTGGGAAGCACGTTGAACTGCTCATTTCGATAAGGCGAGGTAGTTGATTCGGAGGATGCATTCGGCGGCTGACTGGACTGCGTTGGCGTTGTTGGCCGTGGTGCCGGAGTCTGCGCAGCAGATGCGGCAGGTGCAGCATAACCATGCTCTTCAGTAGTAGCTTCGGTAGCATGGTGAGACTGGTGGGCATGATTTTGCGTCGATGACTGGGTGGATGCTAGAGCTTGGGACAAAGGAGCGGACACCGAGCTGGCTACTTCCGTGTTCTGCGGCACATTTGAGCCATGTGCTGCATGTCCTCCTGGTGCAGGCAGCGCCGCTGCAGGAATTGCGCTCGTAGCAGCATGCGTAGCAGGAGGCTGTGTAGTCGACCCAGCGGGTGTTCCTTCTTCGGAGGTCTCAGCTGTTGGCCGGGGCATATCCATGGACCGCCCTCGGCCTGTAGAGCTGTCCGGCGGTGCCCTCAAGTTCGATGGAGTGGGCAAGTAGCTCGAACTGCCGGGCGGACTCTTGGCTCGTTCTCTCTTGTCTGAGCGTTCTTTGTGGTCTTGCCTCATTTTGTGAAACCAGTCAAAGGCGCCTCCTTTCTTATCAGGCTTCTCATGATCCGGTGGGCTTCCATACGCTGTTGACAAGTCCGAATTCTGGTGAGAATCGTATTGCAAGCTTCGTCGAGAGCCAGCTGCGCCTCCCCATCCAGAGCTGCTTCCAAAAGAGCTCATGCTTTTATCGCCACCGGGTACAGAGCCATGTAGATCAGTCTGACTTGCTGTTGGTGTAGCTCGGCTGTCTCCCCGCTTATGCCCCTTCCAAAAGCTGCGCTTCTCCTCCTTGGCCTCCTCAGCAGGTTCGGCAGCCTCTGAATACTCAGTTGCAGTCGAGTGCGATCTGAATGAAGCTGATGGCGACATGCTAGGCTTGAGGGTAGTTCCAGAATTGCGCGACGATATTGTATCGCTGTTGTGCGATGGTACATTCTCTTTCGAGCCGCTAGCTTGAGAGTAGCTGTGTGCAAAGGGAGGTTGAGGAGGATGCAATGGCGAGTGTTGCGCTGGGGGTATTTGTGTCATTCCAGCGCCTAGGTCAGCACCCGTGAGCGAGTGGGTGGAACTATGCGCGCTGGGATTCGCACTGCTAGGTATCCGCTTCTTTTGTAATTTGTTAGGCTTGCGGCCGTCCTTGGCTTCGCTAGAGGGTGAAGGAGCTACTTTTGAAAGGATTTGGGTGAAAGTTCGTGTCGCTGCGTGCGGTTCAGCATTTGGTCCAGAATCGATGGGTCCCTCCATGAACTCCGATCTTTCCCGTGCCGGTGTCAGCTGCGGGCTGCGTTGATTTGCGACTGGACCTGGCGGTGGCAACAGTTGTGACGCTTCTTGGGCGGTCGCGCTTGGGGTGACCTCCTCGCTCGGCGGTATTATACCAGGAGAGGGGAGCGGAAACCCCCCCGGCATTTCGTGAATAGCTGGTGTAACTGCTGATGGCTTACCCTGAGATATAGCGGCCAAAGGCGCTGTCAGTGGAAGCTCTATCCTTTGGGGAGGCATAGTCTGTGCGCGCTTAATCGCTGTTTGTTCAGGCACTTCTTCCGAGGGCGGCACTGACTTTGACACATCCGCAGCCTCTGGTGCTATTACAGCCTGCTTTGATGTTTGCCCAAGATTGGCAACGATCGCTGCCGCTTCAGCTGCTATTGGTGAGGTCAGAGGAGATTTTGTTTCCTCGGCGCTTGGAGTCGTTGGTCCAGACTTTTCTCTTGGGAAGCGCGGACTGTTCAAAGCAGGAGATCGCTTCGAAGGTACCGTGTTGGACCGATGGACACCAGAAGTAGTGGGTGTCGAGAATGCAGGTGTGATGGGACTTGGAACGGCGCCTGAGTGCCGTGAGCGCTTCGAGGATGTTGACACATTCCTACGCACGCCATTGTATTTCCGTACACTCTCTGCGCCTGCACTTGACGATGTCGATGCAGACCGACCAATGCCTGAGTTGTTACGACCGGGCGTCGTGGGCGTCCTCGCTTGTGGTGTAGGTGGACCACTCTCAACATGCTTGACGGTTCCCTCATCTACGGCAGTGCCCTCCATACCGATCAAGAAGTGATCTTGATTGTCAATGAGGAAGATAAGAACATCTTGACTTAATCGATAGTCCGCAGGTGACATGTCGTGTTGAGGGTGGGACAATATGCCGGGCTGGAAGATGGCTGCGAGATTGTGGGTCGTCATTTTGTTGACATCAGACTTGGCGGCAAAGACTGCTAGCAAATCCAGAATATACAACAGTAGCTGGCGGTTCAGAGATGGCAAGCCCTTGATCAAATGCTGGTATATGCGCACCGCAGCATCTGGGTCAAACCCTCCTGTTGACGGGGACTGGCCCTCAATGTGTCCGACTGCTTCAGCTTGATGCCCCCGGAGGGGTTGACGGAACGGGTCATAGTTCCCTAGCGGAATGATGGGCTCAGGGAGGTTGTTGAAGTATCTTCGCAATATGTTGGCAGCATCATGTACTGTGTAGCCGGTCCAGTCCAGGCCCTTTCCGTATCGTGGCGGGGTATCGAATGCCGTCTTCAGCTCTTTGATCCTCTTCTCTGAGCCTGCTAATCGGAAGATACCCTCCACGTCGACAGCTTTGTGCCATTAGCGTTGCGTGAGGCACAAAATGCATGCTACTAACCCTTTTCTTTCAGGTAGACACCGCATTTCGCGACGACGATGGGCACGTAGCCGTAGATGTAGCTCTCGCCATGTTCGTTGAACAGCGAGATGGCGACATTGGCATATGGTATGCTCTGAATGAGTGGTACGCCAAAGATGCCTGGGAGTGCAGCCTCTGCGTGTAAAAATATATGTCAGTGAATGCATACGACAGACGCAGCGGGGGCATAGCAGGCGCTCCTGGGAGGGGCTTCCGCCTTATCAGGTACGCCTGAGGAGCTGAACAGGCTGCAACCCAAGCATGCGCATCTGCGGCAGCGACCACCACAGTGGGGATGTACCTTTCTCTTCGTCCTTCTTCGCGGGGCGTTTGCTGAATTGTCTCCACCACGAGGTCAGGTCGCGCTTAGCAGACGCTGGCTCTGGGGTCTGAATCGCGGCGGGCTGGGGCTCCCCGTTGCGCACCCGCGGCGTGTGCATGTGGTTCTGCGTCCCTGGGTTGGGCATGGCAGGCGAGCTAAGAGAGTCGCAGCTCCCTCGTGAGAGGCTTTCGCGCGGTGATGGACGGCAGCGGGTTGCGAAGTCGCGATATTGAGGTCCGGTCGGGCCCAAAGTGGGTAGGCGGCAGGCGTACGGGGCAGCCGCGACGTCACTGCGAACACGAGGAGCTCAGAGCTCGGTGCTGGGGACCACGGCGTGTTCGCGGGCAGGACTGCGCAGGCGGCGGCGACAGAGGTCGTGTGCTGAGCGGTGCTGGCGCGAGCGACAGGTTGGCGGAGACTGAACACGACGGAGCTCGAGTAACAGCAGCGGTTAGGGGCACTGACGGAGGACAGCAGCTAGCGGCTGTGGTGTGGCTGTCGGGCCAATCGACAGAATCCTGGACAGACGGCGCTGCGTCTGCTGACTTGCAAACACAAACACTGTTTGAAGGCCTGGCGCCAGGCGGCAGGATAAATCGTCGATCGCCAACGAAAGGGGATGCAGGAAGACGGTGCTGTTCGGTATATCGCTGTTCTCGTTCAATAATAAAGAGGCCTTGGCGTCGACGGTACAGGCACAAGCGCGGCGCCGGGGATGGTACGATATTTGACGCTGTGTGACTGCGTGCCGATGGTCTAAGACTGGGCCGCGAGCGATAGGGAGTCTGCCGCTTCAAAGGCCCTTCCAAGGCCTCGAGCAGTTCCTGTGGGCTGGCACGGGTTGGTTGCATGGCAGGGTTGGGTGGAGGAAGGAGCGGCGTGGCCCGTGCCCGCATCCCGAATTTTGGGAAAGAGCTCTGAGCTCATAGGCAAGAGCAGCTTGTACGAGCAACACCCACATCGCTGTCTCAACGCTGCACACCATTTCACTTGAGGACATCACCTTCATACACACATTCACGAGCAAATATGGACTCGTATGTCGTGCAATTCCCACAGGACACCGGCACATGCTAACCGCGTGCCAGACTCACGGCCTCGGAACAGCGCGAGCTGCAGAACCGCATGGAGAAGAAGCAAATGAAGGAGTTTATGAATGTAGGCCGGCGTCTGTGCATGCTTCCACTTACTGTTCGCTAACAAGATCCATCAGATGTACTCGAACCTCGTCCAACAATGCTTCGACCACTGCGTCAACGGCTTTGAGAGCAAGTCCCTGACCTCGCGCGAAGAGAGCTGCATCATGCGATGCGTCGATAAGCACATGAAGGGATCGCAGCGGTTGGGCGACAGGTTCCAGGAGCAGAACGCGGCAATGGCACAGCAAGGCGGCATGCCCGGCAGGTAATACTGCCGTACGGACATGACGGTGCCAATTGAAGAGCTACGGAAGCCATGCGACGAGACATGGTCGGGCGTCGATTGCATGCATATCTTCAAAAACGCCCCATCCTTGAGTGTTGCAGGCGCATCGAGACGACATTGTACAATATAGGGACGACACCGGGTATCTAGGGGCGCACATAAATCTCCTTCTCCGATCTATGGTACCCGGCAAATTCCCTGGCATCTCCCAAATTGCGGACTTGATGCTACTGGTAACATGTTAAGGTGTCGACAATATTGTCTGTGAAGCAAGACTGGGCTACAATAAGAGGGGAGTGATACACGCACCCTTTGTCGCCCGAGGCCATGGCTACAGCAATACAGCCACTTCGTCTTGCGCGTCGACCGTGCAGTAATTAGAGCCGTATACGTACTGATGCATGCACCCAGTCATACTCCTGAACTCGCGCAATATTGGCTTGCTGTAACCACTCGTTGTTGCGCTCTTGATCGCAATGACGAAATCGCTACAAGTCCCAGCCACAAAGTGGTGTAATCTCGGTTGATATTCATCCAAGGCTTCCGGCCTTCTGCTTCCGACATCACAAGACGAAGCCAGGAAGCTGTGGCGCACCACTTCGTTCCTCCAAAAGCACCCCGCGTACCATCAACCAACGGCCATCCTTGTGCGCCGATCTTGCTGAACAGCCACAGAACGCGTTCGAAGAGATTAGGCTAGACTTTGAGAACTGTCCCCATCAGTCGTTGTCGTTCGATCTGGCAGCTGCGCCACACCAACGCTGGCCAATCTGGCTTGGCCAGCGTCATAGCGCACAGCTTCACGCGCTTGCTCGTCCCTGATTTGATTCAGCCTCGCCGTCACCTCTCGCCTATATAACCTACGCGCCAGACCACTCATCGTCTCCAGTACAGTCAAGCATCTCTGCAAGTCTTCCGAAGAAACTACAAACAACCTCGACAACTTTTCCAACTCCTCCAACCAACACAACAACAATGGGTCTTCTGTGGCATAAGGGTTTTGGCGGTCGCCATGCCGGTATGTGCTTAGCTTTGGGCTAGATGCCTTCGACTTGCCGGTACCCGTTACTAACGAACCATAGGCGGTGGTGTCGTTGCTGACAGGCACGGTGTTCGACGCGCTCCCTTCCGCATCTCTTGCGGTCGCTTCAGCTGCTTCCGCTAGTCGATAACTACCTCTGTTTGACGAGTTCACGATCCGTGAGTCTAGTCTTGTCTCTACCAATGGCGCACAATTGCTGACGGTCGCGTAGCCTTATACCAGTTTACCACTTTGCGACGGCGTTGGTCGAATGATCCTAATGGCGGTCCACACGACATAGCAGTAGGACGCATGGCAGCATGTTATTCTCGTCTGTGAACGACAGACGCATCAGGAACAGATCCTTCCAGCTACACTGGAAAATCGACACAGTTCATCCTGCGATGGCCTAATACAAGCATCTTGCCAAACATCTATCTGTGCATTTTCTGAGACAATTACATGCTTGACACCTGACCATTGCCGCCTTGCTTTGTCTGATGTTATGACCGTCTTCGCGCGAACCACAAATGACGTCACATCTAATTTGACCCTTGAATCCAGCCGCGGCTCCACTTCTCCATCGCCATCACGCGCCGCATCTTCAAATTTGACGCGGGGCAACAGTACGCGAAAACGGTCGCCATGACCTTGAAGGCTTTCAATGGGCGAGTATCGTCACGGCTTCCACTCCAGATACGCCAAAATGCGTTCCGTACTCATCATCAATCCCAATTCTACCGAGTCCATGACTAATGGTCTGAAGCCGTTGGTCGATGCGCTTCAATTCAAAGATGTCAATCAGCACCACTCGCCTCCACCATTCACGACTGACCACAGCTAGACTGCACATGAGTACTTCACTGCGCCCTCGGGACCCAAGAGCATTAACAACGAAGACGACGCCGCAGAGTCAGTTTCTCACTGCCTTCCGACCCTTCAACAAGACCTCGAGCGCCACGATGGTTTCCTCGTCGCATGCTACTCGCATCACCCGCTCGTCCCCCTCCTGAAGGACGAGCCTGTCATCAAAAGCGGACGCAAGCCGGTCACCGGCATCTTCGAAGCGAGCGTCAGCACAAGTCTGCAGGTTATACATCCACACGAGAAATTTGGCATCGTGAGCACGGGAAAGGTCTGGGAAGATATTCTCACCGAGGCGACAGTCGCCTTCCTAGGGACCGGCTCAGAGGCAAGCGAACGCTTTGCCGGCGTAGAGACAACAGGGCTCACCGCGACGGATCTGCACGATGCGCCTGCCGAAGAAGTCCGCAAGAAGATGAAGGATGCTGTGAAGCGTCTTCTTAGAAAGGGCAAGGTTGGTGCCATCTGCCTAGGCTGTGCGGGCATGTCGGGCATGGACCAGATGGTCAGAGAAGCGTGCATCGAGGAGCTCGGTGAAGTTGATGGTAAGCGAGTACGCATCGTAGATGGTGTCATGGCTGGTGTCGCGTGGCTTGAAGGCACTATTAGGGCAGGGTTCTAGAATGGAAGTAAACATATTGTCTAACATGCAGATCAAGCTCACGTTGCATTATTGGTGTACGGATGCCGTGGGTCATCAAAAGTCGATTAGCAGTTGTCGGAATGACGTAGCTTCGGAATGCTTAACTTCTGACATGCTCTGTTATCACCCTTTCCCACAACTTCCTTTGATCAATGTTCTTCATGCACTTATAGCTGTGACCTATTGCCGGAAGTCATACATCCCCGTCTCCGCAGCCTAAGCCATCAACCACAGCGTACGCCTACCCTGCCAAGTTGACCTTTTCCCGACTGTCCGCAACAATGGACTCGCTCCCCAACGAGCTACTCATTCAAATCGCATTGCACCTTGACTTCGAGCCTCCCTCGATTGTCAGATTTACCTACGAGCCATCAGCGAGCCTGACAGAATCCGAAGCCACGCCACTCAAACTTCTCTCCCTCGTATCCTGGCGCTGGCGCAAGATCGTCCTACCGATGCTTTTCCGCTATTCCCGCATCTCACTGAGCAAAGAGGCCGAGTGGGTTCCTGTCGATGCGCGACTGGTGGATAGCATGCAGACGCAGTTGTCGACGCTGACCAACCATGAGTTCCGCATCTACCATCAAATGTGCAACAAGTTTAAAAGCAGCTCTACATTCGCATATGAGGAGGCTTTTGACGACCTGCTCATCAATCTATGCCGGGTGCAGGAGGGAGACGAGTTCTTGAAGGCCGTACCACCAACAATTTGGCTCCCACATCTTCCAAAGACTTTCACGGACTTCGCAGGTTTCATCGCACAGTACGATCTGAAGCATTACATCAAGAGTGTAGTCGTGCATACAGATAAGGAGTACGAGCTGCGGCATGTCAGCACAGCCGATGCGCCCCTCGCTCGTACCGTTGCGGAGATATGGACTCAGCTCTTTCGGCACCTCGAGCCCAACCGACTTGTCGTTGCTGCACCACCAGCCACTCTTGCCGGATTGCTGGATGTGCAGGTACTTAGCGCCGATACATGGGCTTTTGACATGAAGATGCACTATATTGAGCTTCTTCAGCCTGAGCATTCACGCCTAGAGCATATGAAGTCCGATTGTCGAGCTTGGAACACTTCACTGATCCATCATAGACCTTGGCATCATCTCGGGTACAACGAAGGCTCGTCGATTACAGCATACAGCACGTATGAATACCACTTGAAACAATCGCCTAAGATTTTGTATCTGCTGCTCCTCCGCATGGCGAAGGAGGTACAACAATGCTGCAAGATCACGTCTTTCAGCTTCACGGGCGTCTTTCCATTCGTCACGAATGTGACCGATATTATACGAGCACTTCATAAAATTTCGACTTTGAGGAGCGTGAGCTTTCAGCTTGCGCCGGGACCTGAGAACAACACCCTTGACGATCCCAAGCGTATGGGTCGGGCCCAGCGCAGCGACTTTTGGCTAGAGTGGAATGAGAGCTACAAGGTTCTAGCTGGCTTCCTAGGAGTGTTCGATTTCGCGGACGGCGCACAATTCGGAAGCCTCGATTGTCGCAATGAACAACTAGCTCAAGACGTAGCTGGCTATATTGAGTTACTGCAACAAAGAGGTGCGGGATGGCGAACGGGCGAAGAATCTGGTGTTTGGATCCGCGATCATGGGCTTGATCGTGACGTGACTCCTGTCACAGAAGCTGGCATTGTGTGACGGCAGCTTCAGGTGTGAGCTATCGAACACAGAGTTGGATTCGACCCACGGACAAAACAAAATGATACAATCGTTTGCAATTGCTGCGTAAAGATGCTATCAAATGCGTGGTAAGCACTGTGCCACCTACACAATCGATACACAGCAGCAAGGGCACAGCTCCAACATTTGGCTTTGATGCAAAAACGCGCCGCAGCGACTCAGCTCTAAATCTCGGCATCAAACCGACAACACATATTATCAGCGTCCGGATGTGCAGCTGTATGCAAGTTACGAGTTTTCGCACGCTTCATCACCTGTGAAGTTCATGAGTGTCTTCAGTCTCTCCATTCAATACCGTCTCTCATGTGTGCTATGGCTATTCTTATGGGAGAACTCGACCGAAGACGGACTCCTATGGAGCCAAAACAAGGAAGACTAGTAGCTTTGGCGAGATTGAAAAATGTTCTTGCATCTGAGTCTCTAAGAAAAGGTCGAAGCCTTTGCAATGTGGGCACAACATCGACCATAGCAGATCGACCCGGGCCTCACAAGACCCTTGGGCAAAAGTTGACACTCTGGAGCGAGTTCACAGAACAAGAGCAACACCGATCAGCACAAGAACAGCTTAGCAAACCCCTTGCGAACCATGTGCTACCCGCTCCAGCGCCTCACCCGGTGAATAACGACATCTCTCAAGTCCAGGCGTTGAGCCAGCAACCCCATGCGGCGCAGCGACCTCGAAACAATCCAGCTGTACGATCACATGTATATAATCAGCGACCCCGTCTAAAGCCCGAGATCGCATTGACGCTCGGCAATAATAAACAGCTGCCGCCGCTCCCATTACCTTCCACTCCACCGCCATCGTACCGGACACACTCATACTCTCCCCATTCGCCAGGCAACCCCATCATCACACCCCTCAATCTCGCCAACCAAACTACACCCAAAGTAAAGACGGTACGTTTTAACGGCACCAAAGACGTGTGGCGAACGACAGGGAGCCGGTATCAAGGCATTGTCGTGGATAACGAGCGGATGAGGGAGACGGACGGAGTAGAGCTAGCGCTGCCTTAGGAGAGGGCGAGGAGGTTCGAGAGGTCGGGAGAGGACAGGGTGATCAGGAGTGTTTTGATGAGGGAGGGATTCCTTTAAGCACGTTAGTCCATGATATAAACCCCTTTACGGAATGAGGAGTTTCGGTGTAATATGCAACAGGCGCACATAGTCTTGAATGATCAGTAACGTCCAACGCACTGTTGTAGCCACTACTCCTGCGCATTCGAATGTGGACTCACCCAATCGCCTAGAATCACTGCTCGCACCCCTCTTACTAGCAGTCATGGCAAGCGCGGGGATATCACGTGTACAGTTCATGGATGCTCGAACCGGGCAGCGCTCACATGTGCGGGTTGGCTGAGATGCCAGGTTCTGTCAAGATGTTCAGAAAACTGGATGGATTCGTGCGCCAAAGTGGAGATGTCTTAGATTGGCTTTTTTTTACTTCTTTGGAACGCTGTTCCCACCAAGTCATCTTTGCGACAGATCTACAGGCGTGTTACAATGGATTTCTTCCACGTTATTTCCAGCTTCCCTCCCTCTCTTCCGTCATGGTCTGCACTTTGGCGGGAAGGAGCCTTTGCCATTCGGACGTGATTGTGCAGTATGATCCCACACAAGCCACCAAGGACAGGATCGCCACCAAGAATGCTGCAAACAAGAGGACATACGAAGACCAACAGGCCGAGGCGAAGGAGAAGGTATTTTACGACACGCTACGCAACAGGCTGAAACTTGCTGGCCAAGTGCAACCTTGTGCGTATGAGGTTCTTCGCGAGTAAATGACATGTCCCTCTTCCTCGCACATCATCAAGCGCCTGTATGGCGATGAATCAGGGTTCCAGTCTCAAGACTACTTCGCCGCGTCTGAAATGATACTGTACTTCTTCGATATAGACACACTGCTCTGCTTCGTGGCAACAGACAGTTGGACGCCGCAGAGCATTGCCTTGGTAGACAACGACAGCAAGGGATGTCGTGTGGCCAACACAATTGGGGTTCAACCTCTCTCACAACGAGCAGCGTTGACAAGTACCGTCGGGACCAAGCAGGCAGGCAATCTAGGACGGGACACCTATTCCATGACCGAAGAAAAAGCCCCGGCGCCAGTAGGTGCGTCTCTGGGCTGGCTACTTCAGGTTGTCGGCAAAACACAACGTAATGCGTTCCTGAATTCTCCATGGGTCAAAGCGATGCTGCCAATCCGTCCCGGCCGCGAAGAAAACGCGCTCAAATCCCTCCAGCGCAATAAAGTCGCGGGCTCAGACGGTCTTGACGACGTCTATAGCAGGATTGGCTCGTACGGCACCTCGGATTTCGATGGACTGACATGCCAGCAGATCTTCTTGAAGATTGCAAACACAATCAAGGCCAAGTACGATGAGAGTATGACACCAGAGAAGGTCGGGAAGGAAAGGTCGATAGCGCGAAGCCCGGCGCAGTGCCGGAGACGATGGCTCTGTCGACTGAAATGGTGTTTGCGCGAGGTTTCGACCCCTTGCAGAACGGTGTTGATTTCAAAAGAGGCGCTTTCAAGGTGTTTGGCGAGTGGACGGAGATTTTATCGACTGATCAAGTGGTAGCTACGGACTACAGCTTACAAGGCTTGTAGCAAATGTAGTGGCCATGTAAGATAATGTTGTTGATGACTGCACAGGTGCGACAATTCACATGCATGCCTGTGCCCTTTGAAATAAGATTTCTCTCATTGCGGTTTATCAGGGCTAGCTTTCCAGCAGCGTGATAGATTAACCCAGGGGCTTAGATTGCATGGATAATGCATTCCTATAGCCGTGCCATACAGTGGCTAGTAATACATTGGTTGAAGTTTAGGATTAGTCCATGACTCAACGACGCCGATCACGACTCCTACTGCGTGTCCGACTACGTGCACGCCTTCTCCTGTCGCGGTCATCCCGGACCCTGTCACGGTCACGACTTCGGCTTCGATCTCCAGTCTTCTGGTCAGCCTCCTTATCGACGCCGCCGCCGCCGCCACCAGGTATGTAGCGATCCGACTCGTCGAAGCGTGTGCCTCTAGCTCGGCCGCCCTCCCAACGGTCATATTCCCTGGACCTGTAGCCCCTGGGACGATCGCGGCTATTGTCACGTTTACGCGGTCGACTGTCGTCGCGCTTGCGGTCCCGGCTATCGTCACGCTTGCGCGCGCTCGTAGTAGCTGAAGCCGCAGCTGTGGCACCTGCGCCACCAGCTCCAGGCACGTACCTATCTATGCCATCCGGACTTCTTGAGCGCGAGCGATGGCGGCGACGTGCGGGCGGAGTACGGTCACGAGCTCTGCGGCCTCCTCGAGAGCGAGAGGGGGTGCGATCGCGACGATGTCCATGGTCGCGATCCTTTGGTGATGGGCTCCGAGAATTGTAACGCGATTTGCGACGACTAAGATGAGTTTCTCGGGAGCGGCTTCGACTATCGCGACGCGATCGCTTATCGTCTCGGTCATCTCGTGGTCTGTAGGAGTGTCTGTCGTCGTCTCTGCGGGATCTACGGTCGTCTTCAACGCGAGAAGCTCGCCTATCATAACGACTTCCACGAGATGGCGATCGAGACTTGCTGCGTTTTCTCAAGCTCACGCTAAGCGCAACGCTTGGCGATCGTGTACGGCCGCGGGACTTGTTGCCTTTAGAGGGCAGCGGAGGCGCAGCATCCCACCGAGACCTTACAGGAGTTTCGTGAGATTTTTCGGCTGGCGGGGCATCCTCCATAGCAACATCATTATCTGCGGTGGGAGTGGCAGGCTCCTTACTGGGTGATGGAAGTGCTGGCGATTGCGATTTGCCGTCCATTCTAGCAAGTCGAGCAGCAACCGGGTCTCTGGGGACAAGCGATTTGGGTGGCTGGGCTTTGCGCATTGGAGGCTCGAGCGACTCTGATCGTTCAAGAGCAGGACGTTGTCGAGATTTCTTCATCTGCTCGCTTTCTTGCAGCAGAAGCTGCAAGGCAAGATCATCATCCACTTTGATATCGTCCACCTTGATCTCCTCAGGCTTCATGTCCTTGGTGCGCTCGCGTGACCTCGTTCGGCTCCTGGTCCTGGTCCTGCGCCGACTTCGCTCGCGCACACGACCTCGATCGCGCGATCGGTCGCGCTCAGGAGTCCTGCTTCGCCCTCGGCCACCTCTGTGTCGCCCGCCACGGCTTCGGTCCAGCTCTTCCTGTATGCGCCGGGCCCTTTCCTCGTCCTCTTTGCGGATCCTCTCGAGGCGCTCTTGCCGAGTCTTTTCATGCTCGTCGTCTTCTTTCCTGCGCCGCTCACGTGCCTCCTCGCGCTCCTTGTCGATGCGTTCTCGTTCTTTCCGCCGGCGTTCTTCGTCTTGCCGGTCGCGCTCCTCACGGTCCTTGCGCCGGCGCTCCTTCTCTTCCTGCCGAAGTCTCTCGCGCTCTTCTTCCTGCTCCTTCTCGCGACGCTTGCGCTCCTCCTTCTTAGCCCGCTCCTCTCTTTCGATCTGGCGCTCTTTTTCGAGCTCCTTCGCTCGGACAGCTTCACGCTCATGGCGCCGAGCCTCTGCCTCGTGTGCCCACTCTTCGTCCGTCTTGCTTCCTCTCGCTTCCTCTTCCGCTGCAGCCTCTGCGCCGATCTCAAGGGCTCTATATTCTCGCATCTTAGGCAAGCCCTGCTGCTTGATGAGCTTGTCGAGTAGCTCGCTGACGGTGTTCATGATGTTGCCGTAAATGTTGATGCGCTCGCCGGCGCCTTCAATGAGGGTTGTCGCCATCCGGGGGTCTTTGGCTAGTAACGAAGGGTTGCGGTCCGTCTCGTTCTCGACCAGGTCCTTTAGGGCGGACAAGAGGTCGTCTTTGGCGGGCTGTAGGGTTACATGTCAGCGTCGCGCCTTTTGATGCAGGGAAATAGCACATACACTGGCCTCGTACTGTGCCAGTAGCTCTTTCCGAATGCTGTCATACTGGCCCTTCTTGCGGAAGGTGTGGACCAGGCTATCGATGGCCGACCGCTTGGCCTGCGACAATGGTAGTTCTGAGGGGCGCAGCTTCTTGCGCATATGCTGTGGCCCATCGCCATCGAGCGGGCGCTTGCGGCTGACCTCGGCCATGGTTGGTGAGAGTGGTGGAGCGATGGTAGGGAGGGATAGTTCGCGCGAGAGGTTGCGGCCAGCGATGCAGGGGACGGGGATGCGAATGCGGAGATGGGGCCGCACCTCAGGCAGCGCAGGGCTGGAGAAGCGTGCCGAATTAGGGGGTCCACTATGAGCGAGCGAGTGAATGGCAAATATGCATGAGCGTCGACGAACTGCGCTGGCGGCCAGGTGCGACGTCGGGTCGGCTGCGCTTTCCGCACGGATTGGCTTGGCACGGCGGCGGAGCTTCGCAACCCTCACCCCGGCACGACGGTGAGAGGCGGACCGGCGAGAAGGCGACTCCACGGCACAGCACCAACCCACTGCTTTCCTGCTCGTCGTCGTCGACGCCACACTTCCGCACACACACGAGCACAGACACGGTCGACCAAATCCACAATGGTTCACAAGGTCCTCTTCTGGAGCGGGCTCGGTAAACATGCCACCACCTGCCCACACGGCCAACCGGCGTGCTAACAGCAATTGCTCCACAGGCATCGCCGCGCGACTCTGGCAGCTCGGCATCGAGATGCGGCCGCTCTTCAACAAGGAGTCCCTCTGGGTCTACCCCGTCTACGCCGGCATTGGTGGCAGCTTCGGCTACTGGCTCATGGGCGTGGAGCACCGCCAATTCAGGCTCCTGGCCGATCGGCGCGACCAGCTGCTCGAGAAGCGCGCAAGGAGGAAGGAACGCGAAGAGGCCGCAGCCGTGGAGCAGTCATAAGCACGCACCAGCACGGTGGCAGCAACGACTGGGAGCGGCAGGCGTCAGGACACAGAAGACTCGTCAAGGACGTGGGACGCGAGCACTGCCAGCGCATCTCATGGAATCGCACAACGAAAAAAACCTTCTTCGCAGCTGTGAGAGCACCGTCTGATAAATTGGAGGCGGCAGCTGGCAGTCTACGGGGCGCATTGACTACTACGCGACTTCGTGTGAGCGGAGGACTCGCACTGTATAAACCTCACAAATCAAGAACATGTTATACCACAGTACTTCAGCCCTTGTGTGAAGCTAGATTCGTCATCAGAATGCGACATATTGCCAGTGGCAGCAACGCCCGATACGACGTCGTATGCCACCCTAACAGATTAGGAAGGCTTGGTGCATGACTCCTGCCCCAGCTGTTTTGGCGCTTCTGAACGAACAGCCTCGCCCTCACGTGCACACATAACACTCTGTCACGGCCATCATGTCTTGATACTTCCTCGTCGCGACCCTTGTGGTCAACATTCCGCATTCCTCTACTACCCGCCCCGCCGTTATCATGTCTCCTAATACCGAGACTTTCCTCGCCCTCAACAGCGGCACATGCACGCCCGTGCAGATGGCTAACGGTGGCTTCAAAGCCAAAGGGATAGTCGTCTTCTCTGGCGGCAGTGCGGCGAACAATCTGGTAGACGTGTTCAAGACCGTGAGAGAAGACAAGAGGTGCCCGTTGAGCTATGTCATCCCTATCAGTGATAACGGCGGCAGCTCGTCGGAGCTGATCAGGGTGTTCGGTGGACCCGGTATGTGATGAGAAGCTCGAATCTGAATATCGCTGACATTCTGCAGGTATTGGTGATGTGCGAAGTACGTGTTGAAATTTAGAAGCTTGGAGTAAGTTCGTGTTGACCGTTTCCAGGCCGTCTTGTGCGTCTCATCCCAGATGACCCCGACAACGATGAAAGCGAAAAGGCAGCCATCAAGGCATTCTTCAACCATCGATTGCCCAAGGAGCGAAACTCTGCAAGGCAGGAATGGCTTCAAATCGTCGAGGCAGAACATGCTCTCTGGGACAACATCTCGACTGCAAAGAGGGAGCTCATCCGATCGATTCTCAATCTGGTTGCTTTCGAAATCGTCAAACGACGTCGCCCGTCATCCAGTTTCGACTTTACAGGCGCCAGTATAGGCAACTTCTTCTTGACTGGGTACGTGTTTCATCAATTTCTATCCCTTTTGACTCATCAACGATCTGGGAGCTTTCCAAGTCCAGCAATAGCAATCTTCTAACACCGCCCAAATCCGAACCTCAAGCCGGTTCTGAGCCAAGACACTCTACACATCTGGTACTGACTACATCAGTGCACGCCTATTCACTGGCTCATTCGAGTCGGCCATCTACCTTCTTTCCAGCATCTGTTCAGTCCCCAGTCACACTTCGGTCCTTCCTGCCATCAACACCAACTTCACACACCACATCTCCGTTGGCCTTGCGAACGGTGACGTCATTACCGGCCAGAATTCCATCTCGCATCCTTCAATATCGACTGCACTTGAGTTTGCTGGTGCACCCTCCGAGTCCAACGAGGTGGAAGAGCATGATCGTATAGAAGATGCGAACTGGCCTGGATCTCTGCCCACACTTCGAAAGCAGTACATCACTTTCTCCAAAGCTGATGAGGAAGAATTACCAGCACGTATCGAGCGGTTGTGGTATATCAATCCTTACGGCCAAGAGATTCGCCTCGCCGCGAACCCGATGGTGCTGAATGCACTGAATGATGCACAGGCTATCGTCTACAGCATCGGATCGTTGTATACATCGATTGTGCCTTCGATCGTCCTGAAGGGTATGGGCCAGGCTATCGACAACCCAGTAATTCGCTACAAGATACTGATACTGAACTCGACCATCGACCGTGAGACGGGACCATCCACGAACCCATACACAGCTATCGACTTCGTAGCCGCTATTGCGAAAGCAGGGGAGGAGTCCAAAGGCAACTCCGGGCCGGTCGAGAGGAGAACATACCGCAACTACGTGACACACTTGATTCACCTGCAGGGGCCGGGCACGCCTGCTGTAGACAAGGACGAGCTCAAGAGCCTGGGTATAGAGGCAATACGTGTCTATGGCAGGAAGAACGATGGAGAGAACTTTGTGCGATATGATGAAAGGGGTCTGATACAGGCGCTTGAGGTCACAATGGGCAAAGGGCGGGATCCAAGAATGCCAAGCAGGCGAAACACGTTGGAGGTTCCGGTTAGGTAGAGGCGGCAGGCGCACGCCCTCACTTCTCAGATCAAGTCCTTGTCTACATCAGTCTCAAGCTACCGACCGCACACGCCCTATCAGTGGATTCCCTTTTTTTCATACTCCATCGTATTCAGCCTCAGGCTGACTTCTCACCCAGACCCGGATCGTAGTCTCTTTGCGCTGCGCAACTTCTGGTGGCCATATTCCACCCCCATCATCTCTCTCACCATCATCACTCCCTTTCACTCAAGCCCCGCTATCCTAATCTGCAACGTAATCGCCGTAGAACCCTCTCTTACCCACTACCCGCTCTCACTTGCAAAACCGCCCGGCATCCAGTACATCCCTCACCTTCCTGCAAGATATAATCTGCAAAATTTACGACTCGTACAATCAAACCCGCGACCACCGCTCGCCTTAGTCTAGGATTTTCGGCATCCTGGACTTTGGTGGCCCGCCACTTACACGCCTTGTGGCGGACCAGGTGGTCGTCTGTTCGAGTCCTCATGTTATCACATGTGTCAGAGTTACCACCACTCGTTGGCATCGAGTAACGGAAAACTTGAGGGTTGGAAGCCCAGAGTTTACGTCGCGCATCGTCCTAGCTTCGGCTGGGGTGAGCGTGCTTTTTGCTTTTTTTTGGTGACATGCCTTGGTGGTAAGGTAGTAGGCATAAAGGTCGGGAGACTAGTAGTAAGTCAATGTCAAGTCGGCTTGCAATATATAGATGAGTGGTATGGCTAACTATCCACGTTAGCTGTTTGCGTCATATCGCTCAGCAGTATGATGTTGTCAGAGGCTAGTGCTTCACTCTCCACCTCTGCACCTCCCGCACGCCTACCAGCTGCGCACGCTATTTTCCCTTCTGCTCCTGCATCCACTCAGGTTCTTATCCTCTAGTTGAACCCGCAGTTACCGCCCGGCACTACAGGGTCTCGATGGAAACCCTTTCGCATCAAGCCTAATTGAGCGACCTCAAGGGGAGCCCTTGCAGACCACTCGGCGACGCACGCCTTGATAAGAAACTATTGTCTCCTTATGTTGTCACATCATCTAAGCAAGCACGATGCTATTCCTTTTGGTCTTGCCATTCCTACTCCTCAGCACGTATCGTGCCACACGATGGGCCCAAAACTATATTTCCGCGGGCCGATACGACCTCCCCATCATCCTCCTCCCCGTCTCCTTCGAAGACCTCTGGTGGATGCCCCTCCGCCCGCTCTTTGCCTGGGTCCAACACCTCCCTTTCGGTCTCGGAAACTGGTACCTCTATACCACCATGGGTTGGCCGACCGAGGACCTCAACGCCAGCGTGCTCAAGTACGGTGAGAACCTTGTTCTGTGCTCGCCTTCTGGCAACACACTCGTCAGTTCTGAAGCTGCGGTGATAGAGACCGTGTATGGCGGTAAGCGTGGCGGTGGATTCACGCGCGTGAAGGGTGAATGGCGCAGGCCGGATGCGCAGTCGCAGCTTTTTGCATTCTATGGTCAGAATGTGAGTTCGACGAATGGCGAGGAGTGGAGGCGGCATCGCAAGGTTACGGCACAGGCATTCAATGAGCAGACGATGAGGCATTGCTGGGAGGAATCGTGTCGGCAGGCTTCAAAGCTCGCGTTTGAACCCGGTGGTGGTAGCGATTTGGTACAAGTGCGACGCATGTTCGACGCTCTTGCTATGCGGGTGCTCACGATTGTGGGATTCGGACAGGAGCGCGGATCAGAGTTGACGAGTGTGCCAGTGGGACATCGCGAGACGTTATTCGAGTGTCTCGAGGTCATATTGCAGAACATCTTGCTGACGGTGGTGTTCCACTCGCTGCGAGTACCGAACTTGTTCCTCCCCGCGGTATTGAAGAAGCTCAAGGTCTCGGTCCGCGAGTTCAAGTTGTACATGGAGGAGTCTGTCTTGCAGCATATGCAGACTACACACACGAAGGCGTCGTCTTCCGAGACCTCGGGGCGTTCAAGAAGTCTTCTCGAATCCCTGATCTGCGCCAACGAAGCTGGAAAATCAGAGGAAACGAAACAAGGCACACGGCCGTCTTATCTCACCGAGTCAGAGCTGTACAGCAACATCTTCGTGTTTAATCTCGCAGGCTACGAAACTACCTCCGGCACACTGACGTTGGCGCTACCATACCTCGCCGCGCATCCCGAGCTCCAAGACTGGGTTTGCGAAGAGTTCAAAAACGCTTTCACCAACAGCGAGATGCCAGATTACACAACTACATATCCAAACCTGGTACGCTGTCAAGCAATCATGTACGAGACACTGCGTCTCGCATCGCACCCACCACTGTGAGCAAACTTCCATAATCCCCAAAACACGTGAGATGAATTCTTGCTGAGTACACTCACCCAGGCTCGTCAAGGCACCCACAGCCCCCGCCCATTTAACAATCACAACGCCGACCGGCCCCCTCGACGTCACAATCCCCCCAGGAACACAAGTCGGCTTCAACATGTACGGCGCCCACCTCTCTCCCCGCTGGGGACCTTCCCCCCTCTCCTTCAACCCGCAGCGCTTCATTTCCACCTCCGCATCCGGTCAAGAAACACTCAGCATGCCCGACTCAGCGTTCTTCGCGCCATGGAGCCTCGGGGCGCGCGTGTGCCCAGGGAAGAAGTTCAGCCAGGTGGAATTCGTGGCCGTGCTTTTGCACATGTTGGCGGACTGGCGGATTGAAACGGTAAGAGGTGAGGGAGAAGCGGAGACGGAAGCGAGGGAGAGGGTGTTGAACGTTTTGGAGAGGAAGACGTTCAATGTTAGTGTGCATTTGGTGAGGCCGGAGGAGGTGCGGTTGAGGTTTGTGAGAAGGGAGGTGTGATGTGGGGTGGGAGATTGAGGGTGTGGAGGTTCAGATGAGTAGGAATTTGTCGGCTTCGTTTTCGTTCTAGGATGTTTTGTTGTTTGACTATGCGTCCATCCAGCCTTCTAGGTAGCATGTCCCCAAGACCTCGTACTCGGAACTTTCAGTACATCTCAGAGCCACGGGATTAGAACATCTGTGCAGGATAGATAGACTGCCACCCTCCAGAACATGAGTGCCCGTCGCAAACCGGTCGTGATGAGTGGTAAAGAAGTTCCTAAACCTTATGATTTCTCCAATTGATCTAATGAACGATATCTGGGCGAACTTAAGGCCCTTGATTCGTCGTGGCCTCTACATTCTCGCTATCATCGTCCCTAGGAATGTCTCTTGTGCCCTCTTCGGTGTAATCTTCAGTGTAATTAGAGCCGGATAAGGTCCTACACCAGCCGTCCGCCGTAGGTGCAAGCAAGATTCGATTCCCCAAATATCTCTGGTCTTGAAGGTTGTGAGATGAGCGAGCATTGACTCCATCAATTATCATGTTGAGTGCATGCTCGAATTCATTACTTTGTGGAACTCTGGTCTGGTCGCACATAGAAGTGATGTTTATCATCGCCGATAGTAACAATTAACTTACCACGAACGCGAGGCATCCTTGGATCACACGTCCTACGCCAGGGGTATTTGACGTTCCTTCGAGGTAGATCCTGACTGTGTGCGGCACTGTTTCTCACCACCCCATTCGCCAACCTGAATGGCATTACGTCCTGTGGAAACCTGAATTCAGGCACCCGGGAGGGTAATTTCGAACAACCTTGGCACACTGGTCCAATCTCAAGTATATCAAGCCTGGATTTTCCTCGAATGATCTGCCATGACTATCTCAAGAAGAGCTTGCGCGAGTGTAAGATTGGGATCTGGTCGAAGAATGATACCCGGCTGGGTTCTCAAACCAACGAACGCATTCAGCTGATTGAGCTTGACGGATGTGTGTGCCTGCAAAGTAACGGCAGAGGGAAAGCTACCGAAACGCAATGGCAGTTCAGCTTCTTCATTGAGATATCTGGTCGTAAGCTGAACCAATAAGTGAGGATAGTCCTAGGCATGTTCACACAATGTCTCTCCGTCACTCAAGATGCGCTTCTTGCTTCTGTGCATGCTTGATCTCGTGCCGAATTATCGCACGCCGCCGTATCATATCCTTAGTTCAGAACTTGAGCCGGCTCTGCGATATTCGAGAGTGAGACAGGGTTTCCAATCAGCACGAAGCTCATGTCCTGTGCCCTGTACTCTTTATCAGCTCCCAGGACGAAACCTGTGTGTGGTGTGTGTTAGCTTCATTCGCGTATATGCTAGAAGCTTTGACGGAGATCTAGTATCAAGAATTGACTACTGCAGAGGTAAGGGAAGTTGACATTGATGAACATGATGTCTTTGCGACTGTCTGGAGCAAGCCCGTGTCAAACCCACAGTCACTCCGTAGACTCAGATAATATATACCCCTCGCTCAGCATAATTGTTTTCTGTTTAGATAACTCACGTCGAATTCCACTGCACCTAGTTCCGGTAGCGCCACACTCTTCTCCATCGAAATCAACCATTCAAAGGCCTACACAGCTGGCAGCGGCCAGGTGCTTAGTACCGTGGCCTGTAGTCCTGCTGCGGGTAGCCGCCTTCTGACTGTTCATGCTGGTAGTTGTCCTGTCGCTGGTATCCGCCTCCAGCCTGGTTGCTCTGGTAGTTATCCTGCGGATAGGAGCCTTGTGATGGGTGGGAAGGCTGGGAGTAGTTCTGTTGAGGTGGTGGGTATTGGTCCGGTCGATCGTACTGCGGTTGTTGCTGGTAGGACTGGTATCGGCGCTGTTGTTGGTACGGGTCGTTTGGGCGGCCTTGATCATCCTGATACTGCGACAGTGCATCATATCCATGTTGTGGTTGACCCTGTCCACCATGGTGAGTATTTGGTGGCCCAGTGTTGTTGTAGTCCCCTTGTGAGGAAGGCAAAGGCCGTGTACCGCCTCCAATGCTTGTGTTTGCAGTCGGTGCTCCCACACTAACACCCTCGTTTCCGATGTCATCTGGAACAGAGATCTTTACGTCTGGCAGATACCTCTGCACCTTCTGCTCCACGATGTTCTGCACGAAGACCCAGCTTTCATGCTCAAGCTTGCGGTGCCCACCATTGACGACACCGAGGATGCTCTCGCGAAGCGTCTCCTGTACTTTCCTGACAAGGTCTCGGATCTTGCCGACGAGCTTAGCTTTGATATCATCTCCAAAGCTCCGATCGGCCTGACCACCGGCGTCCCGGTCGAGCTGTGAGTCGAAAGGATTGCCACCTAAGATCTTCTCCAGCGGACGCTGGAACTGATCTGGCAATAACTCGAACAGCTGCTTTTCAATCTCGCCCAAGACCTTGCGGAATTCTATGCGTACTTCTCTGTGCACTCTGGCTAGACCTGTGCTGAGTTTGTCGCTGATGACCTTGGAGAACCCACCCCCACTCTCTCCCGATTGTCTGTCGTCTTCCAACCCCCGAGAAGCTCCCTCGTCAGATGATTTTTTGCCGAACAATCCGCCGATTCCCATGACCAGGTCTTTCACCTGATCTTGAATCTCGGCCTTAGCACCATCGCCGAGATCGCGCGTACTCGTGTTGCCTCGTAGCCAACGCTTGATATGATCCAACGCTATCCGAGTGAACTGCTCCGCGATATTTGCGTGCTGTGATCGGAGCTTCTCACCAACTCTGTCTCTGATCTCTGGGCTGATGAGGCGCGCTTTTTCCTCTGGGTTTCGAGAAGCGTCCTTGACAGTATCGCTGATTACACCGAGTAGTCCTCCAATCTCGAAGCCTTGCCCGCCAGATCCTCCGTTGTCCTTCTCCAGGTGGTCTTGCACAGCATCGATAGCGGACGACAGGAAGCCGCGCGCTCCTCCAGACAAGCCTGAATCTTGGGATTGCGTCTGATCCGAGGGACCTCGACCCTCAGTGAGGTTGAAGATATCGCGCAAGTCATCGCTTGCACCATCAGAAATGTTGCTGAAGCTCTGCGTCAGCTTAGCGATTTCATCGGCAAAGGGCAGAGATTGGCCGCCGTAAGAATCTGGCGCTGAATCGTTCAGGTCCCTGCCAGAAGGGTCACTCTTGTCTTTGTCGAAAAGTGACCGGAACGCATCGATAACCTGTGTTTCAAGACTGTCGATGGTCTTTTGTTGGAATTGCTCCAGCTCGGACGCGATGCGGGGCTGGATCTGAGGCGCGAGCGAGTCGACATACTCGTCGACCTTCTGAAACAAAACCTCGGGAAGACTGGAAGAAGACATTTTTGACGAGTTCAACGTGTAGGTAGTCGATTGACGCCGCTTAGTTGTGAATATGGTATAGTACCCGCTCGATGCCGCTGGAGAGGTAGCTGTGCAGTGGCGGGGTAGCAGGAGCTCGACCATCTTGGCGACTGAGGTCACTGATCTGTCACGCCGCACGCCGGGTATCCGTGAAGACCCACATCGTATGCTAAGCAAACGCACCTGAGCCATACCTCTCCTCGTGAATATCTTAGTATCGTTGAGACGTAGGATCGGTCATGGAAAGGGGAAGTCAAGGCCTTGCGTGTTGACTGCATCTACGAAGCTGTCTGTTTGCCATTACATGTCGGTCGCTACCTGTCGGATCCTTCATCGAGACAACATGATGAACATCTAGAACGGATACGCTCCAGGGGATTGAAGAACAGCCGATGTTGCTAGTATTGCTGAACTGTGAACAGTGGCGCGACTCATGCGTGAGCTGGACGGTACTGCAGGCATTAAGCTCCATGCCTCGTGAAGCGGACCGGGTGGAAGTCAGACAGCTTCTGATGCTCGTCGAGTTCTTTCGTGTTTACGGTGCATTGTGTATACGGTGGTAGGACCACACGCATCGATACGAACGCATTGTTGCCCTATATCTACACTTGACCACAGACATAGCGGTCTACCAATTCGACGCAGTCCGTGGCCTAGGGTCGTGGTGTACGAGGTACTGTCATCTTCACGCGGTGCACCGATGTGATGGTGTCGGAAGAACGTTCCACCCCCATGACGCAGCTCCCGCGCATCCCTCGCGTACCTGCCAAGCCCGTCAGGGGCCACCCAATCACAACCCTCCATCGTCCTCCTCCAAACCAGCGCCACCCCAAATTCGACTCACCAGTGAGAATCGCTCATCGTGTCCGAATCCTCAGCTCGTCAGCCTGCGCGTCCGTTGCGCGCCACCTATTCGCCTAGCGACAGCCGCTGGTGGTGGACACGAGACCATGTCCAAACATGGGTGACTAGGCTCGTATGGCTTGCGCGTGCATGGACGCTCGCGCTGTCGAAATGCTTGTTCGAGATCCTTTGGCTTCATAGGGGCGCGATGAATAAGATGGTCATTGCCGCGCTGCCACGGGCGCGTTTTCCTTGTGCTCTTCGCCGTCGTCGTTGTGTGTCACGGACTTACCGTAGTCGATCCTTACCTCAGTCAATCGTTTATAATTAGAGCTCTTTTTATTTGCGGCGGAGATATACATACATATCAAATACACATCCGACAGCATAGTTCAATTTCGGACACCTTTGAGAAGAATAGCCATGGTGCGCGCTGTGTTTGTTGTACTGGGAATGCTGGGCGCGGCGGTTGCGCAGAGCTCAGTCTGTAAGCTCATGCATATGTCTCGTGCAGAGTGGCAATTTGCTAATCAAAGTGGAATAGATACTGGGCCCGTTTTTGATCCAGGAAATGCTCCTTTCTTCGGCGCCAGCTCCCTCGTCATCCCTACCCTGAGTAACGCCGTGCCCACCACCGAGGTCACTCCCACGTTCATCCGCTCTCGCGTTTCGTCCGCTGCCTCTGCTGGGATCTCGGGCAGCGCGCTGTTGTCTAGCTCAGCTACCCGTAACGCAACCACCTCAGCTTCTGCCACCCCGTCCGCGTCCTCGTCGTCGGTGCGGATCTCGTCGAGCGCATCGCAATCATCATCTCTTGCAACCTCAGCTTCCCGAACTTCGTCTGCTACATCCTCGGCTTCAGCACCGGCACAGAGCACCGGCGCTGCAGTCGCAAACGTCCCGGGAGTAGTTGGTGCGATCATGGGAGGAGTGTTGGCTGGATTGGCGATGTTGTAATGCGGTGGATGGCGGGAAGATGTGAAGACGCGGGATAATGTACCTAGACACTGTCGAATCAAATATACACAAACAGGAGGCACTAGATTAAGAACGACCGTTGGAGTTTGAGGAGGCGGGTGCATGCTCGGTGAACTAAGAGCATATCAGGTACTAACAAACCTAGATTCCCGACGTCGGTGATGTAGGAGAAGGAGACGACTTCGCAGGTTCAGGCATATTCCAGAATGGCTCAGAGTCCCAGGTTGCATTTGTTCCCGGAAGCGAAAGGGTATATTGGAAAGTGCTCCAAGATGGATCCAATGATTCGACGTTTGCCTTAGAGCACCCGCTTTTGCCCTTGACCAGTTATAACGCCACCCAAACGCCGTCATGATGCATGCAACTTGCTTTTCCAGTCCCACCACGCCACCTATTCTTCCATTGCTCCTACTTCGGTGACCGACTCGCTCGATTTCGAGTAGTACGCCTTCAGATCGATCTTGAAGTCTGCCATTGCCACACCGAACATCTTCAGCAGTGCAGTCTGGTGGCTGTTCATAACCTCCCCTTCTTTGCACACTGTGTACGGCGCGTCGAGGACAATCTTACCCTTGTCGAGTCTTGTTGGCATACCCCATTTCCTGATAGTAGTCTCTACACTGTGCGGTAGCGCGACATCGTCGTCGGAAGGCACTTCTCCGCCTCTCGAATGGACGACACCGGCGGGAATTGTGAAGGTTTGCGACGCAACGACACCGGCGCGAGCAAAGTCGGTCTGCGAGTATGCGGCGAAGTATTCAATGATCTCGGAGGGGTCGCGGTTCGTGAAGAAGAGGCCCACGTTGCCGGCCAGGTACTCGGTGAGGCTGGAGAGATTTGTGAGGTGCTCCTCCGCTGGTGTCTGGCCAAGCGCTTTCGCCATGACTTTGGTCTTGCCAAAGAAGAAGCTGCCCAGGGTTGAGAGACAGGATATGAGCAGTGCCGTGGGGATACGTACCGGCTGTCGGCGAATTCGGCGCGCACCTGCTTCAGGTACGAGTTGCGCATATTTTCCACCGCGAAGACGAAGATGTGCTGGAAACCATCTGCCGCCTCCTGCACATTGGCGAAGAGCTTCTGCGACAGTTCTTTGCCCTTCTTGTCCGTCTTGGTCAGGTGCACGACCTTCGCGCGCTTGGATTTGGGCATGTTGACGCTGTTGCTGGAGGTCTTGGCGGGAGGGTTGCGGTCAAGAAAAAAGTTCGATGTTGGTCGCAGACTTCCGACCACAATTTGGGCGGGGAATTTTTGGCGAGCCTCCGAACTTGGCAGCCGCGGCTCACGCCCGGAGGGCAGGTGCAACTGTCGCTCCCCACGCTGCAATACCGCAAGGTAGCCACGACCATGCTGCGCCGATGACGAAGACATGTTGGACTTCATGGACAATGTGCAGCATGCATTCTACGAAGCCTCGCACTGGAACGTCGACAACTCGTATGGCGCATTGAATGCGACGGCGCGAGGTTGGTGTCGCGTCTCCTGCTCGTCCACGTTCAGATGCTGACCTCACGTGCAGCATTGCTCGACTTTCAGATACCGCGCGGACTGCGGCTGCAAATATCGTCGCTTGCGGCCCCCAACTTTGCAACCTCGTACACGCTGGGAAGCGTCGGGGTGGTCGATGGCTCCGTGTCCTACTTGTACTCGTCCCTGCCGCTCCGCAAAGACTTCAAGAGCTCCAGGATAGATTTGCACCATGTGATTCGCGGCTACAAGCGCCTGCAGGAGCTGAGGAGGCCAGACGAGAGCTGGTGGTGGGAGACGTGGCATGCTGGGCGGCGCATCGACCGCAGAAGTGAGGATGGCGGCACCACTTTTGTGAGCTCAGCTAAGACACGGCAGATACTCTGCTCTACGGGCGCATCTTCCTGCCCCAGTCCAGACTCGAGGCCTTGTATCTGCGACGCCTCACCCCAACGCGACAACTCCGCATCGCCGCCGTGAGCGACTCGAACCTCAACAATGGTGGAACGATCCTCACCCTGTTGCAGAATGACTTCGGCAAATATAGCACAGAGTACATGTACAGCACCGACTCGGCGCTGATGGGCGTGCGAGCTCTCTACAACTTTGGGCCGGATCCCAGGGTTGCGCCTACCGAGCCAAACAACGTAGACCAAGTGGAGCCAGTGCATGGTCGCTTCAGCGCTGGTGCAGAATTGTACTACGGAATCTTGAACAAGAGCGGAGGCATCAGTACCGGCTTGCGCTTCACCACCCTACCCAACCATCCGGGCTTCCCGTATACCATGACCCTGACG
>TARA_R110002003_G_scaffold62_2_pt1 | contig 36516 bp, 37 predicted proteins | sample TARA_R110002003 | Tara Oceans TARA_R110002003 (sample SAMEA4396441) | marine metagenome | biome: Westerlies Biome; feature: [SRF] surface water layer (ENVO:00010504); material: water (ENVO:00002006), including particulate matter (ENVO:01000060) such as... | depth 5 m | reverse complement strand
TCAAGCTTCGTAGTACTCGCGAACTACTCAGAGATGCTAAAGTTGCAGCAGCAGCAATACCTGAAGCTTGGCAAGTGCTAAGTAGAATTTTCTTCTCTCTCAATGTTTTCCCAAGCATTTCAACCTCAAACTGCACATCGATTCACTGTATATTCCGTCGTGTTGTCTCTAGTCCATCTCTTGCTATTTGCACGGTGCGTTTCGTCAAGTGTAGGCCTTTTTCGTCATGGTTCCAACGCCGTCCAACACATCTCGGTTGATGCCGTGCCCCAAGTACAGTCTTCAGTATCATGCGTCATATCTGTCATGACTTCTCGTCTACCAAGCTGGCGCCAAGCGAAAGAACAAGAATCAGTAAGTGGCGATGAGTGAAGGCTAACACACTGCGGCATCGAAGTCCTGCAATTAAAGAAGGGCAAACACATACCCTTGGTGAAGTATACAGTCCGCACAGTCCGGAATACAGTAAAGCTCTAGGGTGTCCTGATGGCATCCACGATCTGTTGGACCTACTGCTCTGACCGCCCAGCATTCTGATTGGCACCGACACATCCAAATCCAGGACGAAGAGCTTTCATTCCAGGAAAAGCTTTCGACGCTCCAAGCCATATTCACTTCCATCGTGTCCCTCCCACGCCCATCAGCACGGATTATTCCCACCTGCGCTTGGCGAAGCCATAACGCAGACCACTCCGCCGCAAGCTCTCCAACCACACCTATAGCGTCAATTCTCGAGCTGCGCTTTCCAGTCCGCACGAGAGGACAGCTCCGAGACTGCGAATCCGGCGCTAAGTTGTTGACAGCACGAGTAGACATGCAGTCACATCTTCCTTGTACAAGCAAGCAAGAATAGGCGGATCTTCAATGAGTCGTGACCCACGGCCCTCTTCGAGATTCTCAATATCACCCACGGTAATTCCGATTACATATCCTCATCGATTCGATCAGCCGCAGCCTATTCCGCATGTGCACCAACCCCCCTAATCGAGGCATGCAACCATCTCCATCACCGAGCTTCTCAACCAGCGCGCCTTGGACAGCGAGGTGTCCTTTTCGAAAATATGCGACCTCCTATAGGTTTACCATTTACCGCGGCTTTGACCATAGTCTCCGCCTTGAGTCTCCGATCGTCCCAACCGCGATCCCCAATCCGGCGCCATCTGGCTATGCGAAAGGACCACGAGGCAAGAACGGCAGCAGGAGTCATGAATGCCGTGCCGCATGCACGAGCGTATGTCGCAAGAACCATGGACTTGTCGGGAGGGTATTGGTGCGCAAAGGGTTGCAGCAATTCGCTCTCAGCCTCCATACATTCTCCATTTCTCCCACGTCGCATAGGACCGCCGCGTTTGTCCTGCTGTTTTCTGGCATGCCGGACGCACGAAGCGTGGTCATGTGCGCAGATGAGAACGTACTAGGGGGTGTGAATGTGAGGTATGGGAGCTGGATACTTGCGGACAATGCATGTGATGATGAGGTGGAAAAGGAGATTGTGTCAAAGCTTGAGACACGGGCGATGATGGGGTTGGTGCTGGTGTGTGGGGTGGCGGGGAGAGGTGGTGACGAGGTTGACGTTGCGGGATGTGCGAGTATAGCGTTTGGGTGTATGGCTAGATCTCAAATTACGGGCTGCGTTGAAGTGGGTGTTATGACAAGTGTGGGAGGACAGTCAGTGAAAGAATGCCGCGATTGTAAAAGATATTTCGGCTTGACTTATGACTTCTGTGGTAGTAAAGCATATGTTGGAATGTATATGCTTTTTGATTGTTCTCTCTCGTTTCTTCTCAAATCTACGCCATCATGCCAACGTATCTGTGCTTCGCGTGTCTGGCATGAGCATTCCACAAGGACTAGCCTTTATCATCTAACAATCATGTCCAACGTGCGCATACACGCTCTATTTCCCTAATTCCCGCTTGGCCTATGCATGCAAGTCAAAGGCAGAAGCAACGGCGCCCGTCTGCTGTGAACAACAATATGCAAATGTGTATTGGACTGCGCCAAGTGTGCTCAAAGTATCAATGCCACTCCTACTCGACGCACATAGAGTGTCGAATGGCGCAAGTGTACGCCAGTGGTGGCGCTTCGAAGAGATGTGACGGGACCGACAACAGGACAGTCTCGATCAAGATGTAATGTGTAGTTGACCGCCAAGGGTGAGTGGTGGCGTGTGCGACATGGCTTGTGTCAGTTTGATGGTGCAGGCGCTGTCATTGTAATCCTTCAAGACGGCGGTTGTTCTGCATCCTCTTGCCCTGGTGCTTCTGTCTTGCCCACTTCTTGGTTATGCAACAGCCGCTGATGCTCGATATCTCGCTCGTCCGTGCTGTCTACCTGCCCAGCTGCAGGTTCATCGGATTGCGCAGCCTTCTGGGCTTCCTTGGAAGGGTTCGACATGGGTGCTTCACCCGTAGGCTTAGTTGAGGCTTGATCCGGGCTTTCCTGACCCAGGTGGAACCACCCACCCCGCTCCCAGGAACCTGGCTGGTAAAGGCAGTCTGTTCGGGTACTGGTGTCGACGATAGCCTCCATGAGCGTGTTCAACCGGTCGAACGGGATGGGTTTGAGAATCCACGCGTCAAAGCCGGCATCGATATACCGTTGTCGATCTTTCTCAATCAGAGACGCGGACACAGCGATGATAGGCACACGACCACATAGGGCCGCGCGTGGCGAGTAAATGTTCGTGTGTGTCTTCTCATATGACCGTATCATCTTGGTTGAAGTGAGACCGTCAACGATCGGCATCTATGAGGGGCATTAGCAACAATCGAGAAAGCCGTAATTCCACTTCACTTACTTGCATGTCCATCAAGATGACGTCAAAGTCCCGAGGCTTGTCGCAAAATGCAGACGCACACTCCTCGCCATTTACGGTCAAGTACACATTGTGATCCAGTTTCTTCAGTCGCTTCTCTACGATCTTGCTATTGATCGGATCGTCTTCGGCTACGAGTACCCGCATATGCTTCGCATCTAGCTCCACGGGAGCGGGAGACATTACGTCTGGCGTGCCGAGGACTTCTCCAATGATACTGCCGCTTATAGGCACACTCTCGGTAGGTGAGACTGCTTCGTCAGGCATCCTGACGGCTTTCAATGGCACTGCTGAAGACGCTATAATTTCCTCTCCAGGGATCCTCGTGTCCAAACTGCGTTGGTGCGGTGGAACAACATTAACACGACCTTCTGCTATGTCAAGACTCTTAGATCTTGTGCGAGACGATAGTCCGAGATCGAGGCTGTTGCGTTTCGTGAGGACCGGTCGCAAGGAACGCGAGCTAGGACTTCGAGTACCATGAGTCTGTCGCCCTATCATATGCGGCTCTTGGATCGCTTCAATCAATCTGTCCACATCGCTTCTTTGGCTCCGTTGACTCGAGCCGCTTTTGAAGCTGCGGAGGCTTGTTTTACTTGTCAGGCTGTCGGCACTCGACCTTCGCGCTACCTTTTGACCAAACTTCTGTGACTTTTCATCTGCCTCTGAAGCGTGACGTGACAATGACGGGGCTATCAGAGTGCGCTCTCCCTCTGCGGGCCCAAGGCGTTGGCCCTCTGGCTGCGGCGTAATGCTTCCCTCTGGTGATTCGCTATTGCAAGACTGGTCCTCCCCTTCAGAGTCTGGTAGGTCGAACGGAAATTGTATCACAAACCGAGTGCCTTTGCCTTCTTCAGAACGTATTCTCAATTGGCCATTCATGTTCTTGATGATACGTGCCACCACCGCTAAGCCGAGACCAAGAGCAGTCTTGTCAATCTGCTCGGCAATCTGCTCTTTGTCTGGCACTAAAGCGTCTTCAAGAAGGGTAGCAGGCTCGGACTGTACCTGTTCCAGATCGTAGAACAGTTGATCGAGCTTCTTCGAGTTCATTCCGACGCCAGTGTCAGACACGGCAACCTCAACTTCCGCATGGTCTTTCTCCGGACGTGCAGCAACATAGATGTCGACCTTGACGCTGCCTTGAGTCGTGTTCTGTATGGCGTTTGCGGTGATGTTCGATATGGCTTGGCGTACCCGTCGTTGATCTCCGATGCAGTATTTGGGTAAACCGGGATGCTCAGTAACCTCGTAGCCGATATTCTTCCTCTTAGCATCGTTCCTAAACATATCGGTAGCCTCCTTTAGTGTAGCTTTCAAGTCGAACGATTCACCCTTGATAAGTGAGCCGCCTTCTTCAGTCTTCGTGAGATCAAGAAGATCATTGATGACATAGATGAGTGACTTTGATGCTGAATGTGATCTCGCCAGATTTTCCCGCGTTTCCGTATCCAGTGAGCCTTCCAACGCGATCTCGAGGTAATTGATGATGGCATTTAGTGGTGTGCGGACCTCGTGTGCAGAATTGGCAAGTAGCAACCTCGTTAACTGGCTGCTCTGCAAGGCAGCTTCTTTTTGTCTCCATACTTCGATGAACTTGCCGTACACCAGACACAATACTGAGGCGGTCTCAATCTCCTCCTCGGTCCAGTCGCGGCACTTTCCAACAACTGTTTCCGACCAGGTTTTGAAACTCTTACGGGGTTCTAGATAGCCTTCGGTGCCGACCTTTATGAACTTCTCGTACGGATTGCCTGCCCACTTCACCTCCTTGAGTTGGCCTCTACGGAAGAACACAATGAAGTCGTTGCCGCTAACGGTCAACGGAACGATCAACATCCCGGCAACGTTGTGAAAGCCGGGCGGATATCGCAGATCGGGAAAATCTTGTGTAACATCCATCGATGTCATGACAGATTGTATCTTTCTCATGCGAAGATATTCGAGCATAGCCAAAGCCTCTTGAGAATTATCCAGCTGACCGAGGATCTTTGTTTCATCGCGGATAGAAAGAAGACCAAAGTCTGCATCGAAGAGTTTCAGTAGATCATCCGACGATGCTATGATATAGCCAGATGGATTATGCTCTGTGGGAACCGTGTTGATGAGCTTCCTAGCTTGTAAGCGCGAGGCATATGAAAGTCGTTCGATGTTCCTTGACGCTGAGTCACCAACCATGCGGCACATTTTCCGAATTGGAAAAGAGACTCGCATTCCGCGTGGACCGTACGAATGGCAGGCTATGAGTCCCCATAACTCGCTGAAAGCAGTGATAGAAATTGACATGGAAGATCTTACAGCCATGTTGGCCAGGTACTTGAGATGTATAGGTGACATGGCCCGGAGATAAGAGTGGGTCAGATCGAGGGGTGTTTCAAGATCTTCGGCGGTCCGGCATACCAGACGGGCCGTCTCTTGGTCGCGATCGTAAAGCATTCGAACCTTGTTGATCTTATACAGTTCTCTAGCTTGTTTGGGTATATCGGAAGCGGGGAAATTCAATCCTTTAAAGAGATCCTTCGTCGCCCGGGGATCCACCAGCTCGGTAACGACGCGGCCGTTGAAAGAATGATCGAACTGGTAGATCATGACGCGGTGAAAACCGGTCAGCTCCTTGACAACACCTACTAGCACCTTGAGAAACTTCTCGAGTGTCGGTGCTGCCGCCAGCTGTTCTTGTACCTGCGACATGATGTTAAAGACCTCCATTGCCGCGGCTTCGCCTTTTCTCTTTCGCGCACTACGCAACACTCGCAATGGTTTGCTCTTGATCTCTGTGCTCTCCAGCAACTCTTCGCTGGTCGGATTACAGCTCAAAGTATCCTCTGGAAGTTCCGGTGTGACATCGTTCGGGGGTACGAGTGGGAATTGGGGATCGTCTTCGAGTTCGAACTCGCAAATAATAAGGCCAGGGTTAGCTTCCGCAATATGTATAGCACACCACAATTTGCGGGTTCGTACGACGCTAGGTACTTTGATGGACATCGTGAACACCTCGGGACCGGTTGCGAGGATGTCCGAGTCCTCATCTTTGATGAAATCGATATGGTCCAAGAGATTGTCAGCTTGCTCTTCTGAGAGGATATCCGTGAAGCTCTCCAAGGCAAAAAGCTCCTTGGGTGTGCGACCAAGGATCCTTTTCGAGTTCTCGCTCACAATTCGCACCACCATGTTCCCACTATCTCCAGGTTCCTCCTGCAATGCGACTATGAGGCCGAACCCCTGTACAGCGCCGGGGATGTGGATCGGTTCATCTTCGCAGCGCTGCAGTACGTCTCCACCACGCCCAGTGATGATCATGTGTCCGCCTTCGGTGGTAACATGCTGGAAACGGTGGGTGACGAGGCCCATGTCGCCTAAACTGCTAGCTTTGCTTTGTACAGACGCTGCTCCTTGCGACTGCGGTTGGTCAGGCCGTGAGGACGGGGATCGACTGTTGTCATCGACCGATCTGTTGGAGCTTACGTCGGCAAACAATTGGGTAGACAACTGTGGTGGGGCTGTTCTAGAGTGTTCGGTGCGTTGTGCTGGTTTGCCAGGCGCCCCTCGGCAGTCTGGAGGTTGTTCTGCCTTTGGTGTTGCGGACACGCTGCTCCGCTGTGGGTAGCCGCGCTGCGAGCTCGCCGAGGCTTGTGATGTTATCGAGCCCTGCGATGGGCGACGCGTATCGGTCGGTAGGCGCGCATCGTTCGCTTTTGACCACGGGTGGAAGTAGTCGCCGGGAGAGTGTGTCGACGCTTTGGGCGTAGGTGTGGGGTTTGGGTTGACCGAGACAACGCTTCGGATTGGAAAGACTCGATCGGTTGCACTAGGGCTCAACGGTCCCGGCCCTAATCCTTCAGCAGCAGGAGACATAGGACCCGTGTGGAGCTCAGACGTCCTTGCAGCTGCATCGGTGGTAGAGCTTGGGGGCTCTTCGTGTGTCTGCGAAACATTGTTTGGGTCGGAGGGCCCTTTGTGTTCGGCAGATGAATCAGCCATGGGGTCGAGACGCTGCCTGTATGTGGGCGGTGGTGTTGCAGAGTGCGCGTGCCCTTGCGATATGGATTGCGCCGACGATGGCGACCTGAGGCTGGGGTCGATGTGCCTGCCCGCACTTGGTATGGACCTGGCAGTCAGGGTTCCATGAGGAGGCGAACTAAGTGTGAGAGTCGACGTGTGTCAAGCGCCAGTGACAATGCCAGCTGGATAGGAAGGCAGCTGCAGAGCTTGTCGTGGTGTGGGGAATCGAGTGGCAAACACAGGGACAGCTGCCAGCTCTAAAAGACGGCTTCAAAGTCGGTCGTCTTCACTGTGGTTCGCGGCCTAGCAGCCGGTGAGGACAGCTCTGCAGCGTTTGAAAGGTGGCGGAGTGAGGAAACAGCGAAGCGCGAATAAGTTATGTGTATCAGGCGTGCGGCAGCAGCATGGTTCGAGTTTGGTGGCCAGTATGGCGGAGAAGGGCAAGATGTGACGACGATCTACTGCTGCAAAAGAGTCAGGGTCGCGGTGCACTTGCAGGCGCACATGGGGTGTGTTCAGGAAGAAACATGAATGACAGTTGCACTACACAACATGGCTTGACGGGCTCCAGGGCGTCCACAGGTGAGAAGAGACTAAGGAAGCACGGGTGTGTAGATCTCCAGACGAGATCGACCGAATTGTGGATGGCCGGTTTAGTGCCTCTCGCGCCGAAGGGCCTTGAGATTTCCAGGGTCTGTCGCGGGCACTCATCGGATCCACTAAACTGCATGTGGGAGGGATGCGAAAGGCAAGCGCGGTAATATGGCATTTTGCTCGCATTCCCCAAAATGCTATGGTACCTACGTCATTGTGGACGGCATGACTACATTGCACTGCGACCTCAGGAGTGGCTTGTACCTCCCCATGTCGCTTGGCCAGCCGAGATAAGTCACATTCACCGCCACCGCCCCACTACGAAGTTGGCATCAACAGCGCGCGCGAGTGCCTGTGAGGCTTGTATATTGCATCATCTTTCATCCGACTAAACTCCCTCAGCAAAGTCATGTTCACGAAGGTGAAGGGCACATGCACTTCTCGGACGATTTCATGGCTCCGTGCGCAAAACGTAGCCAACCAGCGATGGCGTTAGAAGCGGACGCAGGGCAAAAGTCGTTCTATGCTGGCTGCGTCTGGGACATGTGCGTATCGAGTGCGCGTGCGGCAATATTATGAAACATGCAACTTGGAGGTGGTATTGCCGGAACCCCCGGTAGTGCATGTGGCGAACTTGGCAGCCCCATTGACGCACTTCACGCCGTTGCGAATTGATCCACACAAGAGTTATGTTGACCCCAAGGCGATTCCAAATCAGTACCTCTCTGAATTCGAAGTACGATTAAAGAAATGCAAGGAACATGGACTGATTGAGCAGAGACTTCAATCTCTGTAGTGTTTACTTTACAACATCGAATGTTTGTTGGATGCAATGCCGGAAGTACCACGAATATAAGAAGAGATCTCACAAATCCAATCTGTGAACCAATTGCAGCCGCCTGAGCCGCCCCTGTAGAGCACATGTCATAATCTTGCAACGCATCCCAAAGGACTCTCTCACCTTCCTCACAATGTTCTCAAGCAACAATTCCTCCTACAAACCGCCCGAACTGATTCCTTTCTTTCGATAGCCGGTACAAGGCTTCCAACAGATTACTTCAACGTTTGTGCTGTGCTCCCGGCAACGACGATGGTCTATGCAGAGGAATAAAACCATATCAATGATTGTGTTTGAGCTCAAGGTAGAAGAAGGACGAGGTCGGATGCCATCACTAGCGCCATTATGACTAGGTGTATGACCAGACCAAGATGCGTATCGACTGTTACAAGCTAGTTGTACTGAAATACAAGGTTAGTCGTGCGCATTTGCAAGTGTACCACGAGAGATGACATGTTGTTGGGCTCCTACGCACCTTGCAATGTGATGCGCCGGGGTGCTTGAGATCAGAAAGCAGAAAGGACCATCGACGTTAGTCAGCTGAAGATACGCCACTTTGCACTCCGCCAAGCCTCTGGCGCTCCGACGGCTAGATGAGGCATTCCGACTGATGTAATGCGCCGCTTGATCGTTCTCTCTCACCTCACTCTGACAATTCCTGATATTCCAAACACACAGCGTCGGAATTCACGCGGGGATGTGAATATCTGATCTGATAAGATTGCTGTGAAGAGAAGGTGCGCGCGGCCAATGGCGGTTTAACACACCTTCCACTGCGTATCTGCACCTCACCGCAAGAATCCTCGCAATTCTTCCACCACTCTACACTCCTACGTCCTCATGCCCTCGCAAAGTCCTGAACGCTCGCTCAACGTACTCGTCGCACTCACCGACCCGTCCGCTTTCAAGTTTGGTTGTGGAGTCGTTGCGCGCCTGAATCGCCTCCACCATGTCTCCCTCCGCATCGTTGCGTGCAACAGCTTCCCCACGTCGGCGCAAAGCAATATACCCTCATACCTAGAGCCCGCGTGGCAGACCTATGACGTCAAGGGGAACATAACGCCTGCGTGGCAGCATGAGGACTTCATTGAAGAGAAGGTGGCCGAGTACTGCTCGTGGTCAGATCTGCTAGTACTTGCGCCACTCGACGCCGAGAATATCGCACGAATGCTGCATGGCTTAACGAACAACTTGCACTTGCAAATATTGCGCAGCTGGGATGTGTCAAAGAAGGTCATGCTCATACCAGCTATGTCTACGCTGATGTGGGAGAATCCCATGTCAAGGAAGCAGATCAGCAAAATTCGGAGAAAGTGGAACTGGATCCGCGTTCTGCCTCCGTTCCTGTGGGCGTTCGAGCAGGCTGGCCGAAAATCCCAGCCCTGGGGAGGACACAAGGCTTTCAATGAGGCGATACAAACACAGATTGACCTCATGGCTGTTGGTGATCGTACCATCGCACTGCCGATTGCACACATGCCCACGCTGGCCCCGACGAAAAGCAAGGGCCCACGCCTCCCACCTGAGCTTTGGTCCATCATCCTTGAGTTCACAGAAGACTGGGAGCTGGCGACTACACTCAACGTTCACACAAATCTCCCAGTCCCTTCAGAGTGGCGACAGGCCGCCAGCTCAGAAGGTCCCAAGACCCAGATGCAAAAGCTGGAATGGACGCTGCTTACCTGTTACTACACCGAGATCAAGAAGCTACTAGACGCAGAGCATCCCACACGTATCTCACGTGTTTGCATTGAGCTCATCATGCGCTTCGCCATGGTACCCATTCTTGCACACCTTGAGCATTACCACAAAGAGCTCTTCTGGGGCACATTCGGCCACGCCTTCCTGCCACACAAGGCGTCAGTATTTGGAAAGACCGAGATTCTAGAGTACTGGCGCACCTCGCCCACTTTCCTCACCAAAGAATACTCCGTGGACGCAATCGACAACGCCAGTCGCACAAACTCAGTACAAGTACTCGACTGGTGGTACGATTCCGGCCTGCCGCTCAAATACACCGAAGCCGCGCTCGAACAAGCCAGTTCACAAGGCCACATCCAGGTCCTGAAGTGGTGGAAAGAACACAGCCGGTACCGCACCACTCCCACAGCCCCCGCCTCACCCACCGCGACCTGCTCAAGCTCAAAGTCGGCAAATCAATCACATACGCCACGCAGTCCGGCTGCCTCTCCGCAATCCAGTTCTGGGTCGACTCCGGCATCCCCTTCTCGCACGAAGACACCATCGCCAAAATCGCTTCTACCCACGGCCACACGCACATCCTGCACTACTGGCGCAAGCTCCGCGGCGAGAAGATGCTGTTCGACAACCAGGTCCTCGTCGGCCCCACCAAAATGGGCCATGCCGACGTGCTCGAGTGGTGGAAGAGAAGCGGCTTGCGCGTCGAGTACAAGACGTGTGATATCGAAGAGGCGCTGGAAGACGGTGTCGAGGGCGAGAAGGGCGAGGGTGTGCGGCGGTGGTGGGCGCTGAATGGGTTGAATCTCGGCGTCGGCACGAGTGAGTGGATGAGGGTTAAGGTGCTGGGGTCTTGGTGATGGGGTGAATGTGGATGACGAAAATGGTTTAGCATAGTATAGCATAGCGATATGGCGTTTGACGGAGGCGTTGGGACGAGGAACATGATAGCATGACATTACCCTACAAATCGAATCTTTGATATCATTATCTCTTGGACTCGCGGTCGAGCAAGGAGGTGTTGTGCAAGCAGCATTCCTTCAGCCCCCACCCCAAAGTAAAACTGTGTTGGAAACGACACTCCACTGATGTCCGCTTAGTGGTGTGCAGGAAGGCCCGGGACTGTATCAGAAGTTGGGCGAACATGGTCTCAGAAGTTGAAAACGCGCTCGAAACCAGACGAAAGTGTGCAACGACAGCTTTGTGATAAATTAAATTGCTTCTATGCTCCTCCGGTCAAGCTGGCAAAAGCCGCCGAACCAAGACTGCGCCTGCCAGACATATTCAGTTATATGTGAAACGCCCATATACTTTGCTCTTAGCTCTAGATATCCCGCGCCGCCAAGGCCGGCGATATTGTCTGAACTGGAATGTGTGTGAATCGTGTAGTCGTGATTGTTGGCGATGACGGTCCAAGGCTCGCTCATCCTTTGACGGTCAATCCGACTGGCCGACGCTCAGATGGCGATACCCTCCTTCTGGGACTGACCTTGCAGATACTTGTAGGCACCGAAAGCAAGAGCACCGCCGAGGAGGATGATAGCGTAGAGGACGACGCTTGAGGAGGCACCATCGGTGGCCGTGGCGGTTGAGTTGGGCTGGGCGTAGTTCTTGGGCTTGGGATCACCGTCCTGTTCATTCGTCAGCACATGTTGTGACTGCCTGCAAGCTCTGCCGTGCGCATATCCCGATGCAAAAAAGTCCGCATGTTGCGACGGAAGTGTTCCGAGATTTCCCCATGACCTCGGCCGACATCTGACATGAGCCGCAAAAGTGAGGGGCGCCGTCAGGGGACATTTCGTGCGCGCATCTAGTCTGGGGAGTGGGTGGAGAGTGTGTAGTACCTGTCGCTTCAGCTTTCCGACGAGTAGTCCGTCAAGGATCTCGCGAGCTTCGTCCGAGTGGCCAACATCCTCGAATGCCTCTGTGGAGTCCTGGCCGCCAACGTCAAGGAGAACCTCCTCACCACCTCTGTAGCCTAATGTCAGCAATTGCTATGACCCAATGCGATTGTGATGGCGACCCGAAGGAATGGTGGGGTATTTCAAAACGCGGTGTAGAACCCGTGGGCTTGTGCGCTTCTCAAGGGGCGTGAACGTACGGGTGCTCGTCGACGAAGCTCGACGCATTGTAGACCTTGTCGTGGACGACAATATACAGGTCCTTCTTGGTGTTGTGCTCCGAAACGTCGGAGTAGGTGAATTCCTTGTCGGCCATTGTGGAGATGCGTAGGAAATTCGAGAGTGATCCGGGAAGCGGTGTGGAAGGATCGAAAGTCTGCTCGTCGCGGAAGGTGCGTGTGAGAGAAGGCGAAAGCTGACAGACAGATTCGGTAACCGAGGATGCTGCTGAGGTGAGGTGGAAGAAGGCAGGCGGTGGATAAGACGTTATTTGGTGTTCTTTCCACCGACGGGACTGATTGGCGGCGAGGCGGCCCAAGCAAGCCAACAAATTGCACCTCCGCGATTGGCCGTCCCGATGCTCCTTCCCGACTCGCTCCAGAACGGGCAGGAAGACCCTGTGTCAACATCTGTGTGGGGCTGTCACAAGTCAAACACCGCGGGGCAGTCAATTCCGCCATTGAGTCCGCGACGATTAGCTTGTTGGAGAAGAAATGTTCTGATGTTGAAACCGTCCAGGCTCAGCTTGCGCATGCATACCTCTACTCTTCTCCCGCCTGAAGGCTCGCTATCTGTCTCTTTTTTGAAGTGTCAGTTCGCATGAGTGTGTCAATCACATCCATCCGCGTCACACTTCATTCAACCAAGAGCGGCAAATGAACAGCAAATGTGATGCGATCGATCAGGGTATCATTGAACTTTAGCATGCTCGTCCACCGTGTACTAATCCTACAAGCCTCTGAAGGCGTTATTGCTCGCACTACGTCTGTCCTTGTCTCTCCTCCGATCGTGTCGCTGACCATTAGCATCGTCTGGACGCTTCTTCTGCTTCCTCTCGGGTGCAAATGTGATCTCGCGCTCGCCAACCACGGTTGTGTTGCCTCTGTCCGCGGTTGGGGCCCTTTCTTTGAGCTTCGACACACGCGACCCAAACGACTTGTCTCGCGTTGGCCCAGCCTTCCTTGCTTTTGATGAAGAAACAACCATCTCTGGTCCGCGTTGTGACCTATGGCCAGCTTTCTTGTAGCTCGACGACGAGATGCGACCGTCGTCTTCTTTCTGTGCTTTCTTGACAGGCCGGATCTGCTCGGCTTCCGAGTCGTCGGAGCTATCTTCGTCCGATGAGCCTTTGCGGGGGTCCAGCTCCTCTTGCTCGGCTGCGGTAAGGCCCTTCGGAATCTTGGTGCTGGGGTTGAGAGCTTGGAACTCATGTGACTGCTCGTCGATTTCAAAGTCCTCGTCTTCGAACAACTTCGCGAAACGTGGATCATTAAGGACGCCGTCGGCCGGTTTCCTCTCCGCGTCAATCTCACCGACAGCGGGCGCCTTGTCTGTGTCGACCATGTCATCATCACCTCCTTTCTTGAGCACCCTCTTGGCTCTCCTCCGTTCCTCCTTGTCTTGTCGCTCCAGGATCTTTTCTGCGAGCTTCCTGTTGACCTTGACTGTGACCTTCTTGTTGCCACGGATCCTGCTGTCCCGCTCTTTGTTGATCTTTTCACTGATGCTCTTCGCCCGCTGCTCCTGCATCAGGTCAGGGTTAGAGATCAGCCTAGCCTCCTCGTACAGCTTCTGCCCGACGAAGTAACCGTGCATATATGGGCGCAACAGGTTCGTGGTGCCGACCAAATGATCTAGGTTCAGTTGTTGCAATTGTGGCATTGTCAAGAACTTGAAGTTGTCGTATACTTCGCCGGCCGCGCCCTTCCCGAACGCGTTGGGGTCGTTCGGATCCTCGGCCATTTCCTCCACGATGTTATCCAAGAAGGCGCACCACTTTGGTGCTGGTCCTAGTTGCGGGATGAAGAACGAGTGCTGTTGCTTTCCTTCGTTTGCGGTCAGAAGCATGCCGCTGTCCTTGACCCACTCGACGTGATTTAGATCCACGGCAGGCTCTACTGACGTCCACGACGCGCCGTCTCGCGGGTCCCAGATCTTGATGATTCGCTTGTCGGCAGTCAGGATCTTCGGTTCGGCGGTTTGAGCCCGTGTAGAAGTGTTCGAGTCCAGGTATATGATGTTCTTGATAGGGAAGCCGTATCCTTGGTCCTTCTTGAGCAGTGGGTTGGGCGAGCGCATATCATAGAGGTGCACTATGCCATTCGAATTTCCGACTGCCAGCTCCATGCCTGATCGGTGGTAGGTCAAAGCGCTGATCTCTGCTCGTCCCTCGAAAGCGTCTTGCGGGGCTGAGAGTATGCCGACCCTGTTTCGTGATCGCGAATCCCAGAACTCTACTGTTCCAAGCGAGGTTCCGAACGCGAGGAGGTTGTGGCTCTCTTCTGCGATTGCACCAGTGTTGACCGCACCTGCATCTATTCCACCCTGCAGAGTTCCGCTTCCGGCGGCGATGTCATCACCGCCTACATCGACCTCGTAGCTTCTCATGAACCGCCCCACTTCGAGGTTCAGTCTGTAGCATTCTCCGAGACCTTCGGCATTCACACCAACGGACGGTACAAGGCATTCTGCCGACCGCCTGTCGTATATCAAGTCTCTTCCATAGCGGGGTATGCGCGTCGAATAGTGGAGGCCGCCGCCGGTGTGGAACTCGATCACCCGGTCGGACTGGAGGTGCACGCTCTTGGTGTAGTCGCTCGAGAGCAGGCGAAATGTCTGGTTCAAGCTGTTCGTATGGCGCGCGAAAGAAAGCGAGAGGTGGGGCAGGTAGTGGACGTGTATTTGGGGCTGGGTGGTGTCAGTCGCGCCTTCCAGCTCAATTGTCGCAAGATCGCACCTTGTATGTGCCGGTGGACATGACCCAGTCGCCATCTTCGCTGACTCTGACACACTGGCTGGCTTCCTCAAAGTCGAAATCCTGCAGTAGTTCGACGCGGTTTGCGAATTCTGGATCGTTTTTAAGACTCCTGCAAACATGGTCAGGCGCGCATTTCGATAAAAAGCTGTTCCGCGAGCTCACCTTTTCCGCCGCCGTATCAGCCATTCAGGCAATGGGCGCGCCTCACTGCCGCTAATGGTGTAGACAGGGACCGCAGAGTTAGAGATTTTCATCGTGGCGGCCGAGGGAAGCGTTGCGGTAGGAAATGGTAAATTTCGCAGCGGTCCAAGATTGAAGATTAAAAAGTTACGGGTGCCTAGTCAGTCCACTGGTGCAATGAATGAACCGGGTGGCACGGGTGGGTCGGCGCTACGCGCATGTCGCCAACGCTCATCATAGCACACCTCAGCCGCGCAGCCTGCCAAAACCGCTGCCGTTGCTGACACCATCAAACGTCGAGTCTGGGTCCAATTCTCGAGGCTGTCGTGACCTCGCGCGTCTTGCGACCACCCACCCTCCTCTTCGCATTCCAGTGACACGTGTTGGGGCACCTCCAGTTCCCGCGGCTGCTTCGGACAGCGGCAGCCATGCTCCAACCGCGAACCACGCGAACAGACCATGCAGCTCGAATAGCCCACCACACCTCGTCCGCCCGGTCCAAGATCAGTGCTTCATCATAACACGTGCATCCGCGATCCTCTGGCCACAGTGGAGTTTGATGAAGGTCTACAGCGCATTACTGGGAGTCAACATACGACGCGGATACCATCTGAGCGTTCCATAGAGGGCAGCCGTCTCTCTAATGGAATTTCTCAAGACGTGCAGCACGAATGCGCAAGCTATTGTAGGCCATGGATCTCCATGAGCACGCGCCGAATACTAACTACGCATAGGGAGAATACGAAGCTATTGCATACCAGGCCTTCTCACTCACGCGCGACACATCCCACCCCACCTCGCACCCCCACGATTGGCCTCCGTCTGACGATGTTCGCGCTGTCGAGGCAGATCTGCGCCAACGGCGCATGCACGTCACACAGGATGCTTCCCGGCCATGGCTGTGGCATTTCGAGCGCATCACGGTCGACATGGTCGGCCAGGATACCATGCTGTTGCCCGTAGTCGAGGGCTATTACTTGCGAAGTAATGTTACTATGCCCCTGCGCAGACAGTGTCCTAACGCGTGACAGGAGAGCAACATGGCTTCATGAAGGCCGCCGAAATGGCCCGTCCACCCATGCGACCAGGCAACCCTCAAGCATTCTCCCATCCCGCTACCTCTCCCTCAAGCTCAGGACCACAGAAGGGTGCGCCAGGTGCGGGTGCGCGCCCTGCACAAGGCGGTCAACCTGCTAATGCAGAACAGGCGCAGGCTCTCGATTGTTTTACCGTCTATGAGCTGTTCGCCTCATCCATTACCGCCCTGGTCTCGTCCTTTCTTGTGAGAAGCTGTCGAGTCGTTGCTCTGAACTATCGCACTTTCATTTCAAGACCCTTTGGGCAAGACCAGACTGCGGATGCCGGGTCCAACGCTCTTGCACATCTTCATTGGCTCACTAGCATCAATGTACACTGGCTTAGCTCCGGCACAGTGCTTGTGTCTACATACACGGAGCGTACCAACAACCTGCGCTGCTTGGATAGCGTCGAACCAGACGATCAGACGCATCTCGTTGGCAGCTGCGTCCGACTGGCTCCAAATGGCATGCTAGCTCGCATCTCAAGTTTCGAGGATCCCCTCGAAGCTAATGCCGAAGACCCTAGCCGGCGACTTCAACGGAAGAAGGCACGGACAGGATCTCTCGAGCAAAGTATCGAAAAATGGAAGGCCAGCGTTGAGCGCATGCTGAGATGGAAAGGATATTCTCTCCCTCATCTGAATGATAGAAGTGCATGGGTCAGAATTCGCACAGCCTACACTACTCTGCCTCCAATGACAAGTCCAGGCCTGTCCTTCTCGGATCGAGATATAATCTGGCCACGAGCGCTCTGCTTCGCATATCATCCTGAGCCTGCAACAAGCGCATTCACGGAACCGCATATCGCTCAACCACTTTCGCCTCCGTCGGACGACATGAGATGGTTCGAGGCGCCGGGGTCTATTGGTTTTAAAGATCCAATAGATACTGCCCAAGAGTGGTTTGTTGGCAAAGTGGATCGGGACCGCGTACTCGATGCCCGTCGTAGGTCTAAGAAGGCGGAAGAGGACGCCATTCGCCGAAAGGAAGAACCCGCCGGTCTGTATCCATCGTCTCCCTTCAATTCTCGGTCCGGTGTATACGGCGAGCTCCAAGCTGTCAGCGGAGTTTACCCCACGCCACCCGATGGTATTGTGCCAGGGACTGGAGTTTCGGCGACGGATACGTCGAGTGTTGGCGGTACCGCTCCAAACATAATCCTTCCGCCTGGTGGGTCCAATCCAGCCATAAATCTGTCAGCGCCGCAGGATCATCCTCAAAATGATGAGCAGCGCCACCCTTCTACTTCACCGTTGTTTCCCCCGACCTTGGACCCATTTCAGACATCCGGCGACACAGATGATCTCTTTGAGGACATTGAAGCAGATGGTTATGGTGGCAATGGAGTCAACGAGGCAGACTTTGACTTTTTTGACGAACCTGATGAACCCAATGCGCAAGATACGGACATGGTTGATGCACCGACTCTTCCTCAGGGTGAAACAGATCCAGATGTGAAACGCGACAGAGGCCCAGTAGCACAGGCGGCGCCAGCTCCATCGATCAAAGAGGAGATGTCTGATCCGATAACCGCTCTAGAGAACGCTTTGGCGAACCCACCACACCCCGTGGAAGAAGAGATGCAAGGTGTCAAAAGCGAACAAGCTCAAAACCGCCAGACACCGCCCACAAGCTCATTAGCAAAGTCGAGCACAACCAAGGGAGCTACTACAAATGCGCATGAAGACGATTTACGGCCGAAAGAAGTCACGCCTCCGCTCAGCCCAGGCATCATTGCAAAAGCACTGCTGCCTTCTCCGCCTAGCAGACATTCGTCCCACAAACACTCAGTCCCGTCTCCGGTCATTCCTGCTGAAAGCGCGTTCCACTCCCTAGACTTCAGCCGAAGACTGAGTCTTGCTGATGCCAAATATCACGATGGTCGTTTCGCCGCGCACTTGGACAAAGGTGTGGAAAACGACGGAGCTACGAGCAACGTGGCTCCTGCGCGAATCAAGAGTTTGCGTGACGTGCCACTTCTTACAAAGCTTCGTTATGCTATGGGTGTCGCATCTGCTTCCAAGACTCGACAAATACTGTCTTTAGCCCGTGCGGTCAGCGACGACTCAGACTTAGAGTCGGATTCAGAAAGTGCAAGTGAGATTTCGGATGCGTCTGATGAAGATATCGAGGTTGTGGAAAAGGCAGGGCCAACGCCTTTCCTAGGGCGTTTGATCATACCTGCCAAGCGAAAGCTGCCGACCGAAGGGCATGCTACACCCTTGTCTGTCACCTCGTTTGCGGATTCTTTTGGGGGAGACTGGCAAGACTCCAACGGACTGGTGCTCGACGAAGCCTCCTTGTCCTTCTTTGAGCCGAACTCATGGGATTGGTCTCTGCTCCATCTCCCATCGCCTACCGAGCGCTCTCTAGCTGGCAGTCGCTACGCTGTTCCGTGCTTAGCTTCCGTTTCAACACGGCTACCAGACACTCCGACCTCTCAGCCCGATGTTGACATGGATTTACCAGAAGAGAAGCCGGCTAGTGGGAAAGAAACCATCGTGGTAACTCAAATTGTTACCGATCAGATCATCTCAGCCACGCTCGATGTGCTCGGAGAAGACGAGTCCCTGGAAAACAATGCGGTTCAACGCTCATGCGCTGAGACACGGTGGCAGACCACCATGAAGGATCTGTTCCCGAACGCCACCGACTGCACTGTTTCCGCACTAATCGCACTCCACGACGTTTTCCCTGATCTCTCGGCCCAAGCAAAAGGACAGCAGCGGCCTCCGCCCCGAAAGCCGAATGAAAGCAGTGCGATACCTGGCAATCATATATACCAAATGCATGCTCCATTTATCAGAGTGCGTCGTGCGGAAACTCAATGGGACCTTCTGCCACCGTCAATAGCATTCTGGGAGCCGCTCGGGTTAGCCCCCGTGAGCGCACAGAAGAACGTAGTAGCCTTCTGCATCTATCCACACAGCGATGCACTTAGGCCGATTTTGGAGCGCTTCATGCTCAACCTCCAGCTTGCCTACGACACCTGCAAGCTCGGTACCCATTCTCGTGTCGAAACCGTGATTGAGTATGAAGGCGGCTTGATCCCATGTAAAGTCAATTCACAAGCTTCGACGAGAGATGCTTTCAAGGCCTTGCGGGACACCTGCACACAACTGGGCAAATTGCTTGCCATCCAACATTCACAGATCCGTGAGCAACAAGATGCCAAAGTTGACGCCTTTGTGATCTACATGGTAAACCCATTCGACACTCCCTCTGCACTGTGGGAGCTCTGTTCGGCTTTCTGGACTCTTTTCCAGGCATATGGCCAGGGATCTCCCGGCCGCACCGACCAGAATCAGAAACCTGATCTTGTGCTACAGGTTGTGCCTATCAAATATCTGGCGTCCTTCGACGTTCCTGTCGTACTTGATGCAAGCACGTACGTAAATCTGGCACGCGAAGTATATGACCGGTGTCCGCCAAGCACGTCGAGTGCGGACAAAACACCCCTCAACATCTACAAGGCGCCTGCTTTCCAACTGGAGGAGAGTTTGCCTCGCAGCATACAGTTCAAATTGATGTCAGAACCACCCCAGGACCTGCTCCGCGAAAACTCGTACATGCACCTCGCTTATGCTATCAGTTTGGATGGTACCTGGGTTACCGCAGCTTGGACGGATAGCTGTGGAAAGTCGCAGGCGGTCGTGTCGTATCATCTCGGCACACGTGTCTTTGGCGAGGTCGCCAAAGAAATATGGCAAACCACGATCGACATACTGCAGTCTCGAAGGGTGCAATGGCGCGTGTGCATTGCCAAAGCGGGAGCCATGGACCGTGAAGAATTGGAGACATGGGTCTTACTCATCACTTGTCCGACACAAGTCAATCTCTTCTTGACGTTATTGACTGTCGTCGAGGACTCGCCGTACAAGTTCATGCCGAATACGACCACAAATAGCAGTGCTACTGGTCAAACATCGGCCAACACACCAGGGTCAACTCCGCAACCCGGCGTGTCTCCCGACCAAACTGTCGGTCTCACACCAGCCGCCACACCCTCTGCTGATGTTCCCGACCCCGCCGCAGACCCTGAAGCCCGTCTCATCGACGTTACTGACGAGACCTGGGGCATCATCCTCGCACACCGCCTGCACAACTCGAACTCCACCAACCAATTCAGCCCCGCCCTCATCTCGGGCCTGCTCGTCAAACGTGGCGAGACCCACGCAACCTCAAACTCCATCCATCATCCCATCCCCGACCCGCAACCCGGTCCCATCGTTGTCGCCGTAAACATCCTCTGGATTGGCGCGGTTGGTTCCACGCGCGCAGCTACCTCGCCTTTTCCACCAAGTACGGATGGCGTGAGCCCTGGCGGTGTGCCGCCAAGTCCCGCGGCACAAGAGAGGAGTACGAGTAGTTTGATGTGGACGCCGACGGTGCAGACGCGTGCCACAGCGGAGAACTTGCTCAAGGAGGTGATGGCTCATTTCCGGGGGTTGGGGCTCTTGGCGAAATTGAAAGGGATGCGGGGGACGCGACATGGGACGTTGCCGTGGCATGTTGTTGCTGCTAAGAGGGGTGTTGAGGGCTTGGGGAGGGTAACGGGTGGAATGTGAGGCTTTGTGAATCCGGAGTTCGGTCTTGGTGTTTTCATGGCGTATTGGGTTCGATATCTGGACTCTAACGATATCAGGCGCTGGAAACGGTTCCGAACTGCACAAAGCATCGCAGCATCGCGGAGCGTGCCTTGACACATCATCACAACATATCGTACATATCGCGATTTTGTTAATTCATAATATCACTTCATCTCCCAAACCTACCAAATCCCAACTTCATACAAGCCCGCAAAATTACTCCACAAACGCCGCAATCCATTCCATCCTACGTCAACCCTCGCTCAATCACGCCTCAATCCCCAAATGATCAACCTGCTTCCCCGTCACCTGCTTCGCCTGCGTCGCCTGCTGCCCCACGCCCCGCTCCTTCGCCTTCAAACTCCGCTCCTCCGCAGAGCCCTGCGCATACGCACTGCCCTGTCCTCGAGCTGCGGCGTTGGCCATGCCTGTTACACATCAGCCACATTCCCACCTTCCTCCATCACCCTCTCTCCCCCCTCTCCCCTCCTCCAATTCATCCAGCATTCGAAACACAGAAAACGAGTTCACATACCTTGATCATGATTCTCCTCGACCTTCTCCCTCGACCCATCCGCCTTCTCATGAGTCGTTTTCTTCGATTTTGACGAAAAGGCGCCGCCCAGCGCGCCGAAGAGATTCAGATTCAGGCCCGCGGAGGCGTCGGCGCGGGCGTGGTGTTCCTGCGTCTCGGTGTCGTGCGCGTGCTGGGAGTTGGATTGGAGTTGGTTGCGCGAGGCTTCTTTCTTTGTGACGGAGGTGGAGGGGGACATTTTGGATGGGGTGATTGGGAGGAGACGGGGGTTGGAAGAGATATGTGGGATGGTAAGTTGGGGTAGTGAGTTGTTTTGTTTTTTGTTGGAGTTTTCGTGGTCCGCGGGATGGGTTGGGGTACTTCTTTCTTTGTATCTTGGTGGTTGTGCACGTGGTTGGGTGGTGTGGAAGGACGGTGGGTATGATGTCATGGCGGTGCGTTGCAACAGGTTTCGGGAACGAGTCCAGGGTCCAGGATCAGCTGCGGGGGGGTAGTCAGCCTTACAGATCTCGATTGAGGATTAAGGACATGAGAAGTATGTGAGATTGCGGGTGTTTAATTTGCTTTGAGTTTTCTAGTTCAGGATTGCTTCAAGCAGATTGTCCCAAAAGCCGAGATCATACACGTTTTCGACGGCAGCTAGATTCCACACGCGCTCAAAGCTATCCTCCTTCGCGACGGATCTTATCCGCGACGGCAAGTTGCGTGGTGGCTGACCGGTAGACGTGCGAATGAGTATGTGTCTGCTCTCAAGCGGCCATGTTGTTGGCGGCTCTTCCTCTTCTGGCGGTGTCTCTGGGGGCGTTGGAATTGGCGAGCTTGACGACGAAGAATGCTTCGAGTCGCTAGGCTGGGGCACGAACTTGTTCTCGCGCATCGTGTCTTCTCTTCTCTGGCCTAAGAAGACTACGCCCTCTGCCATGTCGTCGCGCCAGTCCGCCCACTTTGCGCTTTCATTGGTCGTCATGCCGGCCCAGATGAGATATATATGATACGCTAGGAGACCGAGAGGCAAAGGCCATGTGAGGAGCGCAAGGAGCCCGACACCTGATGCGCGAAAGCCACCTACATCGAGGTATATGCTTACGTAGTTGAGGAAGTTGTGACCCTTGACTTCGAAACGCGTGGCCCAACTCGATGGGTCGGAGCCGGGGCCTGGCTTGTATGTGTACCAGCGTTGATATTTAGCGTAGTGCTTCGCTGCCATTGGTGATAGTGATATGTAGGCTAGGTATGCGCCATATGCGATCAGGATGCCTGTGGATAGCAAGAGTGCGAGGAACCACTTGTAGTTGCCGCGACCGAGGCAGTTGTTCACCCATACGCAATGGTGGTCCATTCTGGACACACAGGTCTTGCATATGCTGCAATGCTTGCTTCTAGCTGGCTTCAAGAATTTGCAAGTCGTGCATGTGTTCCCAGGATAATACAGCACACGGTCGTACGGGTAGTGGCGCATTTGCGCTGCATGATTGAGCGTGTTGATATACGTCTGTTCGTTCCTCTTCGCGCTGAGATACAAGAACAGGTACGGTTGTGGGAGGAGGGCGAATGCGGCGAGCTTGTGGTGCCATCCGAGGACGTGCCAGACAGATGGTAAGAACAGCGCGGCACAGGCGGTTACAAGGCCGAGGAAGAAGACTACGACGGCCAGATGTTTCTCGTACATGAGATGGTGGCCCAGACGGGAGCCACCATTGGTGATGCGGCCATTGGTGAGTTTGAGGTCGAGATTGCGAAGGGCGGACGGGATGGCGACGACGAGAAGGCGGTGGAGGAAGCCAATCGGCGTGTTGCTACTTCTGTGAGGACATATATCGCTGTATAGATTTGGCACATACCGGAAAGCCGGCAGACGTCCGAAGAAGGCCACGAATGTGACTAGTGACACGGTCACGGTGAATATAATAATATTGCGCGCGAGTGTCATGGTGGAAGGCAGGCGCCAACGAGACGCATTCTGGGGAAGGAAGAGTGACTGGTCAGTTCATCCTGCAAGCACACGCGGGCTGCGCATCGAGCACGCTGGCGGTTCTGTACCCAGTCGCGTTGTGAAGGTCGAAGCCTGGCTGCACCGACGTTGCCAAGCGACCCCGCGTGAACGCATGTGAGCACGCGTCGCAAACTGACCCAATCCACACGCGCTGCGCGTCGACGTCAACGCACCACTTCACCCAGATCGCGTGTCAATATGGCTGCGCCCACCGTCATCAACCATGTCGCAGATGATTTCGAGCTCGAGGGCGTTGGGCAGTTGTTCGCTGGGAAGAAGTTTTGGGTGGCGCAGCGCGTCCCCACGCGCAACCGGCTGCTGGACGAGATCAAGGCGAACGGAGGAGAAATAGTAATGCTGGAGAAGAAGGCCGACTACATGATCGCAGACCACTTCCGGAAAGACTGTCCGCCGGGATCGATATCTTACGAGTTTGTGGAGAAGTCAATTCAGGAGGGGCGCATACGTGATCCTGAAGATCATCGCGCCGGCCCGCCGTTGGGCGAGGCGCGAGAGCCAGGATCCATCAACCGTCCTGCAAAAGGAGGCAGAGCAGCATACACGCCTGAAGAGGATAGGATTCTCTACAAGTGGGTGCGCGACTGTGAGGCGACAGGTGGTTCCGCGAGTGGGAATGAGATTTACAAGCAGCTAGAGGCGAAGGTAAGCGACTGGGACGGCTTCTTTCCTCGAGCGTGTAGCTGATCAGACGTAGTATCCGCGACATACTTGGCAGTCATGGCGCGACCGCTATCTCAAGCAACTTCGTGACCGCCCGCCCTCTGCCTTCAACATCCCGGACAATGCTCCCCCATCGCCCCCATCCGACACACCAGCCGATCAACGACGTCCAGTACCGTCCGACTCCAAAGCAGACAAGACGACTGCTCCTAGGCAACAACAGTCAGAACCTGCAAACGTCAGCAAACAAGCTGTAGTCGAGTATAGCCTAGACCAATTAGTGGCCACATTCAACTCGGATGATTGGGAGGAGTTATATGCCTTTGTGGATATCGTACACGACGCAGAGAAAGGACAGTACGAGGAGGCTTGGGTGGGATGGGCTGAATTACAAAACAACCAAACAGCCGAGCAGTGGCGCCAATACTACGAAAAGGTAGTCCGCCCCCAGTGGCTGCGAGACCCTGAGTGGAAGAGAGTACAGATCAGGGAGAAAATTGAGAAGAAGCACAACACCGACCAAAGCCAAAGCCTAAACTTCAGCCTCAGCCAGCAGCAACAACGAGACAGTCAAGGGCAGGTTGCAGAAGCAGAAAGCGCACCAGCTGCGGGGGAACCACAGAAGGACACCAGCACCCCGCAGGAGACGTCCGACTCAGAAGAAAAACGCCTCGAAAACGAAAGACTTGAGCAATTGCTAGAAGCCAGCCGGTCCAACGATGAAGACGCAGCCGCTTACATCTATTATGCCCGAGAGAAAAAGTGGTCGACGTGGAATGCGCAGCCCGAACTTGACTATAGTGAGTACCTATATATTTCTGATACGCTTAGTCGACTAATCCATACAAAAGCACAATTGCACAAGCTACTTATGGACCAGTGGAGTTCGCTATCAGCTGATGCCAAAGCACCCTATGTGGTCATGAATCAAACAGCCAAGGAACAAGATCAAACAGAGGCACCCAAGCTATCTTCGGAAGTAAAGCTCATGTCATCCTCTACCGCTCAGTACGAGTCTCCAAGATACATTGCTGAAATCTACCAGAACGTTCTGAAAAGAGTGCGTGGAGCTGGACTGAAAGACAAGGATGAAGACACTCGCCCACTGAAGCGACAGAAGAGTACATCGCCTGCTGAAGGTCGGACTTTAACGCACGGAGTTCATGGTGGAACACAACATCCGCTAGTGGAGATCATCTCCAGTGACAGCTCGGTCTCATCATCACAACCAGAAGCAGATGACGAGCGCGCTGATGACCAACTCCGGCACGAAACTGCACAACGGCAATACGCAGACGGGTCTCAGCATGAGGATGATTTCCAGGACGCAGATCGGCAAGTGCAGAGCGTGGAGTCTGAAGACATTCTCGATATCGACCTCTTATCCCCGCTGCGGGAAGGACTCGAAGAACCCTCTGAGGACGACTTTCCATCCAACACGCCAACACCACGTGCAGTGCGACAAAGAACCAACAACTTCGACACCCAGGCCATCCTATCATCGCCGTCTCCAGACATCGGCATCACTCCACTTCCACGGCCCGCCGGGTACACGCAAGACCTACAAACCCAGCCGGACCATCGAAGCTCATCACTCGCCCCACATCCAGAATCAGAAGCATCGACCACGCAATCATTACAAGAGTTCCGCCACTCGCTCAACGGAGAGGATACACAAGTCTCCTATCCACCCCTTCCGGCCCTCCCCCGGCTGACGTCCCTCTCCCCCGCCCCGTCCACCTCCTCATCCACCGGCTCCGGCGACCCAGACGTCCCGCTCGACGCTTCCGAGTTCGACGACTTCTTCGACGAGAAGCTGGCCGATGGCTTCAGCAACGAATTCATTACCAAAGCACTCAAGCGAACGCGGTGTCGCCCCGGTCTCGCAGAGGTGGTGCTGGATGCTTGGGCGCAAGGAAAGCCATTGCCGTTCCAGCGCGGCATTTGGAGCTTGGAAGATGATGAGGCCGTGGAAAGTGGAGATGGCGTGGCGTTGGCGAAGTTGGAGCGGAAACATACGCTGGATGGGTGGGGTGGGATTACGGAGCGGTTGGTGTTTTTGAAGGGCTATAGGAGTCGGTGAGAGTTGGGGCGCGAGTGAAGGTGTGTTTCGTGGAATTGGAGCATGCTGTGCAAATGGATGGTTCGTTGTGCGAGTTTGACGTGCGGACGTTTGGACCGGCATCATGGTTAGATCTGATGAGGATATACATGCCTCGATGGATGCTTGTGAGGTTTCATCGCCTAGCTTCGTTCACAGCACTTGTGGTAAGCGAGTACCTGCATGCGCAGTTGTGTCACGTGCAGTCCACGTAGAACTGTCTCTTGCAGCGCTACTGGTGCATATTGCCTGGTGTGTTGAAGTGCATGTGGCAATGCTATCAGCAAGTATTGATCAAGGCTGGAGAGATTCAGCTAGGTCAGGAGTCGATGTTTTAATCACTGGACTCAATGTCATCGGCCCGTGTCCTAAACATCAGATTGCAGCATGAATAGGTGTTCATGAAGGGGATACAGGGCTCGACCCGCAATCGAGAGAGTGGATGAAGAATAATATTGAGTACTGTATAGCGGGTGTCGGTGTCTTCCTCTCCCTTTCCACAGCTCTGATATTAACCTCTGACAAGCTATCTTATCATGTACCTCTCTATTACACTACACGATCCTCCCATATCTCATTCTTGGGCGAGCGATGCCTGATTCCTCATTGACCGGCAGATACAGCTTTTTTAATATCTTGTTGGAATATTGAAGCATAACCCTCATTCTACAAAGTTGATTTCGCATCGCCCATCATATATTTTCGTCCGTCATTTGTCCTTCAACGCCTTCTCCCCCGCCTCTTCATCGTCCTGCTTCTTCCTTCGTGTAACCCGTCTCAGCAACTGATTGCTGTGCCACAAGTGCTTCACTTTCTTCATACCGCCCTTGAGGATCGTGTAGCCGCGCCATACGCCGAGGACGATTAGCGTGAGAGCTATGGTGATGAAGAAGTACAGCCAGACCCATTTCGATACCAGAGGTCCGCTGCTGCGGGGATCGAAGTTCCAGAATGATGCGCTGAAGAGGGTAGCGACGAATGTGCCGGGGAGGAAGACGAGGGTGATGGCGGTGATGACGCGCATGTCGGCGGCGTAGCGGCGGTTGAGGTCGTTGTCGCGCTGTTGGAGGGTGGCGTAGACCTGGATGGTTTCGATCAGCGCTTGTTGTATCGTTGGTATTCACTGCCTACCATTTGAACCATGCTCTCTACGGACTCCTTCATTGCTGTTATTCCTGATTCAATGACTTGGCATCTCAGGTGCATCAAATGCAGGCGATTCCGCATGCTTAAATCCTTGTCGTCTGAGTCACTAGCAGGAAAGTCATCATTCAATTGGCCAATGAACGCAACCTGCTGGCGCAAAACCTTTGGTACACGGCCCATATCCGCCGTGACGGTCGAGAGAGAAGTAAGTGTACGGGGTATCTCGGTAAGATCTAGGACTGGATATCGTTCGTGGTTATTATAGTACTGTTCACAACCTAAGCGTTGTTTGATATTTCTCCAATCTCTTGCAAGTTCGCCACTCAGTATGAAGAACTCCACTCTCGCAATGTAATCTGCTATCAGAACAAATGGGAGGAGTTGCGGTTGATACGCATACCTTGCCATTGCCAGTACAGATGTGATTACGGTTACAATCGTCACGGTCTGCGAGCCGTGGAACATTGCGAACGTCTCACGAGTACCTCTAGCGTGTGAGATCACTAGATGGAACTTATTCAGTGCTTCCGAGTCCATGCGAAACACTAACAAAGAGTCAAGAGCATACTCATGGAGATATGGAAGACGTCCGACAGGGTCTCACATACCATCTACGTCAGCTTCGCCGCGCTTTGTCTTATATCGCATCGCGCCTTCTACTTGAGGACACATGAAGCTTGTGTTATCCAAATGCCAGTGGGTCTGGAGGGCTTGGAGCGTTTGCTTGGAGTAGGGAAGCGTTGCCCATGACAGGTAGGGGTGATACGAAGCCAAACTAAAGCAGTCAGCTCAAGCCAGTGTACACGAGCTTCGAGAACAACAGGCACAGCTTCCAGATCGCGGTCCCAGGCACTGCAGTGGATTCTTCGCAAATTGTTGGAATGTTCTCGTCTGTTGCTGGTTTCTGGACAATATTGATGCCAGCCTGCCCAAAGATCAGCGCGGGGAATAGGTGAACGAATCTGCCTTACTTGTGTCATAGATATCTCTACATATGAATGTGTGGCTACTCCGGCTTTTGATAATTGATCATGATCGTACGGGTCATACCGCACTTCAGCCGCCATCGTCTCCTACGTTTTCGCGATATCTTGGTTGCTAACAGACAGTCCGCTCAGATGGGGGAAAGGTACTCTCGAAAGGAAGCAGAGTAAGTGGCGAAAGGAATGAGGCAAGGCTACCAGCTGAATATATACAGGTTGACTTTTCAGCCTTGCGGCTATCGCCTCTTAATCGCCCCTGTAGAAGAGCTGCAGTTTGACAGTTGCGAGCCTATCGTGTCTCAGTGTGGCTGACTTCCACCATGCAGCTACTGCAAACCGGTCAGATGTTGTCCAATAGAACACATCACTGTGAACACTGCCACAGTTGAATACTCACCCGTCCATATTGCGACCACAACCGTTTCTCAGCCACTCTCCCATAATACTCACTCCCCGCCTCAAATTCACACACACCCCAACTGTCCGCACTCGTCAGACATCATATCCTTCTTCACTTAATTTTGCCACACGAAGATTCTCAACTCTGGTGGCCCGCAGCACTCTGAAGAATCTCGCAGTCCGCGCCTCTCCATCCGTCGACGTGGACTTTCTTGTCAACTTCTTACTGAAAGCGAAGAGTGCTTATTTCGCAGTCTGATCAGTCTCGTACACGTGCTGTATCCCTCCAGGCCTCCAGATCGCCAAAAGACAAATATTTATCGGAAAACGGGTAGCATTGGGCGACTTTTCCACATGCGCTCCCAATCTTCACACAATCGTATGGTTTTGCATTGTCCGATCTCAGGTGCCCATCCGGCGCTAATTTCGAGTGTATTCAGTCATTCCAACTGATAAGGGTTCTCACGTAGCGCTTGCAATCTCTACGGTAAGTTAGGTTCTCGAAAGTCGGCTCAATGCTAAAGCCGAAGCGTTCGACTGTCTTCCGGCGCACGTTAAGTATTGTGGGAGTGCTGGACGATGGAGTATGTCAACTGGAAAAAGGTGTTGGACTCTGTAGGGGTATACTCTCCTCTACTTTTTAGCTACAAAACCGAAATGCAGCTAGTGTCGCAAGAGATCAAGTTTTCGCAGTAGAATTAGTTCGAGCCCAGAGGTCTCGGGATGGTTGGTGTGGCTGGGCATAACTGATTTGGGCCCGGTCCGCAGACAATTCTTGGTAGCGAACACTGCACCCCTTCCAACTGCTGCGAACCACTGCACAACAAGTCCACTAGTGCTGCACCCTCCGCTTCCTGCATATAAAAGGTCCTTCGATGTTGCTCCACCGAGCCTTTTCTTCATCATCAATTGAACCCATTACGCACTACCGTCACAGAACAAGCAACCAGCTCTTCCCATCATGGACCTCGACACGATCGTTACGACTGCCATATTATGGCTACCCGGCACACTCGTCTTCCTTATCACAATGACCAAATTATTCGGACGCGGCAAACAATGGTCACTAGACTCGACACCAGCAACCCAAACCTGGCGGCAAGAAGCATCATCACGCGATTCTTCAATCCCTGCGACTCCAATATTCGTTTGGAAAGACCTACTCGAGACGCCTCACATTCCTGTATACACGATCATCGTAGTCGCCGCTCTTATCACCGGCTTTCAGGTACGACGTGACATTGCGAGGTTGAAGACCCTGTTGTTTCGCCTCATGTTCGTCACTCTTTTCGTCCTTCGGTTCCTGTCGTCGGCTTCGGGTACGCTTTATATCCGCAATGAGTTCCAGATGTGGCTTCCAATCTCAAGCTCAAGTCCACTCAAAGGGTTGTTCCTCCACTGGATGATCAATCTGCCGCTCTGGAACCGTACTTTTTTGGGAAGATATTGCGATCGGTCCGCTTCGGAGGGCGCCGGTACTGCCGACGCGAGCTCTGAGGGCGAGAAAAGAGCATCTGAAGTGAAACGAGTGTCATGGCGGGACGCAGTCGTTCGGCTTGCATACTACCATATTCTCGACAGTACCGCTAACGCTATCTGGCTCCGTTACTTCCGGCCGTACACGACATATGTCAATAACTCTGAGATTTTGACGGTGGTATTTGTGATTATTATGGTGGCTTGGACTTGGTTGAAGGTGTGTATACGAAGCCGGCGGGTGACCGAGGTTGAGACGCGGGTTGAAGAGGGACGAGAAAATGTCACGAAAGCAGAGGTCTAATTTGATGGCATTTGAAGAACGTGGCAACGAGCACCTGTTGCTTGTCGGAAAGGTGCAACCATGTATGTAGTTCAGGGGAGCGCAATAGCTGCGGACTACTTAGAATGCAGGATCTCGTGGAGCGTATGAAACAGTCGATTCCATCCGGTAGAAATACTGTCCCTCAAAGTTATTGCGATGGAGTTACAGCAGCGTCACTGTTGTAGGCGGAGGGTAGTCAGACGCAGACAGGACAAGATTTAGCGGATCCGGCACGGTCAAGAAATGGCCAGAGTCGTCCAAAAGACCCATTCGCTGGTATGTAGCGACGGCACCAACTCGGACGTAGGTGTCCTTGGTAGCACTCACCGGCCTGATCGCTAGTCCTGCGTACGGAGTAATCATAAGAGCGTCGCAATTGTCGCATTCCTCAAGGTCAAAGTAGACGCCTGCCAGAACATGGCGATGCTCAGATACCTTCACCGTATATGCTTTTCCATTCGACACATTCCCAATGTGACCCTGATCAGTGCTGGTTAGGGTAGTGATCGGTCCTGTGACCCTGGCGTACCCTGACTTCAACTCTCCAAGAGCATTTCTTCCACTAGGAATGATTTCACAGTCTTCGAGCTGGGCAAGCTCTTCCGAAGTCGAGTCCAGGCGTTCCAGTATGTCATAAAGAACAACACCTTCTAGTGCTGCAAATGACCACGAAGGCGCCCTCCAGAAGTCAAGTTGCTCGGGCTCCTTGGGCACGAACACGTAGTTGTCGAGCGAGGGTTTCTGTAAACGCCAAAGCAGTCCTATGAGGAACCAGCTCTTCCATATTCCAGCGTAGCAGGTATCATTGGTGAGTTCCTGAAGTGCGGAGGCAATACCCGAGAAAGCCGGCAGCTTGTCAGTTTGATAAGTCATGGTGCGTGAGGTGTACTCTTGCACCATGCGATACCACGCATCTCCACGCTGAGTGCGGTTGATGAGGTCATGCGCTATTGTTCTCAGTGAGTATTCCTTGTAGTAGAAGAATTTGTCGTCGCTGGAGTCAACGTCGCCTTGTTCATGCTCGAAGGACTGGGCGCATTCCCAGTACATTTGATCGGTCGCCAGATGTAGCGTACGAACTGCGAGGGCTCGCTCTTGAAAGCACCAAACTCGATCGAGCAGCGGCTCATTCTGAGGACGAATAAGCGATAACGACGTGTGAAATTTGTGGTTCTTGACTTACTCTTTGCACCCGCAGTGGCTGCGGTGTCACAGATTCCATGGAACCTGGCGAGATAGTACAGTCGTCGTACACAAAATAGAGGTCGAAGTCGCCCAGTATATCCTCAAAATGTACTAAATCTCCAGTACCGACTTTGCGAGCTTGCAAGAAGCCTTCGCCACAATGAGCGGCCCGTGTTGCAGCAACTGTGAGGTATGCGTTCGAATACACATCAGCCATACGTGCGGCCTCCTGCTCCCAGTCCGCTTTGTCGTCTTGTATGATACACAAACAGTCCGCCCAGATAAAGTCCAGTCCGAGGTATCTAGTCAGCAACAATGCATCTTGCAGAGTCTTTGGCAATTGGGCGAAAGCTATACCACCATCCCGTTGATGTGCCGCCAAGTTGCCGCTTGTAGTCGTGTATGCTAAACTTTTACCCCAACAATAACTCAGAGCGACGTATCTTCCAGTACTTCCCGGCGTGATGTGTCTGAGCTTGCAAGATCGGTCTTTGAATAGCTGGCGCCAATTATGTGGATCTCCTGCCATGTCCTGCCTACTAGGTAATGAAGTCAAGTCTAAGACTCTTGTCGGCATCGTCGAGTCGCGATCTTTGATATGGACGCATCTTGAGTGTCTCTCGTTGCAATTCTCCATCCACGCGTCCATCTTCTTAAGCACAGCAGGGTGAAGAGCGTCCTCAAGGATAGCATGGTACTTGAAGAATCGTGCAACAGGACTATCTACAAGCTTCGTCAGCCACAAGTCTTAGCTCAAGATGCTCGAAACTCTGACCAGGAGTAGTTTTGCACCTATAATTTCCACTGATGATATTTTCGGGCCGTGTATCCCCAATTGAAACAGAGAATATGGGGTTCTTGTTCAGACCTGGAACCTCGAGCCACACCGTTCTTTCGTCGTGTGCCTGAACGTATGTTTGATATCGGTAATGCTCAGGCATACGGACATAAATAACTTTACAGAACGGACAGAGCTTGGCATTTCCCCTCAATGTTTGAATTGTATTGTGCCACTTTATGTATGGGCGCTTGTGGCTGTCGTCCAAACCGATGGTGGATGATGCGTGATACCATAAAAAGGCATCCCGTACAGTTTCATCACCAACCAACTGGGCGAAGATTTTCCGGAAAGGTATTTCCTGGCAAGCATGACAGAGCGTCATTTTCGATGTATAGGTCTAGTTGGTGCTCGAGTGTACTCTGAGGGCTGTAGCGACAGTATCGCAAAACGAAAGAAAAGGTTGAACATCAGTTGAAGGGCCACCCACTCACGGTCGAAACCAAGTTAGCAGATTTTGTCGACTGTGATGCTTGACATCGTTCTGTAAACCGGAATGAGGGAAGGGGAAGGTGCTATGGGGCTCGACCTTGAGTATGAGCTGGCGCCAAGGCACTAACCTAAAGTGTACAGTAAAGTGTTCCTATCATCTTCGCAGGTAGCACGCCAATATGCGCTGGCGCAAGCCTCTAAACGTGGTCGACCGAGCATAAAATCGTCTTCCCAACCAAGCGCTATTTGTGGGACGAATTTCGCATCCCGTTCAGACACAACGCAATCATGCCAGGACACCCCACTCGAGGATTGATAGAGGCGTATTGAAAAGCAGGTGCTGGATGACGACAGAATTATAAGGTCGTAAAGCACGAATCAGGACATTGCGCTTACATGAACACAACGACATGGCGAGTTGGTCTGTATCGAAACCGTGTCCCTTCAATCACCCCTTCACTAAACAGAGCACATCCACACACTCAAAGCATTCATATTCGATATCCCAAACTCCAATCCTCACAATGAAATTATGCTCGCTCAATCCTGCAACAAGCGAGAGATTGTCCAAAGACTCATCCTCTCCATTCCCATACGACACCCATCGACATCCATCCTTCCGATATGTATAGTCATTCGCGCGCGGCATGCTTCTCGCTCCATCTACATGACCGTACACGGAATGCAGCAGCACGAGCAGTCGTCGGTGCTGATGCAGGAGCACTTGCCACCTTGCGGCTTGCCGATCGAGCCGGTGGAGATCGAGGAGGTAGTTGAGGCGGGCATTATGGTGTATATGAGATTTTTTTGGGTTTGCGCGAACTATCGGTGTGTGTTGTGTGGTTGATGCTGATGACTAGGTTGCGCTGAGGTGTGGTGCGGTGTGGAGGTTGAGGTATGGAGATGCGCTGTGACGTCGTTAGCCCTGGACTGCGCCACTTGCATGCAAAGGCGCTGTACGAACTTACGTGAATACCTCTGTGTGTAGCTCTGTGTTAGATGAGCGCGAAATGGGTACCAAGACAGGTGGGAAGGGCAGGGCGATATACATGAGCTGAAGGAGTTCAGCCCTGCTTCAAAGTTGCGCGTGCTGCTAAGCTGAAACAGGAGTGGCACCGCGGAGGTGACGTAGTGAAGTGTGGCGCAAACGCGGCCAAAGTTGCTCAAAATAGAACATGCACGGAGTTGATGAGAACATTCAGACAGAATTCAAAACATGCATTCGTTAATCTATGCGATGAGTACAACGCAGCAGTGGGTATTGTCAACTTGTCCTGAAAAGGCAATTGGTCGCTTGAAGGAGACGATTCTCGGTCGCTGACATAAAGTCTGCGCATCTCTCAAACGTCCCTCCATGTCGGCTGTCCCTTTTCTTGCCAGGGTGTTTTAACCGCTACATCGCATCAGCACGTTATTATGCCAGAGTAAGCTCGAGTACATACCGTTGTTGTCGCTGAAAGGATCATCTTCGTCCTCCTCAGGCTCGCTGTCTGGTGCAGCCCGCTGTTTGCTTGGTGCGGGAGCAGGAGGCATGGGAATGCTCATCGGCCTGGGTGGCTTTGCAGGCGCATGTTGTTCGACACTTAGCCCAGCCATAGCCGACTCGCCGACCTCATTGTCACTGTCGCTGTCATCGTCTATGCTCTTGTCCATGATCTCAAATGCCATCAAGCCTTTGACCAGCTCGTCATTGGCATTTAGCAAGCCGCCAATGTACTGCTCCGACTCGACAAGATGAATGTAGCGCAAAATTTGCCGACGAAGTTGTTTGCACGTCTCGAAGCGTCTCATCACCTCCGGATTCTCGCTGACCCGATGTTGCTCACGATTGATAAGCTGTAGTCCGTTCAAAAGATTCGTACTTGCGACGTTCGCAGATGCAATTGTTTCAAGAAGCTGTCCCTTTTCTCTCTCCAAGTTGAAAGGTTTGCCGCGGCTCTTCTTGTCCTTTTTGTCCCTCTTGAAAATGGATGAGCTCGGTAGCGGCGCTGCATTACCTAGCGCAACAGGTCGACTGGATGAAGACGGCGCATGATGAGGCTCGGGTCGCCTAGAATGTGGAGGAGAAGGAGGTGGTGACCCCTCTTCACGTTCCCGCGCGGCTTCAGCATCCTGCTGTCGGACAATGCGAGACTGCTGAGGCTGTGGGCGCTTAGTCCGAGGAAGTTCTTTATGGAGCGCCGCTATCCTCTCGAGGCCTGGCGTTCCTTTATATGCGACAGCCCATTGCCTGAAGAGAACATTGACCTTCTGTCGCACTTCGGCGTCGACCATGTCATCTCGAGCTAAAATTCGCAAGCGCTCAAGTAGTGGCTCGTCGGCGAATGCTCTCTGAAACCGCGTTCCAGCATTCGATATCAGGGCGTCTAATATGACAAGCGCTCGGATTTGACGATGCACATTGCCGTATTTTCTGCTCCGAGATCAGCTGCGGTACAGTATCGGCACGTGTTTATCCTACAGCTTCTTTCGGAGTGCTCGCGCAGCTTCTGTGGGACCAGATGACTGAATGCGGATTACCTCAATGAGGTCTACGACACCACCAATGTCCTAACCTCGTGATCAATATCATGCAACGTTCAGGCTGGGAATTACTTACATTCTCTTCGTATTGCTCACTCGTCAATCTGTCGATTTGGACCGTGACAGCCGAGAAGACATGTTTCTAGCACCAAAGTCAGACGCAACACTTGCTGGAGACGACGCATGGCATGCAAGATAGTGCTCCTGCTAGGGTTTGGAATATTGATAGTGTTCTTGAATATCTGCTTGTTGATGCTGTGCATGATTCACGGGCATGTGAAACTGAAGAAACACACTCCTTACCGGCATCGTGAGATAGCAACTTGTGGACTGCGACCGTCAGGTTGCGTGATATGTATATGGGAAAAGGCGTGCAAGGAGAAGAGAGTGGAAGGCTGTCGATGTGGCAACGAGGCTGTGTAAACTAAGAGTGCACCAATATCACGCCAAGTTCTGGCCGAGCTTCCAATGTTGATGGTGTCTGAGATATCCAACGGAGATAGGGTAGATTGAGAATATGATGGGAGATTCACCTTCGGAGCCTTGGTGTACACTGCAAGTCGAAAAGAGAAGTTGCTAATGCAAATAATATGCAATGTCAGTAGTAATGTGCACGCGGAACGTGAATGAAACAGTGTGACTGCCTTGATTGCAGCTGCCCGAAAGAGCCGCCGACCGCCCCCGCATGTGAGGCAGCTGATGAGGCAGGTGGGGGCTGAATCAGCAGGAGCTACCCTTGTCGCCGCGACACAAACATTCCCCCACCACACTGCGTGCTTCTCACAACAATCGCACACCTCGGTCTGTCGTCTAATCATGGACCAGCCGAACACAATGAACGCGTTGTATCGGGGCTGGGATAGGGATGCGGTGAGGGAGTGCAAGGATGATCATGACGCGTGAGATCTCCGACGCAACCCTCCTTCACCTGCTTCCCCTCTTTTTGCCGACTATCGTGCCTCTGCTCCGACTAACGATATTCCAGAGCAAGCAACCCGATTCCAGTCTCTTCGAGCTTCACTGCCATCAACAGTGAACAGCAGAGCCAGCTCCTCACGCCTCGATCCCCGGCAGCTAAACTCACAAAGCGGACGTGGCAGTACTACGCTCAGCGAGGGGCCAGGCGGCGTAGAAATGCCACCGTTGCCGAATACCTTGGTCTGGGCAGATTGGAAGAGCCTGCGCACCTCGAGAAATATGCTCCTCTGCGAGACGGACCTCGA
>TARA_R110002003_G_scaffold734_4_pt1 | contig 36658 bp, 24 predicted proteins | sample TARA_R110002003 | Tara Oceans TARA_R110002003 (sample SAMEA4396441) | marine metagenome | biome: Westerlies Biome; feature: [SRF] surface water layer (ENVO:00010504); material: water (ENVO:00002006), including particulate matter (ENVO:01000060) such as... | depth 5 m | reverse complement strand
TTTTGTGCCTGCATTTACAACAGTGTGTAATCCGTTACGAAGCGCTTTGCGGAGGTGGACGAGTCTAGCGGCTTACTGATCGATGACGAGAATGACGAGGTTTGGCAGCCTTGTTTATCAGCGACGTGTGATTGGCCCATAGCCGAGGACCGCGGGCAAAGACCGCGACAGGCGTTGTCAGACTTTACAAATGCATGCAACTTAATTCGCACCTATTGATTACTTGGAGCCTGATTTGGAAGGCATCGAAAATCTCGAGGAATTCTCTTTGGGTGTAATACATATTGACGACACTACTCGACACGGACTGACTAAGCCATGGCTCTCAGAAACTTTGATCCAGACAAGCTTCTGCAAAACTGGTCTGATGACAAGTACTCTCCCGCTCGCAACGGAAAACCATTTGCGCAGTGTATACGCGAAGCCTTTGGTATCCCAAGCTCCGACGCCTACGTCTATCGCGCCCAAGCCGAGACGACCCTCGATGTCACCCAAAGAGCCATTGCAGGAAAGCGATCATATGGGTTCCATGGCTGGTATCACGGCAATGAAGGGAAGCCTGTAGGTAATAGACGCCGTCCACCCATGGTAGCGCTATACTGAGGACGTTGTAGATTGAGCCACAATACCCATCCCCAGACGAAGTCTTGGCATACACATCCCTCTTCGATCCCTCGTTGAACCTGCCAAAGGCACTCAATGGCTTCAAGTCGAATGCAAAAGCCAACACTTTGCGTCAACTCATCTCGACTTATCTGACATTACGGATGCAAAACACCACCACTGGACTTGTTCCAAGCAAGAAAGCTCGAACTCATGTGAATCCATACTATTCACTCTGGACGTACTCGTGTCAAGAGCTGGAATGGGCTGGCCCTCTTCCCTCGACAACGCACACAAAAATCAGTCACCACATCTTACCCGTATTCTACCATCACTTTGGATGTGTGGTGCCGTCGTACGCTGCTCTACACGTCATCGCAAAGCTGGCACAGCCCGCGAAGCCCAGTAAAGAACCCGTGATACCAGTTCTTGACATTGGCAGTGGCAACGGATACTGGACGTACATGCTCCGCAATTTTCCAATCACCGACATTTCTGGCGCAAAGGAGCTAGATGTGCGACCAATCGACAACCAGCTCAGCGAATATCGCGTCTCTTGGGTGCGTGATACCATCAAACAGGACGGCCAAGCATACCTCAAGCAGCACGACAACGGCAAAGGCTGTGTCCTATTGCTTGTATACCCTCAAGCGACTGGAAACTTCACCGGGCCGATCCTGACGGCTTTTGAAGGCGACACGATTGTTGTGGCTGGCACGCAGAACGGCAATGGCTTCACAGCCTTTCAGGACATTGTTGTGGATGATTGGGTCGAGAAGAATCTGCCTGCCTTTGGGCTTACTCTGAGGATGCCGTTGCCAAGCTTTGCTGGCAAGGACGAGGCGTTGTTTGTGTTTCAACGGCGGAAGGTGTAAGGTACTGGACTTTGCTGTCATCAAGAGCGTCATTAAGCGGTCGACATCTCGCGTGCGGTACAGGTACAAGAAGCCGAAGTTGTGACACTTGAAGCGACCATCCTTATGCAGCTTCCTTTTGCAATCGGGCTGCTTGCCTCCACATCTCCTCCATAACCTCTTGAAGCATCAGGCTGGCATGATGCGCCGTATGATTGGGGTAGATTTGAGAATACCAATGCTTGTATGCACATGGCCGAGCCTGAAGCAATGCAGATCGATCATGGAGTTGAGTAGCCTGCACAAGTCCAATGGCTGGAAATGGATATTGCCAATGATGTGGCCATGGCCCGCGCAAGAGAAATGCCACGGGCCTGATTCCTCGAGTATAGGCATGTTGTCGTGGGCAGAAAGAATGCGACCATGTGCAATCATGTCTGATGTCGCACACCAGGATAGGATGTAGAGCATAATTGGTGAAGTCATGCTGACACCAGAGGCCCGGATAACGTCTCCAACCGCCCATGGTCTGTCCATATGTCGTGCTGCTGCGGTAGTGTGACTTTGTATTCGATGCCGTTGCAGAGCCTTGCCTATCCACAGCATATCAACGTCAATATCAGTGGGAAACAACCACGTCTGAAACTAGTGTATGCAGGAACAAGTCTTTGGGGAAACCAAGAAGTCTGCGCGCACGAGGTCTGGTCTGGCCGAGTGAGGCTGCAGAGCCAGACAGCCATTAACATGCACGGACTGTGCCTGAATGGCTCGAGCGTCAGGTCCGTTACAGAAATATTGAATCCGCATGTCGCTTGCCTCAGCCTGTGCCTTGGATGTTGTGCCACGTTGTACCGACGAGGCCACGACTCAGCCGCACCCGTGTCACACAACGCCGTCCCAGCCCCGTCGTGTTTATTATCGATTTCTCGACGCGTCGAATTCGACACGCATCCTGGGAGAACAGATGCAATTGTCCCGACTTGACCAAGAGTAGTAAATCCCATTCTCACAACACTGTGCCAAGTTCATAAATTCGATGCCAAAATGATCGGCCGCTTACCCGTCCGATCGTCGATCTTCTAACTTTGTCTGTGCTAGCTCAGTAGCTTACGCGTCTTTTCCCTGACGTCAGACCTATTCTTATGCCGCATTGAGAGCACACCATCGCCCGGAAACAGACGCTGTAGTGCCAAGTTTGCCAACAAAGCCTGGAGCGCAGTCTGGGGAAGCTTGGATTGGGCTGGGGTGAGTGGAGGCTTGCATGTGGGAGACATGGGTGGTGTGAGTGGATGTGCTTTTGGAAAGAAGCTTCGGTGGCGCCGCGGGAATGTTCACCTGGAGGTGGTGCTGCGAGGTGATGAGAAAGTCCACTGTGGATGCAAATCCAGACGCCATGGGAAAATGGAGAGCTTGGCATGATGACTTTCATTGAAGAGGTTTATTAAATGGTTATTGAAGTGATTGAAAAACTCCATAACCTCCGTGTTTCCATTCCCATACCCATGCATGCATGTCTCTCTCGAGACGAAGTGGGTTCAGCTCAGGGCTGAAGATGATATGATTGAGAAACCAGTAAATGATAGCTTTTCAAGTCGAGTACGAGAGTTGTGAGTGCCGTTTAGACGCTTACAACAGACCAGCAATGGCCAAAAGACCACCAGCGACGGCTCCCATAGCGGGGAGGGCGGTAGGCTGAGCAGCACCAGTGGAGGCAGCGCCGCTGGCAGCGGAACGAGCCGATGAGGCGGCCGAAGTAGCGCTGTTGCGGAGGGAGCTCTCAGCAGCGACGATTGAGGAGAGAGCGTCACCAGTGGCACTGGCGCGAACGGAGCTCAAGCTGGCAAGCTGGGAGGAGAGACGTGCAGCAGCTATGAATGTCAGTTTTGGAAAACTCCGACTCAATACGTTGTACTAACCAGAAGACTCAACACCAGCTGCGCTGGATGCGGCCGAAGACAAGCGGGAGGAAGCACCAGCTACGGCGGAGCTCAAGCCAGAGGCAGCAGCGCTCTGGGCTGAGCTCAACGCGGATGGGCCAGCGTTGAGTGCCGACGAGACCTGTCCAGCAATGGAGGAAACGCCGGGGATGTTGCCGAGGGCGGACGAGAGAAGAGACTCAATCTGAGCGTTGGCGACACCGGCAGCGAGCACGGTGGTGGCGATGAAGGTGAAACGCATGTTGAGGGTTTGATTTGGTTGAGTGAAGGTGGTGATTAGGTGTTGGTAGATTGGTAGCGATTGATTTGACAGTGATGGAATGAGGAAAGTAAGATGCAAGGCGGCAAGAGCATACTTATAGCTCGGGCACAACGTGATAATGGTGCTAGTGAGCGTCACCGTGGGTCACAGCTCCAGCAACAAACAAACGTGCGAGCTCCCTTGCAGGTCCATGTTGCACCGCCCATCTCCACTTTTCCACACGTAACGCTAAGCTCACTGAGTGGTTGGTGACGCCACAGTCATGCAGCTTTCCCTCCGTCACCAAACCGGTTGCGGTAATTTGATGCACCTGTTGTTGATGCTATTGGCGGGCTGCCGGCTGCAGCAGTGGCCTGGAGCTCTTCGTGGAGAGAGGTTTGTTCTCCACCGGCTGTGGTAGCCATGACGAATCGTGATGCTTCGTCTCAGGTCTGGCTCGGTTGCTTGGTCGATATCACGGGAATGCGGCCGATGGTCCAGTGTACGCGGCCTGGGTGGCACACCACTTAGCGAACGATCGAGAAGCATTCCAAGCCCTACCAGCAGAGCCCCAATACACAAGGACCACGCGGTTTGCATGGACATTGCCACAACTCGTCGCAATTGCAGTTCATAGAGGCCGCAAAATTTGGGGTTGGCAGGACCCACGTAATTGCTATTTCAGGAGGGCAAAAATCTTCCGGCTTTCCGGTGGTGGTCGTAGAGATCGACCACGGGCGATCACCTCTTCCTGAAACGGTACCAGCGGTTTCCCGCAACAGGCTTCCAAATGCGCATGGGGCCACATTTGTTGGGGGTTGAGCCACAGTCTCGGTCTCGATCAAGAGCTGCACAAGGGTGCTGGGGATTTGCTGCACCTCTTCGAGCCAGACCAACATGCTTGGTGAACTGCACGCTCGCTGGACACCCCAAAGATTCACAGCCTTTTGGCCACGCTTAGCTCAAACGACGAAAAGGCACTTATGCAATCCGGCTTCGGCGATGCATCGGGTCGAAGCTGAGGCGAGCGTCAAGGCGTGAGACAGCCATGTCGTCATAGTCTTGCTCCGTGTCAGTCGATCGCAGTGATGAACTTCAGACACGCTGAACAATGGAAGCGAGACCCGCGGATGCTAAGCTCACGGACCCCAGGGGCAAAGCAGGGAAAGCAAATTGACGATGCATCCCGCTGACGCGAAAAAGACAGCGAGCGGATGTGCCATGAAGTCCTGCATGACTGTGGGGCGCCCTTGCCGCCAAGGCTGCCATAGCCGTGATTGCCGTTTCCTAAATTGGCGTGGACCGGGTTCTGGATCCTCCCACGCCCTGTCAGGAACCACCATCGTGCCTTGATTTCGACATCACCTTCATCTCCACATCTCAGAGCCAAAGACGTCACATTGTGCAGTGGATTCATGTCTTTTAGACCAATTGGAATCGACACATTTCAGCATTTGGACGACACCCGGCATCATCTGTGTGCGTCCTCTGATCGCGGCTATATCATGCCATTTCACCACCGCTGAAAGACGCTTGAGGACCCCATGCGACCATTTGCACGTCCGCGACGATGACGTCTGGCGCTTGACCCTGGAACAACATTAGTTCAACACTCAGTGAAGTCGTGGCTTGGACGCTATATTAACAGATATTGGCCACATCAAATAGGTTGTCCGTGTTCGACGCAAACAAGAATCGACGTTTCAACAAGTCGCGAACACTCAATAAACGACCCGTTCATCTCCTGGACTCGCCCTGGAATTGAGGACTGACAAAAAATGCAGGGGATGAGCCCTGGCTGCGACCCTCCCCAAGTCAGGCATGGTTCATGTCGAAATCCAACGAGACGAACAATTTTAGCGCGAAGCGACCACACTCAGCGCATTGTGTATTTCCAATTCAGGTCAACAAGAGCCTCTGAGCATAGACACAACTCCATGTTCATACTTGCAGGTGTTACAAGGTCGGTAGCAGAGTGAGCTGTGTTTGACTCGCACACAAAGTATCGCCAACCAGATGCCAACCAAAAAATCGATACCCACACAAGATCTGGTGGGAGCCCGAGTTGCATTTGCGCTGCATCGTGTGGGATGCCATATCCGAAAGCCAGGATCTCCGGCGCACCCAGGAAGTATTCCGGATGGATGCAACCACACGATTGAACCTACCAACAAAAGTACTAGAAGGACGTGATTCGGGTTCGATGGTTCGGTCGTCTGAACTGGATCTTTTAAGCACTGTAGGCCTTGGCCGTTGTGCATAGTACATGTGTGCGTCCCCTCCTTCAAGCCACACCTGTTGTTATATGTTTACACTGCACTAGCAAGAGGAAGGACTGTGTGGATGGTTTATCGCTTTCTGGACGCTATCGACGAAGTGAGGTGGCATGCCTAATGTTGACGAGATGGTGGCGTTGTAGCCGCCGAGGCTGCTCACTTGCTGCAGGTCCAGCAACAAACTCTTCCCGCGAACAAATAGAATGTGCAGACACGGACTGCAAGCGCCCAGTCTGCCCACCACACCAATGCCAGGACAGTCGACAACACATTGTCCCAAGCCATGTGTGGAGACAACTTGAGGTTCTTTGCTGAATTGTTATCATTCTGGTAAGCAATGTACCAATGTTTCTTCATATATGGCAACAATTACGGAAATTAGAGACGCAAAAGTTGCAAATATGAGAATATGCGCCCTGGAAGTCATGAAAACTCCAGCTTTGTTTGGCGCTACGGGCTGCACGTGTGCCGAATAGGCCTGCTAGGGCGCCTTTAAAGTATGTGGTGCAGCTAAGCCTCCAAGGAGGGCGCTTAGTTTGCTGCATCACGAGAAGTGCAAGCCCAAGTCTTGGTAGCTTTGGATGTACTAAATGTCTTCCAGGACGTGTCAAGATTATGATCTCGCAACAAGTACAACGACTTCCTCTACAGGTCCACCGATAAGCCGGATTCGAACGGCGCCGAGCTCTTGGTCGAGCAATTTCGTGCTGCATCCATAGTCCAACACTTTTACGTGCGGTGCTGCGATACGCACCTGGCGTTGATGGCTTGCACGACCAGCCCGTTGGCATGAAAGTCGGAGAAGTAACAGCTCACGGCCACACGAATACCGCAAACACACAAAACCTTTCGAGTGATCCAACCTTACACATGCGATCCTAGCTCGCCATCTACCTTTCAAACACAATTGGGCCCATCAACGGCCGTCGAATTCCGCAGTGGAGATGATCACTTCGTCTACCACAAACGTGCCCATGGCTACAGCATCAAAGAATTCGATGCTCCGTCGTACATCAACCACGGCCACCACAACAATATCGACTTCTCCCACGCACACGCAGAGTGCATCCCGTCTCTCTCCTTCGGCAATCATGGGCGTCGGTGTGGCAGCTGGAGCCATTGGCATGTTGATAGCTATAACAGCCGCATTGCTGATTCACCGCTGCTGGAAAAGACGGCAATCTCCAGAAGTGCGATACTATAGCCAAGCTAGGCTTTGGAAGGGATTCACGCCAGCAACCCCAAGCACGGCGAGAACCACCCTGACCGAGTCCAAGATGGCAAACATCTACTTCAGCGAGCTGCGCAGTCCGGCTACCCCTGCGTTCACATTCAGTCCGCCGCTTGGAGGAGCTGGGCAACGCTGGCCGGCAACACCTGTCGTGCCAAGGTCGCGTCCAGTGGAACTTTCAGTGTGAAGTTGAACGTTTGGGAACACCAAGGCTTTTTCACTCGTTCCAGTCATCTCTAAAGGTTACCAAAACATAGGATGGCGACGCGCAAGAGACGACGACTACCGGCTGAAATACCGGGGCTGATTCTGGAGGACTACTGCCTTTTCTGAGTATGAATGAATGATGCGGTAACATATGATCGCTGAGAGACATCCGCGAAAACATGGTAAAGGGCGGTAGAGACGTGTTTTTGCCAGTGTACTGCTTCCTATTGTATAAAGAAGTTTAGATTGCGCGCATGTGATTGCAGACTTGGCGCAAGAGTGGCAGCAGTTTATCCAAGTCGTAATTGAGCAACCGTGTATAAATCTTCGTCTTTGCCTCGAGAATGTATTTCAAGTCGGCAGCCCACATTCGTTGCACCTTTGGTTGGAAGATGAGAAATGTAGTGAGTGAGCTATGACGGAAGACGCAGGACAAACGGTCTTGGCAGAGACACCCGCGGCCGGTGGCAGGTGGAGCTTGCTTTTTCTGCCTCCGAGCTTTGCGTAACACGCACTCCTCCGGCCAACACCGCCTTCAGACCAGCTACAACACCACGTGTAGCTTCAATTGGGTAGCTTGAACATTTTCTGATTGTCAGAATGTTGGCCGCTCGCACCTTTGCTGCGCCCTCGCGGCAATGCCTTCGCCAGGCTACCCGCGCATCGAGATGGGCGCCCGCGTTATCGCAGGTGAGCTTCCGCGTCCACGACAACACTGAAGCATAGGCTTTCCATGGCATATGCAAGGTGTAGCATGTTTGCTAATGTCATTGCAGGGCTCAATTCGCACCTACGCCGAGGAGGTGGCCAAGTTCAAGGGCACAAAGGGCAACGACGGCAAGTACAGCGTCACTCTAATCGAGGGCGACGGCATCGGCCCCGAGATTGCGCAGTCGGTCAAGGACATTTACTCGGCCGCCAATGTCCCAATCAAGTGGGAGTCGGTCGACGTCACCCCGCGCCTGAACGAGGACGGCAAGACGGTCATTCCCGACGAAGCCATCAACAGCGTCACCAAGAACCTCGTCGCACTCAAGGGCCCGCTTGCAACACCCATTGGCAAGGGCCACGTCTCCCTCAACCTGACGCTCCGCCGAACCTTTAATCTCTTCGCCAACGTCCGGCCGTGCCGATCCATCCAGGGCTACAAAACACCCTACGATGGCGTCGACACCGTCCTGATCCGAGAGAACACCGAGGGCGAATACTCTGGCATTGAGCATGTTGTTGTGGATGGTGTCGTGCAGAGCATCAAGCTCATTACCCGTGAAGCATCCGAGCGTGTTCTGCGATATGCCTTTCAGCACGCCCGCGACATTGGCAGAAAAAAGGTCCGCGCTGTGCACAAGGCCACCATCATGAAGATGTCCGATGGTCTCTTTCTGAGCACCGCACGCGAGCTGTCCAAGGAGTTTCCCGATATTGAGTTTGATGCCGAGTTGCTGGACAACACCTGCCTCAAGATGGTCACGGACCCAACTCCCTACAACGACAAGGTCCTCGTTATGCCCAACTTGTACGGCGACATTCTGTCTGATTTGTGCGCTGGTCTTATTGGCGGTCTCGGCCTGACTCCTTCTGGAAACATCGGAGACGAGTGCTCCATCTTCGAGGCTGTCCACGGTTCCGCACCCGACATTGCTGGCAAGCAGTTGGCCAACCCCACTGCGCTCCTTCTCAGCTCCATCATGATGCTGCGACACATGGGCTTGAACTCGGAAGCAGCCAACATTGAGCAGGCCATCTTCAAGGTCCTCGCAGAGGGCAAGGTATGTTTTGTCTTTACTCCACACCCTAGGCCTATGACTGACACTGGACAGACCATTACCGGTGATCTCGGCGGCAAGGCCAAGACTTATGAATATGCCGATGCTGTCATCAAGGCACTAAAGTAGATTTGGTGGATTGATTTATGAGCATCGAGATGACTGGGAAGGCTGCGATTGCATACTGTGGATATCCCGTTATTGTACCATAGGCCGCCATTTATCGTGAGGAATGCAGTTGTTACTCTTGTTGCTCGAGCTTTGAGTTCACCATTACTGGCTGTTTTTCCAGGACTGTGTCTTGGCATTGCCGCAGGAAGCGGTCTATTGGCCTTGTCAGACTATCCTACTTTTTTGGCAGATGAACTTTTGATACCTGTGGGCGGTGCGATAATCTCCGCATCTTATCAGATCATCTCCTTTGCACGTGCTAGCGCATTCGATCGGCATTATCCGAGCCGATTTCGCGTAGACGTTCATATCACCGCTCGACATCCGCAAACTGCAATTGCTTTGTATAGCAAACACGAGTGCTCTTCATGCCTCCAAAACCCCGCATATCTCTGCCCATCAAATCGCCGCCTACTGTCAGAGCTCGAACCGTACCACCTTTCGCTGTCAAACCCGCTGCCAGACCTCCACCAAACCCTCAAGCTCCGCGTGCGACGGCCCCTCCACCGTCACCACCCCACAGACCATGGTACCAGAATTCCACCTTGCGCTTCAATGTCAAATGGAGCTTCAGAATCTTCGTCACCGGCTGTGCGGCAATCTTCATCCGTGATCATTTCATCCTCCTCACGCCAATTCAAGGCGCATCCATGGCACCTACAATCAACCCCACTGTACATGAGACAGGGAAGAAAGACTGGCTCATCATACGCCCATTGGTGCTGAGAGCTGCAAAACCAAAGAGTGCCACGGATGTGCAGGAGCCGGACCCGTGGGATATACAGAGAGGCGATGTGGTGGTATTTTGGAAACCGCACAGGCCGGAAGAATCAGGCATCAAGCGCGTTGTTGCGCTCGAGGGCGACACTGTATACCCGCAAAGAGGATATGCGCTCGACCGCAAGGTCCTTGCGAGCCCTAGGCTATCTGGACTACCAGACGGGCTGCCGGATCAGGATGAGGATTCTATATTGAGCGGGAGAGAAGAGGTGGGCAAAATTGTGGTGCCGTACGGGCACGTTTGGCTCGAGGGTGATAATGCCCTGAATAGCCTTGATAGCAGGGAGACGGGGCCGATTAGCAAGGGCTTGATTGACGGCAAGGCTGTGTGGATATGGAGGGGATGGACGCAATTCTTGAAAATTGGAGATATGAGGAGTGAAAAGGAAAAGAGAATGGGGAGTAGGGTTGTTGAGGGAAGGGCTGAGATACCTGGGCTGTTTTTGCAGTGAAGAGATACGGGCATTTGCATCCACGACCACTGGCACAATGGGAGGCGTAACTAGAGGGTTCAGACGACTCTAGGTATGTGTGTATACTCTGCCGTCATCATGGTATTATACTGACGTGCTTCAAGATGGTCCCAGCAATGCCTTGATCTCGAGACATATGGCGGCCGTAACACCTTGAGTGTTGTCACTGCCACCGAGATCCTTGGTTTTGATGCCTCTCGCCGTCACATTCTCCACCGCCTTCATTAACACATCTGCTGCCTTTGTCTCGCCAACCCATCGCACCATCTCGGCAGCGCTCCAAAACGCGCCTACAGGGTTGGCAATGCCCTTGCCAGCAATGTCGGGTGCCGACCCGTGAATGGGCTCAAACATGCTCGGGTTGGCTCTTGTCGGATCAAGATTTGACGACGGTGCGATACCAATCGAGCCAGACAAGGCGGCTGCGAGGTCGGAGAGAATGTCTGCATGCAGGTTTGTTGCAACGATGGTGTCGAGAGACTTTGGATTCAGCACCATGCGGACAGTCATTGCGTCGACGAGCATCTTGTCAATCTCCACATCTTTATACTCTCTGGCGACTTCGTAAAACACCTTGTCCCACAATACCATACCGTGTCTCTGCGCATTCGACTTGGTCACCATTGTGAGCTTCTTACGTGGTCTCGACCTGGCAGTCTCGAATGCAAACCGCATAATCCGCTCAATGCCCACTCGGGTGAACTTTTACCCGTCAGCACCTCACCAAGACCTAGATCCCACCAAGAGTACTTACGATACTAACTTCCGTCGCAACTGCATGCGGCGACTCCTCGTGCGACGTCCCTCCCTGGCCCGAATACTCGCCCTCACTATTCTCCCTCACAATCACCCAATCCAAATCACCGCGCCTACACCCCTCCAACGGACTCTTGGTCCCCTCCAGTATCCTCGTAGGCCTGACATTAACATACTGATTCAGCGCCTTGCGAATCGGCAAAATCAGTCCCCACAGCGATATATGATCCGGCACATCGGGCCAGCCCACTGCACCAAAGTAAATTGCATCGAAGCCTTTCAGTTGCGAGAGGCCGTCGGGTGGCATGTACCATCCCCGTGCAAGGTAGTTTTTGGAACTCCAGTCAAAAGTGGTGAATTCGAATTCAAAGTTGCCCGCGCTTTTGGCGAGCGTCGTGAGCACGGAGATGGCGGCTTCGGTGATGTCGACTCCGATGCCGTCGCCGGGGATGCAGGCGATGCGGTGGGTTTTGGGGCCGATCTCACGAATGTGGGAGGGCATGTTGGTGGGTGGAGATGGAGTTTGAATTGAGTTTGGATAATGGGTTTAGGATTGATGTCTTGACGAACAAGGACGGGATCTCTTGTGCGAAGTATATGGTCAGTCCCTTCAAGATTCGTTGTCGTGATCGAATCTGGTGTTTGCAAGCGGGCTGATATACAGGAAGAAAGGTCGGACATTCTTTCCCCGCATCGCTAGCATGACGTACCCTAGAGAATGGTACTGTGTCCCGTTCCGACTTCGCCATCAAGCCCGATGTTGTGCCCTTTTTGTCGTAGCTCCTTCTTCCCCTTTCAGACCCTGATGGCGCATGCATGGTCGCACCGACCCCGCGCTAGTAGCCGCATGCCCCACCTCCAACGCGTGTCGAACCACACCGCCTAGCCAGACCACCGTTGCTGTTCCTGAAGCTGGATACCTCCTTCCATTCATCGTTCTTCACGACCAAGAGTAACAATTACAATGGCAGCGGCATATCCACCCGGCGGCACCTTCTTCGACACGTTGAAGAAGAGCTTCGTAGATGTCCCGGTCGACGCTTCCAAGGACAATGCCATCTCGACGACCGAGTTCCTGGAAGCTGCGGAGAGCCTGACCACGCTGTTTGGTGCGATATTACACAATTTCATTGGGGAGCTTACTAATAGCTGTAGATCTCCTGGGTTCGGCGGCGTTCAAGCCTGTCAAGAATGACATGGTCGGCAATATCAAGGTTCGTACAAAACGCGAGCAGTCACATTCCAAGCACAGCTCGCACAGCTCACACTGTGCAGAAAATCCGAGACCGACAGCTCGCTGCCCCAACACTCTCCGAGACTCTCCAAGACCTCGTCCTGAACGAGCTCAAGGAGAAGAAGCACACGGCCACCGAAGGCCTACTCTGGCTGAACCGGTACGTCCCTCGCTCTACTCAACCCTGCCCAGCTAACAGGTTAATCTTTAGTGGCCTCGACTTCACCGCCCAAGCCCTCCGCCACAACCTCTCCAACACGACCAAAGAACTCGCCGACTCATTCCGCGAGGCCTATGGCAAGACTTTGAAGCCGCACCACTCATTCATCATCAAGCCCATTTTCAGCGCCGCAATGAGCGCGACACCGTACAGGAAGGACTTTTACAAGAAGCTGGGAGACGATGATGCGAAGGTGCAAACAGAGTTAGATAAGTGGTTGGCGGGGCTTGAGAAGGTTATTAGTGTGTTGAATCAGTTTTTGGCGAGAAAGGAGGCCAAGTGGTAGAGATGATTGCGTGGAAAATGTGGCATAGCTGAGTCGATTCACGATATATGAAAATGATGAGCAATGAGCACGACGCTGAGTGTTTACAGATTGAGCTGTGGTGCATTTGAGCGAATGCTGTTTTCAATCACGAGATCGGTATCTTGTCCTGCCAGGTACTTTTGAGCGGAGACCCGTGCGACGTAAGCTCTCCACCCTTGGACAACATTGTTAGCAAGGGATGAGCATTGTCAATACTCTGCATGACATTGTCCATTCACTGAGCTTTGCAATGAAGATTCACCGGCCCCCGTATCTCACGAGCTACATTGTATACGGAGACCAATCAAGTGTGTTCACAACATGAGAGCTTCTAGTTGGTACATTCGTGCATCCTTCTAATACCCTTCCATACTTCATCTGAACACACTCAACTAGCAGACGAACCAAAACGTGCCAAGTATGCACTTCCGCAACGTCTTGACTGCTGTTATTGGTCTTGTTAATCCTCTTAACGCTGTTGCAAATCCGTCCACGACGCTTTCCAGTGCTGCGACATCGACGATAGTGCCAGGACACGGCATGGGTAATATGTCGATGCCGCTTCACAACATGACGATGCCACATCATGGGAACATGACAATGCCCAAGCCATACAATGGCACGCATATCCATGCGCCATCTTGTACATGCCCAACATGCATGCGCCCCAAACCTCAGCACAACGAAACAGCCACGACACATCACCGCAGCTCAAGCATCCCACACCATCAGAACAGCACGGCCCCAATCGCGCCTCATCCAAATAGCTGCACTTGCGCTCTCTGCACCACCAGCACCCATCACAACTCCACCACCCCCGCCAACACCACCAACCCAGCACCTCCACCCCCGAATCTCAAAAACTGCAATCGCTCACGCGACTGCGTCCGCAACTGCTGTAAACTCCAGCGCCCTCCCTCTCCCCCCTCAGCAGCGCCCCCCATAACCCCGCCCAACGCACCACATAGCCTTCCCGTCCCCGCTCCGTTACGCCTCCACACGCATCCGCTCCAAGCGCGCTCTCCGCCCCCCAAGTCCGTGAACGGCAAGACCAACCTCGCCATCGGCCTCGCGTCCGCCGCGCTGGTGCTTGTTTGCTATTCACGCTGGGCTTTGTCGCGCTGCGATGGCAACGGCGACGCCGTGCGGGGAAGGATAAGGGCAAGGCGAGGACCGAGGATGTTGAGATGGGTGCGGTTGGGAAGCGGGCCGGGCTGGGTGGGGTGTTGCCGTTCCGGGGAGGTGGAGAGGTGCGGATTAAGGGGTTTGGGGAGCATCGGGTGGGGAGGAAGGGGGTGGGGGGTTTGGATGGGGATTTGGGTGTTAGGTTTTGAGGGGGGCATGGATAGATGGATGCAGTGCTGGGGCTGGGTGGAGTATTTAGTTTAGTCATAGAATGAATGAAGAATGTAATAGAATTTATGCTAGATGCGCTGTGTTTTAGACAGTTGTTGTGCTTACATAACGGTCATGATTGACGTGAAAGGGACGGCTGATGGTGAAGTGAATTCACATATTCGAACTAAGTTTCCGTAAGCGATAGTACCTGCCCAAATAGGAAAGTTAATTCAAGTATTAATTACTGTTTGTAGAGTGTGAGTGTTTAGGTACAGTAATATAACGGTGCTAGAGCAAGTGCGCTGTGATATAGAGTAAAATAATCAAAATAATTTACTGAATGTGTTCTTGCGGTGACTGCGTATGTATCATCATTCATAGAGAGATGGTACCTATCCTATTAGGAAAGTTTTGTAAAGTATCGATTGCTGTTGTAGAACGTGAATGTTTTGATAGTATGGGCGTAAGGGTTGAGTGAGATAGGCGTTTTAAAGAGAGATTTGATACGCTAGAGGTGTGAAAAAGTTCACGGGATTTCTGTGTCTCTCCCTCCCATGAGCGGAATAACATCATCGGTCTGGGAGCGATAGTACTTGCCCAATGGGAAACTTCTGCACAGTGTAGATAGCAGTTAGTAAGAAGTGAATGTTTTCATAGTGTGAGCATCAAGGCAGAGTATATTGACCAGGTACATATACTTTCACTCATATGACTATTGCTCCATGAGCTTTCAGAGAGTAAAGGTATTTACAAGCTTGAGCAAGTATGCTCTTATGTTGATCGCAGTATAGTCAAGAGTGACTATCTAGGTAATACAATCTGGGAGGAAGGTCTACACAACATTCGACTAACTACATTTGGCGTCATGAATCCTATAGCCTTTTGTCGACTCCATGCAGTAGAGGTGCTCATAATCGTAAAGAGTAAATGACCACTCACGTATCAAAGTCATCTTGAACGAAGGCTGATTTGTGAAAGAGCACAGCATTGTGAGAATACAGTCCTCTTCGCCCCATTCACGATCCAACAATGCCCCTCAACCACCCTTCTTAATAAATCCCCTTCACGGCTTTTCCTCCTCAAGTACAAAACCTCCTCAACAATACAATCATGCAGGCCATGATTACGCTTCTAGCACTTACTTCACTCGCTCTCTGCGCAGCTGCCCATCCCCACAAGTTCAGCATGTCCAACAACACCGACCACGACGTCCACACTCTACCCTACCACCCACCCATCCTCCCCCGCCACGCCAACAACACAATGCCGCACACCCACCTCCCAGATAACAAAAACACGTTCCCGTGGCGCTTTTACACTGGCACTTTCATCACCATGACTGTTCTTTTCGTTCTATTCATCATAGGCAATATAGTAGTCTGGTGGTATCCCAAATATTCTGGGAAGCGCAAGGCGGCGAAGCGGGATCGGGACATGGAGATGGCGTTTGGGGACATGCGGCCGGGATCGGTGGCTGGGGTGGCAGAGCCGGCGCGAGCGGCGCGGGTGGGTCGGGAACGGGAGTAAGTACATGGGCTTTGGCTGCCTTGTGCGATAGTTACCACTAGGGATCTTGAGCTAAGAATGTAAGATGGTAAGAGTGCAGATCTAGACTTGAACGTATGCTTGTAGAAGCATTGGAATAAGAGGCGAGAGCTATCAGATAGATATTGAGTGAAATACGATACTGAGTATGATCTAAAGGAGGCCATACACACAATATGAGATTTGCGCTTTTTTTGTCTCGTGTTCTTGAGAACTCTAGTAGCATGGCAGATACAGCTGTGGAAGTTGTCAAGTGGTAGGAGTAAGTGACTCGGTTGCTGTAGCCATGGAATGAAAAGGTATTGTCCGAGGTTTACGTATGATTGATCCTTGAGAATGACACGAACTTCAACGTATAGAGCGGGCACACTCTGCGGATGCGCGCCGTTGGTCTCGACATCTTTGAGGTGCGCCTAGTACCTGTTCAGGGAGGAAGCCACGGTGGTCGTTCTAGTGACTCTCGAGCGATGGAATTCCATCTCGTTCCCTTGCGACAGCACGAGTTCGAACATTCTCGGTTCTTGCGGGCATGGCTAGCCCAATCACTAACTGTGGGATGTAAGCCCGGGCGATATAATTTGGAGCAACCTTTGGCCGGCAATGCTTATCGCTTTTCCCTCACTGTATTGAAATGTGGTACTTCTCTTCGAGAGTGTTAATTGTGTAGCCGAAAAAAAGATGACGTCATCGAGGCATACAAACCTGTGCGGCTCCCTCCTGCTACCAACCTCAACACTGCAGTACACTACATGATATGACATCACCGCTCGTATCCACAAGGCTTTCACAGCTCACAAACTCGGGTGCATTCCGAGAAGCAAGGCAGCAGTTCGGATCCAACCGACATGGCCTATGAGACCCTAACCGCATTGGGAGAATTGGACGGCCAAGATGTACAGCCTCAAGCCACGAAAACGGATCCCGAAGATTGCACCCTCTAATTGGCATTGGCCTTACACATGGCTTTGACGATTCGGGGCTTTGTGTGCAAGGCCAACCATTACCTGCCACTTTACTACTGAAATGGGACTCGTGGCAATGCTGTGCATCGGGTGAGCCTTGTCTTGACCAACATGCCAATCGTGCTCAGGTACGGCGTGGGCATTCAACCAATAATGTGACCAACGTACTGCTGAATACTCCTAATTCATCAAACTATACTGCATTCAAGCCTTTTAAGGCTTTAGCTTGGGATCGGGATAATGTCGAGCTGCCAGTCTTACGTTGAGTACGACAGGCAGCAAACATATATAGGCATGAGCAACGCAGCCTCGAGTTGCTGTATACAGACCTCTCAAGTCCCTCGCAATCCTCACCTTTGTCGATTATGAAGACATCTCCATTGTGCGCCGCAGCGTCGGCCGCTGTGTTTATTTCACTTGGTAATGCGTCTCCACTGAGCGCAAGAGACAATACCACATTGCAATACGACTTTACAAATGTAAGAAATGTGATCCCATAACTATGATGAAGCAACTGACTGACATGCATAGCTGACTGCAAGCGCAACTCTCGATTGGAAACCCTGCCACGAGAATTTGTGAGGACAACGCACCTATACTGCAAGATGTACCACTAATTCCAACAGTACATGTGCGGCTCTGATTGTACCGCTCGACTACTCCGATGCCTCTGCAGGCAACACCACTCTAGCCATTGTCAAGAAGCCCGGCGAAACACCCGACGCTCAAGAAGTGCTCGTCAATCCTGGAGGCCCAGGCGGCCCCTCTTCCGGCATGGTTCTTGGTGATTATGAAGCAATTCAGAATAAAATCGGTACTCAATATGCTCTGGTCGGTATCGATCCTCGCGGTACAGGGTCCAGCGGCCCATCGAGCGATTGCTTTACTGGCTACTCCTTTGTCGCACGAAACGCCTTTTTGTCGCAGGCATTCGCACCACCTGATAACTATCACGGCGACTATCCACTCAAGCAGAACCACCAAGCCATGCTCGAGTATGGCAAGTGGTGCTCGCAAATATACTCCCTCAATGGCACCGCGAGATATGCTGGTACCGTGGCTACAGCGCAAGACATGCTTCATTACATCCAGCTCCGCGCAAAAGACCAAGACAAAAGTCCTGATGACGCAAAGCTATGGTTCTACGGGATCAGTTACGGAACAATCCTTGGTCCCACATTCGCATCACTGTACCCCGACAAAGTCGAACGCATGATCCTAGACGGCGTCCTCGAACTTGAAGACCACTACAACGGAGGCTGGGAGAAGTCTCTTGCCAACAGCGACGAAGCTGCGCGTTTCTGGTTCAAGCGCTGCTTCGAAGCCGGCCCTCAAATCTGCGCATTCCATCAGAATGCCACCTCATGGCAGGAAATCGAACAACGATACTGGACCCTGTTCAACAATCTCAAAGACAACCCCATCGGTCTCGGCGACCCGCTCTCACCAGCCGCCATCGAGAGTGCCAAAGTCGGCACGTTCGTCACGCCCAACGTCTTCACATGGCAAGACCTTGTCAACCAGTTCTTCAGCGCAAGCTACATCATCCAGCCTTTGTACTACTCCCTCCTCGATCTCAGCCTGCTCGAACTGCAGACTGGAAACTACAGTCTGCTTCCACTTATCGCCACTGCCGCCACCATCTCATCCTTTGCCCCGGTCTACGACGATCGCATGGCACGAACCTTGATTAATTGCCTAGACGCAAACGGACGCTCCAACTACGCGGACTTTGGAGAGTATAAGGGGTTTGTTGATTCCATGGCAAACGCGAGCGCGTATGCCGGCTTGAAAGTTGCGACGTTTAGCGGGCCCATTTGCAGTCAGCTCAACGTCTTTCCGCCTGAAAGCCAGACCTTTGATGGTAAATACAGCCTTAGATAAGTTCTCTAAGATTTAAAAAGCTGACGCAGTCTAGGCGTTCCCAGAGTGGGAGACAAGAAGGTCCCGATCCTATTCATCAGCGGCATCGCGGATCCCGTCACGCCTTTGCCCTCGGCGGAGAAGATGCAGACGTACTTCCCCGGCTCGGGGTTGTTGAAGTGGAACAATAGCGGCGTAAGTTTTTCATCTGCTAAATGCGCAAATATTTGTGGCTGACTTGTATTCGCAGCACACTGCGCACTTCCAAAAGTCGGCTTGCGTCTCCCAGTACGAGAAGCAGTTCATGCTTGACGGCACTCTTCCGCCGGCCAACACTACTTGCGAAGTGGACCAGCCAAATCCGTTTTTGATAGCTGCGGAGCAGTTGGCGAATAGTACCCAGGGCTTGGTGTGAGCGATGAAGTGTTTTGTAGTTACACCGGATAGTGGTCATCGTTTCGCAATGCAGCGTTCCGGAAGCAAAGTCATTGTATCTTTGCGTGAATTTTCTCAGACCAAAACTCCTCTCTTCCCTCTTCTAGTCGCCAATGCTCACCTCCAGCACTCTCTCAACCTCTCTGCTTTCCTGGCCATTCATCCTTCGCCTTACATCCATCGCAAGTTCTCCGCATCACCAAGATACGAAGAAGTTCGTATCCTTTGAGTTGTAGGGCTTAAACCAGTCCTTGTTGCAATTCCGCATAACATGACAACGCGCTCGAAGCAGTTTATGTAACTTTGCTTAACTGCTCTCAAGGTATCAAGATGTAGTACACAGGATTTTTGTAGTTCTGTTCTACTGTTGGCGTTGCAGTCGTCTGAGAATACAATGTTCCTGGATCTAAAACCCAGAAAATACACGCTCCTTCGTACTCGATGCTATACACGGAGAACCCCTCCCTTCTCTGCGTGTCAATTATACCATATCTGCGGAACGTCCGGAACTGATTGGGGACATTGGTACCCTAAAGACGAGAGTATTGTGCTATCCTGCCTAGCGTTCGCGCTCATGCACCGCAGTTTTATAGACGTGCGATCCTTTGAAAGCCATGCTTGGGGTCCGTAAGCAACGTCATAGCAGACAACCAGCTTCGTTGCCGCTCGGCTTGGAGATTCGACGTGTGTCATGCAGACAATGACGCTTCATGTTTGAGCGCATAGAGCGCATATTCTTTGAATCATTGCTCTTTCAGTAGATTGTCAGATAAGCGTCAATCGGTCCGGGAGCTTGTCCAAAGGATCTTCCGTGTCCGCCATCTCGATCACCCACTTCAACTCAGCTGGACATGATCTCCCCGCCTTCACCTTTAACACCCCAATCCTCTCAAACCTGTCGGGGTCGTTTTTGACACCTTTGAGCAAAAGGCAACACACTACGATACCCCCTTTCCGGGGAACAACTGATACTGGCAATATGTATGTGTTACCATCATTTGCTGCATCGGGGCCCAAGTCGAGCCAATATCCCTCATGCAAGAGCCAAATATTCGAGATATCGTGGCCTTCGAGCACGTCAAGGGTGACGAGCTTGGTCCGACCTTGCAGGATGATCGCTGCACTATGGATCTCCGTGTGGTGATTCCCGTGCGGGCTTTCGATGTGGACATCTATAACCTGCACCAACGACATTACTCCTTCGAGATGATACAATCTAGCAATATCGTGCCACAAGGACGTGCCTTCTGGAAAATCTAAAGATGCCCAAGACCACGTGGGACAGCGATACTCGGCCTGTCTTGTCGAGAAATGGTTCCCAGGGGGTTTTAGGGACCATAGCAGGGAGCCTGGTAATTTTGCCATCCATAAACCCGCACAGTATTTTGTTTGAAGTCGCTGCTCAAAGTCCTTGGCTATTGCCCCAAGGGCGACGAAACGATCCGAGTGAAATGTCAGACAACTTGCACCGTACGAAGAAAGAATTTCGTGCCATAGGTCATATAGTTCCTTCTCCGAGGCCTCCACCCTTCCTCTCTTCCTGTGAGTTCTTTGTTCCGCACGAGGTATGCCGAGGGGAAACGTCTCACTTGCTTGACTCGACCTGCATTCCCAGAACAGCTGGTCTGAAAAGTGTACGGTGCGAGGACTAAGAAAGCGTTCTTGGATGACCCAAGCACGACGTTGCAACGTTCGCTCAATGCAGTCAATCTCCAAGTTTCTTTTCAACGTCAAGAGGTAACTATCACTACTCTCTTTTCTCGAGATGACTCGCTGATGAAAAGACAGGCATTGGCGTGTATCGAGTGAACGTACTTGAAACATGCCAGGCCCTGGTGATTCCACTGGGTTTACAGCAATATTGAGCGTACATTGTTTGTACACTTGAGACATTGTTGCGGCTTCAGCTTGCCAGTCATCCGCTGAATCCTGCATGATGCAGAGCGAGTCAATCCACAGATAGCGGACACCTATGCGTTGCGTAAACGCTATAGCGTCGCGGAATGACTGGCTTAATTCCTCCAGTGGTACTTGAGACTTCAACTGCGTCTCGTTGAAAGACGTGAGTTTGAAAATGTTTTCTGGGGAAGAACCCCACCGATGACTCAAGGCAATGTACGGCGGTGGAGGGTGTTTTGCGAGTTCAAGAGTCGACACCAATTTCAGTGGTCCGTCCGTGTCCAGCAGGCGAGTTGGCAACCAGGATTCCGTTCTAGTCTGACATGCCGCGTGACACTCTCTGCATTCTTTCCACCATCTCATGACTAGGCTTTTGCATGAATCAGATGAAGTTGAGCTAGGAAAGTCGTCATGATATTTGACTGCAATCGAACCGTCTTATCAGTCGTTAGACGTTACTCTTCAACGTTAGGCATGATCAGTTACCTGGAAAAGGCGTGAAATAGACAAAGGTATATAGAAAGTGCCACAACTGCTGCGGATGGGTGTGCGTCAGGAAGCAAGCGATTAGCCATTTCGAAGAGCTCTGGTCGGGCCCCATAGCACTCTCATTTCCACTTTCCAAGTCCCAATAGAATTGCATCGAAATTTCCATCTCCTCAATGCGAAATTCATCTGTGGTCATCTGCTCGTAAGCCCGTTCAGCAGACTGGCATTGAACACTGCACCAATCGCACCCGCTCTTTGCAGACGCATGAAGCTCGCTGTAATCAAGTCTGATAGTTTCCTCGCTAAAAATGAGGGCGGAGACGTCCGGTCTATCAAAGACTTTTGCACAAGTCTCACACGCCGTTGCGGTGTCCGCTTGATCCTACCACGCAATGTCTCATCAGTATACGTCTCGGAGCGCGAGGGTCCAGTAACTCACCGACGCAGACATGCTGCTCGATGCAGGCTCTGAAGCAGATGTCCTTGCAAAGTTGCTGGAAGATTGAGAATGAAGTGCGGGGTGCAGGGACGAAGGACAGAAGGGAAGGCTGAAGGCAACATCATCCACAGACGCTAGCGCCAACTTGGCAGCTTCACGTGCTCGTCAAGGCGCATGAAGCAGGCGCTTCCGGTGAGAGCATGCAGCAGCGCGATTGGCTCTTATTTGCCCTGTAAGACGAGTAATATGCAACACCATTTGCCGTCCAATCCCTACCCATCGTCCATCCAGAAACGCCATCCCAATGCACCACGAACGCGCCTGCTACCACCTCCGCCGCCCCTTACACCACTAACCCCCCTGCTACCACCTCCATGGCCCCTCACACCACCGTCTTCCTCCGCCTCACGTCCTCCATCTCCTCCAACATGACGCGATTAAACTGCTCCCACCCATCCAAATAAACATGATGACCCGCCTTGTGAATAATCACCACCTTGGCCTCCCCATGATCCCTCTTGCGCTCCTCCTCACTCGCCCTCGCAAGCACCCTTTCCCTCTCCGCCTTGATCTTCTGCTCGGCCGCAAACCCGCCCGCAACATCCATCCAGTCGTGTTCGCCATACATGAACACGACGGGCACGCCCGTTTCGCGCGGCGCATGTTGCGCCGCCGTGTCCGCGTCCACCGTCGGCGCGGCATGCGGCTGCAGGTACTGGCGGCCGACGCCTTGGATGCGGCGGATCATGGGGCTGCGCGCAAATGCCCCCGGCGCGAGGAGGTAGGCAAGTGCGTACTCGGAGCTTCCGCGTTGCCGGAACAGCGCGTAGCTGTAGTCGTGCAGGGCCTGGGCTTCTTCCTCGGGGAGCATGGAGAAGCGGCGCGACGTCCAGCCCGAGACGAGACGGGGGCCGAGGGGCCCGCTCCAGCGCACGAAGGTAAAGGGCGAAACCATGTTGGCTTCCCAGAGGTAGTAGAGCCAGCCTGGGAGACGGCGCTTGGGGGGCTCCTTGGCAGCTTCGGTCTTCTTGCGTTGGTTCATGAAGTTGTTGTTGTCGGCGGTAGAGGGCTTGACGCCGTCTCGTGTTTCCGAGGCGTCTTGGGTGAATTCGTTTGCTAGCGTAGAGTCTTGTGGATCGGGCATGTCTTCGTTGACTGCGTACGGGTCCTCTGGGATGCCGACGGGTGATGCGAGGATGAGCTTGTTGAGGTGGCCAGGGTACTTGAGCGCGTATGCTACAGCGAGATAGCCGCCTAAGCTGTGTCCAAGCAGTGTGAATTTCTCGAGCCCGCGCTTGACTCGCCACTCCTCGAGCGCATCCACAAACCACGACTCGGCCTCTTGGATTTTGCCCTCCTTGTCCTTGGCGTGGATCTTGAAATTGGGCCGACTGCTCCGTCCCATGCCTAGCAGGTCGAGAGCATACACTTTCCACCCCTCGGCGCGCGATAGTGACTCGAAATTGCGGTAAAAAAAGCCCAGCCCCGCGCCATAGCCATGCAGCATGACGAGATTCTCCTCGACCTCTTCGCCTATGCGCTCTACCGAAAACTCATTGAGCGCGCGGCCCTTGCCACTCAGCTCCACCATTTGTGAGTTCCACCGCCGCGGCCCATGCGGGTCATTGAGGCTGTTGGTCTCGGTGTGTGCTTCGGAACTCTTTGGCGGGGCGGTGAGGTCTGCGGACGAAGCAGGCGCGGAGCCCGTCTGAGTGTGTGTCGGCGGCTTCTGGAGATGTGGAATAAAGGAGAGCACGCGATGTTCGGTCGCCATTGGCGAGTGGCCTGCCCACCATTGACTGAAGCCCTCGGAGGCGCTCAGTGGGAACCATCGCGCGATCCTGCCCGGCTCTTGACCCTGCTCCTTTGCCCGTTGGCTTGCGAGCATGGCCTGCTGTCCCCTTTCCCTAACCTCCTCGTTGCCGTCTTGCGCCATGGTCGCGTTGCCCTTGGCTTCAATTCTAATGGGCGCGCTGCTCAGACTCAGGCCGATATAACTTGCGCCACCGAATCCAGCGGCTTTTTGTACGATGCTCGTTGCGCGCGGTCGAGCCTGGAGATATATCCGCAGCATGCGCCACGGGAGAAAGTGTGACGAAGATATCGTGGCGGTATGAAAAAGTCGCAGAACACCTCAGGAAGCCCCTGAGGCGCTGCTGCGAGTACCTATGTGGGTTATTTGAGTGCTGACGTATTGTGCTGCCTGCTCGAACGTGGCGGAACGCGACACCTGCAACCGGAGTTAAAGCTCGCCGATACGCTTTTTCACCCTGGCGGACGAACAAATGCGCCGCCACCGATCAGAGTGCCAGGTTGTTATCTGATTAAGCCGAGACTGAATGTCACGGACGAAGCTGGGGAATGAAATCGTCGGATTCCTAGGAGACTTGAGATTGAGTCGTAGGATTGGTATTCGGAGGCAATTGGCGCATGTGACCCTCTCTAGCACCTCTCAAAAGTAAGCATGACCCATTTCAGGGCTCTCTAAGTACTTCGAAAGATTAAGCGATGTGTTTCATGCTGCTCAACAAGTCATAATTGCCCCTCATTGCAACTGCGCCGCTCGAGGCTCAACAGCTTGCAAACGCGCATGTGGTTGGCACCCGTCCAATCAGACGTAGCGACATCACCACACGGTGCAGTACGATGCGCGGAGATGGCAATGGTACGCCTTTATACAGCAAGCAAAGAGATGATAGTGCAGTTGCTCAGGGTGTCGTCATTAATCGTATTCTCATTCAGTCGTCATGTACGTTTCCAGATTGTCCAACCCTAACAGACGATGCGAGGTCCGTGTACTACCCGCACTTCCATCTCTACCATCTCGAAACATTTACACGATACCAGGGCTATCGATGCGCTTCTTCAAGCGTCATCCTGTCCTCTCAGTTGAGTCTGCCGTTGCGTTACGAGGTCCATTTTCAAGAAGCAAACAAGTTCGATGCGATTGCCCACCGCCATGTCGCAGTCGTATGTGGCGCCTCAAATTCTGGAGTCTATACCGTCCCTTTTGAACCGTCGTTTTGTACAGTAATGTCAAGATCGACTCCGCGAGCTGCACATTGTGGTTCGGAACAGGGATTAAGTCTGGACACGGTGACAATGTAGTCGGCATGGGTCGAGAGGACGTCACACACGCCGAGAAACGTTGTCGAGATGATGGTCCGTGAAGCAATGGTAGCGCTTGTCGGCGCGCATAGTGCTGGGTTCCATCTTCAGACAAAGGGCCTCGGCTCGTGCACGACCTGCACGCTCCGACCGCTTCCGACCGTCTGCATCGAGATTCTCGGATCCGCCTTTGTCAACCGCGTGGCATTGTTCGACGAACCTCCGGATTCAGTGCGGTAAGTCGTGCTTGATCGCGAGTTGGAGGGAATATTGTACAAGGCCTTTTCGCGCAAAGTCTCATCGCTTGTGACTGGCGTCACTGGGGTATCCGCCATTTCTTCCTCGGGTTGCTTCTTCTTTCGGCGCGTGCAGCAGCATGACCGATTGTATGGGTAGCACCAAAAGAGCCATGATACGACCCAGATTAGGATGAAGACGGGGATGATGCCGATGCCGACAATGAGTCCAATGGCTGTTGCCGATAGTCCTCCTGTGGACGAGCCTTGGAGAAGACGTGGAGCAAGGTGAATAATTGATGGCATTTTACTTGTCGACGTTCTTGGGGTCTCTTGAATTCTACAATGCCAGTGCGAGAGCTGCAGTGGCCTAGATATACGGCAACGATTGGCGACGTGAAGGGCTTGGAATTGACGGCGAGAAGCTAGTGACTCTTTGTTGTAAACGACAGTCAAGACGGTCTTGCGTGACAAGAATGTGCCGCGCCTGGCTCACAAAGCATTACATGCTTCATGGTGGGCTTTGTAGACTGCCGGATCCAAGCGGACCACAGTTGCAAACGTCATCTGGGCACGTCCACGGTGACGGAAGATGATCTAGTGACGCACACCAACCCCATACTAAGACCTCGCGAGTCGTGGCCCTTACGTACTGTGGATTAGGGCTACTGAGGTCCAAGACGCTACAACTGGGTAGCAGGCGCCGCGAAGCCGAAAAGTTGGAGAATGGACAGGGCAAGCGGTGCAAACAGCATCATTCCGTTGTGACCTGCTCGCGTTAGTCCTGTTTTGAACTAGTGGATCTCGGGAAGCGCTTGATGACCACATGGATGTGCAAGGTTCCTGACCCGTCAATGCCGCGTGCCCATCCGATTGGGATGTGATGCTCAAACGTCTTGTAACATGTCTTCTTCAGTCATGTAATTTTAAGAGGTGTCACAGTACAAGACATTCAAGATTCCCATCGTGTTGATGGGTTTGGAATGAGTTTCGGCACGATTGCCGACGCGCATGACTCGAATGTCGGGGTTTGCTTACCTCCATGCTTGGCGATTGTCTTTTGAAGGCACTTGGAACCGGATTCCCACACTTCTTGTCTCCCAGCCTCCCCAAGATTGACAACTCTGAGGTTCTTGGCAACGCCATCATGAGGCGTTGCTACCATGGCGGCGTCCAGTGTTGACTTGAAGAGCTTCTCAGTCTCATTCCACGGCATTGTCGTGTCATCTTCGGCATGTGCGAAGACGATTCGCAGGTGGGCGCAGTTGCCTGTCAGAATGTCAGCGGAGTGCAATGGTGTGGTTACAGGGCTGCTCTTGGATCGCTGGTAAATGTCGTTGGGGCTTCGCGGCCACGTTGCAGTCGCAGAGTTATCCGACGTACAACATATACAAATAACTTACGTGCAAGATCCGCAAGACGATTATCGCTGTGCCAAGTGTCGCGCATTCTGCGACTGAACCACGACTGAAAGTGCGATGACATCTTGACAGGTGCCAAGACTGGCACTACGCCTCCAATCGAGTAGGATGCGAATGCGTTGCCAGCATTGGTAAACGCCGCGCACAGTATGAGCCCTGCAAATTCAATCCCCAGTTTTGCGTAGTGATGTGCTATACCCGCGACTACAGCTGTGCCAAGAGAGTGACCGAGAAGCACGATGCGATTTGGTGGTATCCTCGCCGTGTTCAGGGCCCAATCTACGACTGCTTCCGCATCGTTTAGTAGACCCGTCTCTGATGGTGTGCCCGAGGATCTTCCAAATCCACGGTAGTCGAATGCTAATACAAAGATTTTATCAGACGCTCCTGATGCATACGAGCGATATTCTTCTGTGCGCCTTCGCTGGGCAATGGTCGCGCTATTGCCGTGAAAGTAAAGGAGCAACCGCGCATCTGGATCATCTCTCAATAATTTGAATGCGAGCTTCTCTTGAATATCGTCGACACCAGCATGCTCCGTGATGAAGGCTTCGGCATACTCAGCGTACACCCCCAATGGTGCGATGAGCCACGCGAACAACTCTTCATTGTCGTTGGTCGTGATGTGAAACGGCGTGACTTGATTTTCTGGCCTTGTGAGTGTTTCTGCATCGACAACTCTGTCTTTTCGTCCAACATACTGAAAGAGCTGGCTTTCTCAGGTTCCGTTAACCACTTGCCAGGAAAAAAGGTCACCCAGTGCAAGTATAGCATCTCTGCGGTGGGTCAGTGTTCCCGATTCTGGCGAGGGCCGATTCCTTACGCTTCTGCACCCACGGTATGCAGCACGCTAATGTCGCGGGTATCCATATCGCACTGAGGAACGACAGCGGAATGCCAATAGCAGAAGAAAGACTCATTGTGCGTCAGAAATGATGAGGCACGAGGAGAAGGTGAGCTGAGATCTGAGTGGTCGCGCATCCGCGGCTTCCCATTCGGGTGGCTTGTGCTTTGCGCCACCCAACTTTGCAGCCCGTCATCGCGGCGCGCTTCTCGACATTTACAACACACTTGCCATCTTCCACTGCGCGCTGAAAACAATGGAAGAGTGACAATATATTCGACCAGTAATGCCCCTGCCCCTGGGTTACTGATTCTACGCCAAATCGAGGTATTCAGCCCGGCCTCTACATGGAGATGCAAGACGAGCGTTGTAGGGCGTAGGAAACCGTTTCTGGCTTGATCTGGTGATAGCGAAGACTTCGCGACACGGCAGCCACTAGCATCGCCTGCATTCGCAAGGATGCCCGCATTGCAACTCTGCGCTATGCCGCGTGGTGCTGCTGCCTTGTAGCTATCGCATCCCGATCCGAGGAATTGATTCAGTTCTTGGTAAACCAACTTTATCACTCACCGCCCTCGACGCATAAATAAGTACCGCACGTCGGCCGTCGTTCCACCGTCCGCATCTTCCATTGCCCAGGTCAATCAATTCAAGTCAAGCCACGCGTTATCTCCATGTCAGACCTCAAGGCATACCCAGGCTCCTGCCACTGCGGTGCCGTCCAGTACCAGGTCAAGCTCAAATTCCCACCCGTCCACGACCCCACCGCCACCTCGGTCCGCATCTACAAATGCAACTGCACCACGTGTCAAAAGATGGGCTTCTTCCACTGCCGGCCCATCAACCCGCATGAAGACTACATTGTTACATCACCCACCAACATCGACGACCTGGGCGACTATCGCTGCTACGCCAAGAAGCACGGATGGTACTTTTGCAAAAGTTGCGGCGTGCGCATACTCGGCCTTGGCGGATCATGGGAACAGGTGGAGCTCGATGTCGAAAAGTGGGCTGGTACAAAAAAAGAAGGTGAGGAAGAGAAGCTGCAAAAGGTATGGAGAACCCAAGGAGATTCGAGGACCACGGAGGTTCAAGGAAAGAAGATCACCCAGCCGTATTACCTGAGCGTGAATGCAGTAACGCTTGAACCAAGTGAGGACATGGACCTGAGGAAGTGGCATGAGAATGGGTGGATTTTTTATGTGGAAAATCTGAAGCAGGATGGGACGAAGATGCGGGTTGGTGAGCCGCATGAGGGTGGGATGTATTAAAGGGATCATGGTCGGTAAGTCAGAATGTACAGACACGGTCATCACAAGATGTTAATACTTGCACAATAAGATTATACTAAAAATGTATTTGGTTAATCTCTACAACACAGGAGCGAATCCGATTTACCTCGAATTCTAATCTTCCCAACAATTTCGGGGCGCCCAGCACCGCTCAAGTGGTTCCCTATGCCTTGGCCCCCTTGTCCGCGCGAATTACTAGACCTAACATATTATCTTCAAATGTGATCTACTTCACAATAAGACTATGGACACCTAATCGAAAGTTCCAATACGATTGCCAAATCCAAAACGCAGTACGGGTGTTCCGCAGCGAGCCCTAAAATCAAATACCTACCAATCTTCAATTTCCCTCCTCTCACGACAGCCGATCACTATCCCACGCATCATCCAAGTCCATCCCCCTCCCCTTCTCAATCTCATCCGGATGCGGCAGCCCTCCATACGTGCGCGACCTCCGCTTCGGCCGCCTCTGCTTCTCCACCGCATTGACCGTCTGGACAGCGCGACGGAGCACATCGTCGGGGACGTCGCCGTCCGCCATGATCCGCTGCGCCTCTTCGTACCGCGCTTTGTGCCGCGGATCGTAGATGTTGAGAGAGCTTGAGATTACAGAGATGTTGTCTGGTGGGGACAGGGAGAGTCCGGCAGCGTTGCGGGGCTCCCAGTCCTCGCGGAGGTATTGGGAGTGCGTGCGAGGCCGGTACGTATCCAATGGGTGAGGGGGTTCTGGCTGGTCGTGGTGGCTGTCGCGGGGATGGTAGGTACGTGGGGGGCGCGATGGGCCGACTTCCATGTCATGGGTTTGAAAGGGGCGGTTGGCGCGGCTCACATTGGTGGGTTGGGAGTAGACGCTTGAGGCTCGACGCATGGAAAGTTCGTAATGAACTCGTGGTGGCGTTAGAGGCGGTGCGTGTTGAGCTTCAAGATCAGGCTCCTCGCCATCACCAATGGTGAAGAAGCGATCGCCAGCTGTTTCGACTGAGCTGGGAGCATCCATGGGATGAGGCGGGGTTGCTCTACCCTTGGCTTTGCGCTTCCACGGTGGGTTCGTCTTGGTTCTGAATACGCCAACCAGACGACCCCAGAGTGCCCTACTACGGGTCACAGCCAGTGGAAGTTGCATAGCTGCAAGGGCAGCTTCATGAGCAGCCTGTGATTGAGCAGCGTAGCCGCCTGCCTCGCCGCGCTCAACATCGTATTTAGGCCCCGCGGTACAGGTGGAGGCTTGACTAGACGAGGTGTGCGAAGCAAGCTTCTCCCGAGCCCGAACCGTAGCTGGGCTGATGTAAGTCAGCTGGCCAGTCACGTATTTCTGGATCTGATTATCCTTGTCTTTGCAGCCAGAGCACCCACCTTTGATTACCAAGTAGATGATCTTGCCAATGTTTACAAGAAGCAGGACTCCGCCAATGACAACAGCGGCTATCAGAAGTGCCATGAAAGCAGTGTCTGCTTGCTTGAATTCAGGCTTTGGCAAGGGTTTTGCGAAACCACTTGGAAGTGGTGGTAGGCCTGTGATTGATGACATGGGCGATGGTGTAGGTATTGATATGGACGTTGGGACGATGCTCATGACAGCCGAGGTAGCCTCCAACGTGCTCGAGTGAGCCATGGACGTGCTTGGTGTAGCAGCGGTGGAAGATGCCGCTGCTGATGGGTAGACGGTAACATAGTCTGTCGCAGTGACGATCACAAGGTTTCCGGACATGTTTGCTGGAGAAGTCGTCGGAAGCTTCAATGTAGTTTGTGTCAGGTCGTAATTGGCTCTGTCGACTTGGGTTCAGCGAGCGGGAAGTTTTGGTGGTTCCGTACCCTCAGGGGCAATAAATGATATAGTAGAGGAAGAAGCAAACTATGCATATATACGGACATTGTTAGATGCCGTGTTAGTGCACAATGATTGCTAATGGGTCATGAAAACTGTTAAGCGTCCACAATGTCGACTACTTGTAGTAAAAACATGGCAATGTAAGTGTACAACGGGCAGTGTTTTGAGACTATCTCACTGCACGGCTATGTGATTGCATGTATGCGACAAAATGACGAAGCGTGCGACCGCAAAGACCATCACCGAGCGACTGTCAACATGAACGTGGGTATTTTTCTCAAGCGTAACAATGATATTTTCTAGTCATGCAAACAATCAACTATGCTTACGAGCTTCGCACCCAGTATATGCGTCTTTGGATACTCCTTGAGCGGCTATACTCAGACTGTAATTTCCTCGAAATCATCATCCCCAATAACGAACGGATCATCACTAGTCCCATGAGCATCGATCGGAGACCAACGAGCGACATAAATCTCAGTCGGTGAGCTAGGTTCGGGAAGCTTCACCGAAACAGCAACGCCGAGGGTAGCTACCATATCTGCGATGCTCAAAGGTCGCGGATTATCGACCTCGGTGGGTGATCCAGGTCGAGAGACCTTCACTGGCACTGCAACGCCAATCGACGCTGTTGTGTCCATGGAGGACGTGGTTGAATAGCTTTGGCGAAGAGGCTGAATCCCAAGGTCACCTTCAGCATCCATGACTGGTCCGTGATGAGGATCAAAAGAGGGGAATGGCTCTAGTCCAGACGTTGTTAGCTGGGGTGCTCCAGACACTTCACTCAGTGGTCGAGGTTGCATTGAAGTACTGTCGCTCAAAGACTGTGACCCGCCCGAGGCTTTGACACCCATATCGATACGATGCGGTACATTGTCAACGTGCAAAGTGGATACTGTAGCCGAATGTGCCTCCGCAATACGAGGGGCCGGCGCTTGGTGAACAAGGGCCACATTGGGTGTTTGAACCCGAGTCAGAGGTACCGATGCTTCAAATCCGTGATTTTGCCCAATCTTGGGGCAATTAGGGCGACGATCCATTGGACGAGTCGATCGGTACCAAGACTCCCGCTGCATCCTGCGCCGTTTCGCCATCTGACGCCTGACCAAGCGTGGTTGACCAAACTTGTACCACAACATGCGTGCAATGAATAGTGAGACAAACACAGCAACAATGACACCCGCGATAACGGAGTAGTTGTGTGCTTTCTTGGCCTCGCGCTGTTCTGATGTGGGATTTTCGCTGCGCGCGCGAATGGGAGGGTATAGAGGAACGACGGCCATGATGGTGAGCAATTCAGGGGTGATAGTGAACAAGCAGACTTTTCAAGTACGACCTGCGTAACTGGAGTAATTGCTTGTGAGATTTGGGATTTTCTTGGTGGTCGCTGAAGAACCAGCAAGGGAAAGAACGTGTGCAAACCATATATGCTTCCAAGTCGACATTGTATAAGGACCCTCCCACCCTTTCGGATTCTCAATGAGTGTTAGGTCTAAGGAGATTGCAATGTGTTCAAACAATGTCTGGTCTATCTGGACGATGGCATCGAGTCTTGAAAAATGGGGATGCATGAAAGCAATGTCGTCGCGGCCCTGATCAACGGTGTACTGTTGTGACCAAGGGGTTCTCGGAGACCGACGAGAGAGCGCCTTGTGTGTGCCAGGGAATGGAAAGTCTCTCTCTACAAAATGCTGAGTCAGCCTCAACGATGTTGTGATCAAATTTGGCGAGCTGTGTGTGAATAGGATACGCAGGAACATATGGGCAGCTGAGAGTTGGCATCCATACCAGCCTGCAGGCCAATCTTCTTCAACGGTTCTCACACCTTGTGCCGTATTACCATACCTTCATATCCGCCCCGTCACCTGTCCAAATATTCCCTCAGCGGCTGCAACACATACTCATCTCTCATCTCCCTAAAGGCATCCGCATACGCCCATGCCACAATGCCCAACAACACCACTCCACCTGGCAGTGCGCACATCAATGCACAATAATGCACGAATCCCCACCACGCATTCTCCAAGTTCGCTCGCATACTCTTCTCCTCGGCCATCCTCGGGTAATTCTCCTTTGGAATCTCGCGCTCCAAAAACCCACACAGCGGCTCCCAACCACTCGTCTCCGGGTCCACTTCCAGCAACCGCTCCCTCGGCACCAGCGCGCGCACAGCATCATAATGTTTCTCATACGCCGCTTTTGACGCAGGACCACCATACGTATTCCCATTGTGCACGCGAAACACCGAGTGAATCAACCGCATCAACGGCGCCATCTGGGAAATGTTGAAATACCGCGCGAGAGCGAACAGGCGCCATGTACATAGACACCATATGCTATCCTGCATACTCGCTTCCCAGTCTTCATACTTGCGCGTCGTCAAGATGACCTTGGCATCGGGATACGCGGCTACCAATTGCTTCGCAAACACGCAGCCGGGAAGATCCATGACGACGTCGTAGTCGGCGAGCAATTTGTCGAATTCGGGCTTGCCGTAGGGTGCGAGGTGGCGTTGCGCGGCGGGCCGGTCCTGCGGTGCGAGTAACGTGACGTTGATGGCTTCTTGCCAGAGCGCGAGCTCTTGGGGGTTGATTAAGACTTCGCGCATTTGGTGCGGTGTGTAGCCTAGTTTGCGCAGGGCGGTGGATATGGATGTAGTTCCTGTACGACACATGCCTAGGACGAGGATGCGCATTGGTTTCTTGCGCGTACGGGTCGTTGCGTCGATGAGGCGGCTGGTGGTTGTCGCCATGGTAATGGTGAGGTCCGGGTTCAGATTGACACGCGTGAACAGTGCTGCTCGAGAGTGGACTTTGGTACGGCGATGGCGAGGTGAGTGTGCGTGTTTGGGAGGACATGCAAGGTTCTAGAAGGCCAGGTTGTGAGGTGTAGGAATACGGATTAGGCTAAATCAACGGCTGTACAGGGCCGCGAACCACGGCCTTGGGATCCGAGTCCCTGGAGTGCCTGGATCGTCCTTCCGGGGCGCACATCCAACGGCAGCGAGTCGACGGTCATCAATGTGTACTTACCCACCGAGGCCTTTAAATGTTCTCTTTTTGAGCACTGCTCTGTCCTCATAGTTGAACCATGGATAACCTCAACGAGACTTCACGTACACACGACAGCTTGGAATCAATTAAAACATTAATGGAAAACTTTCCTACCGTAGGGGAGTGAGCAAAGCGTATGCCCATTATAAGCTGGAAGCAACAAACGCTCCAACGAAAGCCACGGCAAGGGGTTGTCACTCTCGGAGTACGCTCAATATTCCTTATTCAGCTGAAATTTCAGATCATGTGCTGGCACAAACGTCAGCTATCGTCTCCTCGTCAATTCGGGTCAAGATTGGTCAAGAGCGTAAAGTGCCTACCTGCGTGTATGCCCTCGGGTTTATTTGTCGCCTGGTGGTTGGAGTCATCTTTCACGGCGGCGCAGCTTCAAACGGTTTGGGGCCCTTTGTACAACACTCCGTATCGGGAAGAAGCGTCAGATAGTAGGCAATCGGTCGAGCATCTGCTTCAAAGGCCAGCATCTGGCGCGTCGTATCGTACCAACTCTCATCTCGGTCAGATAGTGCAAAATAAGAGCTGGATGGCTGAACCCTCAACTCTGATTTAAGCAAGACAGGACGCCGCAGCTCTTTCAGATTCGCCTGATATGAAGAGTCACCTTCCGGATGCCGTTTCCGTACGTCGAGGATTGTCTGCCTTTGTTGACTGAGAACAGCCAGCATCTCTAGAAACACACATCCCAGGCTGAAAATATGCGCGGGGAATCCTCGCCTATCTTGACGCACAACTTCAGGAGCGGCATATGTCTTGCTGAATGGGGTTCGAGAATCCGTCTCGACATCGACGGCATTCTCATAGGACCGGGCTATGCCAAAGTCCGCAAGATATATGTGATGAGAAATTTGGCCATTTCTCAACTTTTGTTCAACCAGAAAATTGGAGGGCTTGATATCCATGTGCTTGATGAGATGGTTATGGACAAAGAAGATGGTGTTTGTGAGACACGCAAAGAACTTGCGTATCGCTTCCCGCATACGCCAAAGCGTGTGATGATCTCCAGGACTGCGCGGAAATTGTTCGTCCAGGTCAACGTAGCGCTCTAAGAAGGTCTCGAGATTGTAGCTTGTAGCGGGATACAAGAGAATCGACAGCTCTTTGCCCATGATATAGGTGCCTACGCAGCGAACAATGTGTGCATGGCTGAGACGCTGAAGGTGGGCAACCTCCTCGATAACGTCTTCTTTCTTGACGCGCCAGTTGCATCGAATCTTCTTGCGCGCCAGTAAAATCCTCTTGCAGCGTACTTTCTCCACTAGGGCCGTTGACGAGTGGCCGAGAACCCCTTCTGGGATAAGAAGTTGATCGATCGTTGAGGCTTCTTCCGGATCAAATTCGACATGCTGACCGCGACCCGACCAGTTAGTCTCGTCGAACTTTGGGACAATGAGCTTCTTGGAGTACAGTGTTTGTTGCCAAGGAGTCCTTGTAAAATCATCAGCCTTGTGGTCTGTCGAGAGTGATATATTTCGGAGCGTGAGCTTACCTAGGAGAACTGAGCCTTGACACTGCCGATTCACGCGTACTGCCGTTGAAATATGATCGTGTGGTGTAGAAGGTGCGCATGCTCGTCCTATCAGAGACTAGCGAATAATAGCGTGAGTCAGTCTGTGGCTCTTGCTCTTCGAGATGGCCATTTCCATTCTCGTCACCGTGCATTTCCTTCAGGATTTCCGTTGCCTGTTCGTCACCTGTGATGGCCAAGTCTTCTATCGAGAAGTCGCTGTCCTGAATAAGCTAACGTTCCAGCCACGAGTAGTTGCGCAGACCTCGGAAGCATCATGCTCCCACGCTTGGACGCCATGGGCGTTGAAGAGACCATTGCCTGCAATCGAATAGTATGCAGCCTAGGATTCAGGATGAAAACCACTGATGATGGCGAATGCAGCTGGAGGGAATCGTGGGATCGCTGTTCGTGCCTCCGTGAGTCGCACAGCCTTGTGTTCCTAAGTCGGATTTCGGCACGCGGTTTTATTCAAACGCGTCGCAATCAGGACTGATTGATTCTTGGTTGCGAAACCAGGCAGATGAGAAAACCTTCAAATCGTTTTGCGGGGTGTTCAGATGCATGGAAGACGTCAGCCTTTGGAATTGATGAGACAAGCGCACCGCATGCGCCAAGGCAAGCTGAGCTGGACGGGCTGGACCATTTGTACGTTCGAGTGTCAGCCACCCGAGGCTCTGCCCCGCAGCAAAACGGTGAAGGGCAACCTTATTGATGCCATTGCTGCTGCGTCCTTTTTCTGAGCTCGTCCTCCCAATTCGCGATGAAGTTGCTAGTCAAATTATACATTTCCTGCGTATGCCACGAGTCTGGATCTTCCATGTACTTGAGTTCATATCCTTTATTCGCCCAGATGGCCGCCGGCTCCCAATCCTGCACTCTTGCATGGCTAAAGGCGGCAGTCCTATACGCCTTGGCATAGTAATCCGTAAGGCCTTCTTGATGTAGCATCTCAATGAGCTGCAAGCTTGCCTTTGCATTCTTACGGGCTTGCTGCCTGCCCTTTTGAGTCTTTGGCGGCGTGAGCGTGAGGTGAGACTCAAAGTCCATGAACGCCTGGTGGATGGTGGCTCGGCGCTCATCGCTGGCTACTTTTGCCTCGCGTTCTTGCGCGCAGGCATCGCAAGAGCACTTGAAGCCGTAGCGGTCGAGCCGCTTCTGCCGCTCTTCCTGCGTCATGAGCAACGGAATATATGACACGAAGATCTCCTCGCCCTTGTTGATCTTGCGGTAGACGAAGACGATGCGCTTGTTCAGCTTGTCGCTCCAGTAGTAGCTAGCATTAGGCCGACACGAGTGGTTTATGCGGGCAATCTTTGGGAACAGGC
>TARA_R110002003_G_scaffold244_7_pt1 | contig 36666 bp, 35 predicted proteins | sample TARA_R110002003 | Tara Oceans TARA_R110002003 (sample SAMEA4396441) | marine metagenome | biome: Westerlies Biome; feature: [SRF] surface water layer (ENVO:00010504); material: water (ENVO:00002006), including particulate matter (ENVO:01000060) such as... | depth 5 m | reverse complement strand
TCCTTTGACGAGGTCGTAGAATGTTAGTGGGCTTATGCTTATAGAGACGTGGAAAAGAATTCGAAATATAAGATACAGGTCAGTTGATTCAATCACAGGATATGTTGTTCCATCTTGGTGCGCAATGTGATCTGTATTAAATCGTAACTCCGCGCTTGGGGTATCATTGGAGCCGCTTTTGAATACTATGATACATGCTGGATATCCACAAAATCCTCCGCTATGTTGATGTCAGATCCGGTGAATGGCGCATAAATGTGAAGAGCTTGGACTACTTACCCAAATTCAAGGCGGCCAAGCACGATTCAACGCACAACTTGGTGTATGGCCAACAGGTCAAACAGAAGTCTGTCTGCCTTCACGCAAGTATCATCGACAAGGCGAACACGTGCCTGCTGATTTCACGCCTGACTCCCTGACAAGGCTGGAAAGTGCCTGTATATCTCCGCCATGCACTTGTGTCGACGACCCTGGGTGACTAGTCCAGGATCGAAGACGGGAAGGGGGTGGTCTTACCTAGAAAGCATACAATCCACGCATGTTCCAGATCGCCTCATCGATCATGCTTGGGGTCCACTCTGCGCCAGTCAGCTGGCCAGCGATGCTCTCGCGCTTATCTCGTGACAGAATGAGAAATCGCTCGATGAGGTCGCCATCAATCATGCTCTTCACAGGAGTGAAGTAACTGCGGAACGCCAGGTGGTCACGACCAGAGATTGGCTTGTCGTCTGATCGTAATTGCAATTCAAGCTGCTGAAACATCTTGTGCTGCCGACGTGATGAAAAGGGAATAAGGGCGCCCAATGTTCCCTGAAGACCTGCCCAGAAGATGATGCGCTCACCACCAGACAGGAGGACGGTTTTCTGTATGGAAATGGGAATGTCGTTCGCGAAGTAATTGGCGACGTTATCTAGACGATTGGCTGTACCACCGAGGTAGCTCTTATCGACGAGTAGGTCAGAACCATCCGGCGACTCATCCGAGGATTCTGACACCTTCTGCGGACACCGTACAAGCCAGAGGTTGCCGAACTTATCACCACCAATGGTAGTGTCATAATCTAACATCTCTGTGCATGTAGTGTGGCGCGCAATGGTATCGTCAACGAAGGGGATAAGTCGGTTCGGGTGAACCTGATCCTTGTGAACAACATATGTAACTGACTGAGCTTGATCGGACACGACTAGACGGCTTCCTTGAGTCTTCAGGTCGGTGATACGCGTGGGTACACAGTTCGAGGCTTGTGCCTTACGGAGGAGTGATCGCATTCCGCAGTCGTACAGGCACAAGTTGCGACCTACACCAGCGACCATCTTGCCCTTGAAGCCGAGCAATGCCAGTGGAGGTTCGCTGACATCGGTCTCGTGGAAGAATTCCAGCTCACGGCCATTGGGAGACACCTTATAGACCTGGATTGAGGCACCGGAGAACTTGTATGGCTGAAAGCTCAGGTCTTTTGCGGTGCCTACGGCTAGGTAAACATCCTCGCCACGGCTCTCGAAGTAAACCAGGGCAGCGCTGACAAGCGACTGGTTTGAGTTGATCTCCACTGTGTGCGTCACACCCTTCTCAGTGACTGGATCAACAACCTGGATACACGATGCCCAGCTTCCTTGAGCACGGGGATAGCCGAACTCAGTAGGTGGAAGCTCGTCGATCTTGGCGTGGCCATTGGTAAGATCGCCATTCGTGCCTTCAGTTTCCATAGGAGCGTCCTCGTCATCTTCTTCCTTTACGCCAGCTTCTGCAATAAGCTTTTGCCGGGTATCAGCGTTAAGGGTGTTGTTCTCGCTCTCGATGATGTAGAATACTCCTTGGTCGTGGTAGCCGACCATCTTCCGAGGTGTGTACTTCAGGGATATTGTTTCGTAGGTTGTATTGTCCGTCAGGTCATTGAAAGTGAAGATCCTAGACTAGTCAGCTGGAGGTCTTCTTCAAAGCTGAAATGACTAGTAGTTGGGGGTAGATTGCGTTCAGCAGGAACAATTGGAATAAAAGTTAAAGTCCCTCAGCGTGTGTAGGGTGTACAAGTATCATCAGTGCAATCAAGAGGATGTAGAGATCTTACGTACCGTAACTCGTTAGCGCTCACACAGATGATGCCTTTGAACTGCGAGCCCTCGAAATTCCAGGCGGACTTGAAAGCGATGTAGTTCAGCGGAGTGAGCTGCAGAACACCAGTGCGTGGGTGAGTGTAGCCCAGCCACGGACGGGATGTCATTGCGAGGATGGCAGGCTCGCCCGCGACAGTCACTTTAGCAAACTTGATGGGTTCGGGACCGAGGAAACGCCTTCGTGTGTCTCCAATGTCGCCCGTCATCTCGTCCAAGACTGACCGAATATACACGCCACTACGCAAGCCGATGTGTAGGAATTGGCTATACCCGCGTGGTGACTTGTCTGACATCAAGTTGATCGTGAGGTCGCTCGGTTGTGATGTAAGAGCTTGGACTGAGATGCTCCGCAAGATGTTGCCTTCCATATCTGGGGACAGATTGAAGATTCTGACAGTCTGGTCGCTGCAGCCAACGGCCATGAAAAATGCTCGCACACTGCCTTCGGGAACATCCGGCATGGCGAGACAGTGAATGGTGCTGTCTATCACAATCTCCTCCTCAGCCATAGCAAGCGAGCCATCCGAGTCGCATTCAAAGTAGAGGATTTGACCCGAGCTCAAGGCAATCGCGACCTGGCGGTTGTTGGTCGCGCAGGCGACAATAGTTCGATGTGCCGGTGGCTGCCAGTCTGTCAAGCTAGTGTGCGTGGCGACAGCGTCATCATTAGGAAATTGAATGCCTTGAATGTGACGGATACCCTTCGGATGGATCTGAACAATGCAATCTTCACCGAATTGCTGTACTCCAAGCGTGTTGGTGTCCGCCATGAAACCTGTGTTCGAGGCTTCCTCGACATCCTCACCAATCTTCAACACTAGTGTCCTACTGTGTAGGCAAAGTACGATGAGCGTGTCGGTCTCATCCTCGATCGTGAGCTTAGTGGTCCATACGTCACTCGCAGTCTGGGGCAGAGGAGACTCGATGAGATCCAGTACCTCTAATGCGTTGCGTGTTGTGCGGAAAGAGCTTCGACCACCGACACCGTTGATAGTGTAGATTTGAGGTGCGTCTTCCAGCATAGGATTGGCGACTTCCATACCCATGATCGGGTTGAGACTAGGCATAGTCTCCACAGCAGTCAAGTTTGTCAAGGCTCGTGGCTTGAAGAAAGGCGGGGCAAACGGTGCCTCAGGATCAACTGGAAACTGATCACTCTCGAACATTGGGTCATCCGTCTCGTCACCCAGGGACTCAAGCTCGTACAGGATTCGATCACCAGACTCGCAAGCGGCGTAAACGAAACCAGCGCGCAGAATGCAGATGCTCGTCGACACTGGAATCGTGTCGAAGTACTTGATCTTGATCTTCTCAACAGTGCCACTGGGCGCGTCCACCGTGAGCTTGAACACATCGCCATCATCGGTCTGGAGAAGATAGAAGAAGTCGCCGCCCTTTAACGAGTACAGTGTGCCACATACAATCGAGCGCTTACGATTCGGGTCCTCTGTGGCGCCCTCGCGGCGTGGAATAGCCAGGCGGTGAACGTTGGACTTGTTATTGAAGATGCGCCGGTACGTAATGTTGTCGTCTCCGCAGCAAAGAACACCACTTGGCGCGTTGGGACCGCCTGGAACTCGGAATAGGGCGTTTGCTGTACGATCCACAGGCTCTGACCACTTGCGCACAATGTGGTTCAGTCCAAGATCCAGCTCGTAGTAGACAAGCTCCTTCTTAAGCTCTTTGAATGCCTCCCCTGTCGGATCTGTCTCCGAGTTCGAAAAGTCGAGCTCGAGAGAGGCGAACATGGGATTGTCATATCCAACATCGAGTCCAATGAGTGTGTACACCAATGTCTGCGGCTTGTGCGCCTCAAGTGGTGATGAGATGGCGATGTCCGTCTGGCCACTTCGGGTGAGAATGTAGACCAGCTTGTTCTTCTCGACCGAGGCAATCATTATGGCGCGTCCTTTCGGGTCTGCCGCCAGGTATTCACCAGGAACGACTCGTCGTATTCCAGACTTGCCGAACGTCTCGAAGTGCACCGTCTTGAACATCTGCTCGTCGGGCACATACTCGTAGGTGACCAGCCGACCTGAGTCGGTTGAAATGACAATGTGATCTGTGGAGTCAGCCCAGATTCTTGATTTGAAATGTCCAGTGCACCAAGGCTCAGGGAGCGGCAAGCTCAAGGGTGTCCGGTGCTTTGAAAATCACTATACTGGCTTATAGCGTTCGAGACTGAGTGACATACCTTTTGTGCCGCCTGCAATGCGAAACTTCGCTATGCGGCGAACAATGCCGAAGACGTCTTGGGAGTAGAGTTCTTGGAAGCCTTTCTGCCGCCGTGAGACTTCGAGAATCGCCAGCCTCGAGCCATTCGCCGTAAGGATCTGCTGCTTGCCATTGCCGATGAAGTCGCCTGAAATAGCGTCCTGGGTCGCCGTGGGCTGTTTCACCGTCAAGGCGTACAGGGACATGGTTGAGAAGCTCGTCATGGTGGGCGACGGCGGGCGCTGGCCCAGGTGCGACAGACGCGTCGATAACTAGCAAAGCGTGCACCAAGCCGCCAGAGAGATGGTAGCCACAGCAATTGTTGCAAGTCGCGGGGCTTGTCTGGGTGTTGACGCGCTGCTGGTGGAAGGTGTGCGACGCGGCGGTGTTCTTGATGTCGAAGCTGGAAGAAAGATTTCGTGGAGCTTGGGCCAGCATCGGCGAAACGTGCCTCCGCTAGTGAATTGTCCCCGCAAAAAAAGTTAGAGACGGCGATTGAGCAGATGCGCGTGTCTGTATTCTTCTATCATATCCAAAATGAAGCGCAAAGTTGGCGCCCTCGAGAAAATTGAGGCAGATCATGCTGCGCTCCGCTACAAGCTCAAGCGCGACCCTCAGAGTTACCGCGACGACTTCAACAATCAGTACCAGCAGTACGAGACGCTGCGAGACCTGTTCCTCCAGAATCCTTCTTCCAGCGACTCAGGACTGGTCGCGCTCAAGGATTTGATTGAGTTTATATCGCATGTTGCCGACCGCTACCCAGATCTCACATCGAAGTTTCCCGAAGACTTGACGCAAATTCTACTACAGCACCATGAAGTGCTGGAGTACGAATTACGGGACAAGATTGTTGGTAGTATAGTGCTGCTACGGAACAAGGATGTAATAGACTCAACTGTGCTTCTAAATACGCTCTTTCCCATCCTGGTCTCCACACCGAGCAAGTCGCTGCGCCAGCTACTCTTCACCAAGATCCTCTCCGACCTGCGATCGTCGAACAACAAAGCAACGAACCACAAGCTGAATCGCACCATTCAGACGGTCCTTTATAACCTGCTCGAGTCAGACAAGGAATCACCAAAGGGCATATGGGCAGTCAAGATCACGCGAGAACTGTGGAAGAGGCAAATATGGACAGACGCCCGCGCCGTCGAGGTCATGCGACTGGCGGCGTTGAGCGACAACGAAAAGGTCATCACAGGTGGAGTGCGGTTCTTCCTCGGAGGTGACAAAGAGCGAGAGGAAGCGGCAGAGGAGAGCGACGACGACGAAGACGTGGACATTGCACGGCTACGGCATCAGGTTGGCATCAACAAGAAGTCCAAGAAGAACCAGAGAGATCTGAAGAAAGCAGCTGCAACAGTAAAGAAGAAGGAAAAGAAGAAGAACGCGCCACATCCGCTGAATTTCTCCGCTCTGCACCTGCTCCACGACCCTCAAGGCTTCGCAGAGTCGCTTTTCTCTAAGCATGTGCAGAACTCGAAGTCGAAGCTACAACACGAGTCGAAACTGCTCATACTTCAGCTAGTCTCGCGACTCGTTGGCCTTCACAAGCTTACCGTCCTATCGCTCTACTCGTTCTTCCTCAAGCATCTCACCCCGCGACAGGCTTCCGTAACCAGCTACCTAGCATGTCTCGCGCAAGCGACACACAACTATGTGCCTCCAGATGTCCTCGAACCGCTCGTACAGAAGATCGCAAACGAGTTCGTCTCTGAAGCCTCGGCATCGGAAGTGGCAGCAGCGGGTCTGAATGCCATTCGTGAGATATGCGCACGTCAGCCGCTAGCAATGACAGACACCTTGCTACAAGATCTGGTACAATACCGCAAATCCAAGGACAAGGGCACAATGATGGCTGCCAAGGGTCTTTTGTCGCTGTACCGTGAGGTCGGTGCTGATCTCCTGCACAAGCGCGATCGCGGCAAGGATGCAGCAATGGGGATCCGCGCAGGTAAAATAAAGGAGCGAAGGTATGGCGAAGAAACAGTCGGCGAGATCGAGGGCATTGACCTGCTCGAGCAATGGAAAGAAGAGGAGCGCCGCAAGAAGCGTGAGGCAGCTGGCCTGGACCCTGACGCCGATGATGGCGAGGAAGAGCTCGACGAAGGCGAAGACTGGAAGAACTGGGACGTCGAATCCGACGAAGACAGCGACGACTCCGGCGGCTGGATCAACGTCGAGTCCGACGGCGAAGACATCCAGATCAGCGACTCGGAAGACGAAAAGGACAAGTCCAAACCCAAGCAACCACCCAGCAAGAAGCGAAAACTGAGCAACGCAACCCCCGCGCCAACCGACGCCTCCGCCGAGAAAGAAAACTCCAAATCCCTCGACCCCGAATCCAAACCCCTCTCCAAACTCCTCACCACCACCATCCTCACCCCCGCCGACCTCAAGCAGCTCCGCGCCCTCCAAGAAGCAAACGCCATCTCCTCGGCACTCCCCTCGCACAAGCGCGCCCAACTCCTCGCCCAACGCCACGCCGACGAAGCCATCACCGCCGAGACCATCGAGCTTGCCGCCTCCATCGGCAAAAAGAACACGAAGGAGGAGAAAATCGCAATGGCCAAGGGCGACCGCGAGACCAACCACCAGAGCACCACGGCGAAGCGCAAGGAGAAGAAACTCGCTGAGGGAAAGAGCACGACCAATAAGGAGAAGGCCCGCAAGAAGAACTTCCTCATGACTCTGGGTAAGGCGAAGAGTAAGAATAAGCGGAGTTTGACGGATGTTAAGAGGACGCTGCAGGGGCATATTGATCGCAGTAAGAGGGGCGGTAAGAGGGGGAATAAGGGGCACTAGCTTAGGTAGGTAGATAGACGGTGGGCGCGAGGGACAAGGAAATGATACCCGGATTGATCATGACATATGCGGAATTTCTGGCTGTTGTGACATGCTCGAGATATCGATTCAACCGCGCCAAGTGCACGACTAGACACGCTTGATTGATTACTTTCCTTTCCCCAGACTCCTACAGAGTACATGTACAGCTGGCTGACCACAAGCTCCTTCCCGCTCACTAGTACTCCACCATCGACAAGCCACACACTCCCTTCGTCCTCCGTCCATCCTGCCCTTTCACATCGTCCTCAACCATCTTCGCTCGCTCTATACCACTTCCCGTCCACACGTCCTCCGCTTCAGCAGCAAACACATCCGCAACCCCAAGGCCACTCCCATCCTGCCACATGCGCGCCGCAGCACTCAAACACCTCCGCACTTCCTCGTCGCTTTCTTTCTTCTTCCTTTCGTCTTCCTCAAGGCCTCGCATCGCCTTCTTCGCGCGCTCGATGTCGCTGCTCACGCTGATCGCGCTGTCGGTGTTCGAGCGTTCACGTTTGCGGGCTCCGGCTGATTCGCGCTCCATCCACGCGGCCAAGCACTGGTTCTGCACGGCGACAAGCATGGCGATATCTTCGCGCAGACCCTTCTGGTCGATTGAGCGCGGGTAGGCTTGCAGAAGGGCGGTTTGGATGGAGGACTGCGCGATGAGCGTGCTCAGATGGTCGTTTGGGTCTTGGTAGACGTTGAGTTTGGATGTCCTGGTGGCCGAGGACGAGGTGTGCGCGTGTGTGTATGGCGTGTTCAGTGATTTGCGCGTTGCTGAGGAAGTGGTTTGTTCGGTCTCGGACGCACTCGTCTCGTCGGGGTCGGCTGACAGCGTCTTCTTACGAGGCTGTGGTCGCGAGTGCTCGCGGATGCATTGGACTGCTTTCTTGCGGAGCATGTCTTCTGAATCTCCTGCTAGTGTAACGCCCGTTCGGTCATGATACCGAGCATATGACGGTGGTGGGTAGGCCGGTGGGACGGGTAGCTTGGCTAGGTACTGTGCCGACTTGGGATACTGGACCTCGAATGGGACACCATATACGACATTGGTATCTGCAACAGGTGTTGGTCCATATGGTACAGGGGGTATACATCCTTCTGCTGTCATCTTCGCATTCATCATGCGATATAGATCATTGCTCTTCTCGCCGGTGAATGTGCTTCCGTTGGCAGGCTTCGGCGCGAGCGCGGTTCTCGACGGTCGATATGTGTACAGCTTCCGGTGTCGGTCTTGGAATCTGTGTGGTTCTGGTTCTGTACGCCTGCGCTTCGGAAGCAGAGCAGGCTTACGGCGGGGCGAGTATTCTTCCAGCACGATCGGGTCGTGTGCGCTACCTTTGCCTGATCTCGCAACCAGTCTACGAAGTGCGGATGAAACGGTTCGGTCTGGAGCAGGCTCTGCCTTGCGTTTGGGCGCACGCCCAGTGTCTCGCATTGGAGTTGGTACAATCGAAGGAGACGTCAAGCTGATATCCTCTATGCCGCCTGTGCTCGAAACCATGTTGTTGATGGTCGCGAGTGGCCGCATGGGCGTGATGGGGACATGAAGTTTCTTTTTGGAGAGAGGCCTGCGAACATGAATAGTATCACTATCCTTGCCTTCACCTTGGGATGCACGTGGCATGTTGGACGCGGAACTCCCTTCGCTTCTTCGTCGCGTAGTGACCATCGTATCTCAGTCGCTCTTTGCTCAGTTAGCCGTGTTCCAGCAGCTGGTCGGTTTCCGGTGGATTACCTCTAGGTGATCTGACGGTCGCTGGCTGTAGTGGCCTCCACGAGGAGCAACAGATTTGGACTAGCAGTGTGGGACGGTGCTTGACGATTGTACGTTGCTTGTGTCGAAATGGTGAAGTGAGCCTGTGCAGGGTGAAGAGATGTGCCGGCGGACAACAGAGTATGAGACTCGAATACCTTGACTCCAAAACAAAGTTTGGTGTTGTCTGTACTCGAACGGAAGGTGCAGTGTTGAAAGGAAGGCGCAGTTCAACGTTGTGGTTGTTGGGAAGTTACGACTGTAAACAAACGCGCCGCGTCAACAACCAACGTCATCGCCTCCGGTGCAGACGAGCAGCATACGTAGTGTTCGATATATCTGCGTCGTGGAAGATGCATCCACATACTCATACGGTAGAGCAGCGAGTAAAATTATGTCGCCAGTTACTGACGACCACACCGCTTCGTGATGCACATCGACCACGGCCGACACTCTCAGCTGGCATTCAAGAATGCTCGAAGACATGCCAGCTCTTCCAGGTCGTCCGTCTCGTTGATCACACGACTTATCTCTCCATCGTCCCAAGCATATCCGTACCACAATAGCACGCCAATGTCTCTCATCGTCAGCATCTCTTCTTGCCTTCCCTCAAGGTCAGGAACCGAATAATGTACGCTGGTCCAGAAGAGTTCCCTAAGCCATGACGCATTTTCGTAGTACGTGAAGGACGGCCTAGTATCCTCGACTAGAGAATGATTCCCCGGCCGGAATGGTGGTTTCGAAGTTGGCGTCATGTAACCCAGTAGAAGTTCGAGTCCGTACAGGCATGTACCAAAGGGTAGATACTCTGCTTCAGCCCAGTCAACAAGACCGGTCATTTCCCAAGTATTTTCGTCTACCAAAATGTTGGATGGTATGAGGTCGCCGTGGTTCAAAACAACGGGAAAATCGTCCACAGTTGCAACGTAAGCCGAAACATGCCTCGCCTTCTGCCTCAGCCACGCGTCTGGCAAATCTAACGCAAGCTTTTCGAGGCGTTGAATGATGCCCGAGCCTACTCTTCCCGTGCATTGCGATAACATCTTTGAGCTGTTCTCCATAGGCGAGTCTGCTCGATGATTTCTGCTTCTTGATTGTACTTGTGATCGCGAATGATACCCCTGCGCGATGAAAGCCGCGAAGCTCTGAATGAGCTTTCTTTGTTTTGTGTGTAGACTTGTGTGGACCGCTCGGCCGCGTGGTAGGAGACGTGACAGTGGAACCCCTCGCAGTCTTTCCATCTCATATGCACACATATTCCCCGATAGGTCCAGATCCAAGCTTCTGACGGCTGGAGCTAGAGAGGGATACAGCTTGTTCGCTGCATGAGCAATATTGAGATCGAGGGCGTGCTGCGTAGGTCTGATCTGTACGATCAGTGGTTCACGGCTGAAGTTGTTGACAAGACGCTCATCGGGAGAGAACTCTGCATCATGTGCTTCCTGTGGGAGTGGCAGAAGTTCATGGGGGAACACCAGGAGTGTGTAACTGCAATAGCCCTGCTCTCCAAACTCTTGAACCGCACGTCTAGGGTACGCGTTTTGAATAGCTCTTATGCACTCGCTCCTTTCACTATCCACTATCACAGTACGTTGGCCAGAACCATGCTGCAGGTCCATCTTAGCGTCGGACTCGGTGACGACGAGGAGTTTGAGTAGATAATGTTGGTGTCGATATGCTGGAGTACCTACACTTCAGTCCGGATGCGACGCACGCCATCTCATCCCGCATCACTTCGGACGGCACGGCACGCCCGCGACTGTGTCCAACCTATGACCAACCTTTCTGCGCGCCATGATGGTGTGTTGCGCACGGCGACAATTCGTCGACAGGCCGCACGTGCGAGGTTTAAAAGCAAGCAAACCATTCGGACATGAGGGGTTGCATGGTACCGGTAACTTAGTGTACGTCACTCTAGCGCAGCCGTCCAGACTCATCAACACATCAACCACGCAAACACGTCGACATCACCCAAAGCATCAAGACAAAATATATGCTATGCAACGTTACATTAATCCCTATTTTCTATGGGGCCGACAACCCAGCCCTCGCGTCCACAGGACGATTCCCTACAAATAACGCCGCTCAATTCCAAAGCCTGATCTTCACTTAAGCCAGCTCAGTCATCATCGGAAGAATGGTATCTAACAAACGCGTCCCTTCAAATTTCAGCACATCGACAAAACTCTCTCGCAAAGGTATTCTACAACATGGCGAATGCAGCAACGGCCGCAGCTCCGAGGCTGAAGAACGACTGGCTGCTGATGCCCGCTGCGACGTTGGCGCTCTGCTGGGCTGGGCTGGAGCCGGATGGTGACTGAGGAGTGTTGCCTCCGCTTGTGCCAGATGGTGAGGTGCCAGATGGGCTGGGAGGAGTGTTGCCCGACTGGGAGCCGGCTGCTTGACCAGGGCTCAGGTTTTCGGAAGCGGTGGCAGCGAGGGCGATGAAGGCTTGCATTGTCTTGTTACCACTGGGAGGACTGTGCAGGCGATATTAGTATCGTGATGAGGGTCAGTGAAAGTAGGACACTCACGCATTGATCGCGCCAACCATGCCGGCCTGGCAATGCTTTCCTTGCGAGCAGTAGAACCATACTGGCTTTGTGTCTTTGACGTGGATGGTGTAGGTCAGGACGTTGGTTGTAGCACCGAGAGAAGCGTTGGTGGGCATGAAGCCGGAGAAGAATGCGTCGGTCTTGTTCGCCATGATGTTCTGGATGGGCACGCAAGGTTGGTCGAATGTCGACTGAACGACGGAGTGGTTCTGCACGTCTCGTTAACATCGAACATCTTGTGAAGCGAAGCAAACATACCTTTGGGTGGAATTGGAACTGAACAAGATCTCCGGGTTGCGCAACGACGTTGTTCGGGAAGAAGGCCAGCGAGCCATTGGGTCCACCGACTTGTACGATGTGTGTGTTGACCATGCCCGCCGGTGTCGCCGAACCCGATGCAAAAGAGCCTGTGGATAAGCTGCCTGCTGCCGACGCTGTCGCGGATGCTAGTAGAGACTCGGATGCGGCGACTGAGGAGTGTGTAGTTGCTGCGGCGAAACCCATAAGGGCGGACACCATGACTGATCTTGAGAAGTACATTTTTGAGGTTGTGTGGTTCTTCCTTTCGGATTGCGACTGGACAAATTACTAGTATGTGTCGACGACCTGCGAGAGAATGGATATAGGCGACTCGCGCTCTAAGTTAAGCTGGGCTAGCCAGGTATTACGAAGGTAAAAGACCGTAGTGGTGACTGAAGGAAACGATGGAAATGAAATGCAACAGCACGACGTGAAGCAGAAGCAGATGCAGAGGGGAAATGTGCGCCTGAGAAGAGGCTATAGGGCATCTTAAGGCATGAACGGCAGCTTCGCATCCCAGGGTCATTGCGTTTTGCCCAGGTGGCAAGTTGGCGGCTAGTTGCTATTCCGATACATGGGCAGTGTCCTGCGACATGTTCAGAAGCTGTGTGTGCTTCAGCCTCTGCTCGCTTGCGGCGCCCTGTTCATGAGGCTCGGTGTGGGCATCACAGAACGTCGTCCGCAACCAGGCGACACCTTTCGCACCGCAACAAAGTCAATATCAAAATGTTCGTTGGAGATAGGAAAGTATTATTCTTGGGGTACGCTGCATCACTGCAGCCATTGTATGGCGAGGTGTCGACGAAAGAGCGGTTGTGCGGTTCGTGCAGGGTGTGGTTTGGGTGTTGAGGTTGCGAAGCGCTCCCTGTTCCACAACGGTTTGAGAATGCTCCAGGCCGCACTTTCCCGACCACGCATCGGAAAACACCAAACGGTTCATGGCGGGCACACGGAAACACTGCGCGCGAGATTGGAAAGTTCTCTCTCGAGGCTGCTTTTCATGCCGTGCGAATGTACTTGTTTGGTGTTCTTCTTGGAAGCCAGCCACTGCTGTGACGCGTTTCAAACATGCCCCAGGCCAAAATGACTCTCATTGCTATTCAGTACCAGCTTGTCAAACTCCGAGGTTTCATTCCAATCAACCACTGCTTTGCGTCTGCTGAACGAGATGCCTGACATGCTCCGCGAGCACTTCTCTTACGTCTCGGGAGGACATGGACAGTATGTCCAGCCGGCCTGTCAGTGCATCGGCAAGCTAGAATCCGCGGATTCGTCGTTCCCAGAAATAGGTGACAGCGGGCGGCAAGACCTCCAGAGAAGCATTGTAGATGACTTTCGTTTGATGCTAGTCGGCAGGCAGAGTCGACGCGTCGCGTCTACGGCTGTGCGTGCGCCATGTGATATAATGCTTCGTCGAGTCTGCAAACTTGCGAGGTGGTTGCAATTGCGGCGTCTCGAATCACCGCGATATCGAGCAGATATAGCACAGCTAGTCACTCAGAAGTCCAGCACCAACTGCGGTGCCAACTTCTCCAGATCCTCCACCTGCAAGAACCCATCGGATATGCCCCCAGCCTTGACGCTCAGCTCGCGTTCGTTCTTCGCTCTGGCGAATGCCTCGCGCACAAAGATCTCCATGTACTTGCCCAGGAGATTCATCGCACCCTTCTGTATCTGTGTATTCGAGTCCTCGAAGTTCTCGTAGAGCAGCCGTGCAAGCAATGGTGCTGGTATGGGATCTGGTATTGACGACGCCAGCTGTGCCGGTCGGGTGTCGCGAGCAGGCGCGTCTACTTCCATGAGGTCGTCATCATCGTCTTCTTCTGCCACATCGTCTTCTTGCTCGTCTTCGGATGATATTATCTCCGTTGGGCGCTGGAAGGCGGGCCGCGCGGTGCTGGCTGTGGTCTTCTTCGTGGCTGGGGCGCGTTTGGGTGCTGCGGAAGCTTGCGCGGGTGTCTTTACCGGCCTTGGAGGATTAAATTGGGGGCCTTTGCGACGCGCAGCATTTGAGGCTGCGTTCTTGGGTGGCATGGTGGGCGTGTGTAGTAGATTCAAGGTGAGATGGTAGGGCGTGTGTAGTAGACTCAAGGTGAGATGGTGGGGCGTGTGTAGTAGACTCAAGGTGAGATGGTGGGGCGTCTTGATGATGCGGCGTGATTGTCGACGCGATCTTCACCCATGGTCCGCGCTTCACGCTCTCACATGATCTCTACGTCATTCTCTCCATGACTTACTACTGATGCAAATGATCACTATCACATGTAACAGCAGACGACGGACGACTTGTCCAGAGCATACCTGCCGATAGAAGCATTGGTATTTCAGATGCTCAGGAAGAGGATACGAGAGTGCCAATACCTGCATACGAAGGCCTAACCTGGCGTTATCCTGCGCCAGAAGAGGCAGGCAACAACACGGCTCAGCGTGACGGACATCGTGTCTGCAAAAATACGGAACTCCGCGCTCATTGAAGGACCCCGAATGCTGACGCGAGTACGAACGAGCCCAGCTTATTCATGGCTAGCCTTCGTGTTTGCGCGATGCACGCCTGTGGAAGGTACAGTATACGATCATCATTCCTCGTCTGAGACATTGCTGATGACCGTCGTGCACATCTGGTCGTCTGACATCAACTCTACAAGCTGCTGAAGCCCGCTACTCACTGTCCGTATGGATGGATGGAACCTCCATTATGTCTAGATACCTCCGCGCAGCACTCCAGTAATAACGTGACTCGCCGGATCTAGGAAGTCCTAGCAGACATGAAAAGGAGAGGCATGGACGTCTAGAAGTTAGTTACGGTCCAAAGTAGAAATGCACTAGGAACACGATCCTAATCAGGCAACGATGGCATCGCTGTGTATGGCGCCTGGGTTTGCATCCGCGGCAGCAGAACATCAACAAGTTGCCTACCCAATAACAGTATGCTTTTAGCCGCAAAGTCACTGCTGCCGTGCAAAGTGGGTGGCCTTTCAATGTTAGTTAATCTATCCAGGCGGATGCGGCGTCTGGTGGCGCAATGACCTCCTGGCTCGGGCACACATGTGGCGAACACCACGCAAATTCAGCCATTGGCGGAAGTGGCGCGAACAGGCGGTTTCAGCGCAGCTACGAGCCGTTGAGTTTGCAGACGCTGAAGCTACAGCCAACCGTTGGGAAATGAGTGCCCTTTGTACTCTGGCGAGCTAGCAGGCTAAATTGTTACACAGCGTTGGCAGCAGCTCCACCCTTCAAAAGGGTTCTGACGTGCATGCGCCGGTAATGCGTGCGCCGTGGCACGAACAATGGATCGCTCCAGACGCGAGATTGAGAGGACAAATTGATGGCTGCAAGATGGCTTACGCGAATTGCGATTGGCGTGCATGTGTATCTGGTGGCCGACTGAAGCCGGTTCGAGGTGTTGAGGCGATGTTCGTTTTGGCAAGAGGTATCGGTGCGATCTGCGGATAATAGTGGGCCTGAAATGCTTCAGCCTCAGCGGAGTGGGATTTGAGTTCTGCTGATGATAAGGAAGCGATGACACGGACTACTTCAGTACTGTTTGGGAACAGGAGCTGAGGTACGAACCACCGACGATACCTGTGCGAGATTCGATTCGACACCTGCCTGAAATTAAAGCCAAACGGTTCCTGCGATCCAGTGTTGTGGTAGAGGCAGTGGAGATTGCAGACTAGTACCTGCAGAATTCGTTGTCCATTGCAGCACACGAGCCGGAAGGATGATGGTGATATTGAACAAAGGAATGACATTGGTAGATGACTTTTGAGTGGTTACGCAAACGCGCTTGCACCATTCTCGATTGATTTGCTGCCGCCGTCCTGAGTCACGCTGCCGTAGGAAGCTCGGCGTTGCTTCTCTATTCGATCTCGGTTCGTACCGGATTGTCATTCACGTGCAACGACAGTGCGGGATCTGGTGCACCTGATGAGCTGTTGTGCGAGCCTGGCGAGCGGCAGGACGAGCCTACGAGGCATCTAGCCTTGCTCAGGGTTTCCTCAGGCGCGGAAGGGACTGCGGGAAGAGAGCACTGGCCACAGCGAATTGCGGTGTACTGGTGCTGTGCGGTGCGGCTACCCAGATGGCATGACGACTTGATGGCCGTTCGCAGAGCAGCGGTCTTCGGCAACGTGCAAATCTATAAGGAGATGCGCTTGCAGCTGGAGCGCAGATAGTGGCGCACTTGATGATGGGAGATGTGCGCAGTCATGCGATAAGTTTAGGAGGAAGGCTGCTGAGCGAGCAGCTGTGGCCTCGTTGGTCGTCGCTGAGACGTCCAAGGAGTGGCCGATAGCAGCGCTCCGGCGATGCTCCGCCCCCGCCAGCATGTGGATCCTGCGCCGCATGCAGCCAGGCTAACGCGCTTTGGAAAACGTCGAAGCCCGCCAGACCAGATATGAGTACACCCTAGCTGAAGTGTGTCTCGAAGTCGTCGTGCAGACAGTCGACTAGGCCGGGTCGTGTGAGATGATGGCAAGCAGTGTGCCGCTATATGAATATACACCGGGCCGCTCCTGCTTGCCATCTGATTCACCCTGCAGCACGAAGAGTAGTCCTGCAGCCGCTCTACACCGTACCTCCGTACTCAACCATCCACCTCCCACTCCCATCCCGGGACCTTGAAGATAACCGCCGCCACCACAACCCAACACGGCCTGCAGCGATAGATAAAGCGTCGCTCTGGGATCCGCGCACGGTTAGGTTACACAGGCGAGCGTCGTTATCCATATCTACGCGGCGATCCAGTCCAAGATCGTCCTGAGGAATTCGCGGCTCCCCTCACCAGCCAAACAAACACCTCCGGGCGTCATTTCGCACTTCACATATATCCTCACTTCCTCTGTTCGACTGTTTCGACGTCATGCCTCACTCGGTCCATAACTCAACGTCGACGCAGACCAAGATGTCCAGGCCGTCGTCCACCTCGACCCAGTCCGGCAATAATGCTAATGCATTTCCCAAGCAGGCTGGCGCCCAGCTACTATCGCCGGAAGCAGCAGGAGAGCAACTTTCGCCCGCACCATCACAATTCTCTTTTGCCTCCTCGCCCCGATCAGTGCAAGAGTCGGAGCAGCTCGCAAATGATGGCTCACGGCATCTGCGGCCACTTACTTGCGGCACCACCGGCGACGGCCTGGGCGAGCTGCGGCCGATTACCTCGCGCTCTCGCGCACAGTACTACGAGGAATCGTTTTCATACAAGGACGGCATCTCATCGTCGGCTCGCGAACGCGTGACCAAAGATGCGCCCATTGTCGCAGAGCTGCGCACCAACGTTATTGTACGTTGCTAATCTCCGCCATGCTCCACACTTTACAGGGTGCTAACCAAAGGCAGATCAAGGACGAGTACACCCTGGTCACCGACCTTTCGCACCATCTCTCAACGAGGTACCAGCGCCCCGAGACGTCCATCATGATAACCGTCAACCACTCGGCGTGCCTGCTGCTCGGCGGCTCGTTCGAGCCTACATACATCCTCGCAATCAATGCACTGCCGGTGCAGCTGCAGCCCACCACGAACAAGCGCAATGCGGCACTAATCCAGCAATTCATGTGCGAGTCAATTGGCGTGACGCCCGACCGGGGTATCATCAAGTTCATCCCGATCCCTGAAGAAAGCCTTGCTATGAACGGCATGACCATCCTTGGTGAAATTGAGCGGCTGGAGCGACAACAAGCAGAGGAGAATGGCGGCATGAAGCGGGCTATGACAAAGAGCTCGCGGAGGTCCGCCGTCTCCAAAGCAAAGAGTAGCATCCAGCTGTCTCGCAACTCATCCAAGGCTAACACTGTGCCAAGAGCAGTCATCACCCCTCCGATTCCTAGCGATGGTCGCGACTCCGGAGTAGCCGTCGACGAGAAGGGTCTCGACCAGGACGTTGACCGCAAGATGAGCAAGAAGAAGTCCGAGCCTCTGATGTCCAAATTCGCGAAGAGGTCCAACTCGAATGCGCAACTTATTCCCCCACCAATTCCCAATGAAAAGCCAGCCCCGCAAGTGGGCAAGCGAAAGAGCTTCATGAGCGTCTTTCGTCGATGAACAGTTCACAGCAATACGACACTATCACCAGGATCGTAAACATTGAGAATTCTAGAGCGACTGCACAGCTGCATTGTCCGTTTGTTCGCTCTCTAGCATCACAAAAGTCGACTTGCATACATTTGCAAACAAGACGATGTCTATTCAAAGCATATCTTCCGCCGCCCAGCGCGGCTATGGCATATCAGGCGTTCGGCATGGACATGAACATGGGATACACCGCATGGCGATGCAGGTCACCCAGCACTATACCCTTCAGCATTCCGTTTGTTGTTTCTCAGCACATACCAATAGGTACATAGATCCCAGCATCCCTAATGACACACCTACACAATCACCCAAGCATGCCCATCCTTGTCTTCCATGGCCTCGTTGCCCATCAATCGTGCCGATATCGCGATGCAACTTTCGAGCATCTGACTACAATTCCCATCCTAGCCACGCACGCAGGTACTTTCAGCCTCGTCGCGCGCCCCGGCCGCGAGTCTCGCCTGTCTTACGCGCTAGCTCCCCCGCTAGCTTACACCACACGCCGTGTGCATAACGCCTGCCACCACACACCACTTTCTTCGCCAACGAATGCATTAGCGCACGCCGGCTTTCAGCCCTCCACACTCGAAGCCCTCAGAAGTGCATCGTGATGCCCGATCTAGATTCCTCCGCGGAGTTGGCGTGGCGGCAAGCGTGACACACGGGCTGCTACGACCGTAGGGCTGGATCGACGGAAAGATAGGCTGAGAGGTGTGTGTTTGGGGCTTCAAGGACGCGGGAAATTCGTCTGGGTGCGGTGCAGGCGCTGTTTGGGGTCTTGCTACGTGATGAGGCTCGACGGGTGCTGCGCGATGGGATGTGGGATTTGCCATGCGGCGTTTGGCGACGAGCCGCAATGGGATCGTCGGGAAGACTTTTTTTGCCTCGAAGGCGCACAATCATGCGTCTGCAGAACTTTGTCCGTGGGTGTGCGAGAATGGCACCTCCGCAGGGCAACGGACTCTGTGGCTTTTTCGAGCGCAGCATGTACGCGAACTCCGCATGCGAGCGTTGAGGCTTCAGTATCGGTAATCGCGCTTCGAGTCTGACCCGGCGATATCGCAATGTGGCCAGGCCAGGTCAAATCAACACCATGGGTAAATCTCCAGATAGTCCTAGCACCCTAATCCAACCCTCACCTCCAACCAATCCATCTTGGCCCCCAGTCCCTTGTTCTTACACGACCCTCTTTTCACGCTCACTATTAGGCTACGAAACATATCCTGCCAGTCATCTTTTATAGCCGAAGCGAAAGGCCCGATATTCCATCCCCAGACTCCGTCCAAGACATCTCCAAGGAATTGTCCAATCCGTGGCGAATCACATTCCGGCTGCTTGGCGCAGACGCATGTCTCGCTTCGCTTGGGTAAAGTTAATGATGCGCGACTTGGGCTGATCGGGACGCGATAGGGCTGGATCGACGGCTGGGATGGGCGAGGGTTGACGTGGGTAGACGAGGGCGAGAGTTCAGGTCAAGTTGGGAGATGTCTTGCGGAGGCGGCTCAGCTGTTGGGTCTGGGTCCTGTTTAGGCGGATGTTGGTGTCGATAGATAGTGTGAAGGGTTGTTGCGGGGAGTGAAGGACTGGGGACGTAGGCTTGGGAGTGGAGATGTGCTCTTCGCTTGCGTCTCTTGATCACCATACCTACCCCGGTCGTTAGCATTGCAAGCAGTGTGTCGAGCTTGATCTTATCTTACATTGTAAATCTCGATCTAGTTGCCTTGGTGTCGATGTGTCCGGCGTCGGGCTTCGATGCGAAGTATGCGCTTTGGACGAGCCACAACGAGGCGTCGCTCACTAGCTCTATCACTGCACGAGAGCGCAGCCTTACCGCACTTCACTTAAGAGGGTGTTGCGCTTTGTTCGAACTGGCTTACATTTGAAGCTAGACTCGCTAATCTAGCAGGTGGATATACTTTTCTGGTGCGGTGATTCGCATCAACAGTGCACTTCCTTTCTTTCTACTTCATCTCTCCGTCCATTATCAACGTATGTCGCGCTTCGTTTCTTCGTTCGACTCTTCATCCCATCATAATTATTTCTCGTGTTTTTCAAACTGAAGCAGCCAGAGTCCCCAGTTCCTGGCTGCGTCATATGCAAAGCTGCATGTGCAGCATAGGTGCGAAGCTATCCACGCGCTGCATGGGCGCGGCGGTGTTCTGCTCTGGCTGTCGTGGGACCAGAACACGGTATTGTCCCTGCGTGTTTGCCAAGTGTGCCTGCGCATTCGCAACGCTGCTAACAGTGTTTCCGATCTTAACGGTATTCACAGCCTGACTGTTAGGCCTTGTGAGTACGTTGGCGTTCGGGAACTCGTTCACCGCTTCCAAGCAGAGACTTCCTCGCGCCTCGCAGTCCAACCACACCTTCTTTTTGAACGCCAGCAACTTGCTATCCAGTGACCGCCAGTTTGAGAGCCTGTCGCCAAGGAGGTCACACAAGTCTCTGTGGCACGCTTCGAGCTCTCTTGTTGCAGCGTCTTGCAACTGCCGAAGAAGTCCCCGCTTCACAAGCTTCCTCCCCCGGGCGTCTATCTCGACCATCGGCTGCACCTCCATCTCGAAGACGTATGTGTCGAAGAAGTCGTCTAATGGATCCCAGATGTCCAGGCCTATCAATGTCGATTCTCGGGCACAGAGCAGAATCTTCATCTCGGCATGCCAGTCTGACAGGCCAAGCTTTGACCATCGGGTCTTGATAAAGAGGAGACGAACTGCGCGGGCATATTCTTGTACCACGCTAACTGCCGGGTCAATGTCGCAAGGATCGTGCTGAAAGCGTAGGAGGTCTTGGAAGACTTTGACGTGGTCGAAGATTTGGTTGAGGTCTTGGGCCCCGGAGGTGGGTTTCCTCCCTCGTCGGTAGGCCATGTTTGATCGTGGTTGGATGAATGAGTCCGCGGCCATGTTGTGTAGTCCCGACTGTCTGGGTCTGGAAGGGCGGTTGACGTAGTGGGGACGGGACTGCAACTTATACCACAGGTTCGCTTTGTGCTTACGCCAATCCAAATTACCTCGCTGCTTTGCAAGCATTGATGTCACTAGGCGGCGTCTGACGAAACGGCGAACAGCAGGGACGGGCGTTCTTCCGTTCGTCTCCGCACGTCAGGGTTCGTATAGCAAGCCTCTCGTTAAAACCAGCACTGTCAAAGTCGTTGCGGGTAGCGGCTGTGGAACCATGTCCTTGGGCTTGGGAAACGGTGTCTCTATTGGGGCTTACTAAGGACAAAAGGGAAGGAAGCTAGCCTGTCTTGCTCTAGTTGGCTCGTTCCTCCCTGAAGTGGAGTTCAGCCCGAGACGACTTCACGCCGCCGACTTCATAAAGGCTGCAAGAAAACGATCAAAATCTGGGACGCTGCTTCAATGAACAATAAGATGGCGGAGGAATGCTTCCGACGCCCTGTCAGCATCGAGTTATATCCGTCAGACCGAGTCATTGGTCTTTGTCTTTGTTCGCGTTACGCAAAAGTCATGGGCATCACATCTTACTGACAAGGACGCGCAACAGCAAGTTATGGATTCTTCAAACAGGCATTCATCGTTCTTCGTCGGAGATACCGTACCGCAGAGAAAGCGCAACCGAGCAATATCCAGGCCGCACCGTCGTCCGCCAGCTCCATGCCACCGCAAGAGTTTTCTTTGTTCTCAGGTCGCACCATCGCCAACGCAGATAGGTAATAAGAGCTCGCATAAAATGACGGCGCCTCCGGACGAACGAAGGATCTCAGGAGTTCGGCCACAGCCTGTAAACGGTCAAGACTGTGGCTTGCAACACGCCATTTGTTGTCCCATCTTGGTGATCGCGATCTGTGATGGTAGCCTCGGTCGCAACCCTTTGTTGTTTTACAATGTGCTCGCGCCAAGACTTGTCACAGAACCCTGTTACTACTTGAGTAGCGTAAGACGGCCTTGATTGTTGGCTGCGAGTCGTGTAGACGGCGAGGAAAGTAGTCTACATCTAATGTGACAAGGTTGCATCGCGATCTCATATTCAAGCGAGGCTGCGTCAGCAGATCTCCCGGAATGGTATGATCGACTGTTGGCTTGGAAGAGAAGAGACGAGGGGGTGTTCGCTCGTTCTGCCCGCAATTAGAAGGTTTCATGTAGTTAAGCATTGTTGAAGGTACGCTTGACTTTATCGGCCATTTCTTCGAGTACCATGACTTAGCACAAGAGGCTCCACGTGTTGACAAGCTCTCTCCGAACTTTCGGAACGCAATTGCAACGCCCAATTGTCTCTAGAGCTTGAAGAACCAGCTTCGAAGGCCTCTGCACTGTGTTATCAGTGAAGTGATGATGCGTGTGGTAAAGGTGAAGACCAACACGTGCCGAAGCACCAGCTAGGCCGCACGGTGTGCTCTTATGTGCTGATCATAGGGCTTGAGGTATGCCCGCAGACTACATAACATCGTATATATATGCGGGAGTTGAGTACAACGAGCATCGTTTCTCTACAGGTCCCACTATCATCAGTACAGCGCCCAATTAGACACTCTAACGCAATGCTCATTACCACTACTCTCCCTCTGTCCAACATTCATCCTTTCCTATGAATTTCGTCACTGTATGCCATCTTATGAATCACACCATCGCTATATCCAAGTCTTGCATACACGGTGTATATACCAGCCGGTCGATTTGCTTTTCGTCGTACGCTTAATTACAACCGACCATGATCTCGCACCAGTTCACGCATATCCCGAAGGCTCCACCTTACTCGGCATCGTCGGCTCATCCAATCTCGACCCACACGCCGATTTCCAATTCTTAGGTGTGTACGCATCGACAATACTCTTGAATGCCTCCAACGTGCAGAAGGTCGTATCGCCGTCCAGATGCTTGCCCTCTGCTTTGCACCCAGGAACCTGCATGACCTTGTCGTTGTACCGGATGCGAACGTAGTAATCATTCAATTGATCTTTCTGCGCTTGCGTAAGATCTGCAACCGGTTTTCGCGCGATGCCCTCCGGCTTCAAACCTGCTTCTTTGAACGTCTTGGTGCTGCCAAACAGCGAGGACCACCAGCTCTGGCTCTTCGAGGCTGCGAGTTGCGTTAGAGGCGCTGGTGCGTTTTCTGGAGGAGTAGCTCTTCGTTTTCTGAACATTTCGAACGCGATGTGGCTTGTGAACGGTGGCCACTTTTCGCCTTCGAAGGCGCCGAGGCTGACCAGTGCGGCGGCGAGCGTGGTGTCGTGGCAGCCGCTCATGGCGAACTTGATGTCTGTTTCACCGCCTCTTCCGCGGCCGAGTCCTCCGTCGTCGCCGCCGACTTCCACGAGCCCGTCGTTGCCGTTGCGTTCTACGCTGCCGACCATGCGTGAGGCGATGTCGCCCATTAGACCGCCAATTCCAAGCATGCGATACTCGGTTGACTCGTTGTAGCCTTGGAACCACTCTTCGACTGCGATCTTATCGATGATGGCCCGTGCCTTGGGATCATAGAAGTCCTTTGGTAGCTTGGTGGCTGGACCGTGGGCATCGGTAGCATTGATGGTGTCCATGATTCCAGAGAGACGGGGACGAGAGTCAACAGCTACGTTTCCTTGATCGGGCATGTACTTTGAAAGCGCTTTCGAGAGGTACTTCATGTCTTCAGTATCATTCCACCGCTCAGCTGCACGCTGAGCAAATGCACGACTTAGAACAGCAAAGCGTCTACAGCTTGCATCATTCGGAAATAGCGTCTCATCCGCGGGTGTTCGTGTAATTATAGTTGGTGGTGGGAAGTCTGCTGTACGCGCTGATGGCGGGTATAGTCCCCAGAATGCTTGCTGAAGCGACTCCAATGCGCGTGGTATCGGTGTTGCGCGAAGATAGATCATGTCGCTATCCGCAATGAGCCGTGGCATGAAGTGGAGTTGCTCGACATAGAGACGGCGCAGACGTTGGCCGAGAGCGTGGGTTGTCTCCCGACCTTTGTCTGTGAGCTCGCCTGGCTGGCATATACCATCGAATTCGCCGTCTGGTCCAGATGCAATAGCTGTGTATGCCATGTCAATGGCCCTGTATACACCATGGAAAGGATGAGTGACTTACCAGGCCCATCGTCAGAGCCAAATGTCTCTAGCCTGCGGCGGAACTTGAGCGAGTCCCAGTCCTTGGTGCTCTTGATGACGCTAGTCAACTGTCGCGCGTGGTTGCAATAAGGCCAGTCTTGTTGGTCAGAAGCGGCCTCTTATTCATTCTGGGATGTTCTTACAGGGCCTTAATCCAGTCTGGTCACATGTTAGTCAAGCTTGCAATCTGGTTGTGGCTTGAGCTCACATTCTGGAAACGCGGGGAAACTGGTGATCGTTCCCCATGGCGGAGAAGCTGCAGGAGGTCAGTACGCAGCACCAGAATCATGTTGCACGAGCTAATATGCATACAATCTGAACGAGCTGCAATTCAAGCTCTTTTGGATAAAGCTTGTCTAGCTCCTCCTGCGAATAAGCTTGCCGGGGTAAGAAGGTCGTCATGGTGGCGCCCAGGGACTCAATGTGTGGTTGAGGGAGGGCTAAGGTGTATCAGTTGATAAGTTGCTTGCCGTGGCGTCTTATACAGCATAAGAGATGTTGGTTTGCGATAAGAGTCAGTAGAGTCAGTATGCCAGTGGAGCGCAGGATCACCGTCACGTGTTACGTCATTGGCTGGTCTCGTCTCATTGGACGTGCGCACGCTAAATGACTCGGCATCAACGCGCCGCCAGAGCTTGAAGACGGCGGCGCATCCCACCACGAGCTCCAGACGGGCGTTGACGATAGTATCGCAGAGGTCGCGTGTCATTTGTTTGCATCAAGGCATGCTTTGCTGCCGCTGAAGAGCGCTTTTGGTGTCGTGGGTGTGCCTTCCCAAGCACGAATTTGCGCTTCAATACTCATGAATTTCACAGACCTGTAACACAGCTAGTGAAAGCCATGTTAAGCTCCTACGTCTGCAGACAATGCAGGGCACGACTTTCTAGACGTATTGTTCCAGCCCGCAACCCCCAATGGCAACCAAAAGCCACGTTCATATCGCTGCGACGGGACAAAACCACAGACGACAGCGAGCCCGCACCGCCTACCCCAGTCGACGACCAGCCAGCCGGCGCACATGCGGAGACCAGCCGACCACGAATGACCATCCGATATCAAGGAGGGCGACATAGCGTGGGAAGATACTCCAGACATGCGGCAGGAGGGACTGATGGGGATGTTGAGGCGTCCTCGGAACACCACAGCAACACACGGGCAGCCAGTGATGTAGCTTCGCGACAAACTCCTACGGAAGCAGACAACGGACCCGCTTCTGCAATACAGCAGGCCCTGCGCAACGGCCAGACGCAATGGAACATCAACAAAGCATGGGAGATATTGGAGCAGAACTACACGTCGAGGGAGTGCAAGGCCTTCCGAGAGCCATCGCTGACTGATGCCACTCTCCTGAGCAAAGGGAAAGTGTTCCAAGACCTCCTCGAAGCAGTAAATGGAGCAGTCTGCAGGGCACGGGTCAAGCCTGCAGTCACTCCGACTATGGTTCTGCTCAAGTATGAACGACTGGGTATTGCCCCTCCAGAGTACTGGACAAGGGTAACCTTATCGTACTTGACACTGCAGGCAATCATGGCAGTCAATGCGTCGTCGATGCAGTCCACACGAAATCTACCATCAATACTTTCCGAGTTGTCGTCGGTATGGCGCCTGTTTTTCCAATGCAAAGGATTGCGACGAATGCCTATCGAGTCAATCAGTACCGAGTGGAACATACCCACCACCGATGCATTGCCTGAGATATTTACCACCAGAGACTTCAACATGCGTTTGCAGGAGTTTCACCCAAGACATGCCGGAAATCCCACCCTGGGCTTTTGCGCGGTATACTTCTACACAATATCCGACGCGTTGCGTGCGATTGCACCTCTTCACAAAGAAGCTGCGCCCTTTCTGCACTTTCTCGGACGTATGCTGGCTGGATCTCACGTAGATTCTGTGCTCAAAGAAACACACGTCTCTTACCGATTCCGAGCCCTTCCAGAGGAGATTCAGAAGGAGATTGTCAATGAGATAAACAATGCTCCAATCCGAGCCATGTCCGAGCTAGGAGCGTCAGGCGAGACCTTGACCGAGTCCGAGAGTGGTGATCCAGCTGCTAACCTTGAAGCCTTTCACCTGAAGCGCATCGTGCGTGCAGTCGAATCCAAGGCCTCGGCGAGATCATTAAACAATCTATGGCAAGAAGTGGTATTAGCATTCACACAGGACAACAAGTGCGCCATACCTCCACGGATCTATAACGCGTTCTTGTCTGGCTACTTGATTCACCTTCAAGCTCAGCGCTCTGTCGACACATGGAACCACATGATCGCGCACGGCATTAAGCCAGATATCCAGTCGTGGGTGGCGCTACTTGAAGGGTGCGAGAAAGCGAAAGACTTGAACGGCCTCAACTCTACATGGGCACGAATGCTCAGCACCGGGACAGAGCCAGACAATCACGCCTGGACAACGCGTATACATGGCTTGTTCTCCCTACGTCAAGTTGATCTCGGCCTCGCAGCTCTCGACGACATGGGCAAGCGGTGGTTAGCTTCAGAAACGGCTGTCACCAACTCACAGACGACGTCTCGCCAACACAAAGGCACCAAGAATACTCCGTCGACTGCCAAGATCAACACACGCGTCAAGCCATCCATAGAAGTCATCAACGGCGCAATCACTGCTTTGATTCAATTGCCAAATCGCGCCATGTACCACGAGAAACGAGTTCAGCTTGTGCAGAAGATCCTTGCATGGGCTGGAAACTTCCAAATCAAGCCCGATGCCGTGACCTTCAACTCTCTGATACAGCTGTACCTTCGAGCAGGAGACTCGGGCACCGCGTTCAAAATCCTTAGGCAGATGGAGCAAGACGGCATCCCGGCAGATATCGCTACACACACGATGCTCATATCCTTCTCCTTCGAAAACAAGTCCTTCGACAACCTCAGTGAAGTGCAGCAAACGGAGAAGATCATCGACCTACTTGACAGCATCGAGGCCAGCGGGGTGAAGCTCAACGCGTATATCTATGGCACAGCTATAGATCGTCTACTCAAGCAGTATTCAAATCACAACGCAGTTCGCGTCATCATCGAGCACATGCACGAACGCAAGATGGTGCCCAGCGCACACGTCTACACGAGTCTTGTCACGTTCTACTTCCAGCAAGAGCCACCAGCCATAGGAGCCGTGAACTCGCTCGTAGACCAATTCTTTACTTCCCATCGCATAATGACGGACCGGGTTCTCTTCGATCGTACGATAGAGGGCTACGCTGCCCACGGCGAGGTGGGTAGGATGATGAGCGTGCTCACGCGCATGTCGAAGCAGGGCGGTCTGCCGGGCTGGTCGGCGCTCACTGCAGTCGTCGAGGCGCTGGTGAGAGATGGCGACATGGATCGTGCAAGAGCTGTGGTGCGGGAAGTTGAGCACGGCCGTGGCGTCGCCCAGGGAGGCATCATGGGCACGGCGCAGGCTGAATCTAAGTTCTTTGCCGTGGTGAGGGCGCATGGCGTTGGGCTTGAGAATGAAAGGATGGGAGACGTTATGAGTGACACCCAGCTGGGCGTACGAGGAGCTGCATCTGGTGAGCATCGAGATGAGGCCTCGTTGCAGCATGAGCACCCGAACCCACAACAGCAGCAAGATCTTGTTGGAGCTCAGCATGATGGTACCATGGATTCTGAGGCGGCTGCCCCTCCGAGCCAGCAAGTGCCGAGCGAAGCATATCCCACAGGCGCACAGTACGAGCAGGCGCCGAGACATGCAGAGTCCCAGCATGAAGCGTACGAGCGTGGGCCTCGCATGGCTCCAGTCGAAGACGACGAAGACGTTCATGGCTTCTTATCAGACGAGCACGAGGATATCCACTCAAGTGTCCACAAGCCATAAACGCATGTTAGAAACTCCAAGATAGTCATGTACATGCTCTACTGTATGTACTACATCATCAAAGAGACAAAACACACCCCCTTGCGACATGCACGGCACACGTCGACCATGCCGAATCAAGCCTTGTATAGTTTACATACGTCCTTACTTTCACTCAAAGAAACTTTGGAACCGTAAACACTTGTTCTGCGCTGTTTTCCCTTTTGACAAAGCACGTTAAGCTTGATTGATGCCATGGCTAAACTACCTCTTACACTATCCTACAGCGTACATATCCCTATCCCCCCGCCCTCGAACTCCCGCATCAGCAATCAATCCCATTCAATAGAATCCACACCAAGCAATCAACCCAATCCATCCTTCCTACCTCACTGTCGCACCCTTCACCCCCCAACAAAAGCTTCACGCCTCCTAACCAAGCCTTGTCTCCACAGCACGGTCGCGCATGAACCCCCAAGGCGGAACTATATCCCCGACGTCGACGACTGTTCTAGATGCATGCATGTAGTGCGAAACACGCGCTTTTGCGACGTTCGGACTGTCGGGGAAACTCCGGGATGGGGGGTGGGAGGGGACGCGTGGCAGGGCGGCGGAAGGGGGTTAGGGGCGCTGGAGGGCGAGGATGGGTGGGCTAGGAGAAGGCCCGGCGGGGGATGGAATGGGATGGGTTTGGATTAGGGGATCGGGTGGGTTGGGGTGAAGGGTTGTGCATGTGCTTGTGGATGGAGATGTGAAGCCGTGGCGGTGCGCGGGAGGCGCTAATCTGTGGATCGTGCAGGAGCGAGAGGGATAGGAGGGGAATGGGAAAGGGGGGACCAGGCATTGATCTTCTTTGATGGGTTTGGTATCGCGGTGGTGGGGATTGGGGTGGGGAGAGTGAGGTCGAGACTTGGTTGTCGTGTGGAAGACTTAGTGGTGCACATGAAGTTGGTTTGCATAGTAAGATAGATGAGATGAGGGCAGATGTGATGAGGGATTGAACTGAGAATGCTCGTCAGCAAGGCAGATGATTTGCATTGCGAGATTCTGCCAATGCTTGGTGTTGACGTTCTGATGGAGGCGTAGCTTGACGTGAGCGCAAGAACAGTCGAGCGTAGTCAGCGCGAACCATCTGAGCCACAGCACTACCGTATACACAGAGCACAGGAGGCCTTACACATACAGACTGCAAGGCTTGTCAGTCCGTTTGGAGCAAGTAATTTGTCGTAGGGCCGACTTGATTTCCGTATCTGACGGCTCCGACCTTTCGAGGACCGTCATAGCTGAAAGACTAGTATCGGACGTGGCGCAGTGCATGATCCGTGGCTTACGTGCACAAGTTGCTCGCAGCCATGGCGCCGGCCGAGCAGATCAGTGTGGGGTTTCTCCTGACAGTAACCACAAAGGAAAATGGCGCAGGGGCCCGTCCCAGTCCTCTCGTTGGCCGGAGAGTGCCGCGCGGGCAGATTGTACAGGGACAGCTTTCACATCGGCGTTTCGAAGCCTTCCAGGCTCTGAAGGGAGGTCTAACGGCGTTGGTATCAGTTTGGGATTTCAGTTCGCAGCGACTCGGTGACATGGTCCCGGCGCTGTTAGCTGAGGTTGTGAGACGCGAAAAGGATGATTGTTCACCCAGGTGCGCTGACGGGACTGCCCGGTGATGTCAGGCTTGGTGCGACATGTTTGGTAACCTGCTCAGGACAAAGACACGGTTTCGCTGGCGGCGGGTGAACTCTGCTAGTGGTCGACGAACACGATGGCATCTCCGCTCCGTCGGACTTGCTGCAGGGCCGCACAGTAACACCGCCTACAACGATGAGCATCCATTGACAATTTATGTATGCAGGTGAGAAGCTGAAGAGTGAGGCCTCGCGGTCGAGGCGCATCTCGTGTGCACTTGCTGCTGCCACGCGAAATGGCACTGCAAGGAGCAACAGTCTGGGCAAGCTCATGACGGGACCTGTTCTTGGGCAAGTCTTCGCGGGCAGGGCCGTACGAGCATCCGAGTGGACGAATGGCAGCAGACTCGCGACTTTGTCCCATTCGGTGTGCACAGCCTCTCTGCTGTGGATGGTGAGGCCTGTGGTTCGTCCGCTCGCCTTCGGTGTCGGCGGTTTGTGCGCCGCCGGTGCATGAAGTGCGTAATGCCAGTGCTGCCCGCTGGGCATCTTGAATGGGTGACAGCTGCAGCTACGTCTAGCTTTGCGATGAAAGAATGGTACACGTCGTCGTCGATAACGTGGTGCAAGACGCTCGCCGCTCGAAGTTGCGCATAACGTGATGCACTGAAGCAGCACTCCAGCACCAGGAGGAGCCGAAAGAAGCACAAGGGCCGAGCAACGGTGGATCTGCGCGGCATGGATCGACGCCAAAGTCGACAAACCCGGACGGGCCTAGCGTTCTATTTCGGTCAGGCCCAGTGAGTTGAGGATGAGGCAGTGCGCTGAAACGCCCCCCGTCACGGCTTCGGTCGTCCCAGCAGAAGAAGCCCACCACCGCATCTCAGATCATCGCTCCTCTTTCGTTCTTCACACCCACCACCCGCGACACTGTCCGACACTTTATCCCACCGCATTCCATCGTTAGAAATCCCTCGACAACAGCAGCGCGACCAGACGTGAGCAGCCCGGCTAAGCCACACGTCCGGCAAAACCGGCAGCCAGAAACGAGCTGACGACGACTCTCTAGCAGCCTAGCCGCTCTGGTACACCACCAAAGTCCCGCAACACCACTCCCCCAAACACGTCTTCCTGTCTGCCTCAGGACATCTATACCGCCCACAGCGACCTCGACGACCCAGGAAATCCAGAATGGCCACCGCAGTGCAGCCTGCGATGAACATGGCGCCGTCCTACAACCACCACTCAAATCAATGCATCGATCCTGAGCAGGAGTTCTTCGACTTCAGCCAACTGCCCTCGCCCACGCCCGCGAACCTGAAGCGCGAAGCCAGCGCAATCTCGACCATCACCAGCCCCACCAGCACCAACATCGACGACGACCTCCAGACGCCCGCGAAGCCCAGCCACGAGTACGAGCGCTTCAAGCAGCAGACCGGCCTACCCTCGGGCTCCATTGCCGGCCTCAATGCAGGCTTCAACTCGGGCTTCGGCTTCTCGTCGTCTGGCATCGACGAGATGGGTTTGATGGGCGACGCGGCCATGATGGACGGAAGCTACTACAGCACCGGCCTGCCCATGGACACGAACATCCACATGGGCGGCATGGACTTCCCGCCGTCTTCCTATCTCTACAACGACAACTCGCAAGACGACTTCGTTGACCCGTCCTCCATCGAAGAGGTCCCTCGCGTAAGGGTGTGGCCCGGCATGCACCAGCAGGCCGCCCTCGCCCAACAGGCCCAGCAGCAGCGCGCCCAGCAGATTGCGCAGCAGCGGCAACAACAAGCGTCGCAACAGTCGGCTCGCACCCAGTCCACCTCAAATGGCAAGAAGACTGCAAGCCCGCTCAACGACGCTCGCACCGAGGAGACCATCCACCGAGTCATTGCCCAGATCCGCGCCAACAGCCACAGCGCCGCCAGCTCAATGGGAGACAACCGCCACGACCTCCTCCCCCACATCATCCGCGCAAAGAAGGACGAGGAGGACATGGACGAGGACGAGAGGCTGCTCGCCTCTGAGGAGGGCAAGAAGCTTAGCTCAAAGGAACGCCGCCAGCTCCGCAACAAAGTGTCCGCTCGCGCCTTCCGCTCAAGGAGGAAGGGTAAGATTTACACCTCATCACATCATGGACTACACTAACAACGATCAGAATACATCGGCCAACTTGAAGGCGAGCTTGCCGTCAAGACCCAGGAAGCCCAAAGCGCCCGTGAGGAGAATCGTGTGCTTCGGGAGGAGAACGCTCGCTCCCGTGCTTTCATCGAGCGTCTGCTTCGCCACCAGGCCTTCACTCCGTTCCTCGAGGAATTGTCTCGTGAGGAGAGCCTGCAGCCTAAGACACCGATGGCACCCATGCCATCCACTTCGACTCCGGTCGCAGCTCCCGTCTCCGCTCCTTACCAGAACCAACATTTCGGTGGCATGTCGCAGCCCGAGAACACCCACGTCGGCATGACTCTTATCCCAGAGACCCAGTTTGACTTCTCGACCCTGAACATCAACAACAATAACGGCAACTGGGGTGTCAACAACGGCTTCAGCTTCAACCAGCCCCGTGTCTTCGCTGTTCACGAGCTTCCCGAGGGCCCAGTCAACCCTCTCGACACCGAGGCTATGTCTGGCAAGGGCTACAGCGCCATCTTCAACGCCGAGGATGACGTCTCCGTCGAGGAAGTCAAGCCCGACTACCCTGTCATCGAGCGTCCAGTCCAGACTGAGCAGCCTGCCTTTACCGGCCCAGTCGAGGACGAGGATGAGGACGATCTCTACAGCTCATCGCCCGCCCCCTCTACCGCTGCCACCACCCCCGCCGCCCTTGAGAACCACGAAACACTCTTCACCAACCCCGAGAAGGCTCTCGCTCACTACTCGCTTGTCATTTCTGACGAAGCCCAAGAAGTCCGTCTCGTCGAGCGTCTTGAGCGAAGAATCGCCGCCATGGAGCCCGCCCTCCAACGGTTAGCCTCCATCACATCAATGCTCGACTTATAGTCGACATTTGCCCCCGTCCATCCCTCTTCGCCTTCACTCCGCAAAACGCAAGCGAGATAACTCCTCTGCTCGCTATTTAGATTGTTTCTAGCATGACTGTACGATTTCCTATGTCACAATATACCCCAAGCTGGCTGTTATGGTTCGGCGGGGACGTTTTGAGCGTTTTCTTCGACCATTTGACTTTTCCTATGTCAGGGTCCCCGGGCTGGCCGTTGTGGTTGCAGCAGGGCTGGGTTGGCGTTTCGGAGTGCTTTGCTTTGCTGTGTATAGTGCTGGCTGCATAGTGGGTAGAGAGAATCTTATCCATAGAGATATACTATGTGCTCAACGCTTAGGTGATGACGTGATGTCATTGCACTCTCTTGTGACCTTGTGCCCTGAAGGGAATCGCAGACTCGCGATGAACTACGCTCGTGTGTTCTGCTATGAATACCGAGCAATGTCATGGAACTAATGCACTGCATATCTCGCCCTTAATCGCATGCCCTTCATAAGCCGCAGCTATCTAACACCCTTCCCTTCCACACACATCCACACCCCGCAATCCAATCCCCCCCTCTTTACCCACCCCATTTACCCAGCTGCAGCCCCAGCACCCAAACCCCCCTGCCCCAATCCCCAATCCCAAGCCTCCCCCACCAACCGCTAAATTACAATCCCAACCCCATCCCCATCGCAGGAACTACCTGCACCAACCCCACTCCTAGAACACAGCCATCCCATCTAAAAGTTTTCCACGACCTTTCCATGCTGCGCGAGGGCTGCGCCGGGTACTATAACCAGCTCCCGAGCATATAATGCGTACAGTGCTATAGTGGGTATCCTGGGGGGTATAGAGGCGGTTTTAAGGGTGGTGGGCAGGGATGAGGGGGAGGGGGAGAGGGTGGATTTGGGGTGGGGTAGAGAGATGATGAGGTGGGAGAGGGTTGTGGGAGGGGCGAGAGGGGTGGATGGGGACGTGGACGGTTGGGATTTGAGGGGGGTAGGTGTGGACTAGGGAGTGGGAGGGAGGGGTGGAGGGGCGGAGGGCGTGATGACGATGTAGATGTTTCGGTAATACTCCTATCTCAGCGTCTTATACGGGATATACAAAAGCACACGGAGTATCTTCAACTCCTCCATTAACGCCGTAACTCCGCGAGTCGTGCATGCTAACGCCTCCTCGAGTATCCTTTCGCGACGAATATCTTGCCTCCTTTGACTGTCTTCTTCCTTCTCTCGCATGCTCCTTATTGCGAAACCTTTTTCGGCTCCGCGCTCATCATATCCTCCAGCGTCGCGCCGTGAGACAGCACTCGTCGAGCGCTGGCGTGCTGATGTTGCCATCGTGACCGGGCGTTGTCGATTGCCGCGCCTTCTTTAGTGGCTACGACGGTGGTGTATGTGATCGCGCCCACCATGAAGGCGGCAAAGGCGGGCAGGTAGGACTTTGGTGTGGCTGGCATTTTGGATGTGGGTTGAAGTTGGTGGTGATTGAGGTGTTGTATGTGATGTGTGCCTCTTGAGTTTGCGCTAAGGTCTTGAACGCCTTGGGAGTGTTTGTTTGGACGTGTTGGTAGATGGGATTGGTGTTGATGCAAGATGCGGTGCGATGGGATGGGATGCTTTGCGTTGAGAAGATGTGATAATTTGACTGGATGAAGACAAGACGGAAACCGCAAAACTTATCTTATGTATAGAATCCTAATCCTACGTCCTCGGCGCGCGCCGACAGCAGCATTCGAAGCTATCACCGTGGTTGCGTGATCGCGTCAATTCGGCTCTGACTGCAATCCTGGAAACTCAAACCGGACTCGTGGCATCGTGCGAGCCAGCTTAGATCAAATGCTGCTATTGGTCTGCTATACGGGTCTCTGAGATCAATCGACTGATGCGATCCTGCGAACAACTGGTTCTGTTGGCTGGTGGCGAGATATTTCGTTGTCCAGACTGGGCGGGATTTGTGTGGGGTGACCCGCGGCGGCGGATCGTACGACAATACCCTGACTGTTCGGAAAGACTTGGGACGCGATAGAGTCACCAAACTTACTGCTTACGACTAGCGACATGTGTCGTCCCGGTCTATGAGACTGAACATAACATCCACAATGGACCGTTGATGACTTCGAACAGTCGCGACGTTCTTTCCTTCCTGAACGAAAATGGGGTTTAGCGCCTTGGCAGGTACTTGTGTCCGACTTCCACTCTTATCTTTGCGCATCTTTCAACACGTCCCACCTCACACGCAGAACTTCGACCCCCTGACTTTGGTCTTGAATAAAACCATTTTCACCAATCTGCGACGATTGCAAGCTATAGAAGCACCCGCGCCAGCATAATATCCCGCCGAGATGCGAAGAACAGCTACGTTGGTTAAATATGGCGACGAGTGACATAAATCTCGAAGTCTTCACGATCATAAACTGAACATACGGCGTACTGACATCGTCGTAACTATAGAAGAGGTCGCAACACTCGAGCAAAGTAGGTACAAACTAGGTTGGCGTAGGTACGACTGTGCCGTTGTTGTACTTGTGCCATTGTAGCAGCAGCGACGAGCGACGCGGTGTCTGATACTTCGTTGCGTCCAGCGAACTCCTATCCTTCTACTCACCATCAACCAGCTATAGCTTCCTTCAGTCAGGTTTCACTTTGTCTTGCTACAAACTTCACTACATACACCCACACATGCTCATCATGCATTCTAGCACGCTTCTCCTGCTTTCCGGAGCAGCTTCTCTCGCTTGTGCACAGCAGTCTACGCCGCGCATATCTTCGTCACACGATGCACCTCTAGCCAAAACGCGCAGAGGGCACGACCATGGCGTGCATGAGCTCGATTCTCCCACCCCAGCTTCATCGGAGCCTTCTGGTCCATTCACAATCTCTTCTAGCACTCCGTCGTCAGTCGCATCGTACACACATGTTCCCACCAAGGCCCCCGGAGTACCACCACTGGTCGACCCCTACACCTCAGTTTCGAAGAAGCCGACAGGTTGGATTGACGCCGCTCCACAAGTCGCGACCACAGACCCATTCACGACGTCCTTCACCAAGACATTGACCCCCGGCTCAAAGGCCACCGACCTGATTGGCCTTGGCATCCCGCCGCTCACAGACGGCATGTGCTACCCCATGGCGGCTGGCCATGGACCCAAGCCCTCCGCCGACACGACATTGGCATTCCTCGAGAATACCGAGTTTTCGCGACTTGCCAATCAGGCAAAACAACCTGTCAACTACACGCGTGACTATGTCGATGAGCATGCCGCGAGCTTCTCCACCACAGACTATCTCATGTACCTCGAGCTGGAATCCTACGACCCCGTCAAATGCTCCGCCCAGTGCAACGACGTACCAGTCTGCAAAGCGTTCAACATCTTCTTCGAGCGCAAGCCCACTCTCCAACTGGGCCCCAACTGCCCCACATCGTCCAGCTCGACGGCGATCAAATGCGTCTTGTGGGCAATGCAGCTGGACCGGCGCGACGCGACCAACCGCGGCTATCTCAACCGCGAGTTCGAGGTCGTCATTGCCGGAAGCAATGCGTACAACAGGGTCCCCGACGCGCCCGCGCATGTGAAGAGTATAGCCACCCCAGTCGCCGTCACCATGGTCCTGTTGTTGGTGTCGCTGGCAATTGGGGTCATCGGTGGCGGCTGGCTGTTGATGAATTTGCACGAGCCGCAGGGCGAGGATTGAGGATTGCCGAAGTCGGCCTAGCATAAGGTAGAAAGGATGGTCGCGATTCAATTCATGCAATGATGTGCTGCACCGATGCTACGTTATCTTGACCCTCCGGCGCCTTCTAATCTCTAGTCCCACACAACTCGAACAGTTAACCACGCCGCATGATCATCATGCATGTCGTCGCTATTGTCGTCGGTCCCCTTGCCTTCCCTTGCCTTTTCTTTCTTTTCTTTACTTTGAGGGCTCCACCCCTGTTCTTGCGTCAAATCTCTCCTGCGAATTTGCTTCCCTAGCCCATACCCATGCCCACGTTCTGGTACCTAACTAAATCAAAATCAAGAACATTCTCGCTCGTCAACTCTTTCTACACACATGCGTCTACTATAGTATAACGTAATTACTTCGTTTCGTGCTCTACAAGGATCCTTGTTAACCCATATAACGCACATCTATGTACGCCGTACGATCATCCCGTCTTTTTCGCCTCCATGTTTTCGGGTCGGGACGTGGTGATTTGGCTGGTGTGGGAGCTGCTGTGTTGGATGATGGCTTTGGCTTGGAGGCCGAAATGACAAATGATGTCTTGAGTGTTTAAAAAGGAGAAGGTTGTGGTGCATTGACTGCGCTAGCATGATGGGGATGTCGAATCGAATCGTGTGTGAGGCT
>TARA_R110002003_G_scaffold180_1_pt1 | contig 36747 bp, 34 predicted proteins | sample TARA_R110002003 | Tara Oceans TARA_R110002003 (sample SAMEA4396441) | marine metagenome | biome: Westerlies Biome; feature: [SRF] surface water layer (ENVO:00010504); material: water (ENVO:00002006), including particulate matter (ENVO:01000060) such as... | depth 5 m | reverse complement strand
CTCTCGCTACACCGATACTGGACTAACAGATCAACAGGACGGTGGTCGAAGGAGAGTCACCGTACAAGCTAGCGCCAGGGGTTCGCGGCGACGAGGACGAGGCGGAAGAAAGCAGCGACTCGGAGGACGAGGAGACAGGGGTAGCTCCAGGCACCGTTTTTCGCTTGACCAAGGGGCAGCTTCGGACGCTCGACGGCGGCATGGCGCAGTACGAGGAGCTTGCAGCCCGAACTGCTGCGAAGCTGGGGAGAGCGAGGAAGTCGTCCGCGTAGTTTATTGGAGATACGAGCGGGGGTGAGATGCGAGATGGAATGCTGATAAGCAGTGGGTGAGGCGCTCACGGCCAGACGTCTTGCAGTCTGACAGGGCGCTCGGGCTAGCGCTCCCGCGGCCGGCTGCACTGATGACAGCGCGACACGAGCGCGCGCATCACAGCTCCTAACAGCTCCAGCCCGCCTCGTTAGGGGAAGCTTTTCTGCCAAGCGGCTTCGAAGTAATATTGTTAACCGGTCGCTCCTTTTGCGTGCAGCCCCAATTGGCCTGCGTCCATTTGCAGTGTCTTAGCATGGCACGCCGCTCCCTTTTGCACCGGTTTTTTTTCTTCGTTAGCCATGCCGTAGCCGTGAGCCCGCTCTGCAGGTGCGCATGAAACTGCTGACCGTTGCCACTGACGTTTCGAAACGGAGCTCGAGGGTGTGTCGACGGCACCATGGGCGACACCGAGAGCTCGACGCCCCGCTCTACCACCGAGGGACCCCAGCTGAAGGCTGCAAAGGACAAGAGCTGCCCGTTCTGCGGCCAGGCCTTCACCTCGTCGAGCCTGGGGCGGCACCTCGACCTGTACATCCGGCCCAAGAACCCCAAGACGGCTGACGGCATCCACCTGGTGGACGAGATACGCAAGCTGCGAGGCGGCATCACGCGGCGGCAGGCCAAGGGCAGCGTGTCGCTCTGCAAGAAAGACGACAGCAGAGCCAGCACGCCCGTGACCAAGACCAAGAAGCCGAGCGTGGCCAGCGAGGCGTCGTCGACGCACGTGCAGAGCGCCGAGGAGGAGGAGGAAGACGACGACGACGAGCTGCAGGTGGGGAAGACGCGCACGCAGTTCAGCGATGTGGGCTGGGGGGGCAGTGGCAGGCGGGCGGCGTCACGGGCGCTGGGTGCGAAAACACGCGACGTGCGGCGGGACGTGTCGCGCCCGATGCAGAAGGCGGACCTGGACCAGCGCTTCCGGACGAGGACGAGCGAGGAGGCCGAGATAGCCAGCGCGACCGAGCTGGCGCTGCGGGAGCTGCTGAAGAGCGTGCGTGAAGCCAAGTACGTCCTCCCTTGCCTCCCCCACCGCAGCAGCCAGCAGCCAGCACTCACACGCCGCAGCACCAAGGCGTCGGGCTCGACGCTCTTCGACTTCGACCCCTACACGCTCAACTTCCCCTCGCTCTGCCTGCACGTGCTCCCCGCGCCCTCGACCCTCTTCTCGCCGACGCCCTTCCCCACGGCCGACTCGTGGTCCATCACCCCGCCGGGGCAGAAGCAGCTCGACGCGCTGAATAAGCAGGTCCGCGAGAGACTGCTCGCCCAGCAGCGCCAGCGCCAGATCAACCAGGTCTACCCGGCGGGCGCGCAGTCGACCGCCTCCTCGGCCGCCAACTCGCCGCTGCCGACCCCGCCGCTCTTCGACCCCGACCCGCAGAAGCTGTTCTGCCACATTGCAGATGCCTTCAACCACTGGATGCACCAGAGCGAGCGCACGCGGCAGGAGTACTGGCAGATCGAGATACTGCGATGCTATGCCCGCGCCGACGACCGCCGACGCGAGGCCGAGGTGCAGCTGGAGAATGCGCGCAGAGAGATTGACTACCTCAAAGCAAACCGCTGGACCTCGGGCGCCACCGACATCTCGCCCATCACCATCAGTCTCGGCACCGACACGACCAAAGAACTCGGAAAGCTTGGCATGGACTTTCGCAACTGGGACTACGACCGGCTGATTGAGAAGTGGAGGGGCGTCGTCCGAGAGTCCAAGGCCACGTCTTCAGGGATGGCCGCGCAGAAGGCTCTGCCTGGCGGCGCTGCAAGCACCAGGAGCTGCTCCATGGCCAGTCTGCCCCCGCACCCCTTCGCTGCAGTCAATCCGCCGCGGCAGGGTAGTCCTGTGAAGGTCGAAGCGACGCCCTTCACTGCTCCGCCAACTGTGGTCGACGAGCCGAACAGCGACCAACTGGACGCGGAAGGCGACGACGACGAGGACATTGACCTGGACCAACACACGCCGCCGGAAGACCACTCCGTGAACGAACCCCAGCCCCGGCCCATTCGACCGCAGCACCAACCACAACACCACATGCCTCTCCAGCCCACACCCATCCACCCCACGCAGCAGATGCATTCCCACATGCAAACCCAAATGCACGCCACACAGGTCCAAGCTCAAGCGCAGCTCCAAGCTCAGGCCAACGCACAAGCCCACGCTCAGGCACAAGCATGGGCTGCCGCACGTCAACACATGAACCAGTCTCGCAACCAAAATTTCTCGCCACATCAACACCAACAATTGTCACCGCACGTGCAGCACGTGTCCCGCATGAACTCGGCAGCAAGTAGTCGTCGACCCAGTGTCCAGCTCATGGACCCGCATGCGATGAATCACAGTGGCATCAGTGGCATGTCTGGTGGTATGAGCATGGCGACCGGTATGGAGGGTATTGAGAACCACCAAGATCAATTTCTGAGAATGGATATGGGGCTTGCGGCAGGCTTTGTCGCGGATGATGGCATGGGGTCGTAGACCCTCGGACCCGTCGTCACTCGAGCAGTAAGAGAAGGATCGCCTCACGGCAGGAACGTTGCGCCAGATGATACCCAACAGACCTTTCTTTTGTGTTGTTTGTCACTATACCCTGCGGTTACCTTCGTTGTATTTGTGGTTTTCATATACCCGGCCTTGTAATGGCCATCTACTTTGTTGTCATGTGTGCTCTGCCACGGCAACCTTTTTTACATAAGTGTATACTTCATCCTATAATCCCAGGGCCCTTGATGCCCTTACCTCTACGTAATGCACCTCACTGTCTACTCGTAACTTGCCTGCCTTCACAGCATAATCTCTCCTCTATATTCTGCACCTCAAGACTGTTGGTGGTTAACCACTCCTTCACTCCACCTGGCCTTCATCCTGAACCAAGGGAGCGGGGCAACATACATCTCGTTATCAAGACCTTGACCATACCGCTACAGCAAATTGCGTTCAAAGACGTCTTTTCGTCTTCTTGAATTCTCCATGGATGAAGTCGAGTTTCCGGAAGATTACAGGAGTCAACAGGTCTGTCGCCTGGTCACTTTCAAACAGGCCACAGCACCTCCGTGTCTATGTCTTAGTTATACTTGGGGCTCCCCAGTTAGAACCCCAGAACTCGTGAAGGCCACAAGCAGATGGAAACTTGGGTTCTCGCGCCTGAGGCTGGGGTTCAAGGCAAATGGACGTCTATCGCCGTTGGTCGGAACCTCTTTCTCGCAATGAAGCAGATTTTCAAGTCTAAATCCAGTGTCCCATATATCTGGATCGATGCGCTGTGTATTAATCAAGGAGATATCTCAGAAAGCCGTACAGCTCGGCCATATGGGAGACATGTACGCTCAGTCAGTGCGCACAGTCGCGTGGCTTGGCGAAGGCACCGTATTCGATCTCGAGCTTGCGAGATGTTACATGCTCCATGTCGACGTTTTGCCTGCAGTAGTGGCATACGTGCAAGAGAACGTGGCCGTGAGCTTATCCGAAGGATGGGACGAAAACAACTTCTACGAGCGTTTGGGGTTATCCACGCATGCCTGTGACTGGGAAGCTTATATCAACTTCTCTAACGAGCGCACTTACTTCGATCGAACTTGGATCATCCAAAAGTTGCATTCCCGAAGGAGGTTGTGGTTATGGTAGCTCATCATGTCATGGAACTTAAGGACATATCCTTCGTGGCTCACTTTCTTAGAGTCGGCGGCTTGGAAAACCACTTTCTCTATTTTGACACTGGCGACGTCAAGCTGGTTCCAGAAGATTCAGATGACATGGCTACGAGGTCGGCTCGGATGATTGATTTTTGGTTTCAGGTTCGAGAGAAGATCATCGGTATTGGGAGTATGGAGTGGTTGACCAAGTTTGCAGCCTCGGTCGAGGTTTCCGACCTGGAAACGGCGGCTTACATGTTCTTTTCCTATGTCTCGGGTATCATGCGGTCTGTTGATGCCTCGGATCCCAGGGACAAAATCTTCGCGGGTGTTCAGTTTCCTCCAGCAAACTCTCAAGCCGCTCAGTGTTCCGCCTCGACTTCAACCATCGTATCTCAAGTCCGTCGAGGAAATCTACAATGATATAGGAATAATGTTTCTGGAAATCCTGCTTGACTTCGTGATTTTCTCCGAAGTACAGTATCCATATCCTCGACGCTTCGACGGTCTGGCAACATGGATACCTGATTACAGCTTGCGCAGTTATCAGTCCTTATATGCCCGGGATAATCACACAAGGTACAACGCCGGTGGCGCACCAACGGCACGAGCGGGACCTGACGCAAAATTGTACACCATCACAACAGAGCCTCGGAAGCCTATTCTAACCCTTCGTGATTGCCACATCCTCGACACCATCAGTCACATCGAAGAGCGGCCACCACCTGGGGCAGTCTCAAAAGACCTAGGCAAGATTGCGATGTACCTGAGATTCGTTTTCGATGAACACATGATGCTGATGTCCCACCTCCGACCAAAGCCGACATTACCGAAGAACGACCATCACGACTGGCAGACACTATTTGTGACCAACTTAGCAGGCCAGCTTCGTGCCGAAGGCCGCGAACCAATGCTTCCGATTCATTTCAAGGAGTACATGCTTCTGTCCTATTGAATCAAGGGACGCTTATACGAGAAAATGTGCAAAAGCGGTTCTCTCACCCCAGAAGACGTTGCCGCGATCACAGAGGGATGGATAAACGACACTGAATATACCTGGTCGGAAGATGCGAAGAGATACCCCGATCTGATCCACTCATGGGATGAGATGACCGAGGACTGGGAAGAAGTCAACGAGGCTAATGACATGCTCTCAAAGACCGCCGCACTGGAGCTGAATCGCCAACAGAACGCGGAGATCACAGTGTACGCGGATGCCACCGCACGTATCCAGGCAGGCAGGAAGCGCTTCGTGACCAAAGGTGGCAAAATGGGGTTGGGTCTCGAGAAAATGCAATCTGGTGATCGTATTGTCCTTATCAAGGTAGCACGAATGTCCTATGTCGTAAGGGAGTATGAAGCGGGCAAGGAACGGTTGTTGGATTTGTTGTTTGAATGTTATTTACACTCCGTGATGAATTTCGAGACGTTGGACGAGATTGAGGAACTCGGATGGTCGCGACCAAACACTACAGCTTTGTTGTACGCGCCGTTTCAGGAGATTATTTTCATAACATATTCGCTGCCAGAATGTAATTCGAATTTTCTATTTGTCCCTGAGGTCTCATTCTCTCTCCCACAAGTTGCGAAGAAACCGGGCCAACCTATGCTCGATGTGGATTGTACTGAACCGGAGTAGCAACAGCGTCAACACACCTACGAAGACCGTTCGAATTGGTGAAAGATGCAAGCCGCTGTTGATTTCAGCACTTTGGGCGTTGTGCAGGCCTGGCCCACCTAGGCAGCATTTGAGCGATCACATCGCAAGTGGATGGTGGTAACCTTTTTCCGGTTGGTTTTCTTCATGAATTATCCCCCTTGGTGATCGAACCCTGTCAATCTGAATCTGACCATGGGATTGCTCCGCGAGCTCCGCACCTCCAAGGCTCAAATATCACTCGCTGTGTTCTTCATTCCGTTGACCCCAGGAATCTGAATGCTGTGAATGTGGATTCCAAGCTCAAGACTTGTGGGAGATCAACCTAGGCTTTGAAAACATTGATCAATACCTCTCCTAGTGCAACGCTGGTGCTGTAATTTGACACCGCGGGACACCAACCCTTTTCCACATTGTAGCATTTGAGCTCATTAGAGCCAGTACCCCAGGGGCATTTCCAATACACCTTCATAATCCGTGGGTCGCCATCATAGAGACTTACTTTGCCCTCGGTACCAGAGCTTGCGTTATGATGCCCACAGGATGCAAAAGTAGTTTGTCTTCCATTGTGATCACCGCACCCCTCTTCAGTTTGTCTTCGGTGGTTTCGTTATCCTTGTTGCCCCAGTGATAAATGTTGCACCAGTAGTGGTGGACGTCCTTGAGCTAAAGTTCGCGACCGGAGCGGTCGTTGAGGGTTACCTTGACCCGCTGAGCGTGACCCATAACCGTAGGTTGGCGGTCTGTCAATAGAGCTCGTCCGACACAGGAATAGTATCAGAGCGTTGTAGATTGGTGGCTCCAATTTTAAGCCTCGAAAGCAGGCCCTGCGATTTATATACGGGCAGGGCATAGCCACAACCAAGGCAACCAAGTTTAGTTGAGACAAGATCGAGAATACCCAAGTTGGCTAGACCAGCATATGGCTGAACAAGGCTGCCAGTGTGTGCGAGTTGGACGGAGCACGGATCCCTCCTTGTTGCAGACATTGCATCGCTGAGCGCAAGCCAAAGCTTGCAGGTCACCTTTCAAGACGCAGAACACGGGGAACGCATGTGACTCGCATTGAAAGGCACCAGTTGCGGTGATATTCGTAGTGTACTGACGGCTCGTTGCTATTGGTCATCAGGGCAGATAGTTCGCCAGAAGCGGGCTTCATTGCAAACCATCAATATGTTCACGGACCCATCTACTGACTGCATAGTAAGTATGAGTGTACCTTCTCGAGTCTCTCGTGCCCTCTGTTCACAGACCCAGATAGTATTGCTCTCAGCTTCAATTCTTCGCCGCGCTATGCATGCCATTGTCGGTCGGTCGATAGGGCGGTGACGAATCAATGAGCGCAGACATAGCTACAAGCCGGCTAGAACCGTTCTGGATAGAGCCCAGTCTTCTCTAGAATGGCCATGGTCCATGTCGAATGCCTGATTCTTGCATGCCACGAAGTGAAGCTTGACCGACATGGCTAGTGGTACTGTGATGGATGGAACGAGTTGACCCGCATTGAGAACTTCGCAATACCCGATACCCTAAGAGGAAAACAAAATGGTCAATTTTGATGAGAAAAATACCTGCAAACCTCGTCTGCGATGCTGTAGGTGTTGTGGTGCTCCATAGGATGGGAATGAAGGTTGCGTTAGATCTCGGCTATCCTCGCTTCCAATCGGAGAAAGATCTGGGCCCTTGATTGGCGAAAGCTTTCTCGATTTCACGCCCTGTGGTCAAAATACACATCAAAGCTCGCATCGAGAAAACGGACATGCGTAGTTGGATGATAGAATGTGCAACGTATATAAGACATAGATTTGTTCATCCATGGCAAGTATAAGGCGATTGTCACGCTCCCACTTTCTCAAACCTCAACTTCGCGAATCGTTTCCCCATCTCTCCAAGAATTCAACCACCATGTCGTATCCCCACGATTTCTCCACCTACCTCGACAAGGCGCGTGTCGCGCCCGAAGTCTTCCAGCTCCGGCCAGACTACCGCGCCCTCCTCATGGTTGTCACCAAGATCCCCGCCAGCCCCAGCAACGCAGCAAGTGAAGCATTCCTTTCTTCCGCCGAAGCATCAGCGAAAGCGGCACTCGCTCAAACACCACTTAGCAACATTCCCCACGTGACCGCATGGCGCGAAGCCTACAAAGCCTTTGGCGCAAAGCCGAAGAAGACGAAAAGTAGTGTCGAAGCTTTGCTCGGTCGCGTTGATGCTGGACTCCCGCGCGTGAACAGACTCACAGATATCTACAACGCTATTTCCATCAAGCATCAAATACCCCTTGGCGGTGAAGATTTGGACAAGTATCAAGGCGCGCCGTTCTTGATCCGCGCAACAGGCGACGAAAACTTTGTCGCCAAGTCCGGCGGCGAGGAAGTCACCGATCATCCAAAGCCAGGAGAAGTGGTATGGTGTGACGACGCGGGTGTCACGTGTCGGTTGTGGAATTGGAGGCAATGTTCTAGGACGGCATTGAGTGATGCGACGACGAGAAGCTTAACGCTGCCGCAGACGAGTTGAGTGAAGAGTTACAGAAGTTATCTGGGGATGTCAGGGTGTGGAGGAGGGTGCTCCGGGCGCGGTAAGTTGATCTATTGCGTATTCGAACCATGTTGCCTGGAATGAGTCCATCGGTCAGCAAATGGAAAACTGATGTCGCGTTGAAGAGAGTGGAGGTCAATGTGAATTAGGATGCTGAGCGGGTGCGATTGGTTGGCCTTGAAAAGCGTCCGGGGCTTGAAAAGACTGGGTGGCGCACACGAAGTCGCGTCGCTGCATCTCAAATCAATATTCTCTCAAGATTGCTGGGCCGCAAAGCCTTGCGCATACACATCCAAAGGGAGTCCGGAGCCTCATCTCGCGCGCTCGAATTTGACCAATTCTTTCCAGGTTGTTCTGTACCTGCATTAGCCCCGCCACCCCTGCCCATCTCTCTTCAAGGGTTCCAGCCTCATCTCGCTTCAGAAAGCGAGCATGCAAATTGCCAACACGCGCCGAAGTACTCCGTACAAGAGTCAACAAAGCGACATCCAAGGTTCATACGTTCCTGAAATCATGTCTCCTAGCGCGCCAACCTTGAGTGGTTAAAACGGAGAACGCGCGCTCTCTTGGCAAACGTGGATGAGAATCATGTTCACCACGCATTCTAGAAGAGTTAGCATAGCATCAACGAACTAGCCGTTGTTCTGCCGACCCCTGGTTCGGTAGAGTGCAATGACCTGTGCGAACCGTTCGCTTTCGGTCGTGCCGAATTCACCCAGATGGCACACTACTCCATCGGAACCAGTCCTTCTCTCGTGCATGGGCAACGGTTGTCATGATGCCAAATTTCTCACTCTAGCTTCCACAAGTCTCGGCTAGTCGGCCGACATTCGCAATCCTCCATGACAGCGCGGCTGCGATTCATGACTACCTAGTTTTCTTTGTCCAGATCCTAGACAGGTTAAAGCGGCCTGACAGGTGGTTGGCCAAGCCACTGGGTTCTGCCGATCTTGATCAACCGCTTGGGGCCTGGACGCTCGGATCCGCGAACATCAATGAATTGGATCGGTATGAAAGAGGATGGAATGTCATTGTCGCGCGCACAAGGCGGTGCCATTGTGTGTTTGACGAGTGTTTTTGTTTGCGGAAGATGATCTTATGTTGCTAGAGGAGAGTCTTTGTCGGCTGTTCAAGATCTGCGACAGGACAAGGGACAACGCGATCATTTTGCACAAGACTGCGTACGTTGTGCAGTTACAGGTTGATGGTCACGCCAAGGTTGAGTGCATTGGGAACAGGTGTTCATGAAGTACTTTCGCATTGATGGTGTAGCTACAGCCTGTTCGAGGCGACCAAGCGGGTATAGTCTCGATGCGACATGGGTGAAACCATGGCAACATAGGCTGGTCAATAGCTTTCTTCTCCACGCCTATACAACCCCACACAGGGTAAATCTCAAAAGATCTCCACTCCTCCAAATGGTGAAAGCAAAAAGTCAAAAAGGGGGTATCTCCAAACTCCAGCTCCACCAGAGAAGAATGCAGTTGTTGTCATGCTGCGGAAGTGAAAGGAGGGTGCCTCAGGCACATGTGTTCCGTGCCTCCAGTAACGAATTGCTAGTGTGCAGTGTGTGTATCTGCAAAGCAGCGTCCGTTGCGCGCGCGTCGACCAATCCAACAAACAGGGGTATGGTAGGTAGACAAGGTGCGTCAAGTGACGACCAAGACTAGGAAAGGAAAGTGATATAGACCAAGAAGCCAAATCCAATGCATCCACATTCGTCAATCGTATCGAACAATTAAGAAGGGAATTACAATGGTAGTATCCGGACTAACGTGGGGAGAGTCGAAGCGAAGGGGTAAAAATGGTAAAGACAAAAAGGGCGGCTAAATGGCAACAGGAGAAGGGTATGATGCAGACGTAAAAGCTCGTGATCGTGAGAAGGCTGAGAGCGCGGTGTTCCTAGGCCAGGCGCTTCGGATATGTGGCGGTGTTGAATCAAAGACAAGCACCAGTCGATGATGCAAGAAGCTGGAGGCTTCGGTGCGACTCAGAGCGCGTCTCAGAGGACGAGGTAGCCGACGCCGGCAGCGAGCGCTGCGACGTAGGCGTTGATGGCGAGGGCAGATGCGGCGCCGGTGAACTGAGGCGAACTGGGCATTGCGCCAGTGCCAGTCGGGTAGACGGTGCCATTGGCCTTCAGGCTGCTGACAGGCGCGTAGGTCGCGTGGCTGGCGGAGATGGTCGAGGTGAGGTTCGCGATGCTGGAAGGAGCGGAGCCGGACTTGGTGACGGTGTTGACGCGGTAGACGGTTGAGGTGATGTAGACGGTGGCGTCGTAGGCCTCGGACTCCTGGGCGAAGGCGCACGCGAGGAGCGCGAAGAGGAAGAAGACGAGCTGCTGGAAGGAGCGCATGTTGTCGGACGTGTGGTGGTGGTGTTGGTGGGCTGTGCGAGCGAAGTGTTGAGGTGCGAATGCGCAAAGATGAGTGTCGAGTCAAGTGGTCTTGCTGCGCAGCTGTGCTTTGCCGAAGTCGAGTGAGCGTCTGAGACAGGTCTCGTGTTTCGTGTGGGTGCTGCGAGGGCGATTTGTATATGCGCGAGGGCGTTGGAGGTGCAGGTGCAGTGAAGAGACGGCTTGTTGGCTTGAAGAGAGTGTTTGTGCTAGCAAGGAGCGTGATGAGCAAGGCTCGGCCTGAGGGCGACGTGTGTGCTTAAGAGAGCGTGGGAGACGGACGTGCGAGCGGTTTGGGAGAAACAACGGCGGGTGGAGCCTCGGGGGGTGCCCATTCTTATGAGGCGCAATCTCCCCGACCCTGGCCAATTTCGGCCCACGACCACAAACGGCGCTACTGCAGGACCCAGCTGCTAGCGCCGCCCAAGCAGCAAGCGTGGCCGGGATTGCTGCCACCGCCTGCCAGGCACAGCGGGATCGCCTGCTGCACGCACGCTGCACGGCAAATCACTCTGCGCCCATCTGCCTTGCAAGTGTCCCGGACCCACTCGCGCAGTCAACACTCAACGGCTCTGCTGCCGCCCAGCGCCGATGGTGGGATGGTGGGTGAGGTCATGCTCGCATCCAGATCCCCACGGGAACCTTGGGAATGTGCACCGGGGCACAAGTTCACAGCCAGAGTTGACCCCAGCCCTTCTCACACCCCGTCCGTTCCACCGTCACGGCCTACGCGCGGGCACCAGGAAACCTGCGCAGCGAATCGTCGCGCCTGGGGCCGGCGGCCTGTGCCCGGTACCTGAGCAAGCTGCAAGACCTTAGACACAAGTCTTGGGCGCACACGAGCGCAAAACGTGACTGGAGCCAGCGGAGCGAGCCCGCCAGCGTGCACACGTTGTATCCGTGCAACCTCGTCTGCCGCCGCACTCGCACCGCGTCTCTCGAGAGCCACTCGTTTTGAAGATTCTGACTGGACCCACGGCGCCGCGACAACGTGGTGGTGCGAAAGCGGCGTTGCAGCGCATTGGCGTCTGACGAGACAGGTCTCAGCCACTGGCGTCCTCGGCAGCAAAGCCGAGCATGAGTCTACCATGAGACCTCGGGTTCAGATTCTGCAAAGACTTTTGCGTGCTTGCGCGGTCCACGCTGCTGTAGTCCTCTAGAGCAGCCAGCGTTGAGGCTCAACAGCAGTCGGCGTCCAGTGACACTTCTCGATTGCGTGACGGACGCGCAGTAGCACGCGAGCATGCAGAACAGCAGGACGCATGTCGCCGTTGGCTTCTTGGCTTGGTAGACCTTCACTGTCGCCGTGACCAAAGCATTTTGTTTCCGTGTGTCATGGATCGCGAGAAGGAAAGAGGCCTGAAGAAATAAAATTACCATTACTCCAGCCAAGCAGTGTCGCTATGATTGGCCATGTCCGCCCCAAGCCTACTATTATTGCCTCTCATTTGCTGCAACCGCCAGCACAGTCCAGTGTCAAGCCTCGTCATCAGGCAGGCACAGAGAAACAGTCCCATTCCTCCGCTGCCCAAATGACACCAAGCCTTGCCCTCAAAATTATCTTCGCTGTCCGATGGCGAATAATATCGCAAATGAATGATCCAATTTCGCGAGTACCGACCAATTACCAACCCCAGCCCAAGCGACCGTCGTGCCAAATGCGCACTGCGCACAACAGAATTGCAACGTCCTACAATGCGCAGAGTCAGTTGTAGCTCGAGGTACCGTGAACCAGCTTGAGGTCCGCCTCGACGCCTTGTATCTGTACCCCGTCCCGTGCAAGGTTGGACAACATCGCGAGGCTAAAGCCCCTTTGTGGAGTAGCGACCGTGCCTCGAGCCGTAATGACACTGCGAGGACCAGCGCAGAAAAGCTCCTGTCCCAATACCCCTTCATGGCTCGAGTATTGGCTCCAAGCAGATGCACGTACCTGCAAGCAGTTCCCAAACATGTTTTGTAAAGCGCCTAGAATTGGCGCATTGGTTTCGAAATCTTGGTTCCACAAAGGTCTGAATGGCTTCAATCCGCCTCAATGACCTCAGCGCTCTCCCACAATCGGCGACAGATCTCCTCGGCCTCGTTGCGGTTTTGTGTGCGGTCGCTTTCGAAACTCTGTCTACCCTCGACGTCGCCATCGTCGCGCCTGCTCCTGGGGCGACTGTGCCCTCCGTCAAAACTGACTCGTGCCGACCTCCGTGAGCTTGCCCCATCCGTTTCGATCCCCGCATCATTGAAACTTGTGCTCATGCTGCTGGTTCCGTGCGCGGATCCGTTGGAACTTGCCGTTTTCGAGATGCGCGTCTTGCGTGACATGCCAGGCATTTGCTGTATGCGCAGGACCGCGTCTGCGAGGGGATTGCGGTACCGTCGCACGACTTTGTACTCAACAGCAACGTGGTTGAATTGCTGCTGCAAGCGCGGGTCAAGTCGGCCTTCGCCGTTCGCATTGTAGTGTATGCCAGACTGAAGAAACGTGGGCCCTCCCGTCCGGGGAAGGGTGACTGGGACCAGCTTCTGCGGTTCAATGTTGGACGAGGCGCGCTGTAGCATAAGCTTTTGCTGAGTTCGCGACGGCGGCAGATTTGTAGGAGTGGTTGCGCCTGAGCGTGAGGGTGTCCGATTTGGCGTGTCTGCTCCGGTGACGTTCGGCATCGACTTATTCCGCTTACTCTGATCGAGTTCACCACCCTCGAGCTTCAAGGACTTGCGCACAGGCATGTACCCACCGTCGTGGGGCGTGCCTGCTGATCCGTCTCCGTCCATGAAGCGCGAAACCAAATCTTTTCCTGGCGTGTCCACGAGGGTAGAGCCAGCGCTATGGCTCAGTAGTGTGGGGTTGCGATCGGAGGTGCCAACCGAGGCGGCGATGGATGTGGTCTGGGGCGGGACGGTGTGCGAGGCGCTTCGCTGAAGGAGGCGTGACGTGATCATGTCTGCATCGGGTGGGCGTGAGTGGTGTGAGGCCCCTCCGTTCTTCGCAGCCGCAGTGCGCGTCCGGTCAGGCAAGGTGGTTGTTGCTTGTGATGGGGGCGCGCGGCCTGCACTCGCCTGCGTAGGCTCGCCCCTGTTGTTTTCCATATTTCTTTCCGCCAGCTTGTGCTGCGCGTCGAGGATGACCGAGTTGGAGCGCGTATTGGAGCGTGTAGTAGTGGGCGACTGCGACGCGCTCTCCTCGGTCCAGCCGTCGTCGCCGCCCTCTGCGTCGTCGCCGCCCACGTCAAAGTGCACGCTCGGATGAGCTTCTGGCGAGGCCTGCCGGGACCGTGGGTGCGCAAGCGACTTCCTCGGTGGTGCAATCTCGCTCCGTGACGACTTCAGCGCGTGCTTGGCCTGGCCCTGCCGTGCCAGATGCCCGCTCGAGTGGTTCTTGCGCAGCTGCGCCTGCGTGTTTGCCTGGTTAGCAGCCCTGACTATGCCGCCTGATGAAGCATTGCGCTTGAAGCTCGGACGCGGGCTGCTGGGCGCGGACACCGAGTTGCCAGACTGCGAGCGCCGGTGGTGTCGCGCCTCCTTGTCCGCCGCTTGCTGCGCGTGCTGCACCTGCTGGGCGGCCTTGTTGAGCTTGTTCAGGTTCTTGCCAAAGGACGTGTTTCGCTGCACGCGCTGGCCGACGACATGATGGCGCTGGGCCTTGTGCTGAGCCGGTCTGTGGTGCGTGTCGGACGGCGACTGCGAGACATGCGACTGCGAGGACGACTGTCTGGCCATGGCCGTGGGCCGTTTGGGCCGCGAATGAGCATCATCGGCCGACGCCATGCTTACTTCTGCCCGTGCGGCTGCGCTGCGTCGTGGAGATGTCCCTGGTGGCCGCTGTTTTGCGGGCGACGCTGCAGAAAGCGCTGGTGGTCAACGAGTCGACTGCGTGATTGTTGGCGGGCGAGGGCCGGTGTGGAGTCTCGTTGCGCTGGCAGCGGCTTCAGCGGGCAGCCATGGGGCTCAATTGCGTCCGTTGGAGCGATGGGCGGTGGTACAGTGTGTGCCACGTTGGGCCCAATGACATGAGGCAGACATGGTGGAGGTTCGCCAAATCACCAGAAGGAGCAGGCGGTGAGCGCCCGAGCTGCAGCCGAGACGCTTTCGGCTGACCGCGGGCCGCCCCAGCTAGCTCGCCACCTCGCCATGTCTGTTGCTCGTCCGACGACGTGTGCTCGCATCACCTCACATATATACCGAGACTACATCATCCACTTGGGTAAAGCACGAAATGTTCATGATTTTATCCTCTACAACAGTCGAGCTGTGTATGCCGTCGTCCATAGCAGACTTGAGTACACTTTGTTCCTTCACCCATAACCTAACTCCTGTATATTCGATACGCTACACGCTTCCATGTTCTTGCATGCCAAACTTCATAAGACTTGTACGTTTCCCCGGACTTCGCCCATTGACTTGTCGACCGTATCGAGGCTTCTCGCAGGCACTTGCTTTTCTCATCTGCGCCAGCACCTCTTACCAATACTCTTGCTATCATGTCGTTTTCCCGCCATTTTATAAGTCTAATTCCATGCATCTCTGCGGCATACTTCTTTCAGTCTCGTCCTTGCGCGTGGAGGGGTCGTTTGTTCCCTTCATGCGGTAAAGTTCTGGGCGATTCGCTTGAGTTTGCCTTTCATGGTCCGTTGAAAAGCGGCCCGCTGCCGACTGATCTGTCTCTGTTCTGCGTTCATACCGTCGATGCATCCGAATGAGGATGTAGTGAGGATCGAAGCCGTTCGCGAGCGATAAGAGGGTGGAAGCGGTCCGGACGAATATGTTGGGGCTTCAGACATGTCGCCCATAGAGTTTTCCCGTGTGATCCGGGCAGCTGCGCCGGATGATCGAGTACTATCCCCGCTCCTTGAGCTGCGCACAAAGAATGCGTGTACGCGTTGTTCAATGCTGTTAGTGCCCTCACTCGTTCTAAGACTTGTACTCGCCGGGCTGCCGTAACGAGAGTGCGACTGTTCCACCAAAGGTGCATCGTATGAATGCCCACTGTTATGTTTCGTCTCCGGATGGGTCGCATCGCGCGCTGCAGCGCTCAAGAAGGATCTTGATCGTGTCAGGAGCGCGGGTGGGGCACCTGGTTGCGTCGATTCGTACGGGAGTGCGAGAACAGGCACTGAGTTGGACCGCCTGTTGACAATCTTCCGGGTTGCATCACGGTTTGACTTATTCCGCGCGAGATATGGCACCTGAACACCAATCTTCTTCGCACGCCGGCGGGCTGGTCTGTTGGGCTGACCATGGGACGTTGATGGCCGGCTGACATGCTGCTTCCGCACAATTGGTATGGCATGTTGCATGCTCGCAGAGTCTTTGGCATTAGGGCCGGTAGTGGTCCTCCAATATGTGAGCCCGGCCATGAGTGGGGGTGAAGGCTCACTCATGCTTGCATCGAGACAGGCATTGACGTCGCGCATCACGCCCGAATCCGGCCTCGTTGGGCGCGATGGAGGCTGGATTGAGGGCGTGTGAACTGGCAGCGGTATATCGACGGGGGCTGTCGGGATCGCTGGCGTTACTGACTCGGCGGACGTGTCCGTGACCTTGCCGGTGGAGGGCGCTGTTCGAGGCCGCTGGACATACAGACGGTCACGCAGCCCGCCGTCTCCTGCGTCTTTGTTCGCTTGAACAGAGGGTTGCTTGCGGAGGCATCGCTGCAGCCACTGCTTCGCTGTTTCGTGTTTGCTGCTGGAAGCGGATAAAGTGTTCTTGGTAGTCGGTGCTGTCATGTTTGCTGTCTCTGGAGGAGCTGCTGGTGAGGTAATCGTACCCTGATTGATGCACGGCGGTAAAGGTGTTGCTAACGAGGCGAAAGTGAGGAGTGCGAGGGCGATAGCATGGATTTGCTGCTTCATTGTACGTGACTGCTCGACTTAGGAGCTGTTATCGGGGCTCGGCAGCTGCGAAGTTGGTGAGGCCAATGTTGTTCCTGAGGAAGCTGCAGTCACGCACAGCTGGGAAGGCACCATTGAGCTCAGCAAGTCAATAGCAACGCGATGGCCTTCACTTTCGAGTCTGAATGTCTTGAGGCAGTCTGGAAAGGAAGTGCGGTCTTTCATTATCCACGTCCTCACGCTGATGCGCCTCGACATGTGTCTCCGAAGCCAGGAGCGCTTTCCACATTCACTTGACATCTTGGACACCGAATTTACCAGCGTGATGACATTTCCGCTATGTCGTCGCACCTTCACTTGAAGCGGAATCGGATCATGAAAGTTCGGAATGACCTCGGGAATCCACATCCCACAGAGGATTGGCGAAAGATCACGTGCAATTCACCGTCACACGATGCTTGTCGAACGCGGTCCAGTTCGGAAGTGCGCTAACCCACCGAATCGGATATCGAGCTGTCAAGCCCTTGCTTACGTACAATGGACCAGCCTACAGCAAAACATCGGCAAGTAAGGCCACGATATACTTGGCAGCAGCATGATCGATACGATGTCTGCCAATCTACCACATGGCGAATGTCAACGGGTGTCACCTTCGGGACTCAATTCCGAACTGCCGGCCACCCAGAACTACAGATCATGGCAGCCTGCGACATTAACCATTTGGCTCGAGCAACACAATTGGCTCGCACTTCGGATCCACACCTTTGACTTGATTGATACATTGATAGCACGATAGAACTGATGCAGAGCATTTGGCATAAGATGCCAGTGGTGCACACTGTGCTTTCACTGGGAAACCTACGACGCTATGCATGAAAAACACGCCATGTTTCTGAAATTCATCACCACCGCGACCCTTTAGGGCACTCTGTGTTCGCACAGAACATGCTTCGATTTGCCTGCTCGCAACTGACAGTCGAGCGAGCTGACCCGCTCGTCACTCCAGGCCAGAGCCCGGCTCCTCATACTCATCAGATCATCGGAGGAAACTCCTTCAACCTTACAGTAATATTCACTGTATCGATCTGACACATGCCACTGACATGCCTCAGATGGAACCCGCCAAATACGACCCACCTTCCCTGTCCACCTGCACTTCCTGCACCTACTCCGAGGATTTCAGCAACTACTGGACAGCCTCTTTGTACTTCAAGTCACCCGAGAATGGCACATTTCAACGCGTTCCTCAGTTCGCCAACGTTGGACTCCAGCAGGATGGTGGCATGACAGTGTATTACATGCCATACTCTGCAAAGAACAACAAAATGACAGCCTTCAAACCTGGCTTCCGCATGATAGCTGGCGATCCACTGTCGAAGAAAGCTAATCGCGCGTCCATCTGCCATCGCTGTCTTGGCAACGGCGAGGGCTTTGCCCCCTGCGATGCGAAGGATACTGCCGAGCTGCCCAACAAGTATTGCCCCAGTGGCATCCGCGCAACCGTCATCTTCCCATCGTGCTGGAATGGGAAGGATCTCGACTCTCCAGATCATAAGAGCCATGTTGCATACTCCAATGGTGGTGGTCTTGGTACGCCGAATTGCCCAAGCACACATCCAGTTGCTATTCCGCAGGTCATGTATGAGATCATGTGGGATACTGGAAGATATAAGAACAATGCTTGGTATGGTAATGGGAAGCAGCCCTTCGTGTATAGCTTCAGCGATGGGTGAGTGATCCCTTGCTCTTTCATGGAACATGGCTAACAGAAACTGAAGAACCGGCTACGGTCAGCACGGTGACTACCTGTTCGGTTGGAAAGACGACTCCCTACAAAATGCCATGGATGCTCTGCCGACCGGCAAGTGCGCAAATGCCAACTGCAGCGTTCTCAAGACCCAGTCTGCGCAAGATTCCATGAAGTGCAAGAAGTCGCAACAAGTCGTCGAGAATGTTGGTCAGAGCGGTACAGAGTGGCTAAAGCAATTGCCAGGCGGTGCGGAGGTCACATACTGAGTGTGCTTGAGGTGGAGCATTGCTGCGATGTGGGCCGGTTGACGGGCAGCCAATAGACTTACAATATATCGCTCGTTCATCGTTTGTCTGCAAAATGTATCTTTGCAAAATCTTTGGTGTGGTCTCGGCAAAGGTGCATAAGTTGAGACAAGCACTGGCGGCATGTGCTTGGCCCCACAGGATTAATATACACATAGTATGCTCGGATGCGGGGATCGGCAGGCCTTCTGTACACCCTTATTGTCTCTTGATGTAAAAATTCGACGTCCATGAGCTTGATTATGCGAAGGAGGCGGGCATTTGGAGGGGTAAAGTGTGGGTCAAAAGCTTGTACATGTCGCTAGCGAGCGATTTGCCCTCTTTGTCAGGCTGCAGCGAATATCCTCCACGCTCAAGGCTCCGGGCTTCGTGACTGAAGTCGACGTTGGTGTACCTCGTGAGATTCTGAGCTCGCTCGGCTGGGTCAGACCAGAGCTTAAAGCGGCTACCACTGCCAATTCGACCACAACACTGCAGACTCATGAGGTACTCTCGAAGGGGGGGTTTCAAATTAGGGGATAAGATTTAAGATGGCTCTATAACTTTGACGTACGGAATTGTCTTCTCATATTAGACGGAAGAGTCCTCGAGCAAGACGTACCGAGACAACAAAGCCAGGGTGCAGCCAAGGAGACGGGAACATTCTCGGAAGTTTATAAGAGGACGTCTGATCGTATTTGTCCAAATCAGCCACCTAAAATACTGTCATTCTATGCTAGCTTATCTGCCGGTGGTGTTCGGCATGTAGAAGTGACACACATCCGTCAGGGGTATAGCGCTATGCTGTCGCGACGTAGATCATCTTGGCCACGAAACCTCAAACGATGAACTGTATAGCACTATAGCACTGTGTATGGCTCAAAAGGAGCGGATCAATTCTTCTTCGGGTGCCCATGCTATCTGAATGCAACTTCTCGAGTCTAGTGTCATTCCACGGATATGTCAAATTGGTGGCGTTCCCGCTGCTAGTCGGCAGCTTTGCGAAAAATGCGAGCTGAGAAGTAGAACGACGTGCCAATCGTAGCACTTCGTTCATCGGCATACATAATCTATACGACCTTGATCTATTCCCATGGCTCGTTTGATCAGACTTCTCACTGCTTAGCCAGTAACTTCTCGACATACTCCGCAACCGCCAACATCTTCTCCTCCTGCAGTCGCCGTCCAACAATCTGTAGACTAACATGCGAGCCGTCATAAATCTCGGGATCATCTAGAATACCGTCAGCCCATCTTCATCGTACCTGGTTACATCTCATGCAAGTGCAGAGGTACTCACAGTCGTCCTGAATCTGCTTGTCTTGATCACTCATCGCCTGGTACGCCTCATCCTTTACATCAATCTCCTTGTCCACGTTCGTGACCGGTACCACTACACTTGTGTAATCGAGTGCATTTACCCACGTTGAGTATCCGTAGTACGTGTATTTGCCCGGTCGTGCAGCTGGGAAAGGCGCTAGCGGGCAGATGACTGCATCTACGGATCGACCGGTGGTCGTTCTGTCCTTAGTGCTGTTCCAGTAATCTAAGTACTCCTTCTTTAGATTTCGGAGCTCAACGTTCAGGGCCGCAACTTCAGACGCCTTGAATTCGGTTTCTAATGTCTCGTAAAACTTGACTTGATCAGCCAGGGTTTCTCCAGAAAGTGCGAATGCACCTTTGACGTCTTTGCCAGCGTCGAAGATCCAGGACTTGAAGCTCGTTTCGATGATAGTCTTGTGTGAGGGAGGCGTCCATTCCATGACCTCGTGACCTGCTTTTTCGAGCGCCGTGACAAGTGTATTGACTGCACGACGCACTGGTGGCATCGGGCTCACGACGCCGTCTGTTCTAATCACACCAAAGCACAATTTGCCGCCGCGCTTCTCCAATCCTCGCCCATCATGGATATTCTCGTTGATAGAGTTTTCGTGCTCATAGCGCCACGGCATCTCGTGTACCATTGGATCCACCAGCCATGGCTTTTGGTCTAGGAATGCTTGCGTAATGAGACGCAAGGACGCGGCGTTGGTTGCAAGGGGGCCAACAACCGACAAAATGCTATTCTGTCCGTCCATTGAGTTCGCCATGCCATGATAGGGAAGACGACCTGTTGAAGGACGCAGACCATACAAGCCATTGAAGCCCGCGGGAATGCGGATAGAACCACCTATATCAGTACCGAGACCAAGAGGCGCTGTGATAGGTTAGCATGGTGTTGAACTGTGGATGCAGGAAGGCATACAGCCTCGAATACCAATGAGCGCTCCTTCGCCACCGGAACTTCCGCCGGCCGTCAATCTTCGATTCTTCGGATTAAGCGTGTAGCCAATGATGTTATTGACAGTCTCGCCAGACATCAGAGTATGTGGCACGCTCGTCTTACAATAAAGCACAGCGCCAGCATTTCTAAGCATTGTCACCATCTCACTTTCATACACCTTCTCTTTTCCCGTGCCTTTCTTGCCCTCAAACGTGCCAATCCATCCCACATACCCCATAGTCGTCTCCACACCCTTGACGTGGAATTGATCCTTGAGTGAGATGGGAACACCGTGTAATGGCCCTTTGGTTCGTTTGTGTTCAGCATAATATTTGTCCAGTGCCTTCGCGTCTTCAATCGCTGCATCGAAGAAGATTTCGTGCAGGCAGTGCAGAAGCTGGTGTGCAAGGGCTGCGCGATGGCAGAATGCGCGGGTGACGATTTCGGAAGTCCATTCTCCTGAGCCAACGCTTGAAGCAATCTGGTCGGCGCTGGATGCAGTGATTTGAAGTTCTTCTTTTGATAAATATTGTTCAATGTAAGTGGTGACGTCGGGTTGCGAAGAGATTGACGGCGGATCTTGGATTTTCCATGCAGATGGTATGGCGGAAACAATGGAGTCGCGTTTCTGTTTCGCCAGGTCTTGCCAGCCTAATGTCGACATCTTGACTGAGTTGGTCTTGCTGTTGGCGGATGCAGGACTGGGATGCGTGCCGGGATGCGTGCAGGTTAAGTAACAGATGTGAATTCAGTTTCTCACCCCGGCCCAATGCCGATAGAGCTGTCGGAGATAACGAATCGCCATGCACCTAGTAGCTTGGTGCCGTTGAGAGGGGTAGCTCAGCATCCGTACCTGCCACATCTGTACAGCTGTTGCATGGGACAAGCTGGCATCGGAACGGGCCTCGGAACGAAGCGAGAGCAAGAGTGGAGGCACACCCGGCACGTCATCACAGTTCGCGCTAAGAGACGTACACGCTATCATTAAACGCCATAACCATGTCAGAATTTCCTGCATACACGGCGCTCCATAAAGACTCCTTGAGATGCTATCGACCAGTCTCTACTATTACAGAATTAGGCTCGCGAGCTAATGAAGCTGCACAATGCAGACTATCCACCAGGCCCGACCGACCTTCTATATACGATCACTTGACACGATAGCTTCCGGCGCTACTTTCCATTCACGCACGAGTGATCGACGACGCGATTGAGGCAAACAGCCGTTTTATTAAGACGAAAATGCGTCCCAAACCTTGGGTGCTGTCAAGAGCACGCAAGAGTCGCCGCTCGGCAAGCCCACAACTCCGTCACACACGCGGCAGAGCTCCCAAGCTTGACTGTAGATAGTATTGAACGCCAGATGCAGCGAGTTCCCAGCTAGAAACCAAGAGATATCGTTTTGATAATGCAACGTCCATATATAAGCTTGTTGACCTAGCGAACTACCTTTCGTATTCGCCTCGATATGTGTGCCAGAATCGTTCATGGCTTTCATCCCCAGTTGCTCGATCATATGCTTTTCGAGCCCATGCAACTACCGTTTGGCTATTTTCTGTCTGCTTGGTCGGTCATAGTGATGGCTCCATGACCCGAATCGAGACATCACTCTCCGCCAACTCTCCGCCTCGCCGCCTCCCGCCAGCCACCGGCACCCATCACGCGCTCAATCCGTTTGCCTATTACACTTCCGCAAACGGAGCGCCCTCGTGCCACTGTTGCCTTGAATGTCGTACCCTCGACTAGAAATAGAGGTCGCACCCTTCCTCTAACAGCATCTCACCACACACGTCGATCTCAACACCCACACAACCAACACAAGAATACTTGACACAATCTGCAACAAGAAAACCCCAATTTCACAACCATGAAGACTTTCACCACCTTCACTGCCCTGGTGGGCCTCCTCGCGATCGCCACTGGCACAGCTATCCCGCGTGATGGCGACCTCAAGGACATTGTAAGTTGTCGACCTCCACCCTTCTCGTTTGCATCTACTGACTCGACCTATAGGCTCCTCTCGTTGCCGACACTTCGGCTACGCGCTGCCAGACTTGTAGCCAGATCTTCAAGGACTGCCTCTCTGTAAGCCCATTTCTCTCAATCAACTGGTGTCCTTGGAACTGAAACTTTGGTAGCAATGTCATGACAACGACTGCAACAGCTCCTGCAAGAAGACTGCATGCAACTCTTATGTCGGTGGCTTGCGCTGTGGTACTGTCTGCCTCTGGTACTGCTAGACTATCTCAAAGGGTAGTTTACGTAACACGGCACTTCGAAGTCAAGACTAGAAGATGAGGTGACAGAAGGCAGGAAACGACACGTGGAATTAGCTAGAAGGTACCGGACGATGATGAGACAGTACACGGAACTGATGGGTGAACACTGGTAGATGGTAGATGCTCACTTGTTAGCCGGTGCATCCTAAGTAGGTACCGTAGCTAGTTCCCACGATAATATAACGATTATCATACAGGCCTACTGAAAATCAGATATGTTGTAAGAACTGAGCTTCTTTGGGACATCTTTTGAGATGTAGCTTAGTGTCATTCCGTATTCTGATGACCTGGAGACGCCTGTCTGATATTGGTGGTCGGCGTAATTGGCCTCGTATCCTACATGATACTAGCCAGACTCTCACTTACTTGAACCATTGCCCGACACAGTGCCTATAGAATAACCAGTTCTGCCAGGTTTCACCCTTTACTGTATAGAATCCGTTCGCCTCACAGCATATAAATACCGCAACTGCATTGCCAAATCTACAGGACGCCTCAGCATTGGGTCTCGACAGTCAGTATGACAAGGACACCGAGGATCATTGCACACTTTGAAAACGTCAACTTCCGTCGGCATGCGCCTCATCGTGGTCGTTGCTGGTATGGCCATCGCTTAAGGTTGTAACAACGACGTTGAAAGACAGCGTAAGCGATTTGCACAATCTCCTTGGTTTCAATCAACATTATGCTGGTTAATATGCAGTCTCCAATCAAAACCCAAGGTACCATCTACGACAAGGGCCATCCATATAGCTTTCGATATGAGAGTAACTGCCTCGACGTATGTGCCCACTTTTGCGTCTATTTAGTGAATCCACAGCCATGCTATGACAACGACTACCTTGCCACTATCAGTGAGGTGTTTTCGTCACTATCATCTGCAGCGGCAAATGTGTGCCCGCCAGCTTCTCCAGTTGCCGCTACATCGCCAAACGTAGCTCCAGATAATGAACGGTCGTAGACAAAGGACGAGAAGGGGGATACGAGACGAAGACATATGCACGTGAGCTTAGCGGCGTGTAACCGCCAGGTGCATGCTCGCCTGTGGGCCAAATCTTAGGAAAGTGCTACAGTAGCACAGGGCCACGACAATATAAAAACGGTTACAACAGCGTTGATTGCACACCTTGGTGAGACGTAAGAGAAGAACTGCAAGAGAGGCGTACTTGGCCATGTGGTGATGCTTTCGTGCATGCGTCGGGACTGGCGTATGCATTTTCGCAGCCTTGAGAGTAGGTCTACTCAATGGTGCGTTTCAAAATCGCATCGTGGACAGCAGGCCGCTTGTCTTGGTCCACATCATGTCATCCCGCTCTCGTATTGATATAATCTCATTGCTGATCTCCTTGGAAACTAGAAGTCTAGATAGCCTAGGAGAGATTAGCTTATGTACTCCCAGCGAACGATCTCGACACACGCGACTCACTCGAGTGCACCTAAATTTACCGGCTTCCCGTGCAACAGACGGGCTCGTCTTTCTACCGATAAAAGGCACCTTGAACTCGCTCCCTCCACATCGCTCACACGCTCGGTCACCGACTTTCGCGAGAACTCTACCAACATGAAGATATCCGCTCCCGCCATCGGCTTCGCCGTCATGGCCCTTCTCACCATTGTCAGCGGCACCGCAATTGTCATCCCTCGTGCTGACGCCGTCGCTGTCAAGAACACCGCCGCCAGCGAGAACAAGGACACCATTGCCATTTACAACAAGGCCACCAGCGCTGTCGTCCCAGAGCCTACGGGCATCGCCATTGCCTCCCTCGATCTTGTCGACATTAAGGACGAAGACACCACGACCAATGACATCGAGGACACCATCACGACCTTAGGTGATGACAAGGCGCGCCTTTCCTCCCTTTGGGACCATCTCGTGCAGTGCTGACCACGTTTACCAGTCCTTGGTCGGAGATGACGATTGGCCCACATGCCTCGAATGCGACCAGTGGAGGGGAGACTGCCTGGGCGCACGTATTGCCCTCTCTTGCGTCCCATTCCTGCGTCTCTAACAAGACACAGGTATGTATAGGCTATGATTGGTGCGACACCTACTGCACCGAGAGCGCTTGCGCTCATTTCCCCCCCAGATTCGGTCGGGCGTGGGTGTGTGCGCGTTTGTGCCAGACTTGGGTAGACATCTGCAAAACTCTGGACTGGGATCGAAAGTGACGACGGTGGAGTCTACCGAGTTTTGCAGTTGACAGCATAGCACAGTAGTGGTCAATCAACGGCCCGCAGATGCGTTTGCGGAAATGTCCAGGAATAAATCGGAATAGCAGCATAGCTTCAGGACTGTCCACTGGCCCATCTCTTGGAGACCAGGCGTGACGCGAAAGGAGCGTCTATGAAGGTCCGGGTTGCTCCGTGGCGCAAACATTGCCTTTACTGTCAAGTCCTGTTGGTACAGCCATGCTGCCGACTGCATGCGATGATTGGGGTTCCGGGTGATGGAGTGACGACGTGACGACGTGAAGTGCTGCGAGCCAAGGGAAACGCGTCGCCGGCTGAGCCACGGCCACGCGCACCTGCACCCCTCCACTTAGTAACTTGACTGCATAAGCACCGCACTGCACTGCACTGCGCTCTCCTTTTCGCAGACACATTCTTCGGAGCCCCCATAGACATGCCTCAACAACCCGCTGCCCTCGTCCATGAGGAGTGAGTGCGCTCTCCGCCACGCGCAAATGACGTTCGGTGACGTCGACTGACAGCTCAAACCCACAGGCGAGTGCAGGAAGACGGGCAAGATCCTCGCGTCGTTCGTCGATCCGCGGCAAGCCTTTGGGCCTGACAAGATCATACCGCCCTCGGTCCTTGCCAATGCAAAGGTAAGAGGGAGACTCGATTCTCGACTTCCCGGCTGTCCCGCGGGCGCCCAGAAGTCGCCCAGCGCGAAGCTGTCGGGGCCCGAGGCTAGCAGACACGCACGCAGACACGTACTGACTGAGGGCTGCGATAGGGCCTCGCGATTCTCACCGTCTTCAAGGCTGGCTTCCTCGGCACCGCGCGGTTCGGCTCTGGCGTCGTGGTCGCGCGCCTCGCCGACGGATCGTGGTCGGCGCCCACAGCCATCGGCACCGTCGGCGGTGGCTTTGGCGGGCAGATTGGCTTCGAACTCACCGACTTCGTCTTCATCCTCAACGATGCCGCGGCGGTCAGGACATTCGCACAGGCCGGGTCGTTGACGCTGGGCGGCAACGTCTCGATAGCAGCAGGGCCCGTCGGACGGAATGCCGAAGCAGCCGGAGCCGCCAGCTTGAAGGGCGTGGCTGGCATCTTCAGCTACAGCAAGACCAAGGGGCTGTTTGCCGGAGTCAGCTTGGAGGGCAGCGGCATCATCGAGCGCAGAGACGCAAACGAGAAGCTGTACGGCCGCCGCTGGACAGCCCGCGAGCTGCTCAGTGGACAGGTCCCGCCGCCACCCGCCGCCGAGCCACTCCTCCGCGTCCTGAACTCGAGAGTCTTCGCCGGCGTGGGCGGCGCCGCCGCCAACACTGACAGCGCCATGTACAACGACATCCCCGTCTACGACGATTCGCACGACAACGTTGTGTGGCAAGGACGCCAGGGTGCCGCCATGGGCGAGGGTGTGCGACGCGACCGCACTGGCTCCATGGGCACCGCAGACGACGACTACCAGTACCGCGACCGTCCGCAACGCTCCTCGACTTGGGCCGACGATGTATACGACCGACAACCGCAGTCTGCAGGAGGCATCAACCGCTCATTCTCGACACGCGCAAACCCCAATGAGACGTTCGATCGATTGGGCTCGCGCGACCGCGCATCGACTTTCGGCGACGACTACTCCTACAGCGACCGCAAGCCTAGCCGGCCGACCGCACCGAAGCCCGTGTTCGGCGCAAAGAAGGCGAGTCTGGGCTCCGACCAAGCCATTGCAAAATTCACCTTCGACGCAGACCAGCCTGGCGACTTGGGCTTTAAGAAGGGCGAGGTTATCACCATCTTGAAGAAGACGGACAACGAGACGGATTGGTGGACAGGCAGGATTGGCGACAGGGAAGGCATCTTCCCGAGGTACGTCGTCCATCTTTCTGTGGGGCGACGCCCATGCTGACCCATCACAGCAACTACGTAGAGACCGTATGAGACATGCGAACCACCTCCTTGTACATGACCATCAATACCCATAACGACTTCCTTTGGTTCGCACAATGTTTGCTCGCACGGAAAGATACCACAAATTCTTCGCATCGTTAGACTGGTAGCATTGCTTGAAATGAACGTCTCGACACTCTCACCCTGCCATTCAGTGGATATGATGCAAATCCCAACTTTGATCCGCTATGATTCTACTCTTGGCCTACATGCCTCCATGCACACTAGTCCAGTTCTCTGGCCCGCTTTCCCAACTATCCTCTCTGAAGATCAAACACTTCTTACTTCCGTCCTCCTCTGTCCATGCCCGAAACATACCGCCGCAGTTGTAATCACAAACCACATCCACCTTATGATCAACGAGCTCGATCCCAATCATACCGCCAGTTCCTTCGTGCACTTTGCCCCAGCGGTCTCCAGCAGACTTTTGCAACTCGCCACCGGGACCTGTCATCCAGGTCGTTGATTTGGATAATGACATGTGCGAGAAGCGGGACTTGGCTGCTGTAGTACGAGCGGCACACATGCGGATGAAGGAGTCGCCGTTCCCAGAGGAAGAGAGTCCGACTACATGTCGGACTTTTGCCGAAGGTTTATCGCCGATTGGCTTCATCGATGTGGGACTTGTTGTCATCTCCTGCGAGCTGATTGACGGCAAACAATCGCCTACTAGACTGCGCATGTCGCCTCTTGACAGCTTGTCGATTGGTGATGTCACAGAAGGCGAAGGCTGGTACACCATCTCCCGCTTCACAGCTTCGAACCACTCTTCAGCCCAGTATCCCGCGCCCATCGTTGGCGTGTCCCCTACTCTGCCAGGAACCTTGTTCGTCAGACCTCCAGTAGAAGTAGCGACACATACCGTGCCAGAGCTATCAATCACAATGGCACCACAAGTTCCCAGCGGAACGTACGTCTGCTTCTCCCATTCAGTAATCTCATCCACGCTCAGACCTTGCTCATCTCTTCGCTTCTCCTCAGCGAGACCGCGCTTGTGTTCATCCCACTTGCGCTGCGTAAAGAAGTAATTCTCGTCTACAATCTCTAGTTCCCACTTCGCTGCAAGCCACTCAACGTACGCGCCACTATACTGACAATGATCTTGGCTCCCATCCCCGCCGTCGTCTTCTCCTCGGATCAACAACTCTCGAGCCAGCCGAATCGGGTTCTTGACATGACTTAACATCATACATCCTACCCCTCTTTTTCTATACCCGTTGGATACCATGATGCTAGCTTCGAGTTCATTATGGCCCTCGCGTGTGAAGACGGCGCCGTGACCGCTGTTGTAGAGCGGGTCGTTTTCCAGTAGAGTTACGGCGTACGTGGCCACATCCAGAGCGCTGATGCCGGGGTAAGACAAGACGAAAGACGCTTGGGAGAGGATCCGGAGAAGGGAGGTGCGGTATTCGTTATAGCGGTCAGGAGGTATGGTGGTTTTGGTGATGTTGCCTGCGCCGCCGTGGATAATGATTCGTGGTTTGATAGGGCCATTGACATTTTCAGCGTAAGGCTGTGGCTTAAACATCTTGGTTGTTTGTGAGATAAGTGAGCTGCTCGGCTGGACACCGCCCGGCGTAGACTTGCTTGGTCTGTACGCGTTGTCCGAAGCGAAAGCGACGCTACAGAATTTCGATCAAGCCACAAGGCATCCGTACGCTGAAGATGGAGCCAACGAATAAGTCGACCAAGAATTTTCTTTATCGTGGCGGACGTTCCCCAGAGGTTGTGATCGGATCTGGCCAGCTTGAAGTCCGTCATTGGTCGCCTAAGCGCTAGTACAGATGGGGCCTAGCCTACTCTGCTCCTCGAGTTGTTGGAGCGCATGCCGCTGAGACACATCATTCAAGCATCTGCGTAACGGTCTTTGGACGTCGCAATTTTTCCTTCCTGTCATATTGGGAGATACCATACATACAGATGCACCAGCGTTCGCTATCGTTCAACGGCAACTCACAATCCTTTACCGGCAGACGGCCGCTTCAGCCTCTGCGACTCACCGTCGCTACGTCCATGAAGCTCAACTAGGAACGATGAGATTGCTGAATGCTTACACGCTTGAGATTGAGCAGTTTCTGCAGCGCGAAGTACCGGAATATGTGATCTTGTCGCATACATGGGGAAAGGACGAGGTCACACTGCAGGACATGCAGTCTTGGTCAGCAGACGCAAAGTCGGGGTTTGCGAAAATTGCAGTCTGCTGTCAACGGGCCCTTGAAGATGGTTTCCAGTACTGCTGGATCGATACCTGTTGCATCGACAAAAGGTCGAGTGCCGAGCTCTCCGAGGCGATCAATTCTATGTTCCGGTGGTACAAGGAGTCGAGCATTTGCTATGTTTACCTCGCCGATGTGAATGAGAACACATTTCGTGTCGACGATTCAACACGACACACATCTACGTCATCGCGGTTTCCGACGCTCGAGCAATCTCGTTGGTTCACGCGGGGCTGGACTCTCCAAGAGCTCATTGCTCCAGCGGTAGTCGAGTTCTATGACGCTCATTGGGTCGAGATTGGTACCAAGCAGAGTCTGCGCGAAGTGATCGAGAAGGTCACTGGGATTGATGGTCGTATACTAGATGGCGAAGATCCCCGAACCTGCAACGCTGCAGTGAGAATGTCATGGGCTTCTCGACGCGAAACCTCACGGCTTGAAGATGAAGCATATTGTCTCATCGGATTATTCGACGCCAACATGCCTTTGATCTACGGCGAGGGCCGAAGAGCATTTCGAAGGCTACAAGAAGAAATAATGCGAGTGGAAGAGGACTATACTCTCTTCGTGTGGTCTGCGACTGGGTTCTTTCCAGCTGATAAAGCGCCCTCGCAAGGTCTGCTGGCGTGGGCTCCCTCGGACTTCGACCGATCGTACGACCTGGGCTTTGGCAGTACTCTTTCCGGGCGTGCACCAAGCTACGCGGACCTCACCCGAGACTGCTTTACTCGCTTTGAGCCCTCTGACAGCCATATTCCACCACATCTGACTAGTCAAGGTCTTCGGATCTCTTTGCCACTTGGAACTTCGACATTTTTCGGTAACATGGCTTGCATTACGCTCGTCAGCCTCCAGCAAAAAGACTCTCATATGCTTTGCGTTACCCTGCAGCGACGTAAACGGATGAGTTCCGGGTACATTCGCCCTATTGGAGGACGTCTACAGTTGCTGCCGATTAGCAAGCACAAGGAATTCAAGCGGCGAGTCATCTACGTTGACCAGCCGATCAGTACTCCGGAGAGTCTACGAGCCATGCACATACGTGACTATGGCAGTCCCTCCTTATGGATGTACAAGATTATCATTCTCAAAGTACATTCGGATGTGTCTCCCCTCTGGCCCGATGTTTCAGGCATAATTCCCTTGGTCAGCTTACACGATTTCGCGGAGATACAGAGCTGCATGGACACATTCGTGGGTATCCAAAAGTATAATCGACGCGCAATCTCCGATACACAAATCCGCCTCGCAGCACTAAGTCGCCTGCAAACCGGCTCCGTTTCGTTAAAATCCATGCTGATGAATCATGAGCCGACCTCATGTTTCTTTGTAGCTCGCACCCCGGCGGAGAACTGGCTCACTTTTGCAATTGGTGATGATAGCTCCACCGGCCTTGTCGTGCACTTCGGCACGCCCGAAGTAAAAGGCAGACCTTGGTGTAGCGCCTGTCGAATCAAAGCAGGCACAGCAACGCCTCAGATATGGTACACCATGCTCAAGGATCTTCCTATGCTCGACCGGGTCAGCCTCAGCTTCCCACAGGCTCAAATAGACACAGGCATGAGAATTGTGATTAGCATCAGACAAATAGCCTCATACACCACCGGTACGATGAAATTCCCTAGATACGTACTCTCTATAGAAGTCGGACGACACAAGGTACTGGACACCAACTATAGGCCCAAGCCTACCAAGAGACAAAGCGTGTAAGAGCTCGCAGGATGCCAACACCATTTGCCCGTGATCGATAACACCACATGTGAAGCACTTGTAGAAGACACTAAGAGCAAAGAAACATGTTGCGAATTACTTCCCCAACCACCATATCCTACCTCCCACAGTTGTTTGTCGAACAAATGGTAGTCTCATGAATGTACCTTATTTGCCCGCTTTCAACTCTAAGCATATTGGTGCTGGGCGTCCCATTTGGCTTCGTTGTGTCGATGAAAGGAAAATCATTCAATATTCCCACTCCGCCCAATTCCTCATCGATAACATACCGGCGATTACCCGCACCAGCAAACGGCTTTGGGAATTCAGGCATGCGACAAGTGTTTGCGGACGCGTTTCTTTCCCCTGTATATGCACCGCCTTCGAGACGCGCGCAGGGTGTACCGTACGGCACGGTTACCTTGCCATCTGCCCAGCTGTCCAAATAAGCGTCGCCGGCGGCTTGGATGACGGCACGGGTGTCGCGCTTCTTTTCTGGAATTGACTCCCATTTCTCCGTTTTAGACCACTTGAGGTGGCCTGTTGCATTGAATACCCAATCGCCACTATCCGCAATGACGGACTGAATTGCTGTCACGGTGTTGCCGGAGACAAGAATGCGGGTGTCGATGACATATGGATGCTTGTTCGTGGCCGCTGAAATCTCGGTGAAGGTTGCGCATGCCGTGGTGTCGAGGAGGCTGCGACTGAGGTCGATAGTGAGGGCTTGATTTAACAGACCCTTTGCGATATCGGTGACGACATCGTTCTCGATGTAACTGATGTTATTCGTTTGAAGGAGCAGACTAGAGTTGCCTGCGGTCTGCCCTTTCAGGTATGCTGTCACAACTTCTTGGAGGGATGCTCGGGTGCATGCTGCCGAGGCATGCGCCGCGAGCACGATGGAGGTGACGACTGCTAGCTGGATCATATTTTTGTAGTTCTATGAACGCGAAGGAGTCGTCTTGTCAAGCGGTATGACACTGAGTTGAAAGTGATAGCGAGGGCCACATAAGGTTCTATGATGTTTAAGTAGCCAATGTGGGGCTCCGGGGGGGTGTCCCAGCGCAGCGCACCCATATTTGGAAGTAGATGCTCAATTGATGATATGATTACATGGATGTTTGTCGATCGGTGGTCGTCCCTTGAAGGTGCTTTCTTAGCGCCCAGACCCAACTCGGCAGTCCATGGACTCAGTGCAATGCCGAACGTGGAATCCATCACTGCCGTGCGCTGGCTATTGTGCAGTCGTAAATCCGCCATCAGCGTCCCTTGCCACGTACCTTGTTGCGACTCATGCAAGAACAGCGCGTTTAGGTCCTTGTCTGTGGCGTCCCTTCTTAACGTAGTTTTGATAACGCGAAAGACCATCTAACTTCACCTCGTGGTGTTTTGAAGCGACCGAGTGTCATCCTATACTTCGGCTACACTACGAGCGCAAGTGGGTATCTATACAGAGATGGAGAAGGAGGATGCGACGAGAATAAATTGTTCAGAACAGCCATAGCACGCCGCTTTTGCTGGGTTCCAATCTGGGATCAATTCCCTCCCAACCCGCTAAAGCAGCACCTGCAGGCAGGCCGTGTAGCGGCGGGCAAAGTGCTTGATATGGGAAGTGTTCAACAATCCCCGGCGGTATCATATCTACAGCGAAGCTCCATCCATGGCTCGCTTTCTGGGCGTGGGAGAGAGAATGCCATTTGTCGACGATCGCCGTGACAGCACTAATGATTGTCGAGCAGTCATCTCGCGCGCGCTTCGCATACGGTAGGCCCTGTGCCAGATCTGAGAGTATGGCGACAGTCTCCATGAAGTTTTCGGCATAGTCACCATAGCCTAGCTGAAGAGGGCTCAAGTCAGGCGATGAAAGATCTCTGAGTACAACAGCCCCAAAGACGAGTAGCACACTGGTCACCGTGGAGGTGAGTTGTTGACGACAGCTAGAAGATACCAGAACTTCGTTGCGGACCTTACGTATGTCCTGCAAGACGTATGTTGCGAGCTCAATGAAGGATTGGGCATGACTGCTGTTGTAAGACAGCAAGGTCATGGCCCTGCGGCCGACGATGAGCGGGATTGTAAGATATTGTAATGCCATGAAGACTTTGTGGCACGAAATCGATTCGTCTTGCAGGGAAGAGTGGGGTATACAGATATTGGATAATTCGTTGTCAACGAATTGCTGCATCTGTGCTTCGATCGTGTTGTCGTAGTCGTGGCTATGAGGATTGGCTTTGGACGCTCTCACGAAGGCATCGACTGCAAGCTGAGCCGCCCACACCTCGTACCTCAAGTATTGGCTAATGTAGTGCTTCGGATCAAGATGATGTGACTCTAATGGAACCGAGGCCTAGTTTCTCTTAGCTATACGAATTCATGGCGCAGTCGTTACTTGTGCGGTGTGCGAGTAGTTCTCGGAGACTCACCCGCTCATAGAAGTCCCCAGGCAGTTCAACGTTTATATCGTCAACCTGAAAAGAAGTCGGTCTTCCGCAGGATATCGATATCGATCGATCCGTAATGTACACATTCCAGAAAAGACAGATGCGCCAGTATATTTGCTCTGGGTCAATCTCAGTCCACGTTGGTTGCTGATGTAAATTCTGCTCCAAGACGGCTGTACATGCTGTGCGTATAGCGCTGTAGGCCAGCGCAGGGAGATCAGAGAGCGCGAGGTAAATAGCCTGCGCGAGTCAATGGGGTTCTCGGCAGCATGGGACTGATGAGCTACCTGAAAAAGCAAGCACTGAATGAGGGCAAGATTCCTGCTTGTTCCAGCAAGGACGTTCTTGTGGACGATGTCATGGGCCAGTTGATGCCAATGCCAACCGGGTGGCTTGCTGCCACTGGCTGGAGGAGTCAAGTCCAAGGCAGCGTCACAGCAGGCAAAGATGGCGTAGCACAATGCAAGGAAGTGGCCATCACTCGGTTCTGTGGCACCCTCTGTCACTACTCGCTGAGTATGCGCATCGAAGTCAAGCTCGTCCACACACGGATGACGGAGATGGACATGGCCGAAGAAATGTGCCACGTACTGTTGGTATCTCTCCGGGTTGGGAAATGGTAACAGGCGGTTGCCCGCGCGAACCTGTGCTGTCGAGTCTGATGCGAATGTCGGGGACGTTGCCAGAGCGGGAGGGAGCATTCGTTCGGGCGATTGCTGTTGAGCCAGCTGATCAAGAGCGGGATGGATGGGGTCGAGAATTGGCATGGAGAAGGCGCTCTCGCTGCGGAAGCCTTCACTGCCCTCGCGTTCGATGCCTCCCCCGGGGTTGAAGGCCAGGCCGCGATCGTGCATCAGGGCCTCCATCATGGCCTCGATCCTGGCCATGCGGGCCTCCATTGTCAGGTTCGTGACGCTGGCGTCGCTCGCCCGCCGCTCGGCTGTCTCGGTTCGGGGTAGGATGTTCCGTCGGGGAACGCCGTTGCCGTTGCCGTTGCCGTTGCCGTTGCTGTGCAAAGGAAGTGACGATGGACCTGGCGTGGGTCGACTAAGGTTTTGCAGCACTTCGGCCGCCGTCTGGTCTTCCGAATAGAAGCAGCGCTTGCCGTTGTCGACGCATCGCTGGCAAGGATTCTCGCCACTGCACTGTGCATCATCTTCGTCAGCAGTCATAGGACCTGGAGGATCGCGTCATGACGCACCTTCAGCTTCGATCGCCGACACGAAACGCCTGCAGCAAAGAGTCAGCCAGATCAGGGCTCCCGTGTTGTGGTGGACGAATAGACGCGGAACGGTCGGAATGCTTCAACAATGATGTCCGCCGGCCAACGCATCAGAGGACGCGACGTACAGGCTTTTGGGGCGTACTTCTGCCGTATCTTCTTCCGCTTGGGTGACGAAGACCGGTCGTCATCCATGTGAGCTGATGGCAATGCGTGGTCGCGCCGAGAGTGTCGTGATCGCTGAGGATGCTGAAAGAGAGCCTTCGGAACGGAACGCGACCGCACGGGTCACACCCACACCCATGATGCGTAATTTAGCGTTAGCGCGTCCTGCCTCAGACGTCGCAAACATCACGAATAATCGCCCATCCCACCGCGCTTGCTTTCACCGCATGGCCCTCTCCTGTTGATGTATTTTGGACGCTCGTCCTGGCGAAGGCGAACTAGCGACCAGCCTTCATGTTCCTTCGTTCGTCCAGTGAAGCACGTGGCCGGTCGAGAATGCAAGAACGAGGCGATATTCTTACCAACGTTGGGCTCTTGACGGCAAGCATATGTGTCTGGATGCGTGTCTGAGACTGACCCATATTGACTTAGTCGGGCTCCTCTGGACGTACTCGACCCACTCCTCCTAAGTCTGCAGCATCACCAGCCACGCGACCCGAATATCTGCGGCTGGCAATATTTTGGCTGCTTCAACCTAGACATATATCTGAAAACCAATGGCAACGCAATTATGAAAGTGGGCCCCGACAATGGCGCTATGAGCGCTCGGATCTGCATCGACCTGTGCATTGCGGACGAGAAGGATTATCCAATTGTTAGGGTATGTTCATGTTACTGCGCAAACGAGCCGCCCCATTACGGACACATGTACCGACAAGTGCAACCTGGTATGTCCGTTGTACCTGGAGCAAGTATGTGGTGGCGCATGTCGAGTCTTGCTATTGATATAGCTCTTAGAGCAGACGATGGAGAATGCTCGAGACCGTGCACAAGCAATAATGGCGAGAGCTGTGGTGGTCAAAGCATCGCCAACGCTAAGCTCGTTGTCGCTTACACAAACGCCCTGTTGCACCAGCTGGCACGCCGCTCGCTGCTGGTTCGTCGGAGGCTGGAACGAGTGGAGCTGCTATTGGGCCGGTGTGTATCTCCTCGACACCATTCTTACCGGCCTGCAATTCACTTCACTTCTTGACATTCTAGGACCACACATGAGTGGCAATATATGTATCAGTAAATGCGTTGCCGCAAATTCCGACTACAAGTATGCTATAACGCTTGCAGGCATTTGTTCTGTAACACTAAACACCCCACTAACGATCTAAGAGTCGTGATCCAGCTGCTGTAAGTACATGTTCTTATGCTCGGTTGGAGCTGCTTGCCGTTCCTAACATCTCCCTTTCTCTATCAGGTGCAATACTCCTTGTCCGAAGCGTGCGACCGAGCGTTGTGGCGGTAAACAAAGTGCCAATGGTGCATTAGGCCGCAGTCTCATTAACGTATTTGGGGTAGATCCTCCGCCAGTGAGTAAGATCTCTGTATTGACTTTGCTTCTATTGTGTTCTGCTACGAAGTGCTCTGTGCTCTCTTTTCTACGATAGTCTACATTATCGCCTCGGCTATATTACTCTAGACTGCAACTACAATAGAGCTTCTCTTTTTACTATTTAGAAGAAGGTAGTATTTAAGAATAATTAATATATATACTTAAAAAGAGATATAGTTACTTTTCTAACTTCTACTTTATACTAGTACTAAAAAGATAAATAGAAAGTTATAGTTAGATAACTAATAACCTAATCTAACTATAACTTTCTATTTATCTTTTTAGTACTAGTATAAAGTAGAAGTTAGATTAGAGTTATATAAACTATAGTTACTACTTTTTAGTAATATTAATTACTTAGTAATTAATATAAACTATTAGTAAGCTACCTATATTACTAAACTACCTAAAATATACTAAGACTTCTACTACTTCTCTTTATCTATAATATCTCTATATATAAACGTACTATTACTTAAATATAAAAGTAGACTTTAGCTTACTTTTTAGGCCTATTAATTAAACTAATTTTAAAGCTACTAAGCTACTACTACTACTTA